>Ga0126342_10017969_pt1 | contig 12172 bp, 12 predicted proteins | sample Cyp1metagenome_FD_92528 | JGI IMG/M metagenome (GOLD analysis project Ga0126342, IMG submission 92528) | Coral microbial communities from Lord Howe Island, Old Settlement Bay, Australia - Cyphastrea 1 metagenome | ecosystem: Host-associated > Invertebrates > Cnidaria > Coral ... | reverse complement strand
CCGGCCATTCACATTTACTTGAGATCACTTGAACATTCCACAAATTTCAGGCTCCGGCCATTTCACATTTACTTGAGATCAATTCAGCATTCCACAAATTTCAGGCTCCGGCCACTTCACATTTACTTGAGATCACTTGAACATTCCACAAATTTCAGGCTCCGGCCATTCACATTTACTTGAGATCACTTGAACATTCCACAAATTTCAGGCTCTGGCCACTTCACATTTACTTGAGATCACTTGAACATTTCACAAATTTCAGGCTCCGGCCACTCACTTGTGCTGCTCTCAAACTTCAGGCTTCAGCCTCGTCATACTTGTCTACTACTAATGAGCAGCATGTTCAGGCTCTTTTTCCCTGTGTTTTTTTTTCCAGACTTGGAGTGCATTTTACTTCTACCAATCCGATGTTGCTGGGGAGGTCATCGGTGATGACGAAGTAAGATTGAGTGGGAATTATTTTGGTCAACCCTTACACTCCACATGGACTATGTCGTTAGTTTGATGGATGTGTATATATATATACAGTATATTATTCATCAAGTATTTCTTCAAAACGTTTTCAAGACTGACCATGTTGTGGAGTAATGTCAACCCCGGATTAATAAACCATGGTTTATTAATTAGGGGGGTACTCCTCCAATAGTCATAATCCAATACTGAAATGGAAGCAGCTGTTTGGGGTTTATTAATCCAGGGATTACATTAATAGGATTACCATCTGACTAACATAGCATCCCAACCATAAATGGAGGTTTCTAGCTGGGAAAATAATCTATTTCTATGGGCCATCTATACCATGGCTATGTTAAATAATCAGTAGGTTTTGGTACAAGGTGATTTGGCCAAAGGAAACCGCGACTTGTCGATTTCCTTGAAATTCAGCTGGCTGTCGTCCATTTTGATGTCAAAGGTCTCAAACGTCGACTCGGACTTCAGCATATGTCCAAAAAAAACGACAAGACACAGAAACATGTTGAAACATGTTGAAACTCTACGTTCTATAAATCTATAAATCTATAAAATTATTTATCTATCTATCCATCCATTCATCCATGAACCCATCCATTCATCCATCCATCCATCTATCCATACATGGTCCCGAAGAGACTTCCCTCCCGGTGATGTTATCATTTTTGGAGTGGCAGGACTGACTACTATAAATGTACTACCAATGTACAAACAACATGGTTGAGACTTGGCAATTTGTTGTTTTTTTTTTTATCACATTTGATGATTTTCAGATTTCGATTTCTGCATTTGTTTCCCTACATTTCAAGGGAAAACACATTGGGCAGTCGGTAAATGTACTGTTTTTCAATTCCACGTAGCGAATCACGTCCATTTACTGGGACGGAAACAAAAGAGCCGGTGCCCAAGATGGGATGCCCCTGATATTTTCATGACTTTCACAATACGTTCAAAAACCTTTTTATGATTTGAACAGTATAACAGTATAACATATTTTTATTTTTTTTTAATACGGATACAACTATAGCATAAAACACCAACTAGAATAAGAAACAATGGAAATATGATTTATTCTAGGTACTCGAAGAATGGTTATTATGGGAAAACCCAAGGTCACCGGAAACCCTACACAAATTATTGTACATTCTACCCATCAATGATATTTATGGACAATCATTCACACGTTGACAAGTTAGGTATGAAAGAGTTTGAAGGTTGCCAAAACTGCCAGAAGATTCCACAAACAGCAAGTAATTAATCTTGAACTTTGTACTACTTACTGGTGCTTAGTAGGGAATTTTCGGGAATGATCCACAACAACTACTGTATCAATAATAATTCCAGCAACACCCATTCCCATCCATTCCCTACGTAAAACGCATCAGTAAGACTATGCCTTTTTCATGTCAGAGTCTTGCTCGAAAGCTACAACCCAAGCGGAGCCACGGAACCAAAGCTGTTAGTGACTGCAGCTGGAAAAGCTGCCAAAACCTGAGATCTGGTTGGGGTCGGATGTCCGGTTAGTCCGGTTGAGATCGAGATGCCCACAATGTTGTAAAGCCATGGATAGGAATTAACTCAAGTGACTCAAGCGTCAAAATGGGATGTGCCCACAGCTAGTTTCGGAAAATGATGATCTGAGGATCGAAATTTGAGTAGCCTAGCAGACAACTCAAAAAAAGAACAATTTTCATGGGATTGATGGGTTGAAACCAACTAAATTGTATCGGTTGCGGTTTGAACAACGGAATTAGATGGTTTGATACTGTAATTGACCTAGAGCGTGCAGTAGTTCCCTAACATATCTTCATTTTTTGAGCCATACAGCCATACCCACATTCCCAAACTATCAAGTTATAGCAGATTATAGCAGTCTTTATGAAATGGCAAAGTTCCGGCAGAGGAGTCAAGATTGGGTATGAAGATGGCCTTGGAGAACATTCCACCCCCTGGTTCTTTCAAACATGAAGTATGAAGTGTGTTTTTATTTTAAGTCAGGGGTTGTTTTCTGTGTCCCTTGAGGGGATTTTGAATATCACTTCCAAGTTGAATAGTATCTCCCCAAGAATTGGGTGATGGTTGATTAGAACATTTAGCAACCCCTGTAAGCAACCTATCCAACCCGCCATGTGTCCTTTTCCCCATGAAAAACATGTGGCTTTGCGAGGGAAACAGGCTATTCCATATCCCATAGGATCCATGTATGCCATATATGGTATATAACATTTACCATCAATATACCCCAAATGTTAGCATATATATGCATATATACCATACATGGATCCAATGGGTATCCACTAGTTTATCAACATTTTTTCCCATCGAAATGGCCATGACATGCCATGACTGTTTTGTGACAATCCTCCATTTTCAGACACACCCCACAAATAAACATTGGTGGTTTGATCTATCCAAATATATATAATATAATAATATATATATATATATCCCATTCAATTGTAGATATTATCCTCTGGTTATTTAACATAGCTATGGTAAATCATCGAACTAAATGAACCATGGCTTCCATAACAAACTGTTGTCTCTATCGGATGGGTAATACGCATTTTTTCACCACTACCGTTGGGGCCCCAGACCCCCGAATGAATGGTCAGGGTTGATATAATCTGGGACTAAGATGGACTTTCACGTTATTGATGGATACTGATGGGGAGATTCCATTTGTGATGACAATCCCAGGGGAAAAAAGCTGTTGAATCCCAATAAGTCCGAAAAATGGCTTTGATTGAAAATTATGATACCTCAAAATCCCCTGGTCTATGACCATTTTCCATCATTTGTCCGATTCAAAAGGACCAAATGCACCATGGGTTTCAGATCCCCCATTTTTGGATCAGAACATGGTGGGTTTTATACATCTCCCAGCCCATGGTTGGTTGATTCCAGCTATAAGCTGGTTGAGGAACCATTAAATCCTATGGCTATGGTGAATGCATCATTTTCAGATCCAGATTCTCAGGCGAAGCGGCCGGGGATGATGTGTTCGGCACAAAAGAGGACCCAAATGGTCTAAAATGATCTGGTGAGAGTTTACTCCTCCCAGTCATATGGTAATCATATAGGTTTTGACCCATCATTTTCTTCGGTTCACCGTTTTTTATGTCTGCATAGGTCATTGTCATTCATTGTCAATGTATGAAGATGGACGCAAATCGAACTAGTCCATTGTTATTTTGGTCGAATCTGATGAATTTGGGTCCAGCATCATCCACATGTACCCCAAAGTGGGAGTCTAGAAAACTCATGTGTTTTTTGGATCTCAGGGTCTCGAATTCTGACAAGAACAACACCTCCATCCCAGGAAACTTTCCGGATACCCTCTGGTAAACAGTCCCAAAAAACTATGTTTTTTTTTTTTTTACCATGCTTTTTTCATGGGTAAATCAACTAGTTCTATGGCCATTTTCCAGTTCGCTATTTTGACATAACCACAGGGTAGGGGGTAGCACCATTTTTTTCTGGTGTGTTCGTGGGATCATGTGGGATCGTAGAAAACTTTTGCATGGCACATCATGGCGGCACAAATTGTGGGAAACATCATGTTATAGAAGACACATAGATACACATACTTGATGTCTCCCACAAAGTAAAGGATTAATGATTAATGATGGTTTATCATGGAAAATAATGGTTAATGATGTTGGTTAATGGTGATTAATGGCTGGTTGGTGGTTTCAACCTTTTTCATTTTTCCATGTCATATATGTGATGTCATCCTTCCCATTGACGAACTCCATCATTTTTCAAGATGGTTAAAACCACCAACCAGACATACACTATGGTAATTAATTGATGCTAGTTGCATGTACATGTATATATATACACACACATATACACACTATATGTACACATACTAATACTGCGTATAATATGAATTACTATGATTCTGATCAATCTGCATGTATTTTTTTGTTTATTGATGTGTATTGTTTCTGCGATAAATTCATAGAAATTCTAGATACAAATTCTCGTTGATTTTCTACATCACCCCACGGCTTCGGCGCTGCCTTTAGCGCATGCCCCGAACTCGGATGTCTGGGGCGCATGGTTTTTGCGCATGTGTTGTTGGAGTTTCACCACAATTAATGACCATTAGATGGTACAAAAACCATGCCCAAATGGTAGGTTGATTGTAATGGTAGGTTTTTTGGGGTAACATCAAAACATGATTCAACCATCAACATTGGAATATTTCACGGGTGTATAACCAATAGAACTGGTTGGCAGTTAGGTGAAAGTGGGTCGATATTTCATCAAACAGGATGATAAAATAGTAAGGTGTTTAGCTGTATAAGGCAAAATTACATCAAAGGGACTGTATGAACACAGGCGGACTTACATATTGACCAAGTTCACTTTTTTTTGGGGACACGGTTCCCGAACTTTTGACCATGGACCAATGAATACGACACTCCGGCAATCAATCAACCATGGCAATGGAAAATAAAGAATTATAGATGATTGGAAAATCATGGAAAATCTAGATGATTGGAACATCTAGTTTTTAGATGATTTTCAGAGCCTATCAAGCTCCATATTTGGTTTTAGTTAGGAATTCCATGGATTTCCTAGCCATGCAACGTGAGATTTTCGAGCTGCGTCCCAGATGTTCAACGCTTGCGGTGCATCCTGTTCCCAAACCACAGGGCAGTGGGTCGATTGGCGGAGCCACACTGTGGTGGATGCAGGAGGCCGCGCAGCAAACATGGGCGCCGCGCTTCGAAACGCCGCGCCTGGCGCCGCAAGCTCCGAAAAAGGTGGCTTTTTGTCAAATCGCTTTGGGGGTTTGTCAAAAAATGGCCAAAGTCCATGGTGAATAGCCGGATTTCATGATTTTCATGGAACTATATACTGTATATATAATATATTATATCCCATATGCTCCATGTATGGAATATTTACCAACATTTACCCCATAAATGAGCCAAATGTAGGTAAATATACTATACATGGAGCATCTGGGTATATATATATATATATGTATATATATATACATATATATAACTCATAATGATGATGTAAAGCAGGAGATTTGGGCAGTCCTGTCTTCAGGCAAAATCATTAGCAGCCAAGCAGTCTTTTTCACCGGCGGCTGGCGTTGCTGTGAAACCCGCGTTTTGGAGTGGGACATCTATAGGGAATACCCTCTGGTAAACTAACAAAAAACGATGGAAAATCACCATGCTATTAATGGGTAAATCCGTGTAAATCCACTATTTCTATGGCACTGTTCAATAGCTTTTTGTATGTTTACCAGGCCATCTTAAGCAAATCCTGTCAGTGAACATAGTGAACATCCCGTGAAAGGGGCAGATCCTGTTTAGTGAAACCATTTTTTGGGGGGCCTCCAAAGCTTGATTTTAACGCTGGGCGCGATCTATGGGTGAATTTGATCACGACCTCACTGGGGCATGGGAATGGTGAGAAGTATCCCAAAAAAGCCTTATTTCATCTTATTTCACTTATTTCAGATTAGTGAAATATTATAATTTGAAATAAGTGAAATAATTATAAATAATTTGGGAATAAATCTCACTATTTCACTAAGCTATTTGAAAATATTATTTCAGCCCAGATGTGCCACAATTCCAGACTCAACTCGCATGTCCTTGGTTAGAGGCTGAGGGACCTTGCTTGGACAACCTCAATTTTTCGATGGAGGGAAGTCTTATAAGATTAGCCATACGTATATACAATGTGGTTTATGATACTTATAACTATAGTTAATGGGGTTTATAGACCATCTTATAACTGGGGGCCCCACATTGTATAGCATTATAGCCCTATATAATTCTTCACTAGTGAAATACATGAAACTTACGTTCTTGTGTTGTATAAGCCCCAAAACTTACGTTCTCTGGCGCCGTTTGAAACCATCAAAGATGGATTTTTTAGGGTTTGTAGAAAATGCGGTGCCCCAGTTATAAGTTGGTTTATAAGCCCCAGTAACTATAGTTATAAGTACCACAAACCATAGTTATTGGAGTTATAAACCAACTTAGCTATCTTGGGGGCCTCACATTGTAGAAAATGCGGTGCTCCTACCATCCAACGGTTTGAAATTTATTTGAACCATGGATTTTTCCCTCTTTGAGGTGCCATAGATTTTGGTATGCCCATGGTACTGTATGCTACATGTTTTGACCAGCTAGTTACACATGAAAAACTCATCATTCTGTTTGGGAAACCTTGTTTGTTGGCTTTCCCTTCCCCAATATCGAGTACCCCTTGTTAATTTGACATAGCCATGGAAAATGACCCATTCGTACGTCTGATTTACCTATGAAAGTTGATGATCATATTAATCATGTTCCATGGCAATGTTGGATTACCAGAACAAAGCCCAGATTTCATTTTGGACCTACATGGAGTTATCCTAAAATAGAGGTACCCCAGTTCTCATCCATTTTTTGGGGGATTGTTCATGATTGTCCATGGTAAACCATCCAGCCATTGGAGTACCCCCCCCATGACTTAGGAAACCTCCATATCCTCGACGCTGTGGTTTTGCTAGCTGCTTTTCAGGGCGCGCGCTTCAACGACAGGGGAGATCAGTATGGTTGATGGTTTATGATGGTTCTTAAGGGAAAGCAACGCTTAGAGTGATCGGATTTCAACTTGTTCAAACGGAAACACTGAAACAACTTGGCAAAATTCATCATGATTCTACTTGTTAAGACATGATTTCATCCTTGGTTTGGCTGCTAGTTTTTTTTAGGGAGCTCAAGTCCCAAAAAGTCATGGTCGCTGGAATCCACTTTATGGCCCGCCCAAAGCGCTTGCCATTGATAAGGCTAGACAAGTCTATCTACCGTTGTCAAAGCACCTCAAGGTTCATGGGGAAGGCGTTAGTATGTCAGCAAGCAGTCTAAATGGTGCCCTTCCTTCATGGCTAGTAGATGCTAATAGGTAAAATCACAAGCCATTTGGGGGTCGACATGACCCAACTTCAACAGAAGAAGCTAAGCACATTTGTTCCCGGATTTTGTTTTGTCCCTCCTCCTCAGAATCCTAATCCTACATCTCCAGCAAAAAGAAGCTGTTCCTGACTTTTTCCAATCAAAAACTCATCAACCATCATCAAAAGTTAAGGAAAAACAACGCAAAACATCCTGAAGCTTCTTAACAATCATCAACAGTCATCAACAATCATCAGCAATCACCAAACACTATGTATTTTTTTTGGTTTAAACAACAACAACATTTACGCCATCATTTCAACATCAACACCATTTAAGGGACCTGTTTTTTCTCAGACGTCGCCATGGGAATCGATCGAGGGCGAGCTGGCCGACCTGTCAGGCGACATGCTGATTCCATGGTGACGAAATGCTGATTTGGTGGTTTCCATAGTTATGGGCCAATGGGGCTACCCCAATACATCGCAAAAGGATGGTTTACATGGTTTACAAACAATGGAAAATCCGTATAAATGATATAAATGGATGATTTTTCTGGGGTACCCCCATGAATTGGAAACCTCCATTGAATCCATTTGATGCTAATTTTGATGCTAATATATATGCTACTTAATATAGCAAATTCCGAATAATCACCCACTGGTTAATCAATAATTAATCTGAATAATGGATCATCATTGTTCTCTCCAAATGTTTTGTCTTGTTTTGTTTAGCAAAGAGATTCTGAATTCAGAGTCGTCATGAGGTGATTAGGTCCATGGTAGCCATGCTTCGGCAACTGGTGGCAACTGCAGGGTTGCTCATTGAATCATCCCAAACATCCCAAACGTGATCTATTTATTCTCCAAATACCCCAAACAAATGGTAAACGTATTGAAATGATGGGGTAAAACAAGTAAAACACGTAAAAACACAATTTTTAAAGGTAGAAACAGAGGGTCCTAGATATGTTTCAGGTTTGTGATGATTTACCCACCGAGGGCTGCCACACCGCTATGCCTGGCAGCATCCGTTTTGGCGCGGCTGCCCAGTTGGGTCAGGATGTTTGAAACATGTTTTCCCCAGTAGAAATTGGGAGAAAACAATGACACTTGAACTTGGGGATTTAAACAGATATACCCTCTGGTAAACTAACATAACTATGGAAAGATCCACCATTTTTAATGGGTAAATCCACCATAAATGGCCATTTTCAATAGCAAACTTTTGACATAACCAGAGGGTACCAGGAAAATCATCCAGATGTCTTCCCCAACCTAGAGAGAAATCCTGAGGTATTATCGTCCAAAAAAGGGCCGTTTCCCTGCTCAAAAATTGACATTTCAGGAACGTACTTGGAGGTGCAGTTGAGGTTATTAATTGGTTTTCACAATGGCTATGATTATACAGTGTTATCATATTGTATATGTATATAATATATATATATAGATTATATATATCTATATCTATATATATATAGATTATATTCCCCGTAAATCGGATCATTAACCCTACAACTATATATTAACTATACATCCCGAAAACCTAAGAATCATCTTCATTTTCCCATATTTTCCAATTCGGGGGTATCCTCTAGCTGCACCCCAAAAGATCAGGTGGTGGCACTGGTGCTGAATCGGTTGGGTGGCATAGGGGAAAGCTGGCTGGGATGACACATGACTGGTGGCAGTGACAAAGGCTTGCTTAAAAAAGCACCAGAAATGGGATGAATCATTGCTAAACCTGAGGAAAGATATATCTGGGTAAATTATAACGACCTCACTGCGACCTCACTGGAATAATGGTTAGTAAGGGGAATTATCCCCAAATGGTCGTAATTCAGGTTGGTGAATTATTGTAATTTACCTAGATATATACCAATATTCATCTGGTTGGTGGTTTGGAACATGGCTTTTATTTTTCCATATATTGGGAATTTCATCATCCCAACTGACTTTAACTCCATCATTTTTCAGAGGGGTAAGTATACCATGGTATACCACCAACCAGACGTATTCTTACTCAAGAAATCTGTTTACAAAAAGCGGTTTCAAATCGCTTTCAACAATACGGGATCTGTTGGAGCCAGATGAGGATCTTAACAGGGGATAGGATCCACCAAATTTCGATTGAGGTTGCCAAAGATTTGTTTTCATAAACCGAAGCCGCGGCAAAAACTTCACCTGGCAAATTTTGGATGATGTTTTGGATGATTTGATGATCATTGGGATGATGTTTAACATATTTAACATATTGGAATGGAATAATCATCCCAACTGACTTGAACTCCATCATTTTTCAGAGGGATAGGTATACCACCAACTACAGTTTTATGTTTCATCATATTTTTCACATATGTTGTGTATCGTTTTTCTGCCTTATTTGGACAACAGCAATGCTCGGCCAGCCGTGCCCGCAGCCACTGTGTCTGGCTGAAACCACCTTACCCGATGGCATCCACCTGATATCGATGGCGTTCTCTAACGCCACGGAATGAGGCCCGGTCGAAGCTTGCAGCCTCAAATCAGCAGCCAAATATACCATAATATACCAACACAGAATATACCAATCAGCAGCCATATATATATATATGTAGAAATATAAATTATATATATATATAATTATATTTATATTTAATCGTCAACTACATTCGCAATGGCAAAATGCCCCGTTTGGCTTCTGAAACGGGTATTGTCCAGGTCATTGGGGTGCCATGGTCAAAACATTCAGATGATTTTCCCATGAGGGATGGACATCGCTCAACATTTTTTTGCGTAGGGGTGGTCGTTTTTTATGTCAACCCCGGATAGGACTCAACCATGGTTTATGAAAAATATTGGAGGGGTATTCCCCCAAATAATCCAATTTCATCCATGGATTTGATACTGACTTTGATGACTTGGATGGCTTGGATGGTACCTTCCCTAAATTTTTTGGAGCCGTTTAGACCGGGGTTGATGAATCCAGGATGAATATGTCAAACGGAAAGACCGTAAAACATCACCATCCCTTGATGGAAAGATCCAGCCATTTTGAATGGGATTGAATGGGTTAATGATGATTAATGATGGTTAATAATGGCTGGTGGTATCAACTATGGAAAGATCCACCCATGCTATTCGACTGGTAGATTAATGGTGATTAATGGTGGTGAATGATGGTTAAGAAAGGTGATGAATGAATATTAATGATGATTTCACTTACCCGGCCTGGTAGTCACAGTCCAAAAAACTATATGGAAAGATCATGAAAGATCCACCCATGCTATTCGACTGGGTAAATCAACGATTTCGACTGGGCCATGGTTTCAATATGTTTCAAGTTCGCTTTTTGTATGTTTACCAGGCCGGGTTATCCCATATCCCATCTTCAGCTTGACCATCTTCTCCTTGAATTTCACCACAGGAGCTGGATTTGGCTGTGTGCCATAGGCGCTGGCGCGGGAGGAGTTCATTTCGAAAAAAAAAACTATCGTACCCCCCCAAAAATATAGAACAGTAGTTGATGAACCGAATTCGAATTCAATAGGATTTCACTATTATTTTGTCCATCTCTTTTTTTCTCTATTTTGTCCATCTTATTTTGGTGGTTACCCTCTGGTTATTTAACATAGCCATGGTATAGATGACCCATTTATAGATGGTTTACCAGATGGTTTACCTATTAAAAATGGGTGGATCTTTTCATGGCTAAGCTATGTTAGTCATAACCAGATGGTACTATCTACAATGTGAGGCCCCCAAGATAGCTACGTTGGTTTGTAACTCCAATAACTATGGTTTATGGTATACTTATAACGAAGTAGTTACTGGGGCTTTTGTTGAGCAACGTTCACATCACTGGGGGGCCTCACACTGTAGGTGATTTCCTCTACTATTCTTCATGTCCCATCATTTCCCTGATCTTTGGGCGTCCCGTCTCCGAGCGGTGACCTACTCAGTTGACAAGGAAACCAGATTTCGCGACAGCGGTGGTGCCCCCATTTTTCTGGCGAAGGTCGTGAGTTTCACTCATTCAATGGTTTGGTTTAAGGGAAAACCGGAACCGGAAACCATGGTTTTTACCATTCAATATGGGGTTTTCCTGTAATTTGTCCCTTAAACCAATCCATTGACTCATGTTCACTGTTGGCTTTATCGATGTTGATGGTAGATATATGTAGATATATGTAGATATATGTAGATATATGTAGATATATGTAGATATATGTAGATATATGTAGATATATGTAGATATATGTAGATATATGTAGATATATGTAGATATGATATTAATTGAACTTGAAACAGTATGCTTGGATACCTGGGTTTGCTGAAATTCGAATGTTATTTTCCCAATGGCAAATCCACATAAATTCCACCATGTCTTGGAAATCTATGACGGGTGGAGCCACCCAGATCATCCAGACCTTCACAAAGCGCAGGTCCTGCAAAGCCTGACTCGTGCTCACCCGAAGGCGCTGGCGCTACGTTTTTGGCTGTATAAATATATATATATATATAATATACAATGTGAGGCCCCCAAGATAGCTAAGTTGGTGAACATAACTCCAATAACTATGGCTTATGGTACTTATAACGAGCTAGTTACTGGGGCTTATAAACCAACTTATAACTGGGGGGCCTCACATTGTATATATTTTATGTGGTTTCAATCTGCAGAACGGCATACCCTGTTTTTCATACTTTGGTAGATTTGTACATTTAATTCAGACATGTTGCACCAATTGACATGTCACTGAACCCTTTTACCAACTGCAGTCGACGTAGCTGCCCTTT
>Ga0126342_10017968_pt1 | contig 12172 bp, 12 predicted proteins | sample Cyp1metagenome_FD_92528 | JGI IMG/M metagenome (GOLD analysis project Ga0126342, IMG submission 92528) | Coral microbial communities from Lord Howe Island, Old Settlement Bay, Australia - Cyphastrea 1 metagenome | ecosystem: Host-associated > Invertebrates > Cnidaria > Coral ... | reverse complement strand
CTATGTCCGAAAAAAGCAGGTACAAGTGGTTGATCAGACCACTCATCCACCGAAATGCCATAGCTTCGTTGGACTGGATAGGCAAATCGGCTCCAGTCCCCCTGCAACTAGGTTAAAATTCAAAGAGAAGTTTTACATCTGTTCAGATGTTACACACACACACACACCCCGCATATAGCGAGGTTTGATTTTGGAAGAAATCCGCGGGAGGGGTCGGCAATCATTCAGTGAGAATGAACCTATCCGGTGCTAATGTACATGTTGTGCTCATTTCACTCAGAAGGGAAATTCTCTTCCATTTGAAGTATCTGGATCGCGTCGCGGAAGCACATGCGTTCAATCGTCCTCCAAGTATCGTTGAGTTCCCCAGATGCCGTAGCAGCCGTCAAAGTGTCTGAAAGTTGTTTGGCTAAATCCCGAATCTTCATGGTAAGGTCAGGTACTTCCGAAGGAGAGATCGGATCGATGGGAACATTGTGGAAGGGATTGTGTCCATGTAATAATGGGAGCTCGAAATGATGGCGCCAATAGTCTGCAGTTCGTAAAGACCACTCCCAATTGCCAGAAAGACCGTAGAAGTAGTGTTCGGGATCACGACATTTGGAGATTCCTGAGGCAGGAACTTCTTCGATGAATAACTCCCTGGTGTTGTTGGAGTGTGTGAAGATCTTGAAGTGAATCTGATGAACCACTCGTGATGTAACACGTGCGTGATGAAGAGCCGTGTAAGTTGAGCCACCTTGTGTCGGGAAAGGTACCGCAGGTTGAGGTGGGGCTGAGTATGTGTCCATTGGCGATGAGGTATCTGGGTCATTGGATGTAGTCACCGCTTCCAAAGATGCCGAAGGGGTCGAGGTTGGGTGAGCAGGGGCATCAACGGTACTTGCCCCAGGATGTGTAACTGGGCTTCCCCGGTTCGGATTGGAAGGCCATCCCAAGCCAGCTACCGATGCGTCGCGTTTGTTCTCCATGAGTGAAACGGATACACTGAGGGAATAAGAAAAACCGAGAGCTGAGAGAACAATAAGGGCCAGTCAGGATCAATGAACAAGCCAACAATAAATACATAGAGAAAGAAACGACGTGCCAACATAAGCGAGGTCATGAAATAAACGAGAGAAAAAACGGAACGACATCGCATGTTGTCATTCAGAAGCTCATTACAAAAGTGGAAAAGCTTTATCACAGTGTCCATACAGGTAGTATCTTTTTCCGTCACGCTGCAATGAAGTTATGGTAAGATGATGCCTTGGCGGACTTTATAGCAACAAAGTCGCAATACGAAAGGTTGTGAAGAACCAGGTACAAGCAAGGTGGATTCAATGTAATTGTACTGTCGAGTGCGCCACTCAGGTCGGTATTCCTCCAACAGCTGCATGATGGTCAAATCGAGTGGTACTTGGAAAACATCTCCTTCAAGATCACCGTAGCGAAATTCCAAATCAGAAGGTACCATATGGATATCCCATTGGGTGCGTAATCTCGTCGTCAGTGCGGTGCGAAGATCTCGAAGAGGGAAAATGCCAGCTTCGATTGGTTCAAATAAACGTGCCCATGTGAAAAGAGCTTCGAGTTCTCCAGCACTAACGTTTCTGAAATTTGAACTGGCAAGAGCACTGTATAGGGCATGATCAGGTTGGCTGCGGTGTGTCAATTCTTGTAAAGGGGAATAATCACAAGGACCAAGATGGGTCTAGGTGGAGGAGGGTCCCAATCGCCAGGGAGACCTCCGTGTCCAGCAAGCCAAGCCGAAGTTCTAGGGCCTTCAGGTGTGTTCACAGTGGATGTAGCGCGATATGGATGAGGACGAAAGGAAGGAGCCATGGCGTCAAACACAGAGAGTTGAGCCCAAGCTGCATAGTGACAAAATTACCTATGGTAGTGAAGAATAACGTGAGAAAAAGTGGAAGGAATATTTGCGCCACGTAGAATAACCAATGAATTCCCATGTAGTCGGTCTTCTTTACTGTCGCACAGCGGAGTGGTGTGTTACACACTGGAGTCTGACATATCCATAGGGCCCGGGTCATCAGGTGGTACTGGGTGGTGAGGTAGATGTCCAGGTGAAGTAAAGTTGTTCAAGTGCAGGGTCCGGTGAAGTGTTGTTGATGGTGAGGATGGTGGTGTAGATCTCCATGGGGGCCAAGATAAAGAAATAGTGGTACCCTGTGAATGATGTTGAGCAGAGCGTCCCCAACAAGATTGGAGAATGTGCAGTTGGTCAGGGATGGCCTCAAATGGTTGGGAGACACGTACGTTGGAATGTTCAGGATGTGGGAGAACCGGAGAAGGTGGAGCCGTAGTGGACGAGGAAGACGGAATGGGTATGTCGTAGTGCCGGCGCCAATTATTGGCTGTGGTACGTAGTGTAGATCGGTCACGCGTGAGGTGCAAGTTTTCCAAAAAGGTTTCCACTGGCTTCCAAGTTTCTCTGCCATCTGCTGTCTGTTCAATGATCCATAGTTCATCAGGTCGAGAAGTAAAGGGGTAGCTGAGCTTCTTGATGAAAATAGTATGGACGGTTGTAGAAGTTGGGATCATCCTGGCCGCCCTGGGAATGTACGATGCCGAGGTTGGATCATCAGGTAGTGGGTGTGGACCAGTAGTATTGGTCGAGGGCATCGAAGAAGGTGCTGGGAGCATCCGGTGTAGGTCATCGTTCAAGTGGTTCGCCATGAAAAAAGCAAAGAATATAAGGTCAAAAGCACTCTAAAGCCGAAATTTGCCCAAGGGAGGTCCACAATAAATGTTGAAAGGACATCAACGGGAGGAAATTGTGGTGACGAAACTCTAAACCAACTAGTCAACAAAGGAGCAATATTGAAAATGAAGGTCAGCGGGCATTTGAAGGTTCCCACGAGCGTGTCTTTTTACCTGTCATTGCTGAGTTGCCAAATGGGTGGCGTGAAATTCAAGTGGCATTCTTTGTATATCGCGTTGCCGTGACGAACGGATGCCCTCGAGGAATCACTTGAATATGTACAGCAAAGCCTGTATCCTGTGGATCTGGATGGGGTGTCACCACCAAAGGAGCGCATTCGCGAGGTGTGAAGGCATCGAGGTGTTGATGGGTCTTCCATGAAGGATAGTACCAGTTCAGAATGTCCAAAAGGGAATGGGGGAGATCATCAAGCATCTGGGCTCCTTGATCCGTATCGATCATCATGTAGAAATCGGAGGCCTGTAGGTGTATCGACCATCTTTGTAAGATCGTATCCGTCACCACAGTTTTCAAGTCTGAGACAAAGTGACTGCGGGCGTTGTCCGGGTAGATCACCTTGAAGGTTTGGAAAAGACTGTCATATGTTTCCGTGGAGAGGTTGCCGGCGACCTTGGGGGCCAAGATGTTGAAGTACGGATTTCTGGCAGCAAGTTGTTGCATAGGTTTCAAATCCAATTGTAGAATCACCGGTCGATGGGGTGTAGTAGACGGAGGTGTCCAGTCCGGTGGGCGCTGAAATGGGGAAGTTCCCGTAGCCGAGGAAGGTGCTCTATTCGGAGAGCGTGAGCGTCTGGTAGGCGAGATGTGGTCAGTGGGCCATGGCTCGTTTCTGACAATATCGATCCAAGTGGGTGCGTAGAGACATAGTATAATGAAATAGCTTGCGGCGTGTATAAAATAACATATCAAGTAGTTGAATCTGAGCGGTGCTGCATGGATGGGTGAGACATTGGTCACATAGTGGTAGAAGAGTGAAACTAAACAGTCAGAACATGAAACGGTGAGACAAATGCAGTTGCACGTCAAGGTGGTGAAACGTTGCAGTAGAATCCTTTTTGCCATTTTCACATCGCAAGTAATCAACCAAGTCTGTCTTTGATCATGTTCCACATCGAGCGAACGTCGGCTTCGGATTTGCCCATCTTGGTCGAGATCACACGCCATGAATAGCGGGATTTCTCATCAGCCTTCAAAGTACGAAGTTTCTGTTTGTCTTCGGAAGTCCAAGTCGACAGCGGGCTTGAAGAGCGGGATCTCGATGGTTCGGTACGGCGACGACGTTTTGAAGGTGCTTTGGGGGTAGCTTTGGCCTTCGATTTGCGTTTGGGAGGCGTCGATGCGGTAGTTGAGAGCTTCGATGGATCTGGAAGGGCATCAGGTGGAGGGGCAGCAACGTGTTGATGTGGTTCTGGTAGATTAGGTTCCAATAACTCATCCATAAGGGCTTCTTCTTCGGCAAGATCTGGCGAAGGGACGTGAACTGCGTCAATGAAGGCATTGGTCTGGTCGGAGTATTGTGGTCGAAGTCCATCAGGTTGGTTCCATACGTCAGTGCTGGGTAGAGGTGTTGGTTCAATGTTGGGAATGAGTGTTGGTGGGAGTAAGGCCATTGCTCGATGTAGTAGAAGATACGCATGGTGTACATCGTGAAGAAATTGGGTAAAAACGGGTTCTTGAATCGGAATTGACGTAGTAGGCGAAGAGGAGGCCATCGCGCGAAGCTGGAGAGGTTCGACTGTGGAAATGGGAACGAATTTGAGGGTGAACCAGCTGGAATACCATTGACAAAATCTGGTGAAACACGGTCTTGACCGAATAGGTGATACATCCACAGGTGAGTGAAACGTGAAACGAGGACGCAAAAGCTTGGAGCAGCAACTGATTTTACCACAGTGAAGAAGTATGTAAAAATCGGCGAATAGGTTTGGCAGCGGCAGTTAGATCAGATTCGCAAAAACCTGCTGCTCTGTACAAACGATGCAAAGCGGCAAAACCTCGAGTCCGTTCCTGAACTGGATGCGCACATTTGGCGACCAAAAAGAGTCGTGAGACAAAGCCTGAAAGTTGTACCGCCAGAGGTGATGCAGAAAATGGGGCCATGACCTGGTTGAAGTCACGCGGGGGGCTGTAGCGGAGTGCGAAAGGTTCGAACTCAATGCAGAAGCCCAGGAACTCCTGATCCGGTTCAGTTTCCAAGATAATTGATGACCATAGAACTCCGGGTGTAAGAAATTGGCAAAGCAAATGTCGTAGTCCCAGGAAGGATCTGCAAGACAGAGTCGGTTGTCAACGTAACGAAGTAAACGAGCAGAGAGGTCCATGGTAGTCAGGGTGGTTTGGTATGTTCGGTACCAGATTTCTTCAGAAAGGGCGACGACCATCATACACAACGCAGGGCTCAGAGGAGAGCCCATTGGGGAACCTCGGATCTGTTCGTAGACTGAAGTGCCAATGGAAAATTGGGTCATCTTCAATGACATCAGAATGATGCGTTCAATGTCGCGAATGAAGATTTTCCTGGTCACATTCAGTGTACGACACGTGCGGCCTTTGACAACATCGCCTGTGGTATTTCCAGGAGTTGCATTCACTGAGATGATTTCATCTGGGCCGGTACTCATGAGAGTGGAGAGAAATTGCAAAGTGAGTCGCCAGCTATCGATGAACCGATCCGTGTCGATGCTTGTGAAGAAGCCAGCAAGGTCTTGATTGTGTATGCGTGGCGTGGGAAGGGTGTCAAAATCTGTGTTCTTGAGGAGTTTGATGAGGTCGAAGACATCTCCTTTGGCCAGGTTGTGGGGAAACGCTTGAGGTAGGAGGTTGTAGATCATCTTGGCAATGCAGTTCAACATCGGTCGGAAAGGTGCTGTAAAGAAGCTAACGATTGGTCGTCCAGCCCGGAACTGTTTTTGCGTTTTGGCAGGACGTAGGCGTTTGGTAGATCACGGCCAGCACCAAGGGCCCAAGGGTATGCCTTGCCAAATTGCTTGGTGATTTCGGCGATGGTCTTCTGAATGATGTCGTTGGGGTTGTCCTCCAATTTGCGGGAATACCAATGGATCGGCGAAGGTCTTGGTGAGGCACTGAAAATAGATCACCGGACAATAGATCCGTAAGGATGTGGCTCGTTTGTCTTCATTGTGAAAAATGGCATCAGGGAAGAGCCGTTTGAAGCGAACGATGTCCTTGTGGGTGATGTGGTTGTGGAGAGCCATGTAGTGGGAGTGAAGGGATCGTTGCCAAAGTTCATCGAGATGTATCTTTGGTAATGAAGGGAGTGAGTTCCTGGTAGTCCATGATCGCAGGGCCAAACGAAGGGATGTGTAGATCTCTTCGGATGGTGGGAAGATTTTGTTCTGAAGTGAGCCAGTAGCGATGGATGTAGAAGGGGCATCGGTGAAGTGTAAACTATCTCCGTCAAGGACCAGGTGTTGATCAGGATGTTGAGGATGGTTCACATGTGGTTGTAGGGCTGCACATGCGCATTTTGGAGTCTCACCATCAGCCCATTTGGTAGCTGCTTCTTTGTGATTGCATAAACTGTCCATGACCGATGGGAATTTTGTAAATACAATACCGGTGGATGGAGTCTGTAAGGTAGTGTTGTATTGGCTGGTGCCGTGGACGTGGGAGGTGAGCAGCTTGCGGAGGTCACGAGTCCAGTTGGGGGCCAGCAGCCAGGGTGCTCGAAGAGGAACGGGTTTTCGTACTCGTTTGGCTTTCCAAAAGGTCAGAGCTCGGTCAATGGCGTTGATCGCGTAAGAACGTTGAGGTTCTCCAAGGTTGTTGGCAAGGCGTCGAATGAAATAGCATCCTTGGGCGCCAGTTTCATTTGACCTGAGTCTCTTCTCCATGTGGAAGCGTCTGATGGAGTTGCTACCCAAATCCTGGATGATCTCCCAAAGTTGTACTCGTCGGTGGAAAAGAGGACTATGAAGAGCTCGTCGGACATGTTGTGGTGTAGATTGCCAGCGGAGTTTTCGCCACAAAGAAAATGCTCCAAACTGCTGCGAATTGGAAAACTTGGTCCGCGAAATGAGTCCCTTTCGGCAATTGAAACACTGGTAAATAAACGGAGTATTCAGTCGAGGTTGCCACAGTTGAATTAAGGCTTGTTCCAAAGCCCAAAAGTTGGATTTATTGGTGTAGATCGGGAAAACAGACCACATCCAGAAATTGTCAAATCTGCACCAAAACCGTAAAGCCACTTCGGCCAAAACGAATTTGTTCTGTTGCACTTGCAAGAATTTCCGATAGCGTGAATGTTCACGGTCCAAAACAAAAGAAGAAGTGGAACCCACGTAAAACTTTGGTTGGAAATTTGCAATATGGCAAAAACGTAAGTACACCGCTTGAGGGTGTTTGAAACATTGGAGGGCGACGTGTAAGTCGTCCCAAGACGTGCAAAAGAAGATGCGTTGCATCGGGGTGCCTCTCAGCAAGGCCTGTAGTTTCGAGTTGGCACGTGGATGTAACAACACATATTGGCCCATCAATGCAGTTTGGATCATCCGAAAAGCAAAAAAGACATCAACAGAAGGAGACAAAGTGAAAGGAGTCAACAAAGCCAACGAAAGAATACAGGAGTGGGCCACGGCCAAAGTTCGCACAATTTCGGCTGCTTTTGAGCCTGGTGATTTCAGATATAAGGCTAGTCAGGAGTGCATCAATAACGCCACAGTCATGACCTTGAGGACAATCTCGTCAGTCGTCGCCCCTTTGTGTTTGCAAGGATCAATGCCCATCGCTACACTGGCTCGCTGGATGGTTTTGGAGGCATCATCAGGTTGGTTTTGCCACCATTCTTTGACCTTCTCCAAGTGCTTTTCCAACGTATCTTGTTTTGGCTGAGGGAGCTTCAAGTCTTTTAACCATTTCTTGTACTGGGTCTCAGTCAGCGACGAAGGTTGGTTGTCCACGAGCCATGAGTTGACAGATCCCGGGGAGATCAGTAGAGACGACGGCTCAAACGATGTGGAGGCTGCCGGTTGTCCTTGTAGTGCACGTCCAATCGGTGTCGTCGCAGGTGTAGAACCTTCCGGCGCAGTGGGTGGTGGCGTACCAGTATCCGATTTCATCTTCGCCAATTCAGCTTCTAATTCAAGGATGCGCTGCTGGCTGGCCACGTCCGCAGAGGGTTGAGCTGGAAGCCAAGATTGGAGCAGCTGGGCGACTTCTTTGGCCATGTTCTGGGTAGCTTCCTTTTGGTTCACACATTGGCCAGCTGAACGTGATCTGAAAGTAGCCAACTTGTCCAAATCCACATTCCGGGTGCGTAGTTGCGAGACCAATTCGGCGACAAATACTGTGGTGCCTATGTTGTCAGACGGAAGGACGAAAGTTTCTCTTCCGTAGGCCACACGGCGGAGCCATGTGTTGTGTAAGCCTTGGTACAAGAACTTCCAGAGTGGGACTTGTAAAGGATCCATACCTTCAATGTCTTTGTAGCTGGAAAATCGGCTTTGGCGGATCCTGGAAGGGAAATCCAACCCATTGATCTTGTTGGAGTCATGGAAATCAACGTCAGGTTTCCATTGGTCAACCGGTGGGATTTCAATGGGTCGACAGGTATACCCTTCATTGATGGCAGAGCTTCCTCCAGGGGATGACATAGGCCTTGGCGATCTCGGAGTAAGTGGATGTCGTTGAGGTGTGAGGTTGGCGTGGTTGAGAGGTTGTTGAGAAAACGTCGGTGGTGTAGGTGGAAAAGGTGGTGTGGTCGGAGTCCATGATGGGCGTGATGAGAACGATGTAGACGTCGGTGGTGGAGGAGGTATGCCAGCCGGATGCCAAAAAGGACGAGGGGTCGTCATTGCAAAGTGCATCGGTCCGCGAAAGGTAGGTACCGTCTGGTGCCATCCATGTTGAGGTCGATGGGGTGTGCGTGAACGATCAGGTTGTGAAGCAGGGATAGCGCTCGTGTCTTGGCTAAACTGGGAGATCAGGTCTTGGGACGCCATGATGTAGACAAAAGCAGCGAAATAATAGGTCACAATAATTGCAATAAGCCAACTGAAGTCTGCGGTAGGGTTCAGAGGTGAGACCGAAAGGCTGCATGGCCTGAAGTGTGTGAAACATGATATGTCTTGATCAGTTAGTGTGAAACAGCAGGTGAAACCGAAAGGAGATGGTGTGCAGGCAGCAAATCTTATACATTTTGACGGAAGAAGTGGCATCAAATACCGAATGGCGGGAGAAGCATTGTTACTCCAAAAGAATCGGTCGGGGCCACTAGGCTCACTGGGTCAATTTCTGGGGGTACTCGTCAGGTTGCAAGGTACTCCGCAATGATGTAGTGTTCACCAGCGCGATTTGGAGGAATTGTATGTCCGAGTGCGGGATCGAGTATAGCCTTCACGATGATGATCTCGAGAATGACCTTCACGGTAGGATGAACGACGGTCTCGATGGGTGTACGTTGAGTCGTTCCAAGATGGGTTGTTGTTCCAATGCCTGCGATCATAATCAGGAGCTGGGTGGTTGGTGGTTTCGTGGTGGGTGGTTGTGGTTGTGGAGTCAGCTGGTGGTGGGTTTGAAGGTGCAGGTAGATCCGTGGCCGGGTTGGGTCGTGCTGGTAGTTCACGATCAGCTGGTGGATTGTCCGGAGGTTCACTTGGTGCAGCAACAGTGGGTGGGCGTGTGTCTGGTGTCGCGGGTGTGATCAGCCCAGGGAAAACAGAATGAGTCGAGGCAACGTAACATATTGATGCAGCACTGGAGTTCATAGCCGTTGCATTGTCTTTGCCCTTGGCAATCCCCTGTAAGTTGCACAAGCGTTGAATTTGGTCATTTCCTCCAGCAAGGGCTCGCATGCATTTTGGGGAGCGACAAATGGCCAATAGGCCTGATGGGTTTTGTCCTTTGCCAATTTTGTAGAGCTGGGATGTGCATAATTTGACTGCATATGCTGGGAGGTTGTCGATGTCGGCGATCTCAGAGGACATGCCGAAGAATCCGTAGCATGGGTATTGAGTCGGATAGCCAGGTTTCGTTTTTTGTCCAAGTTGCCGGGCGGATGCAGTCTTCAGTAAGGATTTTGGCAACTGATTCCCAACTCGTTTTGTGGTAAATCAGGTAGGTGCCTGCGTGTTCACTGCGATAGATCGGTTTTTTGGGTAATCCCGTTGGCACCGTGATGGTCAGCAGGTTCTCCGGTTCCACATAAAAGGCCTGTGTTCTCCTTGCCAGCTCGAGGTCAAGCAATCTTGATTGAGCGAAGGCTTTGGCAATGTTCATGACTGTGGCTTGGCTCGCTTTAATGAATATAAGTTCATTGTTGGTAGTACGATGTGGTTGGGCCAACTGGGTGAACATCTCATCCACGAAGTTGTTGAAGAGGAGTTTTTCGGGTTGAGTCAGTGTAGTGCGGAGCGATACTGTATGACTTGGGTCCAGCTCGGTCAGGCATCGTACACGGTGTGGATCATTGGCAGCTTCAACCAGTTCGCTGAGCTCGATGTCATTCTTGTCGAATTGGGAAATAGAGAAAGCCTCCGCTGCCTCTGAGTTTTCACTGTCACCGTCGGGTACTCGAAAGGCCACGGCTCCAATTGGTGCTGTGGTATTTGCTGGTGGATTTGATGGTGGGTCAGGTGGTGGTGGTCCGACAGGGGATCTGGGTCGAGCTGTGCCGGGATGGTGATCTGTAGAATAATGGCTGTTGTTCCATTCGCCCCAGGAGTCATCAGCGTCAGGTGTAGGAATGAAGCTTGGATTGCTCGGTCGTGCGGCTGGTCGTAAGATCGCCCGTCCACGCGAGTGGCGACGAGGAGTTCTGGAACGAGCTGGAGGATGAGACCGATGACGTCGATGATCTGCAGGTGAGCGTCGTCTGGGTGGTGATCGTCTTCTGTAGGGGGAAGGGGTTCGGCGACCTTCGTCATGTTTGGTGGAGGAGCGATGTCGGGGAAGAGGAGAACGAGGTGTACGATGAAGGGAAGGTGGTCGGCGATGGGAATGTGTAGATGGACGTTGGGAGCGTGATCTTCGAGTCCTGGATCGTGGTCGGCGTGATGGCGATGTTGGTGGATGTGGGACGGCCACTGGTGGGGTCGAAACCATGTTGAGATCCGGAGCTACAGGTTCAATAGGTCTGGCTTTGGGCGCAGGTGGAAGCATTGGTGTAGGTGGTGTCGGTGTTGGCGATGGTGACGATAGAGTAGGACCAGTTGTGGGTAAATTCTGGTGAAGGAGTTGTTGTCGTTGTTCCTGAGCGCGTTGGGAGTCAAGGATCATCTGTTGTTGAGCTTGAATAAGGCGAACCGATTCTGCAAGTTGTTGGGTAGTGGTGCCCAATGCTGCAAGCTCCGGTGAGATGGGTGGTGAGGGTGCAGTCGTTGGTAATGGCGGAGTGGCAGGAAGTGAAGCCTGTGTAGCTTTTGGAGTGGAGCGGCGTGGTTTGTCAAGTTTCTTCTCAGATCGAAGTCTCGGGGCGGCCTTTACTGCAGGATGACGAGGTTCGGCTGGAGGAACTGTTGCTGTAGCTGCCAGTGGTGGAGAATGAAGGGTACGAGGTGGGTACGGTGAGCTCTGTAGAGGTGTAGGTGGTGTAGTCGATGCATGAGATGGAGCTGGGGTAGTATGCCATGTAGTTGGAACAGTCGGTGCCATGGGGGTGGTGAAAGCTGGTGGAGCGGTGTGCACAATGGTGTTGTCAGGAGCCACCGGTGTAGTCGTCGTAGGCACAAGGTGTGGAGCTGGTACTGCATGAGGAGCTGTAGCCAGGGACGCGAACGACAATGACGGTGTGGTTGAAGCAGGCGTCATGAGTGAGGACGAAGAAGACCATGTAGGATGCAATGGCGAAGGTTGTCCAAACAAATGCGCGATCTGCGACGATGGTGTCCACGTCGAAGAAGCAGTCGGAGGCTGCGGAGGAGCGGGCCAAGACGTCGGAGGAGTAGTCCACGGAAACATAGCTCAAATGAAAAGATGAAAATTCACACGCAGGACTCAGTTCCTATACCTACTGTTCGTGCAATTGTGCCACAACAGGCCCGTGTTCCAGTCAGCCACAAGGGCATAAAACGGCTTACAGGTTCCAACGAATTAGGTGCACAACATGTTTCACCTCACCAGATACCAAAGAGACCACACCTGCAGGAAAAGGACATGCCTGTTGCCTGTTGTCTCACATGTCATGTTGAACTTCAAAAGCGCGAGCTGCAGTAGTAAAAATGAGGTTTCTGGCAGTTCGGAACGGCATCACTCTGTAAGGAATGCATTTCTCAAAGGGTCTCAAGGGACGGCCGGAGCAGCGAGAATCCCCAAAAAACGGTGCACAACCGAAAGGCAAACTGTTGCACTTTACTTAAATGAATTACCAGCTTAAAATGTGTTAATTCGGAAGTCAGGACAGTCATCATTCACCCTGAAAAGGGTTGCCTCCAATGGCTCCATGGCACCATGTCGGAGCCACCATGGAAATCACACTAGACAAGAATGGATCAT
>Ga0126342_10017967_pt1 | contig 12172 bp, 9 predicted proteins | sample Cyp1metagenome_FD_92528 | JGI IMG/M metagenome (GOLD analysis project Ga0126342, IMG submission 92528) | Coral microbial communities from Lord Howe Island, Old Settlement Bay, Australia - Cyphastrea 1 metagenome | ecosystem: Host-associated > Invertebrates > Cnidaria > Coral ... | reverse complement strand
CTTGCAATCAACATCACGAAGAAGGTTTGCCACTCGTTGACCTGGTTGTGGCGGTTGATGGTTGATCAGATGTCCAGATTCCCAAATTTTGATGTTTCGGCCAGGCACTGATGTACACTTTGTCAGCTTCTCTCCGAGAGACTCTTGGGGGTTCAACTGCGTAGTTGATACATCATCTGCTATAGAATGTCTCTGGGATCCGCGAACAGAAGGTAGTCCTGGTGGTCCTGGTGGCCCAGGGGGCCCTGGAGGTCCTGGTGACCCATACGGATCAGGTGGTTCCTCTCCATTAGCAACATCAAATCCTTGTGCTCTCATTTCTTCGGCAATCTTGCGATCAACATCACGAAGAAGGTTTGCCACTCGTTGACCTGGTTGTGGCGGTTGATGGTTGACTTGCTCACCCGGGTCATATCCGGCATTGGCAGTGTCCATCTCCTCATTCAGAGCCTCATCCAATTGTCGGTTCCATGCCCTGAGCACCGTCATCTCCGTGTTTGCCGCGTTTACTTCACTCTCCAGTGCCTCGATGATAGACTTCGATGAAGGATCAGTCGAAGGGATACCTGCGGAAAAGGGAAGTTGGTTCAGATTCCCTTGTGCTTTGATGATTGTCTCTGCATCCTTTAGACTTCTTCTCAAATCATCAACATCTCGCTTCATACTCTGAATTTCGGAATCCTTTAACTTCAACTTCTCATCCCTATCCCGAAGTTCCCCCATGTATTCACATGATCTTTCATACTGCTGAGCATCATTGGCCAACTTCCGTTTTCGTTCAGTCTCCAGTTCAGACCTCCAAAGTGAGCCGATGGCCCTAGCTTCGGGACTTCAGCCAGTTCCTCTTTGAGTCGTACATTGGCAGCTCCTCCACAAGGTCCTGAGCCCTAATCTGTGCGGTTGGCCGATGGCCGCAGGATCCTCTCTTAGTGATCGTCTCAACTTCGTTTCCCGATCCTTGATCTCAGCCCGGAGCTCATCGTTCAATGCGTGCTCATTCTCATAGAGCTTCTCATAGTGCTCCATCTTGCTGTTGGCACTCATACTTAAACTGGATTCATGCCTCAGTCGAGCGATAGCCTCAGATTCAACATTCCGGTAGGCCTCAAAGCGCTTCATTGTATCATGCTCAGTAGTTCGATGGCGTAGATCACTTTCAATCTTGGCCTGATTTGCCTCATGTACCTTCTGTCGATAATCTCTAGTGATCTGTTCCGTACTGTTCTCATACAACTCAGCTTGCTTACGGGAATGTACCAATGCTTGTTTTCATCCATCAACTCTTTGACTTCAAAGTTTCGTCGTTGATTGGCCATTTCTAGATGAGTTTGAGAATACGATGCCAGTTCAGATTAATTACGATACTCCACTATGGAATTCTCAAAACCGACTTGCATCTCTTTTCCCTCTTGGAACAACTTCTCGGCAACATTTGTAGTAAGGTTATTGTTATACTGCAACTGTTGTAACCTTGACTCTGTGTTGCCCAACAGTCCTTGAGGGTGATGCACTTCGTCTTTGTACTCTTCCTGGATCTCCATACCTCGTTGATGAATTCTCCTGGCTCCGTTCTCCATGAGGGCACCTCGGTGTTCGAGCTCTTCGATACGAAGGGTTGCACCCTCATCTTCAAGAGATGCTATCATGAGTTCAGCCTGATATTCAGCAACCTCATTTGTTGAATACATCAATCGTTGATTAAGAGTATTGAATTCATCATACACGTTCCGATTTTGGGTCCTGAGGTGGTCTGTGAATTTGACTTCAATGTCCTTGATGAGTTGATCCCGTGACGCAGCATAAAGCTCTAATTGGGTCACCTTTTCTTGAAGAGATTGACATTGTGCCTTCAGTTCTTCAATCACTGAAATGGGGTCTCTACTTCCACTAGTTTCAGTTGTCCGTCTCTTGATTCGACCATCACCCCTAGTCCTGCCGGGTTGGTCCTCGATTGCTCTGGGAGTTCCCGGTCGGGTAGTTGGTCTTCTCGGCGATCGACGTCGTCGTGTTCCACTTCGAGCGCCATCTCGTGCCGATCTCGGAGTACTAGCTGAAGTTCTCCTTTGCTGTCCAGTCATGTTCCATCCTGACATTGTCGATTTCGACATTGTTGATTTCGACCCACTATCTGCAGTACCAGGTGAAGAGTGCGAAGTTCCTTCGGCTGGCGCTGCAGGATTGTCGTTGAAGGTAAACTGAGTGTCACCACTGCTGCCTTGCATCTTTGCGATGTAGAGCTGATCGGTCCTTTGCGTCCACGATCGTTTGCTCCAGGCGTCGGCTAACAGCACGTAAGCACCCTTCCCTCGTTGAGGGTAAGAGCCCTACGGCTGATAACCTGTGAACAATTTAACCCTTGTCCCTGGGCTGCAATTCAACCGGATTCTAAAGTGCAGTGCTGTCAGCGACGCAACAAGGACATGCGCAAGCAATCACTCGGTCCTTTTCCTTGCTATGTGAGTCTTGAGCCACAAGTCAAGTGGCATGAAAGTCAATGGCTTTATATGCATTGTATGATACATGCACTACCGCCTAGTTCCCTTTGACATTATATTATATTATATTATATTATATCATATTATATTATATCATATTATATTATATCATATTATATTATATTAATTATATTATATTATATTATATGATATGATATTATATTACAATATATTATCTTATATTATATAATATATTTTATTTTATTATATTATATTATATATTTTATTATATTATATTATATTATATTACATATATATATTGTGAAAGAGCTGTACTCTTTGTCTGTTGATGCAAGGCTCGCCGTTTAGGTCCGTTTTGTCCTTAATGTCCTTGACCCACGACGCAGCAGCGGCACTGGTTTTCCTTCGTACGGCTATGTTGGCGGTCTTGAGCCACGTGTATCGGAAGACACACGCTCACGTAAATTGGTGAACCAAATGCTAGCCGCATGCATGCATGGACCTGTTGCCTGTGGCCTGTGCCCTATTCACACCCCCCATGCCTGGCTTTCCCAGTCGCGGTCGCTTAACCTACGACTGGGTGCCAGGCACAGGAGCGGGCGCCAGGTTTAAAATTCTGGTCACATGCTTGCGAATTTTGGTCTCAAATCTGTACAGTGCATGGCTTGGATATGGGAGGTTCGTGTACTAGCCGGGGTCGATCAAGCTCCGGCGTTCCACTCCCCTCATGATTTTGCCATGCTGCTAAGGCATCCTACCCTAGCTTATACTCATTGAAAATTTATGCCGTCGCACTGGGAAAGCTTCGCATCCCAGGTGCGTAGGCTCTACTCTGAATTAGCCCGGCGCTCAGATTCCTCTCACATGTTCTCTTCCGCGACAAAGACCATGTGTTCCTCATTGTTTGCGCCGTTTCTTCTGCTTGTTGGACTCCTTCGTGCTCGACGAAGCTCTTTCTTCCGTGGCTTGTGCGTCAGCGAGTGCCCGAACATAGTCTCTTGCATTTTCACGTTCGGACGGGTCGAGTGATCTGAAGCTTGCCTCCATTTGCGCGGCGCTCTGATTGACGGCTTTGAGCTTTCCCTGCCAGATCCTCTGTAGTTGTTGAGGTAACTTCAGGCCAATCTTGTTGAGCGTCACGAGGACAGTGAAAGTTCTCGATCTCTCTGTCACTGCGCATGCCAATTCCACGGGATCAATGTGAATGTGATCATCTCGTTGAGGTGGGTTGACTCTAAAATAATCATAGGACCGCACGGCGAAGGCACCAGAGATAATCTTGCGAATAAAATCGGATGCTTCCCGTCGGATTTCTTGTTGACGTTCTTCATCATCGTCAGTGACATCGGCAATCTTGGAGTAAATAAGCTGTGGTGTTACTCCAGTCTGGACAAGGTACTTCATGATTCTGCAAAGAACCTTGACGCCGTTCACCCCTTTCATATAAACTTCCAGCTCCCTACCACCAACTTTACCATTTTTGGCGTTGGCGTGGAACGATTCCTCCAGCTGCTCCTCCGTGGGCTCCTTCAGTTCGCCGTTGGCGTCTTCACCAACGTAGGGGATGTACCCGTCGTATTCTGGCAGAAGTTTCATCTTCTTGACGTGGTCATAGTACTGCTGCGCGGGTGCCATTGATGTCCAGACGTTATAGAGCTTGTATCGATCCTTCAGGTATGTGAGGATCATTCCGTCTACTGCTCTTGCAGTGCTGTCAATTGCATCCTCGTTCTGAGCGATGTCGATACATTGAATGATAGATGCCTGGATCGTCCTCGCTGTCCATAGTGGTAACTTGATCCTGGCTTCTCTTTGCTCTTCGTCATGTTCTTGTTCTTGGGCAACTCGCTCGTCCTCTTCTTCCTGCTGTTCCTTGGTGCTGCTGCCGAACGCTACTTTGTGGTCTGGGGCCGTACGTTCTCGGTCGCTTCCAGATCTCGTTTGTGTTCTGCTCGGCTTCGCGTCCGTCATGTCGACGTCATCATCGGATGCACCTCCTGCTGTTCTCTTTGACTCCCTGACCAATCGATCAATCTCATCTTGGTCCTCGTTCTCCATCTCGACATCCTCGTCCTTGTCTTCAGCGTCATCTCCGCTTTCTTGACGTTCTCGCTCTGGCATACCCGGGGCGGTGCTTTCATCTTGCTTTGCTGTCTTTTCCCCCCAGCTGACCAATGAACCATGGCATCTGATGCAAATGGATAGAGTATTTGGAGTCTCAGTGAGACATGCAGGACAGATCAAATGTCCAGCCTCTCTCGGGGTGTAGTTCTCGGAAATGAACGTCACAATGCCGTTCCTCAGCTCGCTACCGGGGCTCAACACTCCATTAGCCTTCTCGAGCTTTTCAACGTCCTTCACGAACTGGTCGTAGAACGGAATGTTGTCCTCGATGCCGATCTCGTTCAGCATTGCCTTGGAGACGCGCAAGACTGTGTTTGCTGTTGCGATCTCCTTTGGTTCTTGACATGATCTCACCAATTGGAACTTGCCGGAATCGACGAGTAGTCGTTCCCATTCATAAGTGTTGGCATGATACCATGCTGCGACCACTTCGGAGTGTTCCCATTAACCACCATCTGCCCAGACGCATTGATCATGACTCCAAGACTCATGAGGCGATGCACGCTGAATGCCAGGACCATACGTGGTTGCCCGAGGTGTGTCAATTGTCCCCCCAGGATGTCCTTGTATCGTTTGTCCCATGGCACGAATGGGTTGAGGAACACTTGTGTTCGTCCTCCTCTGTGACCACCTGGTCGTAGACCTTCCTTGATGATGCCAACCACATTCTTGAACTCGGTCACGTGGTAGCAGAAGTATAGGTCATCTGCAATTCTGGTTGTGATCGGGTGACAAATCCTGCCGTAGTCAAGGCGAAAGTCATTTCCCTGGGCTGAAAATCCTCCAGGTGAGCGCACAGCAATGGGCGCAAGAAAGACTTCCCCACGTCGGGCAATGAGCTCGTGGATGTCATCGCCGACCTTCATGACCTTTCTGAGATGTCGTCGGGTTTGTCGAAGGGAGTCCAGGACGATGCATAGGAACTGTATGCGGACCTTGTTCTTTTCTTGGAATTCTGACCAAACGGTCTTGATCATGGTATATATTGACACGTTCTTCTCCGAAGTCAATGCCGATAAGTCCATCATCCTCGGTACGAACGTTCTCGTGATCGAAGATCCATGGGTGATGTAGGAAATCCATAATATCCACCCAACCGGCTTCGTCACATTTGAGTCCGGAGAATATGGTCTTCTTTCCGCCTTTGGTCCTCTCCCACACTTCTTTTCGCCCAATGTGGTGGCGCAAGGCCTTGTTGAAGTAGTAGCTGTAGGTCTTCTCCCAGTTCTCCAATTGAACATGGTTCGCATTGGATTCCGTCGGCAGTGGGTATTCAACTCCATGTCCAGCATATCCACTGGAGTAGAATGTGCCTCCGTTGACTGGTAGGATCTTGAGCTTCCCGATGTCGGTACCGATCATGAGCTTCTTGTACATCCTGTGGTCGGAGTATGTCATCGCCGATTTCATCTCCTTGCAGGTCGTAACGATGCCCTTCTGACTGGCCGTGTCGACGATCTGGTTCAGCTCGTCTTTTGTCATTGGGCCCTTCTCATCGGATCTCACCCCGTTGATGCTCTTTTCACCATGTGCTCGATCTCCGATTACCGACAACGGAGTAGCTTGGAGATCTTGGAGGTACATGTACTCTCCTTCCCTGGTGGCCTTGTAGTTCTCTTGACGGAAACGTTCTTGTTCCTCACTGTCATCCTTCTTTGACGTCTCCTTGTCATCGACATCATCACCCTGTAGTTTCTTCCTCAGGTTGATCAAAGCAGATTTTACTTGATCGCCACCTTTTGTCGGACACTCATAATTTGGATGTCCGCTTTCGCCACACTTCAGGCAAACGTTGTTGTCATCTGCCAGGGCAAAGAGTGCGTCAATGGCCTCGATGATCGCTCCCTTATCCTGGGAGATTTGGAACTCCTCTTCAGGGTTTGAAGGAGAATTGGTCGCATCGTGCATGTCCGGAGCGGTAGATTTACCTGCTCCTTCGGCACTTGCTTCCGCGTCTCCGGTCGTTGGTTCCGGGGTGGTAGATGTACCTTCCCCGGTCCCGGGACCTTCGGGTTCCATGTCATCATCGTTGACGCCATCAGTCATAGATCTCTTGTAGTTTTCATTGATGACGCTGATCTCTTTGTCCTCAATCAAACAAGCATTTTGCAGGCTGTGGTACATTGGGATGTCACGCAGGATCGAGTTCACGAAAGCCTCTTCGTGGTTCGTGGATTCTGTAATCCTCGATCCACCTCTCTTGGTGTATGGGAGTTGTGGTAGATCTTGTCGTCCCATGGAAGATGTTGAGCGATGCTTCCAGGCCTGCAAGCAGTTCACCTGGATCAGCTTTCGTCTCCATGAACGTGATCTGCGACTTCGTCATGTTGGCCAGGTCAAGCATGCCAAGCCACATCTCGACCACGTCGCCAAATTTCTCAGCTGCAACGTCGAGATAGCCCATGACATCTGTGAGGTCATCTCCGAGCACCATCTTGAGGTAGTCCTTGTAGAAGACATTTCCGTAGTCCTTGGAGACGCGGTATGCGAATCTCGCATGGACCATCTGACCATCATCCAGCATGAACTCTGCTCGGATGACGCTGTATTGTCTCCCACGTTTTCCAGTGAAGATCTGTTTCACGCGATCCCTGGGAACTCTGACCATCCCAAAGTGCGACAACGCCTTCATGAGGATCTCACCATGCTCGCATCCCTTGTTGCCCACCATTGCCTTGGTGATATGTCCTTGAGGAACTGAACGAAATCCTTCTGAGGGTCCGTGATCGCATTGCCCGTGTCAGCCATGATGTTGAAGAATGCACGAGACCTTGCCGCCGTCTTGATGATCATCTTTCGTTGGTACTCTGGGGGCCAAAGGTTGTAGTCCCTTGCCATTTCGCTGGCGCGGCAAGCAACGCACTCTTTTCCGTATCCAAGGTTTTGATTCATGAAATCGTGCGGCATCACTTCATCATCACGTCCATTGTAATGTTTTTGGCATAGAATCACCTCATCGCGTCCATGGTTGACGTAGAACCAAATGTCGTACATGTTGGCTGAAGGTTCAGGGAGAACTGATCTCACCGTTGCTTCAATCCATGGCGCTTTCTCATACTCCACATTCACTCTTCTTCCACCTCCAACAGTGCCTGGGCAATCGGATCCAGCGCTCGCAGTATCTGGTACTCCACCTCCAGCTCCGATCTCAATCGATGAAGGTTCTCTGAGCACTCTCTCCATCAGTTCCAGGTTGATGCCGACCTTCATGGAAGATTCCTTCACCATGTCGTTCAATCCTTTTGCAGCTTCAACGTTCAGGGAACACATCAATAGTACCCTTTGTCTGAATAAGAACTTTTCCATGGTTGCGAAGACTCCCAATCGATCAGGCATATTGTGGTTGTTCATGTAGTGGTTCCCGGCATGACCGTACATCAATCGCCACATCCCATCAGTCGTGACCATGATCCCGTAGCTTCTCAAGATGTCCGCCGAGTCCATTGCGACGTCCTGGATGCCAGATCGAATACCATGAAACCTGGGATCCTTGCAGAGCGACACAAAGATCGGTCTTGTCGCCATCTTGTCAACGCTTCGGACCGCTTCGGCCAACCTCTCAGCGAAGTTTCCTTCGACCCACACATGGTATGGATGAGAGTCTGTGATGAGGAATGCAAACGATATCCAAAAGTGAATTGTCACATTCTCCTCAGATGCGATGTCTGGCATCACATTCCTTTTCAAGTGATCGACTGCATCAAGGAACTACTGGGCTCTGGTTACACTCTTGAAGCTGTTGATGTCGATGACCGTGGCAGTGTAGCCCATTTCATCGAGCCCGTACTGGATGTTCGTCGTCCCTCTTGCATTCGAGTTGCACTTGTAGACGAGGTCAGTGATCAAAATGGTCTTGCCAGATCTGAATTTCCCTGCCAGCTCATCCGTCTCCTTGCGCACCAATGGCTTTTCCACAATGGTCCCACCGATGCCCGACATCAGGCCTCGCTTCCATTTTCCATAGTCGCGATCGGTGGCCTGCACATCGTCATTCATGTTGACCATGACTGTCATGGACCCAACCGACAGATAGTAGTTCTGGTGCACCATCCCCCCACGCTTCACGGCTGCATTGTAGATCCTCAGCCATTCCATATCACTGAAGGGGTAGGATGTCTCACCTATCTCTCTGGCGTTTGCGAGTCCAAATAATAAGCAGGTGTACGTGGCCAATCTTCTGAGATACTGGCGCCACGTCGATTGAGCACTGTTCGCCATCGGCCCTTGGACGTGTGACAAGGCAAACTCGTTCATGGTGTCCACATGAACATTCAAGAATGATCTCACCGGCGTGCCCGTGTAGTCTGTCCACACCTTGCAGTAGGTGGCCACATTCAATGGTTTCAGTGGCGGGACGAACTCAGTCTCAGGCGTTTCACGTCTCGTTGGCATGGGCTTCGCCGCCGGCTTGGGTGCAGCTTGTGGTGGTGGTCCAGCTGAACTTGATGATTGTGACCCCGCTGCACTTGACCGTGGTGGTGGTGCCATAGGAGAAGTCGGTCTCGCCTTCGGTGGTGGTGGTTGTGCCGATGGATAAGGTTGTGGTGGAGCCTTAAATCCGGGCGGTGGCCCAGGAGGTGGTCTAGGACCGAACCTGTTGGCCCTCGGTGCTGGCACTGTCGGGTCTTGAATCGTGACACTCCGGAACTTGTCCCCTAGGGGGCTCCGGTGGCCAAGGATCTCCGGCGTGAGCAACAGTGACTGTTGAACCCGTGCAACGTACCCGTCGAGTTTGCTCATGTTCTCCCTGGCCAGTCCGGAGTAGCTCCAGTACTTTTGCAGCTTCTTCTTCCATCTGAAGATCGCGGGAGCCAGAGCCAAGATGCAAGTGAAATGATTCACTGCAGCTGCCCGCTCACGACCCAGCTTGGTGTTCTGCTCGATGAGGTTGTTGATCGTTGTCTCCAGAGTCATGGGCTCCAGGTATACTCACCCTCATCATCCACCTTTTGATTGTAGCATCTCCATGCGTGTCCCAAATGGATCACTTGACGTTGCCATTCGTCGAGAGCCGCATTGAAGATGTCCTGAGTCCCTTTAGATTGCAAGGTCAAGTCCATGTCGAAGTAGTGGAGCTCTCGATGGATTGCCCTGAACGAAATGGTGATGGGCGCATCGGGATCCGACGGATTGAGAACCCCGTCCTTCTTCCTTGTTGCGCTCAACCATGTGTTCTCGGCTGGTACTGATTGGTTCACACCTCGTAGGTCACCTCCATAAGGTCGAAGCTTGAATTCTCGAAGGTGATCACGTAGCATCGACACAGTAAAGGTCCCGTCGTTTCGGATGGGATGGGGTACGTGGAAGTTCTTGATGTACTCCCACATATTTCCCAAACTGTTGATGCATTCGATGGTGCAGAATCCAAGAACTTTGTCATTGTTCCGAGATGCCAGTTGGACAAAGGTCTTCATGTAGGTGGTGCATCGCTCTAGGAATCTTTTGGCTCCTTGGTTCAGCTCCTCTTGATTCTTGATCAGCTCTAGGACCTGAAGGAACAATGTGATGGCGTCCACTTCGGATCGATTCGAAGGAATCTTGCCCAAGAAGCATGCTGATGCCGCAGCGATTGGGCTAATCCCGATCGCATGCCACCTATCGACCGTGTTGTCCGGCCAGCTGCTGACCGTCGGGTCATACTCCTTGTACATGGCGGGAATAACTCCATGTTTCCCGTTGTCTCGCAACGTGATGAGGATGGAACAGATGTCGTTGAGGTCGTTCGGCGCAGAGCCAATGATCTGCGAGTAGTTCGACATGGCGACCAGACCGATGGGGTCACGTACTCGTCGGGGTCGCTTAACCTCCGACTTTCCGATCGCCCTGGGGTCACGTACTCCCTGGCGAGGATACTCGTTCAGGTTTCCGATCGCCCACTCGGTGGTGCACGACGAAATTGAAGTCGTAAAAGTCGTGTCCCGTTGATTCCCAGCCATTTGGTATCCTGAGAAATCGATTTCTCAGGGTGTGTATTGATTCGACATCCATCCATGTGAAACATCATCAACCACATAAGATCAGCTGTTACTTCATCACTGTCATAGGCAATTGAAACCGCTGTCTTCTCTGCTGAACGTCTATCATGCTTGCAACTGCTGCATGTGTCATCCGCATCTGACAACGACTTCTTGAACCGAATAGACATATGTCGACACACTGTTTTGATCGACGATCTGTTTGGTGTAGGTCTGTGTGACTTTCGTTTCTCGACCTTCACATTTTCCATGATCATGCCTTCGGTCACACCTTTTGTGCAAATCAAACTTGACCCCCCATGAAACAATTATCCATGGCTTCTTGATTGGAGTGTGATGACCACCAAACTGTGTTGTAAGACCATACATACATCCATCGAAGTCATGGGTGTGCGATTCAGTTCCATCGATCATACACTTCATCCGCTCATCATGCCAGTAGTCACAACCTCTAGGTAGCTCCAATAAGGCCATCGCGTCCAACTTGGTCACTCTCAAAAGACAGTTTGAAAACTCCTCCCACAACTTCCAGTATAGACGTGCTTTGGCATGAATCATGTGAGCTGTAGCAGTGCTAACCCTTTTGTTCAGCCTGTTCCACGGGGATCCGCCCGTGCATGGTCCAGCGAAGAAGACGCTATCCTTGTTGCTGCGGAGGCATCTCCTCCATTTCGCACTCCCATATCTGGAGAGGAGGTCATCATCCTCTGTGATCATTTCAAGATGAAACGATGTATCCATGATCTCTCTATACCTCTTTGTCATCAAACTTGAAGGTTCGGCACACATCAATATCATAGTGGGTGTACTTTCGGGCAACTCTTGCATTGTAATGGTGACGTTCTTCCCCAAATACTTCGTGTTGTCGAGATCATGAATCGATCTAGTGAACGTATACTTCATGCAATGCCCATTGTCACGAACCAATACCAGATTGGTCAGGCTGTCCGCAAATATGTTCAACTCATTCTTGTTCTTATTCTCTTCGATCACCATTCGATATGTGTGAGGGATAAATATCTTGTCAGGAGAAATGATGTTCAGACCCATGGTGTTGACACAAGCCATCAGATTATCATCCATAACGCAACTCGCAACCGGAAGAACCTCCTGATGTCTCAAAACACGAAAGATAGACTTTCCAGTCCAGAACTCATTTCGATTGTTTGACCTTTCTCCGTTGTTACCTGGGAGACGCCAATTGCTTTTGTCCACCCTCACATTCGACTGGAACTTCAATTGAGTTTCTCTCCAATCTTGAATCAAACGATGATCACATGGACAATCATCACAATCACTTGGAACGAACATTTCTCTTCTCGGTATATTGTGGATCCTTTCCAAGACATGGTCCCCTATCCATTTCCATTCATCACGAACAGGAACTTCATCATGACCACATTCAGTTGCTGATGCTATTTTCTTGGTATTTCTTCTCCGTATGGGCGGCTTTTGTAACTTCAACATTTCTGATAGTGCTTTGTTGAACTGTTTTTGATCTTTGAATTGTTTCGAATCCTCCATGCCTCTCCCCCCATGAACAAGGCGTACCAGGGCATTGATCACCCTAATTGTCATAGGATTCCCTTCATATAACGAAAACGGAATCTTCTGAGG
>Ga0126342_10017966_pt1 | contig 12173 bp, 8 predicted proteins | sample Cyp1metagenome_FD_92528 | JGI IMG/M metagenome (GOLD analysis project Ga0126342, IMG submission 92528) | Coral microbial communities from Lord Howe Island, Old Settlement Bay, Australia - Cyphastrea 1 metagenome | ecosystem: Host-associated > Invertebrates > Cnidaria > Coral ... | reverse complement strand
GAAGGTGTGAAGATGAGCAGATGTGAAGATGAGAAGGTGTGAGAGAAGGTGTGAAGATGAGAAGATGAGATACAGACCCCCACTATTGGAAGAACCCTGCGCTCAGACGCTCTCGGGAAAAATGATTCATAATGGATAACTGCTTGGTTGCTTCAAGCCCCTTTTCACGTATAATATACTAGTATTAGTCATTGGGGATCATCATCCCACTTCCACCTAGTAGGATGGGAAATCTGACTATCCTCCTCCCAGGGGCCAGGGCCTCCACGATCCGTTTTCATCGCCGGCTTTCACCCTGGCCTTGCAGATAGATTTAAAAGAACGAGGAGGAAACCTGGGAACCAAGGAGTAAACATCATCTGAAAACAGGGTTCTTATCTTTTTTTGGGGCTTCTATATTGTTGCTATAGTCTGATCATGTCTGATCATGTCTGATCTGACTATCTATATATATATATAGTCTGATCTAATATCTATCTAATCGCTGAAAAAAAAGTCAGCTCTAGTCTGACCTCACCTGATCTCATCTCATCTAAATATGTATATAAGTATATATAAGTATATACATCATACTAATTCTGCAGTGTACATATGCATGCACCGTTGTAAAGAAGGCATCGCTTGGGATCCTGTGGGATCCTTTAATTTTGGCCGTCCGACTTTTTTGTGTGGTAGACCCAATAGGATCATCATCCCAAATAGGGAAAAAACCGGGTACCCGGCCTGGTAAACATACAAAAAGCGACATGGAAAATGGCCCAGTCGAAATAGTGGATTTACCCATTAATAGCATGGTGGATTTTCCATAGTTATGTGACAGTTTACCAGAGGGTAAACCCCCCAAAGAATAAAACACTAGTCAAGATCTTCTGACCAAACTGAGCCATGACTAACACTTTCTCCAAAATAAATTCGTCAGTCTTTGAAGATTCCGAATCTGCAACTTGGGGTCCCCCTCTGGTAATCAAACATGGCTAACTGGGAAATCCCCAAGACTAGCCATGGAGGTTTCTTGCTGGGAAAATCATCGAACTAAATGGGTCGTTCTCCGGCAAGCCATGATAGCCATGATGACACCGCACGGCACGTCTCGGGAATTCTGCTGGTGCCTTTGGATCCTTTGGACCAGAGTTTCCATCACCTGGAGCCGCTCATCCCTTTGTGTTTTGATGTACCCTCTGGTAATTTAACGTAGCTATTGAAAATGGCCATAGAAATAGTGGATTTTCCCATTAAAAATGGTGATTTTCCATAGCTATGTGACAGTTTACCAGAGGGTACCTAACGAATTTTGGGCAAACGAATCCACTGGATTGAAACTAGATTGAAACCTCATTTGGACCCCTATTAGAGGAATGGCGAAATTAAAGTCCCCAAGTTCCGACACATCCAATTTTTGCCAGAAACATTGAAAAGAAGCAGTGATCAGTGGGTGTTTGAGACACCAGCGAAGAAACACGGAAGAATTGGTTCTCAAAGCACCCTGGATTCAGACTCAGGATATACCATACTCAACTCCTTGGAATGCAACATGGAACCTTAATGACAATAGGATTTGGGACGCTCCTATGATCAGTAAATACCTTCAAAATCTAGAAAGATGTTTATGTTGCTAATCATGGTTAACCTGCGATAGTCTGAAAGAATATTAATTTTTAGACATCACCATCATGATCTTCCCATATATTCCCCCAAATGGCTTGTTTAAAACATCGCCTTATAAGGCCAACAATTGACCAGTCAAACAATTGAATGCGATGCCCAAAAACAAATCATCCCTGATCGATGCCCAGAGGGGGTTCAAAGTTTTGACCAAAAGCCACTTCAGGATGTGTGACCAGCCTCCTAATTTTGGGCCTTGTGGGTGCGTTCGTCAAGAGTGCTAAAAAACATTAATAAAAAAAAGCGACTCGTTTACCCTCTGGTAATCAGTCACATGGTTTGTTGGGAAATCCCAATAATATTCCAATAATGGGATAATGTCCCATTATATTGAGATATAACTATAATATACCATATATTTGTAACCATCTAATATATCCCATAAATTGGGACATATATCCATTTGTTGTTCGTGACCCTGGGATTCTCCAGCTCGGAAAATGTGAATGATGCAACTGTTGGACCCAAGGAAATCCAGCGGTTTGTTGCTGGTGGAATGACCCAGCCCAGCCAGGACCACCGCCCAAAAAATAGTGCTTGCTATGTTCAATCACCTTTTTTTAATGACAAGGATTGACAAGGTTCAGTTCAGTTGATCCATGTTGATCCATATTGTGGTATTCATCACATTAAACTCATGATTAAATCACTAGTTTAACCCACAATGATCATCACATTGGTTAATACCAGTCATGCTTACCCTCTGGTAAACGTTTACATATGGAAAATCACCATGCTATTAATGGCTAAATCCACTATTTCGACTGGGCCATGTTCAATAGCTTTTTGTATCTTTACCAGATGGTATATAGTATATCCCATGAACATCCCATTGAATCACAAAAAAAAATCCCATGGAAAATCACCAGAAATGACCATTTTCCATCATTTTCCAATGGCTAAATCCACCCATCAATGGGCCATCTATGGATCACCTGGGATCTTCCATAGACCCCCCACCGTTCGCCACGGCCGCTGTTCGCGCAACGGAACATCCCATGAACATCCCATTGAATCACGATAAAATCCCATGTAAAATCACCAGAAATGACCATTTTCCAATGGCTAAATCCACCCATAAATGGGCCATTTTATGCCATAACCAGAGGGTAGCCATGTAAATCACCATAGATCCACCATGGATCACTGCTGCCTCCAGTGGCTTTGGCGGGTGCCGGAGGCGGCACCACCGGCTGCGGCTCGGGAGCCGGCGGAGGCGCAGGATGCGCAGGCACCGCGGCCTTCTCCGGCGCCTCGGCGCGTTACGTTGTGCGAACAGCGGCCGTGGCGAACGGTGGGGGGTCTATGGAAGATCCCAGGTGATCCATAGATGGCCCATTGATGGGTGGATTTAGCCATTGGAAAATGATGGAAAATTGTCATTTCTGGTGATTTTCCATGGGATTTTTTTTTGTGATTCAATGGGATATTCATGGAAGATACCATCTGGTAATTTAACAAAAAGCTAGTGAACATGGCCATTGACATAATGAGTTTTCCCATGAAAAATGGTGGATTTTCCATAGCTACGTTGAATTACCAGAGGGTACAGGTGATCCATAGATGGGTGAAATTTATTGTCCTAACTGGAAAAAAAGCCATCAGTTTCACTGAAATAGGACTTTTTTGTGGGATGCGTATGGCAGAGCCATTTTTTAAAAAAATGTAAAAACGTGCTGGAAATCTGACTATTTGGTTATAATCTAGGTGATGTGGCCTGACTGGAGTGAAATATCCATCCTGTAACCTATAGATCTCAGGACAGGTTGGATGCTGTGCAAAATCTTCTTTTGGCGTTGAATCAGATTGGTCCGTTGACAACACTGCAAATTGATCTTGCTTGTTTGCAGGAACAACCAAGAGAATCAATCCCGATACAAACTGACTTGGTCATACTTCAAGAGTGCTCCGTCCATGACATATGTATATATAATCTACAACGCGTAAATATATAATACATATGTATCACAACCATCTGGATTTTCAATTCCCTGTCTTTCCCCCGCGAAACAAAAACTACGAACTGGGAGTGCCGATCGACTGTGGTTTCATGGGCCTCAAATCCGATAAGTTTGTTTGAATTACCCTCCGGTAGATACATGGCCTGGAAAAATCACCCATTTATTATATAGTATATATATAATTATATATATAATTATATATAATGATAGTTATATATATATATAATTATATAATTATATATATATATATATCTGTGTGTGTGTATCCATTTATGGGTGATTTTCCCATTATACAACACCTCCAGTCAGTTTGGAGATTTCCCAGCCATGTTTGATGACACCGAAGGCAACCCATCTGCAACCAGGACTGAGTGCACCCTGCGGCTCCGTTACCACGAGAACTTCGGAGTTCCTGGCGCCCAGAAAAGGGGAGAAAGTCCCATTGTTTTTTTTGGGGATTTAATGGATGTTTCTTGGGATTTTGTGGATTTTTATTGGGATGTAGATTAATAATGCGATATCATGCGATGATATTTGATATATATATATGTGTGTGTGTGTGACCACTGACACTGGGATGATTTACCACCAAAAATATCAGTTTAACTGGAGAAAAATGATGATATTATGGGGACTTTTCACAAACAAATGATAGTTGGGCGTGTCTGAAAATGAAGTCTGCCCCCACCCCCAGAAAAAAGATGGCAAGGGGTGTACAATGAAGATTTGATGATTACTAAAACCCAAGTGGGGGGTACAATTCTTGGGCCATCCCAGCAAAAATGATCTGAAACCGAAGAAAAAAACCGTATCCAAAACATTGAAATGTCACTGGACCATGCATGACAAAACCCTTGGATTTGAGGCACCATCTTGGGACACAAAACGCATCAAAGCTATGGCGGTCAAGACCTTGGTAAGTCATGTCATGATGAATCGCGGCATTGGATGTTGCAGAAGCCTCCCTGATCTTCTACAATTCTATGATTGCATCGAATGTCAACCTCAAAACCAATAAATCCAAGATAATCCAAGTATTAATTCGGCGATTACACCGAAAATAGTGGTAACTATGATAAGTATATTACTATTACTATCAAAATTGGTAACCCCCCTACTAAAAAAACATGTGGTGTATCGCGCAAAACCTCGCCTTGGTGCCGGTGCCATGCCGGTTTTGGTTCTCAGGCCTAGGCCATGTGTGCGGGGCGGGGGTGTATAAATCACCCAAGCAGCTTCCAAAAGCTGGTTGACTCAGCAAAACATGGGGACTATGACCGTCAAATGTGGGGTTCTCCATCAAGAGACTTGGAGAGAACAAAATTTGGTGAACAGGGACGAACCATTGGAATAATGGACCCATCATTCCTTGAACGAAGAAGAAGTTGGCTTAGTGCATGCCCAATGTTCTCATACCCATAGTATTTAACACCCCCTTAGATGGTCCCAAATATGTGTAAATCCAGTAAATCCCCAATTGATTGCCCAAGAGGGTGATTTAATGATGACCAGGGTGACTGGCGCTTGTTCCTATATTGCTAAAACCTTAGGGAAAATTAGTGCCGATTAGCAGGATGTGCATCTGTTGTGAAAAGATTTCCAGCTAAATGATGCTAAATGCTTGTGAACTCTACAGTGTATGGGAAGGCATTTGCAAGTTGGATAGATCTGGACAATAAGAATAGTTCACAAACCTGCAATATGGACATGTTGGGATAGTTCCCCCAAACTAAGAATCTTTTGCAGTGACATCGCGATGTGAGGTCGGTATAATTCAGATTTACAATCAGCCACTGGCAAACTGGATAGCCGTTAAACCTCTTGACATGCCAAGTGTAATGTTGAGACAAAGCCCTTGATGAAAATCTAAGAGTTGATTGCAAACTGGTGGGTAAATCACGAATCAAATGGATCATTCTCATGAATTCTCCATGGCTGTCTTACGTTACCAGAGGGTATACCCCATCATCATAGGGGCCCTTGCGTACCCATCTCACACCACTGAGTTCCGTGACTCGTAGTCTTCAGCCAACCACTCATCTGGCAGGGTAGACCAGATTTATCAGATTTCATATGCTTCATGGCGAATCGCCATTTTCCCCACTCAAACTGCCATGAAATTGGGGCTAATATTCGCTATACCGCGGTATCCATTCTCAGACCCTTTACGGGACACCATTTGTATATCCCAAACCGTCCCGAAAAGGGATGACCATCCCATCTGTGAGGATCGCTCCATCAGTGATCAAACGCTTCATCGCATTGCGGGAATAGTTGATAATCCTGGTTGGCGCAGCCCGAAATTTAACGCGGATGAAAATGATGAAAGATGGCGCCTCGAATGTTCACAGAAACATGTAAGTCCCCTCAAGTTGTCCGACCAAAAGACTATTGGGGGACATAAAAAGCATTGTCGTTGTTTTCATGTCATAAAGTTGGATGCTCACCGTGCCATGCATCACTGCCATCTCCCCACCTGGAATCACAATTTGTCGGATGAGGGACTTGCGAAGTATCCCTTCCTTTGCCTCCTGGCTACTAGGGGCGTAGCCAGGAAAAGACATGAGAAGACCATGGAAAACGACACCCGACCTTCGGAAATTGGACTTAGCCGATGTCCATGGACTGAAACAAAACTAAGGAGAAACAAAACTAGGACATACTAGGACTAGGATTTGCATGGATTTGCCAACAAACATCATCAAAAAGACTGATCTGCCCAACTTTCCTGGATTTCATGGACAACAGCCAGACATATCTTCAAAAATCAAAGTCGAAACTTCCACTGAGACTCATCTCAGGGCTACTCCCAGCACCCCAGATACGAGGGGGACAATCATTGGGTAGAGCGAAACTCACCGATTTCTCCCCCTAAAGGTGGCTATCGTTTAGCATCTGGTAATCAAACATGGCTTGAAACCTGGAAAATCCACCTTTTACTTCGATGATTTTCCCTGAAAAAAACACCATCGAACTGGAGGATTTTCGGTTGCCATGTTTGATTGCCATTGGGTACCTTGCCACCAACCGAACCCCCATGCGATATCGATATCGACGGCTCCTGACATCCCACCAACCATCGCGCTTTCATCAGGGTGTGTCGATCCCATTCCGTCGCCTATGCAGCAAGGGTCCGCTGCAAAAATCCTCCCCATGTCATGTCATCATCGAATTGAATCTGTTTTTTTTTCGTACCCTTTGGTAATCAAAGATGGCAATTCAAAACCCTCGTGACACTTTTTGGGCTTTCATACTCAGAAAATCATCCTAAATTTATGTAAGTAAATAATACTAAATAGTGGATTTTCCAGCAATCCATGTTTGATTACCAGAGGGGAACGGGGAACCAGCCCAGAAAACTCCAAGATTCTCCAAGTTCACAAAGCAGGTCTACTTTTCCATCGCGCTCTCGGCCCCAGTATTTCTTAATCGGAGATTGGGTGAAAATGTTGCTCCCATAGACAACCCTGGCAGAAAACTCCCCCGTGAAGTCAGCTTCCGCTTTCCACCTTCAGATTGTCCTCCATTTTGGAGTCCATCGGTTCACGCCTCAAGTGGTGATGGCTGCAAACTAGAGAATGTTGGATATTTCTGCTGGGATTTACCATCTAACAACGGTGATTTTTCACTGGGGGAAAATTGTGATATGATGGGGATATCATGGGAGATGTCAACAACAATATGATATTTGGATGTGTCTAAAAATGGGGGATTTACTTACTGTTATCACCATCTTTGTAGCGAACATGGTGATTAACAAGTGCTACTAAGGCTACCCAAAGGCCTTGCTCGGAGAAAGCGCAGGACAAATTCCATCGCAACAGGGGGAGGTCATGCAATGCCATAAGTGATCCAAGTCCAGAGGAAGCCACTAAAATCAGTGGAACGGCGATTTTCTCGCCCATAGAATTCCCATCATTGTGCCAGTCGGACCTGGTTATCCCAAATTTCACCATCCAGGACTCCAGGACCTGGTAGCTGCAGTCAAGGGACGCCTGAAACACTACTTTGAAAGCTACGGCTGCGTAGGCCGATCGCAGCCGAACTGCCGAACGAGCTTTGGTGTTTTCGGGCGAGTGTTGGAGGGTGTTGTTGCGATGACTGTGAGGTGGTGTGGCTGAAATGTGCCGAACATGTTCAAAATGTGATTGCTCCAAATGGGGCCGCTCAATGACAGTTTAACTGGCACCGGATTCTCTGATCTGTGTCATGCTTCCTGTGTTTCTGAAAGGTTCTAAGATATCATTGGCTGCTCTCTCAGACTGCACAAGAGCTACATGAATTATTCTCAAGAGTCCTGCATGGTTTTTTGGATCTCCCAATAAAATGTCAGAGAAATCTGCAGACACTTCTGGCAGTTCGAGATGTGTTTTTTTCGCTGTGAGTGTGGCGAGTGTGGTCCTGTCATGATCTCATAAACCTACTCCGCGCGGGTAGTGCGAAGTGGCGGGGCTGCGGAAAGCGCCAGCATTTGTGACAGCTCTGTTTTACAGATGGTGGCAAAGAATAATGTTCAAATCTAGAAACCCCCAAAGTGGATGTTTTCATGATACAAATGATCAACGGGGTCTTGGTTGCAAGACCGAAAAGATTCGAACACGTTACCATTTGTTTGGTTGGAATAGGCAATACTTGAAACCACCATCCAAGTCATCATTGATTAATATCCCCATATTGGTTTTGGCGATAGATATATATATAATATGTGTCCAATGCAGTCTGCCATATGGCCATCATATCCATGTCCATATGTGTGTGGCTTTGATTTCCAGTACATGCATGAAACCATTTGGGTTTGCCAAAAACTTTGTATACCATGGCATAATCCATAAGCCAAAGTTGCATTTTCACTCGGGAACTTGGTGATGATGACGATGATGACGACGACGACGACGATGATGATGATGATGATGACGAGTGGGGATATTCACATGGTGTCACATTGGTTTGTCAAAGATGGGCTATATCATCACCATCATCACCATCATCCTCATCATCACCACCATCATCCTCGTCGTCGTCGCGGTGAATGTAGCCGTAACAGACGCTCCGGAAAAGGCAAGACCGAAAGAGATCAATGCATGGCACCGATCATCCCTAAGATCGTAGACGCTCTTAACCACTGTCATTACAATCAAATGCGAGGCTTAAACAGTGTGCATGAACTCGAACACATGCGCAATAGTCTCACTACAATCAGTCACCGTTGCATGGCCGTCCCGCCACTGGCTCTACCTCTGGTATCCCTACATACTGTCTCCAACCTGTGGCGAAAGGCACATCCAAACCTGGAGTCTCCCTTTGGGATGACACCTCTGGGCCCTAAACATCCCTAAGTAGCCATCCTCCCAGTTACACAAACAACGTGTGGGTGTGGGCCGTTGATGTATCCCCCCACCCAGGTTGAACCTCCCACTAACCAGACAGGACGGGAGTCGCACACTCCCGATCTCCCCATAAAACAGGTACAACCTCCTCCTCAAACCGCAAAAACCTGGAGATACGCCGAACCTACCACAGGATCGGGTTGGGTTGGCCCTTGACCTTGTCCCACGTGTTACTATGCCCACACCTAAACCACCAGACACACTCAGGACTCATACCCATGACCATTATAAACCGAAGCCTCGAGCAGATCGAACCCTGAACGGCCAAGGTTGCTCTGGCAGCGCCCGCGTGAAGGGCTGTGAATATCCCCTGTCATCATTCAAACAGACTCTACCTAGGAAGAGGTGGCTAATATGGTGGTCAGACCGCATTTTTGATGGTTGCAATCCCAGTTGTGACCCAGGTATTTGGAAGACCTCTTCCAGATTCTGTTGGTTTTGCCCCCCAAGTTTCATCATATCCCCGATGTACCGCCATATTCCCATTAGAATACCATGTTTACCCCCATCTATATTGCGAACATATCTCCCCATATATTGATGCTTAAACAAAACCGCAAACCCCGTAATTTTGCTGGTCAATCCCCATTCTTCATACTGAAATGGTGCCATACATACATATACATACATATTATCCCATATTATCCCATATTATCCCATATTATCCCATATTATCCCATATTATCCCATATTATCCCATATTATCCCATATTATCCCATATTATCCCATATTTATTGATGGCTAAGACACATTCAAACCTTTCTTTTAATGATTGAATCCTTATGGATCGCTAAATCATCGAGTCATCTCCTTCTCCTCTGGCGACATTGAGTTCACCTCAGAGGCCGAGGTTTCATGGGATGCCACTGAAAAATCATCGATGTTCATCTATAAATGGAGGTTTAAGATGGTTTAGGACCACGTAAATGGAGGTTTAAGATGGTTTGAGACCACGGAATTGTAGGGAAAGATCGGAAAGATGTGATTTTTTTGTTAACACATGCTAAACAAGGGGCGTTTTTGGGGGGAAATAATTTGAAATAATCCATGTTCTGATTCATACAGTAGGGATGATGCACCATCATTGTTGGGGCACCCATTTCTCTCAGACAAAGCCAGAAGATCGTGAAGAAGTTTGGGACCATAGTCGTTCCATCTATTTGTGGAATCCAAGAAGAGGAATTTAACATGACTTCAAGCTTGTACTTCTGGCATCATGTAAAAATTACTTTAAAAAAAAGGTGGGATTCACCTAGGTTGCCAGAGAATTGTCAATGAAATAAGGGGATCAGAAGCAATTGGGACATGACGCGGAGTTCTTCCAAACTGCTGAAACTTACCAAAGAATTGGATAAAGTTTTTGAATTGAAAGTGTTTCAGGCAGGATCAAGGGTTACAGCGGTTTCATCCTGTTCTGGTGGTCCAACCACCATTTTTGCCAGCTTGAACTCGTACGTTTGGGTGGTGTATCGCCTCCGAAACCACCAATTTGGGGAAGCTAAAAAAAAACACAGTGTTTCATCAACCAACCATCATATCTGGATTGTATCCACTTTGTTGCAGCCTAAATCGCATTTTTTGGTGGTTAGATCAGAACTTGTTGATGGACAAAAGCCATCAACTGACAGGAACTTTCAAACCAATGAGTATAAGCCATTACGGGATATGGTTGTAGCCAGTTGAATGAGTGGTTCAAGAACCACCATCCCCATGTTCAATCCCATTTATCTGCTGTCCCAATTTTAATTCCCATTAAATCCTATTAACATACTAAGTCAAAATCCCAACAATCTAATATCCCAAATGTTTGGGTCCTTCAGACCCACAGTTTCCATACTTCTAACCCTTCCAACCGTTCAAAAACCAAGCCGGACTCCATGCACAGCGGGTTTCCCTGCGGACGCTGCAGAGCGCGCAGTGTCCAAGTTGCTAGCCCCCTGGCCACTACGCTGGAAAAATGTGGGATACCCCACACCCCCATTTGTGGCCATCAAACAGTTGGGAAAATGATGAACTACCCATTGGTGGTCACCTATTTTCGGACACATCTTGACTTGTTTCAGCAAAAAACACAACTGAGGTTTTGGACGATGATTTGCCTGTTTAAGCCGCAATTTAATGTGGAATTGAGCTGAACATATGTTTTTCAACATGATTGGGGTTTAAAATCGTGAAGATGTGGATCTGTGAGTCTCAAACATCTCCAAAATCCCAAGGACCAGTGCCACCGAAATGCACAAAGAACCTGTTTGAATCTGAAGTTATATATTTAAACATATGTCCAACAGTCCAACCAAACTGTTAACAGTATGTGTATATACATATATATATATAATTATGTACTTATATGTACATATATACAGAGTTGAACCCCAAGCAGCATAAATCATGCTAAAAATGCTCGTAAAAAACGGCTTAGAAGCTGTGAGATTCTTCACTCGACTTCGCCTCCGTGACACCAGGTTCAGTGGCGTCATCCTGCTGCATCGCTTCTGCAATGGCTCCAGCCTGGTGGTTAAGCCGCCCATGGTAGAAACATCTTAGGTACACTTCGGATGATTCCAATTTTTAGGATGGAAGAATATGGAAGAATATGGAAGAATGTGGAAGAATATGGAAGAATATGGAAGATCAAAAAATACATTAAAATACCATCTGGGACATCAAATACCCATCTGGAAGAATGACTATGATGGCAACAAAAAATACCCATCTGGGTCATAGTCACGTTCGTATTCGGCGAGCGCAATCTTGATGCAACCTACGATCCTCCAGGGATGATCAACCAGCACCTGCTGTGGCTTCATACTGCACCAACATTCAGCTATGGCTCAAAGATTTTTAAAGAAATCAACAACCTCAACAAATGCATGGTTTAATTTTCATGCACAAAAACCCAACAGGTAATGTATGACCCAATTGTGTGGTTGCGTGATGTTGCATTGGTACCGTTTGACCAACAGCTGCGCTGGGTCCACCTTGGGAACCTTTGGAAACAGCGGCGAAGATGAGTGGCTCATGGGTTCCAGCGACGATGCCTGCGAATGAAAACGAATGAAGCGCCTAAGCGGGTGACAATTTCGTGGGGATATCACGGGGATGTCACCCTCTTTTAATGGGATTTAATGGGATTTAATGGGATTTAATGGGATTTAATGGGAT
>Ga0126342_10017965_pt1:10000-12174 | contig 12174 bp, 10 predicted proteins | sample Cyp1metagenome_FD_92528 | JGI IMG/M metagenome (GOLD analysis project Ga0126342, IMG submission 92528) | Coral microbial communities from Lord Howe Island, Old Settlement Bay, Australia - Cyphastrea 1 metagenome | ecosystem: Host-associated > Invertebrates > Cnidaria > Coral ... | reverse complement strand
TATCATTGATTATCATTGATCATCATAGATTATCATAGATTAGCATAGATTATCATAGATTATCATAGATTATCATAGATTATCATTGATTATCCTAGATTATCATAGATTATCATAGGTTATCATTGTTTATCCTAGACTACCATAGATTATCATAGATTATCATAGATTTTCCTAGATTATCATAGATTATCATTGATTATCCTAGATTACCATAGATTATCATAGATTATCATAGATTGTCAAAGATTATCATTGATTATCATTGATTATCCTAGACTATCATAGATTATCACTGACTATCATAGATTATCCTAGACTAACATAGATTATCGTTGACTATCATAGATTATCATTGATTATCATTGATCATCATAGATTATCATAGATTATCATAGATTATCATACATTATCATTGATTATCCTAGATTATCATAGATTATCCTAGATTATCATAGATTATCGTTGACTATCATAGATTATCGTTGACTATCATAGATTATCGTTGACTATCATAGATTATCCTTGATTATCATAGATTATCCTTGACTATCATAGATTATCGTTGACTATCATAGATTTTCGAAATTTCACAACCACCACAACCACCTGGCGACCCTGGAGACCTAGGACTGGATCCTACACTGGAGCCAAGGTCCAGCGGCTCCACCCGTAGATAATAAGAGGAATGATCCCCAAATGGCCGAAGATTTCAGGTTAGTGAAATATGATAATTTACCCAGATAATCCCAGAGATATATATATCAAACTTGTAAAGCCATAGGGAAATCCTCAATATCTGGAGAAAAAAAACGTGAACCAAAATTTATGCACTTTGAACGTGTTGTTTATGAAGTGCAACTGTGCAAGACATGCTTGCAATTTTGCAGTTGTACGTGTTGTCATTCCGGATGTCGCTGCTATGTGGACATGTTGCATTGGCATCACAGATTCACGGCTCTCTGACCCGCTATCCACGGGAATCGAAAAATGTTTCGATACTCTTCGATTCAGAATTGTATGGGAGAAATTTCAGGACACTATATATGTCACTACAGGTAATAAGGACAACTAGTGGACTCGACTCTAGATGTTCCCTTCAATCATGACCAATCCAGCTACCGACTCGGTCGGTTCGATACGATACGCTGTCAGGGAGAGACCTATGAACTGCGATTGCTGGACTCCGAGCCTGCCAACAGCAGCACCTGGAATTGCACTCGCACTGGAAGTGATGGGGCCAGCAAGTGCCTTGAGCAGTGCCAGGGTGGGGCAGGGTGCGCAGGGTACTTGTGCAGGTGCAGTGAACTAAGTGGAAATGTAATCAGGTGACCGTAGCTATGGGGGTTAATTTATATCTGAACTTGGGTAATTAGGTAATTACCATGGTATATAATATATAGATATATACATTATATGTATATATATATATCGTCTGGGTAAAGCAGATGGGAATATCAATCATTGGGAACCCTAAGACCCTAAGAAAGGTGGACACTTAGATACCAAACACAACGCATATTTGACCCAGACCTAGACCATTCCACTGGAACACCCTGAAAACTGGATCCTTCCAACCCGTGTCTTCCAAGTTGCTTGTTCGAAGTTTGAAGATCAGATGTCCGAAGATCACTTTTGCGGAACTCTTTTCCGCCTCGGAAACACTTCCTTTTTTTTCTTCACAGTTTTCTTCTGCCGAAATCGACGGTAGAGGCTGCTTACCATCGATCTGCGATCCCCCATTTCCGCCGAGGAAATTCACCATTTGGTTTGACGAATCCACACAGAGGCCACCAGCTTTTGGCCTGGCAATGCAGGATATTTGTGTACCGTTTGACCCTCCAAATAGCACCCAGAAAGATGTAAAAGTAGTAAGTTTATAGGGTAAAACGGTAAAACGCTCCTTCTCATGGATACTTGGAGGGTGGTACATGAATGCCTGAACCATTTAAGGCAAACGGTTTAGATCTGTTTGAAACAAGAAACTTGTGGCTACTAGTATCAACATATATCAACTATATCAATGTGTTGTTACAATGTATTATTCAGGCTGATCCTGTTCAGTTGTGCAAGTTGTGCTGTTCATCGCTGATGACCATGGCATGAAACCAAGGTATGGAATCGAGTGGTTAACACACCTGGTTGTGGCGAGTTTTCTTTGCAGGTTGTGAACA
>Ga0126342_10017965_pt1:0-5000 | contig 12174 bp, 10 predicted proteins | sample Cyp1metagenome_FD_92528 | JGI IMG/M metagenome (GOLD analysis project Ga0126342, IMG submission 92528) | Coral microbial communities from Lord Howe Island, Old Settlement Bay, Australia - Cyphastrea 1 metagenome | ecosystem: Host-associated > Invertebrates > Cnidaria > Coral ... | reverse complement strand
CCTCTTGGTGTCGCAACGTCTTGACATCGCAGGGGTTGGAATGTTCACCACATGGCTGTGGATCCTCCTTAGATTTTCTAAACATCTCTAGATTGGAACCACCCGTTGTGTAGAGTAGAAAGCCATAGCGCTGGAATAACATGCCTGATTGGGGCCTGACAAACAAGGCTAGATGATGCTAGATGGTTAACCAAGAAGCACGGATGGTACGCAGCCATGGGGCGATTTGGAGGGAAACCTCATGAAACGAAGCCTAAAATATCCCTGAAAAAGCGATTTGAAACCTCCGAAGCCCAGGATTTTAAGCCTCCTCCCGGATTGGAACAACCCGCCGAGTTACAGCTTTTTACAGAGCTGCCGGAAGGATGGGATGGGGGCAGCTGGGGTCACCCGTTAGTGATTACCATATGTTGCCATAATAATGGTTGTGAATGGTTAATAATTGAATACAATTGATGGTTATTTAGTTATTTATGGACAATAATTAGATGGGGCATTCACTCAGTTCTTCTGTGTGTCACGTGTAGATGTCCGAAGCATGTCACTTGTTTGCCTCTTGGCTCTTGGTTTTAGTGAGATGTTGGCTCAAATTCTCTTAATGGGTTAATCTGAAATTGAATTCACAAGTCAAAGTCATTCACAACTCCCGATGTTTCTTGTGGTGCTCTGGATATATCGCAGAGCAATGCAGTGATCAAATAAATAACTGTGTTTTTTCTCTTTCAAGGCGCTGGCACGAACATGTATGAAACATGACACTGATGGCAAACCAGCAAGACAATAGGACTGTCAAAGTGATTGAAGTGAAGAAAATGCAACTCGTGGTCAAGCTCTCCTAAAACTGCAGAGGGACATCATTTCGATGCAGCTATCCGCCGCGGCGCTAGTATGTAGTACCCTCTGGCGTCATGTTGCTGGAAAATTACCCATTCAGTTTGATAATTCATTAAGGTGTTAGACCTCCGTTTAGCTCGGGAATTTGCCAGCTAGCCATGATTGATTAAAAGAACGCATACGCACCCAGCAGATCTGCAGGACAGGTTTCCGGTAAGGAGAACTGCAAGGAAGATACAGATCACAAGGCGGGCACGGCACGAGACAGCATCAGATTGGCTAGTGGACCTCATTCCACACGGAGTTTCTGGATTTTCAAATCGGAAATGGGGGTTGCCCTTCCATCTTCCTCAACACAGATCAAACGACATCACACAAGATGAACATCGAGGACAGGTGAGGTTGGCGAACAAGACCTGATCCCCAAAAAAGGGTGTGAAGAACAAATCCGCCTCTGGTTGAGCTTCCAAAATCAATGCAATAATCCGTATTAATCCATTAATAATCCATTATAATATATATATATATTAATCCATTGATAATCCATTAATAAGCCATTAATATCTGGTTGGTGGTTTCAAACATTTTTGTTTTCCATAATATATGGGATAATCCTTCCCATGGACTCATATTTTTCAAGATGGTTCAAACCACCAACCAGATATTTCCTGATGTTTCCTGATGTTTCCTATGGTCAATCCACTGATAATCCATTAACATTTTCTAATGTTTCCTGATGTTTCCTGATGTTTCGGATATTGTTCCTTGAAATCTTTCCCTACCCGCGAGGCGGATGATGAGACGAGCGCGGGTTCTGCCCGGTCCCCTCATGACACTGACACTGAGCAATCGGAGGCAGATGAGAGGCGAAACGCACACGCACACGATCGCCACGGGGAACACCATGGGGAAAGCGAAAACGATCTATCTGGGTAAATTATAACGACCTCACTGCGACCTCACTGGAATCATGGTTAGTAAGGGGAATCATCTCCAAATGGCCTTAATTCAGGTTAGAGAAATATTATAAGTTACCCAGATCTGTGGAATATTAGTAGTGGATTAATAATATTCGGAACAATTGGAATATGGGAACATTTTAATCATTAATATATATATATATATATTTATTATATATTATATAAATATAATGTTGGTTGTTTGGAACATTTGGAATCTTGGGAATATTGGGAATTAATCATATTCCAAATGGATATAATGGGATATTTGGCAATGAATATCTGGTTGGTGGTTTGGAACATTTGGAATCTTGGGAATTATGGATTAAGATAATATTCCGAATGGATATAATGGGATATTTGGCAATGAATTTTATTGGTGGTTTGGAACCATGAAATTTTATGAAGTTCCATATATTGGGAATGTCATCATCCCAACTGACTTTCATATTTTTCAGAGGAGTTGAAACCACCAACCAGTATATATCTATGATCAAAACGAGACATGACATGGTGGTGTTTCTCATGTATTTTGTTTTGTTATATATATATATATATATTGATGAATTGGAAAAAAACACATGTTTGAAGTAAGCCATGGTCATTGCCACTATGACCACCATGTTCAGGATGGTATTTTGGGGCAGTCACAGTAAAATGATATCACTGCTCGAATGCAAGGTTTGAGGATTGGGGGTTGACCATAGATTTTCACTTACAGCAAACTGCTCGGCTTGCTGATGCTACGCCATCCAAGGCCACGCTATATAGGGGTGATACATTATTTAATCATTTGGAAGTGTGTTGCTTTCTGTCATTTGACCTACAATCATTTGCAACCCATGGCGGAATCATGGCCTGCCAAAAACTCAGATTGGCCCCTGGAATTGAGGTGCATTATGGTGGTTCAATCATGGCCCAATGGCGGATCAGGAAGGTAACTCTTGCCGGATACCAGAATAACTAGGGGTATAAAAATGCATGTACCTATCTTCACATTGAGCCTTGCACAGAACTCTACAGGTTAGCAGGTTGCATTTCACAGCACCTACTGAGTGCTGGGCTAGAAAGTCAGAGGTTACAGGTATATCATGGTCTATCTGTATGCGTTTTTGTTTCCAACAGCAACAGCCACGGTGGCTGTTTCTCCCGTTCTGACTTGTTGCAGGCTCCATTCCCATGCATCCAACTGGACGCGGAAATCGGACCGACGCCATTGGCAAGTGAAGGCAAACGAGAAGACCGATCCTTGGACCGTTCGTCATGGCAGCCCCTAAAGGTCACCCCCAACAATGATCCACAATCATTGTTCAATGGGTCTGTTATTAAGGCTTTATGAATAATTGATCTGATGATAAAAACAAGATAAAACCATAAAAATAAGAATTATTAATCAATTTTATCTGTTTTTATTAATAATCAAACCATTTTTTTCTATTTATTTCGGGATGATTTCTTCGGATGTGCTTTTGGGGGTACTGGCTTAAATAAGCGACACGGCATGGGACTGTCATGTGAGTGAAACAAGAATCGTTGCCTATATAATGGTCATTGTAAGCGTTTGTTCCTTGTTCAAGCATGTTTAGACTACCTTGAGACATACGTAGTGAAACCAAGATGTTTGCTTGAACAAATTTGGATTGCCCTCTGGTAATTTACGGTAGCAGTTTGCGAAGGAAGATCGCCATGCTGAAAGAACGGTAGAACATCGATTTAAGTCGGCCCAAGTATGGGGCTGCAGTTCCAGTTATGTGATGTTATATGTATTTATATATATATATATATATGATTAACTATAGTATGCTATAGTTTTGTAAAACATATGATATATGGGTTATATCCCAACATATCCCAACTGGTTAGCTGGTTACGTACTACCATGGTTATTTCATATATAGCCATCAATCCCTGTCCCGCATCCCCCAGGTGAAACCTCAGGTGTTTGGGACAGGTATTTAAGGGGCTTTCCGAAGTCAGGGTTCGGTACCCCCAGTCATCCAGTCATTTTTGTTTGGTATTTATGTTCCATTCATTTTTTCATTCAAAACAAAACAACAGCGAGCTGGGCTGCTATGGCTATGGGCTTTAATGGTACCGCAATGACTATGGAAAGCCACCATTGAAGCAAGAAATCCTAGGGATTTCATCTGATTTGACTATCCGATGGGGTCATGACATGTCATGACCCTCTGATGATCCTGAGATATCCCAAAATATATCCTGTGTGCTCCACCACATTCTATCGCTGCTTGGTGGTTGGATCAATAATAGTGGTTTCCCAATATAGTGGTTAATAGTGGTTAACAGTGGTTAATAATGGTTAATGAAATATCTGGTTGGTGGTTTGGGACATGGCTTTTATGAATTTCCGTTCAGTTGGGAATGTCATCATCCCAACTGACGAAGTCCATCATTTTTCAGAGGGGTAGGTCAACCACCAACCAGATCGAATTATCACGTCTAAGATGCCAACTGTATTAGTTGGTCCTAGTTTGAACCATTTTTTTTGTGTTTGGCGCAGCAAAGCCATTTGGGGCTCCTGGATGTGTTTCAAGAGTTTGTTGCTAAGACCATGGTCAGCTGCCTCCATAATGATTAACATATTTTTACAATAGCTGAATGTAATAGTTGATAACCAGAAGTGTTCATGGGTTCTAGCTTGTAAACTTATCTAAAATGCCACGTGATATGTTCAATACATTCAATACATCAATAGATTACAACATATTATAATTATATACTTAGACCTCCAAAGACCCCAAAAATAGGTAACATATTTTTTTTAGTATGGGCATGTATGGGCTAAGCCACTTTTTTTTGTGGCGAAACAGGATCCACATCTCCGTGCACCTGAGCCGGCCACGCGTTGCACGCAACGTAGCTGGCAACCACAGCTCTGGCGGAGAGGAGAGTCCCTTGACAAAACGAGGACGATCTCCGAGGACGGAAAAAACGGCGGGACGGCGGTAAGACGAAGAACTCCGATAGAACTGGGGGTTTATGGTAGAAATATCGGGAAATATATCCTGATATATGGAGTTTATGGATGATGTTTATGGATGTTTATGGTAGATCTATCAATAATTATCGAAGGAAGTTTAGAAGTCAAACTTCCGACAATATGGAGAGATGAAAAGCAGAGCAGGGAAGAGGCATAAAGAAGAGAAAGATCAGAAGAGAAAGAGTAAGAGGACAGAAGATACAGAT
>Ga0126342_10017964_pt1 | contig 12174 bp, 11 predicted proteins | sample Cyp1metagenome_FD_92528 | JGI IMG/M metagenome (GOLD analysis project Ga0126342, IMG submission 92528) | Coral microbial communities from Lord Howe Island, Old Settlement Bay, Australia - Cyphastrea 1 metagenome | ecosystem: Host-associated > Invertebrates > Cnidaria > Coral ... | reverse complement strand
GGGAAGTTGCCCTTCGGAAGTGTTCCCTTCAAGTAACCTGATGATAAAAACATATAAAAACCAATCTTCATTTATAGTGGTGGAGTGTCCCCTTCAAGTAACTTGATGATAAAAACCAATCTTAATTTTGTAGTATTGAAGTGTTCCCTTTAAGTAACCTGATGATAAAAGCATATAAAAACCAATCTTCATTTTGTAGTGGCAGAGTGTCCCCTTCAAGTAACTTGATGATAAAAACCAATCGTCATTTTGTAGTGGTGGAATTTCCCCTTCAAGTAACCTCATGATAAAAACCAATCATCTTCATTTTGTAGCAGTATCATGTTGTCATTTTCCGTAATCCTCTGGGGGTTGAGAACCATCATTTTATAATGGCTGAGGTTAGGAATTTTGATGCTTTGGTGCAAAATGGGTTCTCGACCCCATAGTAGAAATTCAAACCGGGATCCTAAACCAACCTACCGCAGCGAAACCTAAGCCTACTAAGCACGCGCGGGACCCAACCTACCTGAAGAGAGGAAACCACATATTTTCGCGAAAGTTCCGCGAAAGTTTTGCGAAGGAGTGGGCGAAAGTCAAAGTGCATTTTGAAGGGAGTAGGCCAATAAGCCTTGCAAAAAAATTGACTAATCAGCAACAACCTGTCCTGAGAAGGGGATTCCGTGATGCTAGCTGCATGTTTACAAGGCTATGAAGAAGTTACCCGTGACAATTTGGTGTGATTTGGCAGGTGTTGAATGAATCTTCATAAAAGAGGAATTGCTGCTCAACATGGATTCCGCGAAAGATAAACATGGAGTTCGCGAACGATTCGCGAAAGAATTTTTTATTCGTGAAGAATGGCCGTTCCTGGATCCTAGGAATTCTGATCAACCATGATATATATTTATTGTCGTATAACCTTAATGCACATTTCCGCTATGAAATGGCTGGACCCATGTTCCATGCAATGTCAGAGGGCATAGCAAAAAGTTGCATGTTGTAACAATTTTTGCCCACTGAACCCTGCCACGTGTAGCAGGCGCGTTTTTTTGTTAGGCGACTCGTTTTGTAAGAGCCTACATTCTCTACAAAATGACGTCGGGGTCAGTCATGTCATATAACTGTGTTTTTGTTGAGTTGGCGAAAAATGAGGCGGGTGCATGCTCATGTTTGCCTGAAGGTTTTGAAAACCAGTTTTCTTACAAAACCACTTTGTAAGAAAACTGGGGCTAAAGGGACTACAGTCTACAGTCGACAGAAGGTCAGAATGGAACAAACTACGCTACAAAATGGATTGGTTGAAAAACTTGTATTTAAATGTATTTGTCGTAGATGTATTTACTTCTATCATGCTGTTCCAAAAAATATAGATATTGTTTCGGGGACTGGGGAAAAGGGACTGCAGTGTTTCCCAGGGAAGTGGGATAGGTACCAAGTTAGGCGTATTTCCAAGCCAACCATCCTCTAAGACACAAGTTGATAAAATGATTGGGTTTGGGGCCTGGCAATGAACTTGGGGCAAGCATTTTGTAAGGCACCGATTTTTGGTTTGTTTTTTGGTTCACCGGTGTTTCCAGTGGAATCGCACCAAGCCTCCACCACCACCCATCTTGTAAACTTGAAACCATGACATTCTGTAAGCTCGACACCTGGGTTCCCGCACAAAATGCTTGCCCTAACGTCGCCTGGTAAATGTACAGGGGGATTTACGCCGGATTGTATTCATCAGATTTCCATCATGAACGTTCCATGTTGCTGCAATATGTTGCAAGTATTAGTTCACCGCTGAGGTGAAGGCGAACGACCTCCGGTGGATTTGGTCGCTGCGTCAATTATTTTCACAGGCTCATGGTGATCGGCAGACAGTACCCGTGCTGAGCAGTGGGGGGCAGGGCAAATTGAAAAGTTTTGAAGAGTTCTACTATTGAAATGTGTTTATTTTTTTACCTTCAAGATTGAGCAGAAAAGCACACTCCAAAGCAACAGCGACTGCATTCACAATCATAAATTCACAAAGATGTTTCTGCGGCTTCTGTATTTATGCGGAGATATGTCCATACAATGCGAGTGTTGGGCCAACTTCAAGGGGCTCTTTGGTAAGTCTCAGAACTGGGAACCTTCATATTCGCCAGCTAATCAATGCCCGACATACTGGCCAAACGTTTCAGTATAAGTTAGCCTGTTCGTCCTGGAGTACAGGCCGCATCATATTTGCTCCTTTAGACAGCAGGAATAATGTCAAGTTAATTTATCAACCCCGCCCCGGAAGCTAGGTACCTAGGGAGAAGGTTCTGCTAAGGTTCTTCCCCTAAATATATAATCGACCTCGTAAGTTGAAGTCATAAGAGATCAACCTCCAGTTGAGTCTGTATCAATCTACTTTCAAATGATTTTCCTTTTAAACCTAGAAGAAATCTAAAGATTGGTAAGGATTTCAGTTGATATCAATCTACTTTTATTTGATTCTCCTTTCAAACCAAAAAAAAACTGAAGGGGCCAAGGGGGTTGATTAATTTGGGAAACCCTGCCTATTATTTGGGTGGGACATGGGGCTCATGAGGGGTACCCTTTCGGAGCTTCTCAAAGTGATGGTTTGAAATGGATTTTAATAAAGAAACTGACCATTTGGGAAATCGTTTCTTTTTAGCCTAGAAGTCACACGCCTGTGAGTGCAAATTCTGTGAAAATTATCCAAGCAAGGGGCCCCAAACACTGTGGGGGAGTGCGAATTCAATGTTTCAAATACAAGCAACATCAGCTACGAGACAAAAAAATAGATTAGGTTAGAAGTTTTCGTACCTGCAGCAGCAGGAATGGGATGTGGCAGAAGAAGCAACTCAATGTGTAGGATCTTGAACCAGAAGCTGATGCGAAGACATCAAAGTGAATGGCACAAGACCATCAAAGGAAGAACATTCTAGAAAGATGTGACGAGACCTTCATACAAGAACGTCCCAGGAGCATCCCAGAAGAATTCTAGTACACATGCAGCGCGAATGCAGAACAGCTTCAAGATCTCAATGCAAGGGCCTCTTAGGAGCAACCTCTTAGACAGTGCAAGATATACGAGGACAAGACAAGACAGACGAAACACGACACTAGCAGTACAATGATCCCCGCCTCCGATGCCGCAGAGATCCCGCCCTCGGATGCAGCGAATGCTTCGGGGGTGCAAGACGGGACTTAAGATAAGACACGACGGATCGAATGCTTCGGCAGCGCACGGCCTTGGAAAACACGACCGAACAAACGGACAAAACACGACAGTACAGGACAGGTATCATCATCCCCGCCTCCAATGCATCGAATGCCTCGGGACTGCACCCACCTCGGATGCATCGAATGCTTCGGGAGTGCAAGCCTATGGCAGACATTAAGGCAAGACGGGCGTTCCTGCCTCGGATGCATCCAATGCGTCGGGGGTGCAAGACTATATATATATTTATATATATGTGGCAGACAAGACAAGACAAGACGGGTGTTCCTGCCTCGGATGCATCGAATGCTTCGGAAGTGCAAGACTATGGACGACAATGAAGTATACAAGACGCGTGAGACAAGACAAGATGGGTGAAACAGGGCACACTACATCTCGCGCAACCGCAGAGATCCCCGCCTCAGATGCATGGATTTCTTCAGAGATTTAAGAGCAAGACGTTGGAAGACAAGACAAGACGGTCAAAACCCGACAGTACAGGACAATGGTGTAAGACAAAGACAAGAGAACACAAGAGATTCCCGCCTCTGATGCAAGAGCAAGACTATGGAAGGCAAGACAGGACAAGACGGAGGAAACACGGCACACTACATCTGGCGCAATCGCAGAGGTCCAGACCGGGAACCGCGGACAAAACCCGACAGTACAGTACAGGACAATGGCGCAAGCCAACGGAAGACAAGACAAGACAATTTTGCAGGTAAAATGCCGCCGACGTCCGCCGACCAGAACCGCGACCCATACTTTGTGCGAGCCTGCGCAGTCGAAATGCATTCAGGCATTGTTCAAGAGCCGCTGTATGCAGAATTTTACAGGTAAAATGCCGCCGACCAGGACCACTACCTGCCGCCGACCAGAGCCGCGACCCACACTTTGTGCGAGCCTGCGCAGTCGAAATGCATGTGGAGATTGATGCGGCAATTTATAGATAAAAATGCCGCAGACCAGCTGGAGCACCCTGATCAAGCACCGACCTGTACGCTCACCGGGCTTACCGTAAGAACCCCTCAGTGTGGACACGCTGTTTGGGGGAAAAAAGCAATGAGCAGCATGGGGGGTAAGAGTTGGGGACAGCGACGGTTTATCAGCATCCATGAGAAGCAGCAATTTCAGCCAGCTTGGCTACTCTTAAAGAAGAATCACCCGAATTAATCAACCCCTGCAGAAAAAATCTGGATTTGTGGTTTATCAATACTACCACCTGGTTAATTAATCGGGGGGACAGACCCATTTTAGTGTTGCCAACACATTTTTCCGGTGGGGATTGATTAACCTCCAGTGGATTATTAATACTAACTTGATCTAACTTGATTGTGTCCGCCTTGTTCACACTCATTGTTTACTTTCAGCGATTTTCTTACGTTCATTCATGTGCTGCGCGAGACGCGAAGAAATTGTTTCTTGCTGTTAGGCCCCTTCCGCCCCTGAAAATGTTTCACACACAATTGTAAATTTATAGCAGAGCATCGACAGCGCACACACAGCCACACCCCCTCTCCCATACTGGGCAGCATTTTATTTCAAGCTGCGAGGACAGAAGAAATTTCTAAAACAAGAGGTATGGTTGCCGAATATAAGTATGCAATTTGGGGGAACCAGTTTGCTCGACTCATTGAATTGTGTTGTTCTGCTCTTCTCGGATTTTCATGTAACACTCATGAGTCAACATGGAGACCCAGAGATGGAGCCTGAATTCTGAGGTGCATCAAAGTCCTCAGAACTTGGTGGATGAAGAAATGAATTCAGTTCGATTGGTGCACCTTGGCTCTGGTAGTTCACAGGCCAAATCCTTTCTTGAAAAGGTCCAATGATTTCTTTAGCTCATACATACTGAGAAGCGATGGATAGAGATAGCCAAAAAAAGCGCAGTTGCTGCAGAGAGTTGAGAGATGTTGAGAGCTGCAGCAGTGCAGAGTTCAGAGAGGCGTCAAACTGGTTTGGGGGAAGGAATAACGGAAAATACCGGCTTGTTTTGCGCATGCACGGGGAACAAAACATGCTTACGAAACTTGCCCGGATTGCGAAACTTTGGTGCGAAACACTTCGTCGTCGGATTATTTTGCAACAAGGATTGCGCAACTCCCTGGATTGCGCACCTCCGCTTTGCGCAACTTTGTTTGCGAGATTCCGAAACTCTGCAGCTCCGCATGAGATCTCACCGCAACTGCATCCCACACCCATGGAACTTCAAAGTGGCCACCAGTGCCCACTACGGTAGCTTGACATCCAATTCCACCCCCATGAAAAATTAACTTCAAAGCAACGTGAACAACATGATACTAGTAGGACCGCACAAGGCAGTGGCGGAAGTTTCAAAGATAGGAAACCTATACAGGCGAGGTTTGTTGCTGTGACGCATGGATGCCAGAGCGAACTGATGGACGGAAAGGTCGTTGAGGCTGAGCCTCTCTCCCTCTCTCTATCTCTCTCTATCTCCCTGTATCTCTCTCATCTCTCTCTCTGTCTCCTCTCTCTCTCTCTCTGTGTCTCCTCTCTGTCTCCTCCCTCTCTCTCTTTCTCTCTCTCTCTCTCACACTGTCTGTCTGTTTGTCTATCTATCTATTTATCTATCTATCTATCTATCTGTCTACCTATCTATCTATCTATCTACCTATCTATCTGTCTATCTGTCTATCTGTCTATTTGCCTATCAGTCTATTTGCCTATCTGTCTTTCTGCCTATCTGTCTTGTCGATCTTCCTACCTGTCTATCTGTCTATCTGTCTGCATGCCTGTCTATCTGCATGTGCTTGTTTGTCTGTCTATCTGTCTGTCTGTGCGTCTATCTACCTGTCTTTGTGTCCATCCGTCTACCTGTCTATCTATCTGTGTATCTATCTATCTGTCTATTTCTCTACCTAGCTGGACTATCTATCTGTCTGTCTATCCGTCTACCTGTCTATGTATCTATCTGTCTATCTATCTAATCTCATCTCATCTCATCTCTTCTAACTTAATCTAACCTAACCTAATCTAGTCTAATCTAATTTATCTGATCTATCTATCTATCTGTTCTGTCTATCTGTCTGTCTGAAACGGAAAGACTTTCTCCAAAAGTGGAAGTTCACAGGTCCAAAACGAAGCAATTCTTGGAGACTTCCTCTAAATTTGACGGTGACAACATCAAAAACGAAGCAGTTCTGCGAGACTTCCTTCAAAAGTGGAAAGTGCTAAGCTGACGGCCTCGTACCAATGCGTTTTGCATTTTTTCCACACCATCTGTCTAAAGTACTGCGCCTACCACGAAAAGGTGAGGCCAGAGGTCATACGAAGTGCTGCACCTGTCACGCAAAATCATCTTAGCAAAGCTGAAGATCTGATACTCCAAAATGCAACCTCTCGCCGGAAATCAGCGCCCAGACCTCCAAACATCTCTGGTAAAGATATCTCCTGTACTGCGCCTGCCACGCGAAGTGCATGTTTGCAGACACCCTGCAAACGTCTCATGCCTCATTGTTTTTGAACTGCTACAAAACCATCACGGTTTGGATCGTTTTGCTCCGTTTTGCTCACTTTTGACAAGGTGCAGAATCCATTGCGTCTGCCACAAAAAACGACGATTCAACGTCCAAAAGTGGTCCGAACATTTGGTGTTTTTCCATTTTCACTGTGAAACATGCTTTGGGCCACAGCCGCGTCCACTTTTTCAACATCTCAACGTCCAAAAGTGGTCCGAGACCGTCAGTATATGTCAGTATTATGTTTAATAGTTTTTAACACTTTTGACTGTGAAACGCACTTCACGCCACAGCAGCGTGCACTTTTTCGACAGCTCAACTTCCCAATAGACCCGGTTAGACAAAAACGTGGAGAATCTTGATTTTATAGAAATCGATAGATTTCCAAGGCGTATAGGCAACTTTTTTAAAACTATTTTTTTGGAATCTCCAAGTTTTTTCGGCAAAATGATTTAGAGAAAAAACATGATTGATTTGCCGAAATCTCCAAACTATGGGTTGCCGATTTCGGCAGATTTTGCCGAAATTTGCGAAGGAGTTTGGAGGCAGTTTGGACGAAGTTTGGCGGAAGTTTTGAAGAAGTTTAAATGAAGTTCATCCTAACGCCTCACAAGGGTTACAAATCTTGCTTCCCAAACTGCCTCAAACCTTGCCCAAACTGCCAGCAAAACTTCCCCAAAGTGCAAGGCAGTTTCAAGGAAATTTCCTTGAAACTTCCTCGCTGCAGAGGGCTTAATCTGCCGATTTAGACAGCACGATCTGCCGAATTCTCCAACTTGAGTTGTCTAAAACGGCGGATATGATTTACCAAAATCGGCAACAGCAAAATCTGCCTATTTCTTAAAAATCAAGATTCTCCAAAGTTTTGACTATTAGTCAATTGTTTGTCTAACCGGGTCTATTGGGTTCCAAAAATGCTCCAAAGCTGAGGTGCTCGTTTCGACTTCCACATCTGCTTCGCGCCACAACTGCGTTCAATTTTTGATCTGTCATCCTACGAGATGGCTTCATACCCGCCGCTTTAGCGACTACCTTTTCGCGCGCTTTGGCCTTCTTTCTTCTGATTCTTCCTCTTCTCTGACTTCTTCTCTTCTGTATCTTTTGTCTGTCTCTCCGAGAGACTCTCTCGTCTGACTTCTTCTCTCCTAACTCTGTTTCTTCTCTGATTGCTTTCACCATTGTTGCTGCATGCGTCCATAAGTCGGAAGTTTGACTTCTAAATTTCCTTCGGTCAAAGCCCCCACGCCCATGAAAGTTAACATCATCAGTGTCAACAAGGTCAACCTGACATTAAAATCCCGCACATGCATGGAACTTCAAAGTGACCATTGGTGCCAACTAGAATAATATCATATCAAAACCCCACCCCTTCGGAACTTCAGGCTGACCATCAGCGTCAGCAAGGGTAACCTGGCATTAAAATCCCGCACGCGCATGGAACTTCAAAGTGCCCACTGGTGCCAACTAGAATCTAGAATAATTAGTATCATATCAAAATCCCACCCACACGGAACTTCAAAATTACAATCAGCGTCAGAACGGGTAACCTGACATTAAAACCCTCAAAGTGACCATACAACGTCAAGCCATGCACGGGTAACACGTGTGAAAGAGAGAGGCAGAGAGAGGGACCCAGAGGCAGGAAGAGAAGAAAGAAAAACTTGCAGGAACCAACTGACCCCGGGGTGACCTGCTTTTAATTTGTTGTTGTTGTTTTGTGTTGCATTTTGCTCTTGAATCTTGACTGCAGTTGGTTGATATTGGTTGTTCATGGTTGTTGCCACTGTGCTAGGAATCTACTGGAATGATCTTGTTGCCGATGCTTTGAACCGTCCAGCCTTCCGAATCTTTCGAAACTATCATTTTGACTTCGACAGTTGCCACAGGCACTTCACCTGTATTCAGCAGCCCCTATTGCACATTACTTGGATAACCATGCTCGGCGAGTATGCGGTTGCTGCCCAAGAGCAAACTGCCATTCACTTTTTCTGGGTCGTCTCAGTGACTCTGTGCCACTCGAGCTGCAGAGAGGCGCATATTCAAGCGAATTTTAAGATTGTGAATTTTGTTTGGTTACGGTATTACTGTTTGGCACTGTGTGACATACAATGTATGCATAATTCTATTCTATTCTATTTGTGGTGCTTTTTGATTCTATACATTAATGTGGTTTTTGCATGTTTGTGCCATGGCCATGAACAAATTAAATAAGTCAAACGCTCCAGCATTTCTTGTAGTGGTGGTCGCAACTATGCACATGGATTCTTCTAGAAGTCTAAGAGAAGTTTGTCAAAGAACAAAGTGTAAAACCCCCATTATTGGGTGCAACATGGCCAAACCCCCCGAAAAAAATGATGAGCAGAACTTGCTTTGGGATACTTTGGAAGCGACCATGATGGAGGACATCCACCTTTTACGACCAAATCTCTTATCGCAACAGAATAAAGTGGACATACGCAAACATACGCAAACTGCATATGGAGTGGGAGCCGTCGTTTTTTTTCAAAAGCTGAGGCTATTTGGCTTTCATGCATGTGGATCGGTCTCCGATAACAGCAGACGGTGCCCGGAGGTTGGCTGAGTGGGAACATGCATGGGAAAATATTCGAAATGGAATGGTGACCATGGCCTAGAATCCAGTCGGTGCATGAAATCTCCAAAGGTTCGACCCTGAAGTCCCTGAAGGATGTGTATTGCTTTGCAGATAATGGTTATTCTCGGAAACTGGTCTGCATTGACAAAGTTTTCTCATGATTTGCTGTCCGGCTTGCCGAAACTGACAGGAACAAAAACATTTCATCATCACTTTGTCCATCAACTGCCCCCAAGTAGGCAGCGCATGAGCGCTGTGGAGCAGTAAACCGCCCCCACAGCAGACCACAGCAAGGAAGCCGCAGCCCAGAAGAGAGCCGCGGAAACCACAACAACCTCAAAACCAAAAAGGGGGAAAACCAACCGAACCAACCATCACCCGGAGCCAGCCGCCCAAAGCACAGACGAAACCATGCTCCAGGCAGCCGAACAAAAACGTGTGCGGATTGGTTTCAATGGCTGAGTTGTAATTCATTACGTATAAGCAGGAGCAAGGGAGCAGGACCGGGCCAATGATCAAGAGAAGCATAAACTTTGAGAACCACCTTGGAAGCAAGAGATTGGAAATGGCAGTTTTGGAATTGCACATCTTGCTGGTACCTAGCACTATTTGTATGCAACAAAAATGTGCTTTGGCAAGGAGCCAAAAAAAACTGTGTCCTTGAGTCATTCAAGTTTTTAGGCGTTCGACTCTCATGCCATGGACAAGTAAGGAAACATGAGCACGGCTTTGGGACCATTTGACCGCTACATTTGTCTGCACGTTGCCGAAGTGACGTTCCATCTCAATTTGAGCGTGATCATGGCTGACGTGCCGCTCGAAGTTGTCAGAAATGATGTGAAAAATCATGGGCCAGCATGTCAGGGGCAACTCACACCATTGAAAATGAGAAGTTCCTAAAGCACGGGGTACATGAATGCTGGACAAGGACCGGCAGTATTGACTTACTCTCTGTCTGGACATTAATTCAGGGTCCAGTTACTTCACGTGAACCCGGCGAACCCTTAACATGTCCAGTTTCATTTCTGGCATTTGGATTCAAACTTGCCGAGTCTCCACTTGGGAGCGATAGATCTCGATAGATCTCGATGGTGAGCACCCTGGATTTGACAGAATGATCGCTCGAGGTACACCTCTATCCCCTTGTCCTTTTGTTTTTGTGCCAGCACGATCTTGAGCTATGCTGCACGGCATGGTACGACCAGCATCTCCGGTGAGTTTCTAATGCCGCTTGTTTAAGATTGCAGCAGACACATGCAAAGCCTATGCTTGTCGTTCAAGCTTTACCGTACTCGTAGGACATAAGAAATCATAATACACTTCCTGCAGCACCCTTGTGGTTGTGGATGTCTTGGTCCAATATCTTCAATGTTGCCCGGGAAAGTTTATGGATTTTCATGATGTAAAACCATGTAAAATGTGACGGAAGCGGAGCAGGAAGTATCATTTTTGTGTCAATGCTGCAAGAGTTGTGACTTGAATCCAAAGTGCTTCTGATGCTTGGCCACCTCAAGGCTTTCTCTCACTCGAATGATTAAACGAGTGGCGAGATTTACACATTGGTTTGGACGGCTTGCAGCTCCAATCCTACTTCGATCAAGAATCATTTCCAAGTCTTGCAAAGTGGACTTGAACTCCCTGCTTGTTTGAGGCTTCAAGGCTTCGAATTGTGGTGTTTCATGATGGTTCCAGGGCTCATTGAGTCTACTGCTCGCAAGCGCATTGATTTGGCAATGCAGTCCAAAATGGCCAACTTGATGCCTGGCAAGGAAGCATTTCACTTGGTCACACTTTAGAACTTTAGAAGGGAATTATATACAGAAAGGGACACCCTTAGAGTGCTGTTTTGTCACTGTTCCCTTACACCTGCACTGACAGTTTCTGCTTGGCACATCTACAATGGCTATGTCACTACTCTGCCACCATTGACAATTTCTGCTTAGCATCTCTGCAGTGGCTATACAAAACAAAAGCGTGACAAGACCAACTCTCTGCCACTACTTCCCCTTGGGGCGTACATTTGTTTTATAGTTTTTTGGTTTTGGGTGTTTTTTTTTTGTTTTTTGTTTTTTTTGCGTTCGGCTTCTTGGTTTTTTGGAGGGCTGGCAAAACAAAAAAAACGTAGCAGGACCCAACTCTTTGCCAGTCTGTGGTTTCAGTGGAAAACCTTGTAAAAACCGTGGAAAATGCAGGTATCATTGGGGGAAACTTGGGCATGGATTAGGCAATTTTGTCTTTGATTTATGTCTCCAAATATACCAAATGACTATGCCAAAACATAGGCAGCCAATGAGTTTGTAGGACTGAGTTTGATATTGGCATTGTCGGGCCAAACCCTTCTGTCAACACATGTTCAAGCACTTTAAATTATTCTCTTGAAAGGAATTTTACATCTCTTTGAAATGAGTGTTCCCTTCAACATGTGCACTTCTTTTCAACTGGTAGAGCATTCCATTCAAGTAGCACATGTTTGCTTCTATGTCAGATATGAATCCCCTTGCGCATGCAATGCCCTGTTCACAGTATTTGGTTTTGTTTATATAAGTGAAAAACACATGGTATATGTAAGCATGGAAAATATGCCCTTCAAAGTTGTACATTGTTTCTTTGAACACATTATGTGATATTCTGATGAGAATCTTACAGCCACAGACTGAGTCCGGACCAAGGACTTATTTTTTCATTTTTTCCGTTGTGTTTTTCATTTTTTCCTGCTTCATATCATTCTCCGATCATGTGAAATTGTCATTCCCCACCTGCCAGGTGAGGGTTGTTAGATTTTTCAGAGTTGTTCTCCTCATCCTCCTCCTCTTCCTCCTCCTCCAGTTTCTCCTCGACCATGTCTGCATCAACTTCCACGTCCACTTCCGCCTTGCCAACTTGTCGCCAATCTCTTCGCCAACTTCCGCGCGCAGTGGGCACTG
>Ga0126342_10017963_pt1 | contig 12175 bp, 14 predicted proteins | sample Cyp1metagenome_FD_92528 | JGI IMG/M metagenome (GOLD analysis project Ga0126342, IMG submission 92528) | Coral microbial communities from Lord Howe Island, Old Settlement Bay, Australia - Cyphastrea 1 metagenome | ecosystem: Host-associated > Invertebrates > Cnidaria > Coral ... | reverse complement strand
CGGATGGATGGATGGATGGATGAATGTATGTATGCAAGTATGCAAGTATGCAAGTATGTAAGTATGTCTGTATGTCTGTATGTCTGTATGTCTGTATGTCTGTCTGTCTGTCTGTCTGTCTGTATCTATGTGTATATGTGTACATGTATGCATGCATGTATGTATGTATGCATGTATGTATGCATGTATGTTATGTATGTATGTATGTATGTATGTATGTTTGCATGCATGCATGCATGCATGTTTGTTTGTATATACGTATGTATATCTGTCTGTCTGTCTGTCTGTATGTATGTATGTATGTATGTATGTACTTATGTAAAGGAAGGTAGGTGTATATGTATATGTAGAGTCGTGAGTCGTAAGCATGAAACATGTATTGCTTATTTGATTTTCTGTGTGTATGTGTATGAGTGTATATGTATTGATGTATATATGCCATTTAACTTTATGTTTATGTATGTGCATGTATACCTGTATATATGTACAAACTGACCTTGTTTGTGGGATTTAGATTTCCCCCAATTTAAGAGCAACACTGTCCAAAGTTTTCTCCTGGATTTCCCCCGAAGTAATGCTCATCACACCAGCAAACAGCTCTGTGTGATCTCGCGGCGTGGACCAATCCAACCCAGGAAGCCCAAAAACCAGGGCCACCAGCAAGGCCACAACCTAAGCATCTATAGTATCTATAGTATGTTCTGATATCATCAAACAACATCGATACCGATAAAAAAAAGTTGTTGCAAATTGACACATAGAATCAATAAGCTGTTTTGCACACTGAATCACTAAGCTATCCACCTTTGGAGCACCCATTTTCGACAAGGCCCGGGGGGTCCACGATCTTTCTCGGTCTCGTTTAGATTTCATCGGGGTCTCACCTTTGATTCCACGTGGGACCTCCATGGCCTTTTTCTTGGACTGATGCAAAGTTGAGGTTGGCTTAGGCTTCCCCATTGCCACCACTAAATATCAGGAAACGCAAGCTCAGATCCAATCCACTAAGTGGCAGCGAATAAGGGGTGTTACACGCACACCAAACTTGTTTCTGCATTTTCTTTGGTATTAGCTTCATCTGTTTGAGCGGGATTTTCATTAAGACCCTTTTCATTAGAACCCTGGTATATGATGACCTTTTGGCATATGTGAACATGTCCAAAAGAACGTAAAAAAGTATATGATAGTTCTCACCAGTGTTTGCAGGTTCTATCCATTTAAAACCACAACTTTGGTTAACATCCCGGTCATTACATATTTAAATGTCGTATTTGAAATACGGCGATTCCACACCCAAGTTAAGGGTCCACAGGGGCATCAATGTAGCCAGCTCGACCTTCACTGGCATCCAAAGGTACATCAAAAAGGAAGCCTGCAACGAAGAAAGATGAGAGGAGACATGGGGATCCGTGTTGGGGATGGCCGTTGCTCGATCAAGTAATCTAGAGATATGGACCCATCTTTTCTTATGTCATTGACCAACCTTTTGTTTCTTTTCACTATCCAAACCTTTTCGTCACACCCAGTAGGCCTCCCTAGACACAGGCAGTCATCCATCGACCCGGGCACGAAGCCGGCAGTGCATGTGTTTGTGTGTACAAGTAGCTGCAGGAGCTACATATATATATATCTCTCTCTCTCTCTGTCTCTCTTTATTTAACTCATTAAGCATATATACATATATGATATGTGCATAGTTATGTAGGAAACACGATGTTTGTGTATTTCTTTTGATGGTATAGAATATAGTCCTCCTACGCACACATGTATATTTTCGAACGTGTCTGAAACCTGGTTTTCTTTGGTCGATCATCCAACCCCTTGTGTGAATGATGTAGACCCCCATTTTGTTTGCATCTGTTTGCAATGTTGATACCGAAAATGGCTTGAGCATGGAACCATCCACCTGGCTCAGTTCAATCTGAATGTCGCACCCTCCAAGTATGAGGTGCATGTTAGAGATCATGTTAGTCTAAGGATTGCAGGTTTCCGTAAGTAAAAGATGACTGCACACGATTGAACCTGTTTTCCTGATCCAGTTCGCTAGCGAAGCAAATCCTAGGCCCCATTTGGGCTCCCCATTGACAAACATGTGTGCCCTGAGTCACACCCAAATCCCACGCTTGGTCCGGGGCTCTTGGAAAATAAACACAGGGAAAAATTTTGATGTTGATTGCTGACCAATGCTTTTGAAAAACTTTTGTTTCCAGCAATGACACTTTATAAGTTTTGCTGTTGGCCCCAGAACATCCAAACATATTTTCTAATGGGTATGTTTTCAAGGCCCCCTAGATGATTGCAGCTTGGTTTGCTGAATCACTGCGGAAACCCAGCACGACGCGTAGCTTCCTGCCACGCGCCATGTTCTCCTCCAAACCTGGCAAAACTAACCTGCCCAGTGGGGCCAGAACCAGTAAGAGAAACTTTCTTCACAAAAAATGCACTGTGCCGCAGCAGCACTTCGATGCTACCCTTGCCACACGGGCTAATCAAGGTGTAGCTATGGGCGCCCTTGTTGGGCTTTGATGGGTCAGGGAGCGCACCTGCTGGGAGCTTGGAGAGGTCATAGGTGCCCTTGTAGGTCAGCGAATCCTTTTCCTTGTTCTTCCCAACTTTCAACCCCGGACCCCCACCATTGACCTTGAAACTTGCCTTCTTCCCTTTGGACTTCTTGCGGGTGACTCGGCTCTTTGTCTTCTTCGTGCCCTTGCTCTTGGGAACCTGGCGCGCGTGGAGATCATGGATGAAAATTAAACTGAACCTTGGGTCTTGTTGTTTTCAAAAACCAATGGTAATTAGACTGAATCTCGGGTCTTGTTGTTTTCAAAAACAAAAGGTATTAAACTGAATCTTGGGTCTTGTTGTTTTCAAAAACCAATGGTAATTAGACTGAATCTCGGGTCTTGTTGTTTTCAAAAACAAAAAGTATTAAACTGAATCTTGGGTCTTGTTGTTTTCAAAAACCAATGTTAATTAGACTGAATCTCGGGTCTTGTTGTTTTCAAAAACAAAAAGTATTACACTGAATCTTGGGTCTTGTTGTTTTCAAAAACCAATGGTAATTAGACTGAATCTCGGGTCTTGTTGTTTTCAAAAACCCAAAGTTATAAAACTGAATCTTGGGTCTTGTTGTTTTCAAAAACCAAAGGTCATTAAACTGAATATTGGGTCTTGTCGTTTTCAAAAACCAAACGTAAACCCTGTTGAATGTCAAGGTGCTGTAGCTTAAAAATATGTTGGCTGCCCCCTACCTCAGCATTATAGACACGCCCAGATCACAAAACCCCAGCCTCACCATGCTTGTCCTTACATTCCTTCTCTGGCGTGTCAACGACAGCTGAACCGAAGAAATCAGGTTTCTTACTCGGTGGTGTTTTCAAAGTCAATGCACTTTCAGCTGAAGGTGATTTTCGTTTCTCCCCACTTCTAGGTTCAAAGAGTTCACACAGCGCAAAAGCTGCCCGGGCTGTACCCGAGGGATCAACATCATCATCACCTTCCAAGGCCAACTGGCAAGTTCTACAATTTGGCCCATCACAATAATCCTCAAGCCCAAATTTTCCACAGGGTGGCATAACATCAGCTTTCCCACCAGGATTGTAGGACTCTTCACTTTCACTCTCTTCACTATCACCCTTTTCATTGGCAAGGGGTTCGGGAGAGGAGGCGTCACCATCCAAAGTATCTGCCCAGGCAGGACCCAACGGAGGTGTGGGAGGCAACAAAGATCCATCGGGAAGAGTGCGATCGTACGTGCGCTCTGAGGGAACGAAAGTGTACATGCGCCCCCCACTCTTGTGCACCCAAGGCTTCTCACCCTTCCACCGAGAATCAATCTCAAAGAGCTCCTGGTTGAAGCTTGCGTCATCCTGGGATGGGAACAACGAACCATTGTCCTCAGGCAGGCCACAGGCAGACCCTTCCTCTGATGAGGGCCCATCCTCAACCCCACATTCACCATCACCATCATCCTGGGACGGTGTGGAGGGTGGAGTCATCTCAACATCATTGTCACATGGGGCAGGAACTGCGTCAGGCTGGAACTTTGGAACCACGTATTTCTGCCAAAACTTCTTCAAATTGGCTTTCCGGTTCTCTTCCGGGTCTTCAACATGGGGACTTTCACCAACAGGTGCCGGCTCTTCAGCAGGCTCCACAGTGGGAGGAGGGGCTTCATCATCGGACAGGTCAGGCATGGGTTGGGTGCTTTCATTGTGGGATCCACTGTCACTCTCACCATCCTCATCATCACCCGGATTCTCAGCGCCCTCACCCTCACTTGCAGCGTCCTCACTCCCAGCGTCCTCACTCGCAGCGTCCTCTTCTCCATCTTCTGCGCGTTCTTCGCTCGCCTGTTGCGTGCAAACAAAACACAAATGTAGATGTTAAACGCTAAACTTTGTTATAAAGGTATATGTACACGTATGCAAGACAAGCTTGAATGTGCAACCACTATAGTAGATATAATCCATGTGTTTTCGCATATAGCCGGTTGCACACACTTGCAGCCTGGTGTGAACACTGGAGAACTGCAGGAAAACCAAAACAATAAAGATGGATCAATTTGTTTGAAATTTCAAAAACCGGTGACTAATGTAATTACCTATGGCCTCACTATCGGTTCCCTTTCCACGTCGAAGATTCGGGTTCTTTCGCAGAAAGCTCTTCAGGGAGGTCACATTGTGGTCATGGCTCACAAGACCTGAGATGCACACATTGAATGTATGGCTGTGATAGTAAGAAGGATTCAGGTCAGAAAATAGAATTGAAATTGAAAGTGTCTTCTTTCTTTCAATGATTAAGAAAAGGTGCTGTTTCTGAAGAGGTGTCGCAATGCCCCCAATAGTTTCTTGATCCGGCGACTTTCTTTGCCTCCTAGGTCTTGTTTCGTCTCAGTCTCTGTGCAAACCAAGAGATAACCATTGAATTTCTCGTCCAGTTTCAACATGGCGTCCGTAAGCAGGAACTGGCTGGGTACCTGTCAGAAAACGTATGCCGTGTGTGTGTGTTTGTGTAAAAAAAACATGTGGGAACCAGTGCACACATGAAACATATATACATAGATGCGCATTGCTAGCAGTGTGGCCTTCGACGGGAATCGTTCACACACTGGCTGCAGCCATACGTAGTTTGCTGATATCTCCTGTTGGGTGATTTTGTGAAACCACAACTCTGACAACCTGAAGCTTTGGTAGGGTGAATCAAAATCAACATGAATCTTTTACATCACCAGTCGAAAACACATGCAGTTAACATGTGTGATTTTGAATGTGGAAAACTCCTTCGAAGATGGCCGCCCGTATTCAAAATCGAGCTTCACCAAATCCCCTCCCGGCGCAAGACGTTGACCACGAACAATATCAAGGGCTTTCTGGGGCATTAGCTCAAGCCAATGTGAAGCCAAACTGTCCTGAGCCAGCAGTTAGAGGTGGTTGGAAACTATACTTGGTTGAAATTGAATACATTGAATGCAAAAACGCATTGATAGAGCAATGGCATCTAGTGGGAAACTTATACATTTAAACTGGGGAAAAATGCACACTGATCTTTTTGCAGTCGAAACTCCATGGTGTCTTCATCCCATGAAATCTTCCCAGGTCCTTATAACACAGGGAAGAAACGACGAAATGGAATTCACCATCTCCACTAAAACAAATATGTTTTTACTCCTTGCATCTCAAGAAAAAATAATATTGGTTGAATGTCTAATATTTTTTATTCAGCCCTGGCACTGACGGATTTCCAGGGTCTCATAGCCCCCTCTAACGCCATGGCTCAGCACACAGTCGCACAGCACCTTTAGCCAAATCCCTCGGGAACGCGCCTTTTGTGCAGGAGACAGAAAGTGGAAGCGCATCCAGCGTTGACGTGTGGACGAAAAAAACAGCGATGGAGCAATTTCATGGGATTAAGGGAAAATCCAACCTCAAAATCTTGGGTGACAATTCAACCCAAAAATCACAGTTGACAATGCAACCCAAAAATAATGGTGTGCAAATCAACCCAAAAAACACGGGTAGCAATTCAACCCAGAAAAATCATGGGTGCCGATTTAACCAATGCAAAAATAATGGGTATCGATTCGACCCAAAAATAATAGGTTGTCATTTGCACACCCAAAACATCTTGGGTGACATGTAAACCCCAAATTCACAGGTGACGATTGAACCTAAAGCATCCGCATTGGCGGCATTGGGTGTCGGTATTTCAGGGTTATATGTATATATAAACCACAACAAACAATATTGAATATGCTATATATTAATATATATATATAAATATATATATATATATATTTATATTTACTAATATATATATATATACATGTAAATATGTATAAATAAATAAATATATATATATTAGTAATAACATATATATATAGATATAGATATATAGTATATAAGTTGGGGTGAGCTACCTTCGGACAAACCCAAGGCAAAAAAAAACACCGATAGCCGGGGTGACCCCTAACATCTTCTAAAAAATGATCTGGTGTTTAGTTGCGAGAATTTGATCTATATTTCCCATCTAACAGTTCAACCCGAAAATCATATATTTTAGTGAATTATATTTTAATCCAAGGTGTCACCTATGATTTTTAGGGTTGAACTGCCACCCAGGAATTTATGGGTTGAATTGTTACCCAGGAATTTATCGGTTGAATGGTCACCAAAAATTATGTAAGTTTAGGGTTAAATCGTTGCCCATGTTTCTTGGGTTCAATTGTCATCCACGGGGTGTTGTTAAATTATCACCAATTTTGCTATTAGTTAAATTGTCATCCTTGGTTTTGGGGTTAAACTATTTTGGTTAGATTGTCACCCATAGTTTTGGCGTTGAACTATGTGTATACACACACAGGTATATGTGTAGATATGTTTCCACCCATGTGTTTTTTCTAGCATACATTTTTTGAACGGCAGGCTCTTGTATAGCACAAACCATACCAGTAAAAAAAAAAACAGCTCAAGCAGTGCAAGTTTTGATGCTTCACTTCAAGCATTATAGCTTTGGCACCAACACAAGTTGTTGCTTGCATCATCTTTAGCATGCCTAGTGCCAAAAGGCAATTTTCAACAAACGGCAATAGCAAGTGCCATTTGTAGCAACGATGTCCTTTGGGCAACTTTGGATCCTAACGGTTTATATGAGACATATATAGTTTTGCAATTGTCGGCTGATTGGAATCATGATCGGCCGACCGACTAAGCATCGGTCAATGAACCATTTTTTTCTTTTCTTCCTTTTTTTTTGTTAAACCGGTTTGTTTTCGGTTTTTCGCATCTTTTTCGCTTTTTTCCGCTCTTTTTCGCTTTTCTTCATTTTTCGTTTTTCTATTCCTTTTTCTTTCTTCCCTGTAAGTCTTGTCGGCTTTACGAGCATATCTATTCGACGAATACAGGGAAAAATCAAGTCGACCAAAAAAAGGGGCCCCGTGTTTGCCGACAATTTCGCAAAGAAAATTGCCATTGCGCAACTATATATAGATAAGTGGAAAGTTACCAAAAAAGGTGGCTGCGTGTTTGCCGACAATTTTGGCAAAGAAAATGGTCTTTTTCGGACCTGGTGAAAACATGTGAAAACGAAGTTTTTGGTTTAACCGAAAAAAGTAGTCAACCGGGATGTCTATAGGTAGCCATCTCGATCGAGGCCACTACCGGCAACACCTGTGCAGGGTGGGACGCAGACACAGCTCGTGCTCTCTCCCACCCTGCATTCCAGCCGTTCAGTTGGCCCATGCTGAGAGGTACCGCAGCGTCCTACACCGCCATCAAGATCTACGAGATCTTGTTCCACTGGATCCTGAGAGGTTTCCGCTCAGACACTGTGACCTCTCCATTCAACAGCAATTTGTTGACGAGTTCTTCGTGAGGGAGGTCAACAAAGATGGCGCGTATCGGTCTTCATCTTCGAGTGTGGAGGTCGCACATACTCGATTGGACCTCGTGGCACTGTGGTCACAGGCGATTCAGCCAGATCGAGGTTTGAGTTCTGAGGATGCAGTGGGGAATGAGGCCGATCAGCTGGAGTTCAGACACAGGGACTCCAACAACAGGATCGACATCAAGTGCTCCCGAACCTCTGTTCCTGGCACTTGGCTCACATTGTCACACATCTCTGGGCCGACCTTGGTTCAGACGATGAAGTCAGTGCGAGAGAACTGCGCTCGCGTCGAAGGCCCTGAGCAGACCGTTCGCTCAGCTGGCAGCGGTTCATGAGGGATGGTGGAATTCCTCGATCGCCAGAGATGAGGCTTGGATCTTTGGTAGTCTTTGTGGAAGGGCTCGATGAAGGGAACTTCCACGTTCAAGTGCGCTCCAAGCTCATGGAGAGGACGCCAATGATGGTCTCCTAGCGAGCTCTTGCTGAGATGAGGCATGTGGAGGGCGTGGCCGCCCCGATCGGGCCGCCGTTGACTGCAACGACGAAGCTCGTGGATCTGGTGATGATCAGGTTTTGGCGAGGCAGCATGCTGGCGCACTACGAGCTGGCCCATTCAGCGATCTGCTCGAAGGGGTCCGATGTCACCACAGCTAGGAAGATTCTCTTGCGGAAGATGCTCTACGAGCTAGGGCCTGGGAGTTTTCAGATAAGGTGATCATAGGTGATCAAGAACATCAACAGATGCGAGGTCACGGAGAACACCAAGAAGATCTGGGAATCCACATTGGAAGACGTAGCTGAAGGAACCACAGCCGATCCTTTCTTTTTCAAGGAAGATGTCGACAAGTTCCTGCATACGAAAGAGTGGATCCCAACTCAGAGGATCGAAGTGGTCCAGAAGAACAAGTGTGTACAGCGCGACAGTCAACGGGATCAACCAGGCGACAGTCATCACCGAGAAGATAGATCTAGGTCTACCTTCCACAGATGTCAACGTGCAGCCTTGAGATGGTTGAGGTCCAACGTGCAGGAAGGTCTGCCGATCGATGGCTGGGTTCTATGGATGAGAGAAAGGCATATCGGCAGATCGCAGTGCGACCAGATCATCGGAGGTGGAGTGTGATCTCCCTGAAGGAGCCTTCGTTAGGTTGTATTGCTTTCTTTGTCATGGTTGGTCATTCATTTGGGCTTGCTGCCGCAGTCTACAACTACAACAGAAGGTCTGCTGCAATCACTGACATTTTGCGAAGGGTCTTCTTTGTCGCTGCGTTCAATTTTTTTATGACGTGACGAGAAGTATGGGTTCGAACCGAACACTTGTTCGTCTGCTTTTGAGGTGGCGCAGAAGATCCACTGGTGGCTAGGTGCTCAGTTCGTGGAACCTATGATTTAGAGAACATGCTCCTCAAGATCAAGCCTTCTCGCAAGACGGAGATTTTGGAAGAGATTGATGCCATTCTTGATTCTCATCTTCTTCCTCTGGTCTAGCGGGAAAGCTGAGAGGGGAAACTGATGTTCGGCGCATCACAGCTCTGGGGAAAGATCGGGCGCGCTTTCTTGAGGGCGCTCTCCGAGAGACAGTACACCAAGGTCAACCAAGCAGTGCTGAATCCAGCGATCATCCTGGCGTTGCAGCAGTGGAAGTGGCTCATTAACAAAGGCCCTCCAAGACCCATCCTTGAGAGCAAGCCGAAGGTGGCGGACTACGTCTTGTTCACTGACGGCAGCTAGCCTGACGGCAAGCCTGGCTCTCCGGACGGCCGTGGATAGGCGGGGTTCTGTTCAAAAAGGGTCAAGTTCCATTACAGTTTGGTCGTGAAGTTGATCAAAAGCTTTTTGATAAATGGACCCCCGAAAATCACAGATCGCGATGGTTGAATTGTTCGCAACCGTGGTAGCGCTCACGACATTTGCGAAGCAGCTCTGCGTCTCATGGTCTTTCCTGATGGTCGACTCCGAGCCTGTTCGGGTGCGCTGGTCAAAGGCTACTCTTCGTGCGAAGATCTTTGTGAACTGCGGTGAGTGCATTTTGGAAAATAGCTTTTGATGTCAGAGTCAATTTATACATGGATAGAGTTCCTACTGACGCTAATCCAGCTGATCACCCATCTCGTAATCGGATGGACGTAGGTAGGTCTCTAGGATGGATTGCAGTAGATCCCATTTTCCCTACTCTTTAAGTGCAGCGTGGGTCAGTCAACAGATCCTGTTCTTCATGGAGGGTGATTCAGATCAGGATGGGTTCAATCCAACCATCAGATCTACTTATATTTTTGATTTGGATTCTGAAGATCAATCTGGTCGATTTCCAGTTATCAGATCCAGATCGATTATTCCCTTCACTACCCACGTGACGGGGGGAACAAAAGTTCAGAGAGTGCGTGCTGCAGTTCAGGTGGAACCCATTGATCAGATGCATGTCATAGGAACCAGATTGGTTCACTTATCTACGGTCTGGTTTGGTTGGGATAAGTGGGTCAATCTTAAGTTCCGGGCCACCTACCTGCTCTTGCCAATTGAGATGTGAGGTTGTTCAACCTCTGCGATCCTTTTTTCTATTTATATCTGATCTATCATTTGTTTTGAGAAGTGATGGTTTGGGGTGATTTCCCCTTCATTGAGGTCAATCACCGAGAATGATCAATCTTGCAATCTATGCCATTTTGGCTCAAGATTGATCATTCTTGGCCTCTTTGTTCTCCCATCGTTATTCCAGGGTGGGATTTTCCTCTTCCACCAAATCCAACCCTGGTTTTCACTTATTGGTTGATGTGAAAGGGTTCATCGACAGATCCTGTCGTTTTGGAAGGGGTCAGTCAACAGATCCTGTTGTTCATGGAGGGTGATTCAGATCAGGATGGGTTCGATCCAACCATCAGATCTATTTTCATTTTTGATTTGGATTCTGAAGATCAATCTGGTCGATTTCCAGTACAGATCCAGATCGATTATTCCCTTCACTACCCACGTCACGAGGGGAACAAAAGTTCAGAGTGTGCGTGCTGCAGCTCAGGTGGAATGCATTGATCAGATGCATGTCATAGGAACCAGATTGACGTATGTATATATATATATTTAGATAGATAGATAGATAGATTAGATTGGATTAGACTAGGTTAGGTTATTGTAGAGACGACGAGATGGATAGATAGATAGATAGATGGATAGATAGATAGATAGATACATAGATAGATAAATATAGATCCGGCCTGGTGATAAATACGCAACAAGAGGCATCAACTCCTCCACATACCTCTTCGGACAAATCCAGTTCGGACCCACATTTTGAGTCCGATTTTGGCAAGCGTTTCTTTCCATGTACTGTATGTCGTACTGTAATGCAGCTTTATCTTGGTTTGAGCGACATGGGATGACCTTAACTCTACTAACGTGGAAATGAACGCTTTCATCCGCCACGGGCATCAACATCATCCATCCATCATCATTCACTTGATTCAACACATATTTGCTCTTCAACCTGAGGATCTTGAGATCAACCAATTGCACCATGTTGAACCATGTTGCGCAACAAACACTCAGAATTTTGCCTCTCCGGTTCGCGTTTCCGTTGCTGTCCAGGTGCACGTGATTCACCAGCAATGTGGGTCATGTGTCGTGCAGGCGGAGGACCCTGAGGACACTAGAGATTTGCCGAAGAAGAAACGATTTGAACATAGCGTCACGCATAGTTGCAGATCCTTTGCTCAAGCCACGGCCACAAATTGAATGCAGCCGAATAAAAAGGATTTCACAAAAATCCGCAAGACCTGAACATTGGAATTCACTGGAAATCATTCGCCCTGTAATTTTGTTTGCATGCCCAAGTTTGCAGGATTCCTTCTGCATCATCTTCGTGGCCCATTGGCGAACTTTAAAACTTTGAGGCCGAGTTGGAGAAATGTGAACATGTGACGACAGCGCTCTTATACTCTTTTATATATATTTTTTCTATTTCTTTCATGTGATATTGTTTGATAACTTATCCAACCTTATCCATCCTTGAGGCAGTGTTGACTTCGAATGGATTTGTGTGACAGATGACTGCTTACATCTGCTTACTGTTTGGGCTCCAAAGAGAAGTGGTTTGCGCCTGTTGCACTTGTTTGACGCCATACTTATCACCGTGATCATGCAGCTTGTCCGTGCGTTCGCGGCCATTTGCTTGGGTTTCATTGCCTCCCTGTCTTTGCAAGGCTGCGGCAGTACGGAGGAAACCACTACAGCTGCCACTGCAACTGTGACAGCGACGACCACCGCGACTGGTGAAACCGTGACCGCCACCATGACCATG
>Ga0126342_10017962_pt1 | contig 12176 bp, 11 predicted proteins | sample Cyp1metagenome_FD_92528 | JGI IMG/M metagenome (GOLD analysis project Ga0126342, IMG submission 92528) | Coral microbial communities from Lord Howe Island, Old Settlement Bay, Australia - Cyphastrea 1 metagenome | ecosystem: Host-associated > Invertebrates > Cnidaria > Coral ... | reverse complement strand
AGATAGGCAGATAGATAGATAGATAGACAAATCGACAGGTAGACAGCTAGACAGGTACACAGATGAAAGAGGGAGAGAGAGTTAGATAGATTAGATTTGATTTGATTTGATTTGATTAGATTAATTAGTTAGATTAGATAGATAGATAGATAGGTAGATAGATAGATAGATAGATAGATTAGATTAGATTAGGTTAGGTTAGATTAGGTTAGATTAGATTAGATAGATAGATAGATAGGTAGGTAGGTAGGTAGGCAGATAGTCAGAGAAAGAGGGGGAAAGAGTGAGAGAGATCAATCACCTTTCGCTCCATCAGTGGCTTCGCTCTGCCATCCGTGATTCACAACAACCAACCTCTCCTATAGGTTTCCCATGTTTGAAACTTCCGCCACCGCCTTGTGCGGTACCACTCGTACATATACATATGTACACACATCATTGGTCATAGCACCGATAATTAAATTGTTGATTGTCTTTAGGCACCTTCAGGGCACATCAGGGATACCATTGTCCAGCTGTTGAATGGTCAGGACTCTCAGATTGGATTGCGGGGGCCCCCGGCTGCAGCCAGGTTTTTGTGGCTTAGAACCAACACATTTTGGTGATGCAAGATCGACTCGACATAAACATTGGTTTTGAAACATCTTAAAACCACTGACTGGGGTTGTACACGAGGTTGTTTGGGAAGTAACTCCATATGTCGGCCAGGGTTTAGCGAATATGTGGAGATCTGCATAGTTATCCTCAGCGTTTGGAAGGTTTTGGTATACCTATGATAGTGGTTTCTATATTTGGTATAATTAGGTATATATCCTTTGTCATAGTAGGAAATATTTGGTATACCTATGGAAGGCTTAGGATGCTTTAAGTGTAGTGACACTGGCTGCCACAGCTCAGAATCAGCACCAAGGAATCATGACGGTTCCGACGCATATCACGCATATCAGCCGCAGGCTTCGCGCAGCCGGCACCGTTTCAGTTCTGGCATTCAATGCATGAGCGAATATGAACTTTGAGTTAGTAGAAGTCACTAAGAAACAAAAGAACAAACAAAGCACGCCGTGGACTGGAGAGATGTTGGCCGTCAGAGTTGTCAAATCCCAACAATCTGGGTGGTTGAGCACAGTATTTGCAAACGCTGACCTGCTGCAACTATCAAAAAGTCTCAGGAAATTTTGGGTTGTCAGAGGGTTTGTCCTGGTTTATCACAGATGACTCCGCATTTTTGGCGTCTCAAAATCAGTGAAACAGACGACCTGACCCACCAGCGTAGTCAGGCCGAGCCCAAGTGGTTTCTTGGCACATGAATAAGGGCTGCCATGTCATGGGTGGAAACTCTGGTTCATCCAAAAAGAACTCGGGTATTGAGAGTAGTGACTTGAGAACTGAAGCTACCTTGCCAAAATTCCAAAAATGTTTGTCTAATTTGGCAAAGTTTTGAAAAATGTCTTGACAGACCAAACATCGGCTGGGCACGTTGATACAAAAACAAGGACCGACATTGAAATTTCAAGAAAGGGTTTAACTTTTTTAGTAGCCACGTCATTCATCATGCAATTTGTTTTTGTGGTTGTGACAACACGCCAAAGGGGCAGTTGTAAGGTTTCTTAGCCAATAAGCCAATACCAAGTTTTGCGTCTGCGTCGGAAATGAACAGTTTCACAGGCCACAAACGTGCATGTTCGACCCCAAATCCAAGTGATCCAAAAAAGTGGTCTTGGAAATTGAGAGGTTTCTGCTTTACCAGGCACGACTGGTGTTTGCAAACCGTTGCAAGCGTTTTCAGTTGCTCAGGTGTCTTTTCATCATGAACGAATGGTGACCTGAATGGTGTTTACAATATTGTGACAAGTATGCGCAAAGCCAGTTGTGGACAGTCACAAGACCTGGCAAACATTGACACTAACTCTGCGGAAAATGGGAAACAAGAGAAAAAACAAAACGTTTGAGAAGTTTGGAGTTAGATTCATTAAGAAAATCGCGGAAACGTCAAAGCAATAGAATTGTTGGGTTAGGTTCAACGAGAAAAAGAGACGAAATGATTGAAAAAAAAGAAAATAAGAAGAAATGATGACAAGTGAGATCAAATGAGAAGAGAAATAAGATACAGATGTCAACACGTCGTATTTTGTTTGCCATATTTTCTAAGGATAAGGGTGCCTTGGACCACAACGCTAAACCTCTGATGTTTAAGGCTTCAAGGTTTTTGGGCTTCTTGGGATTTAAGGTTTATAGTTTCTTTTGGTCATACAGTTACTCATACAGCTCAAAGAGTTTTCGGGTGTAGATGATACTCGGCTTCAGGCTCCTATCGATCGAGTCTACTCAAAGATTCGGCAAGGGAATCATCCACAAATCTTTGGTTTGAAATTATCATGAGTGGTTTGGTTTGTGCATTTGGTATTTCAAAATGGTTGATGTATGTTCCATATATTTTGCCAATCTGGCCTGTTGCAGCACGTTGCAGGTAAAGATTGTTGGACAAAATCTGAAAACAAAAATGTTGAAAGAGTCGAAGCCGAGACAAAACGACGAAATCAAGTAGTAGCTCCAAATTTTGCCAAGTGCCACAGCTCTTCCTAAAGGGTTCCGGAACTTCCCTGGCATCAAAGGCGCTCCCAGCAGCGAAAGCCCGGAGAGAATGTGCCGGGTAAAGGCGCCAGGGAGGGAGCTGCAGCTCACAGCATCATCTCACAATGGAAGTCTAAGAATGGCCAAGTCCTTGCATGGATGCAGATGATTGTCTTATTGATGATGAAAATGGGTGGTTTTCAACAGTCTTACATAGGATTTCGAACTCCATCATTTTTGGGAAGGTGAAACGGATTTGATTGAGTTACGAGCTGAAGCCCCTAAGATTTTAGAAGATATCAATAGCATGGATGTGGGATATTATATGCCTAAAAGTGTGCATGCATGTTTATTTTTGCATGTATATATATATATATATATATGTGTGTATATATGTTTGCATAGTTGCATTTATATACGTCTGTACGATGTGTGTGTGTGTGTGTTTGCCTGTGAATATATGTACATATACAAATAGTATATATCAATTATTCATTTTCGTAAATGTACGGATGTACGTACTATATGTCATATGTTGAGTTGCCAGTTCTTACCCTGTGTGTGGTATCGTTGTCTATAGCGCATGGTATGGAACCCAAAGTAGGGATGGTGTCATGCTGTGCCCAGGTGCAGGAAGGTGGCAGCCAGTGTCGTGGCGACATCCCAACAGGAGCCACTAGGATTCATTTGCCTTGATCTTCAACTCATCTCAATCCAAGATCAACAACCCCCAAGTCTAAATGGGGGTGCCTCGGAGCAGTGATTATTCTACACATATCCCATCATATCCCAGATGCTCTTTTTCCAGAGTTACCAAGTCAGGCAGAGACATCCCAGTCATGTCTAATTTGGCATTGCATTCCAAGAATCTCAATCCAAACCTACCACCCAGGTTGATTGGTTTGACATCAACGCCCTTCTGAGCTTCTATGGTTTCTTCGAAAGCCAAAATGATGGTTCCGCATGGCATGGTTCCACATGGTTCCTGCTCCAGTTTAGCTCCACTATTTGACGCGAAATTGACGAGTCGTGATTAAATGCCATGTGGATCAAAGCGCTTTGAGCACGGCCTGGGTTTTGCAGAGCTTTGTGCCTACCCTGAAAGGTTTCACTGTTGGTGACAGGCCCTTGAACTAACTTCCGGAGGAAGTCCCAGGGATTAAATCCCATTGTTTCACATTCGCAGATCACTGGCAAAAAGAGAGACACACACACGTTCTTTCAATGGGTTTGGAAGGGTGCACGGCAGCTGTGGTGCTTGAACTCGCTCTTGAATATTGGAGAAAGACTTGCCAGCGTCTCTACACGAAGATTTGTTTGCATGTCCTAAACTCCTCAGCAAAGACGTTTGTCCCTCAAACGTGTCAACTTGTACAACAGATATTAACAGATGATATATCAAGTGATCCGCTCCATTGTTTTGAAGTCACCAACTATAGACATGTTTATGTTCCACACTTCGAGCTGAGTTGAGACCCCCAACAAGTCCTGATTTCCAGACGATCGCGGAGAACTGGTGTTGTGCCATGGTAATGATTGACAGCAAAGCATGGGACGTATAGGATATTGTACAGTATTCACATGGCAGCAAACGAAGAAGCACATGGTAATTATAATCCTTTGAATTTCAGCGCCTCCAAGATTTCCAGGTAGGCATATCTCACATGTGGAGGTTGTGTGATTGATTGCGAAACATAGACAAAGACCAGACGACATTTTTATGCGCCCATCTGAATCTCAGTGTTTCCGTTTGCTCAAACATTGTGAAGGTTCAGCACTCCTCTAAATCTGAAGACTTTGGACTTTGGACTGCTCCTAGAAATTCGTAGTTGGGTGTGATTAGCTGCGTGTTTCTGAGCGTGTTTCAGTGTGATAGCTGGATGGTCTCCAGGGTTTTGTTTGTGGACAGTCTCAAGGTTTTGATTTGTGGGCCGCAACAGGTCTTGTCAATATCCTTCTACCCGGTTTTTGTGGATTAAACACAAAATCAAACAGCGTTTCGCAACACCAAATGCCCACGCCTATGCACGGCTGATTCGTGAGTTGAGGCACGAATCTTCGAGGTCAAGTGGGTCTGAAACACTGGAACCTCTCAGCCAGGGCCTTGGCGCCAAGTTGCCTGAAGTTATTCAAAACCATTCAAACTTTGCTATTTTGAAGTTCGGAAAAACCATAGGTTTTGCATCTGAAATGTGCTAGAGCTGCTAGAGGTCATCGCATTGGCGCTCGCTGCTTGTCCAGGCCAGAATTTGCTACCTAGTTCGCATTGACAGCTTTGGCTCACCAGCAATAGAAAGGGCCGATTTGATTAGGCTGCAATCGGGATTTTCGATTGTCCATCTTTTTCACACGCTCTGCTGCAACGGAGAGATTTGCAATTTTCTGCCCAGACTGCAAATATTGTTAAGATGATGGTTGTTTAGATATATCCGATCCGGATTTGGTAAATTTCTCCCGGCTTTGCAGCTGGCACTTTCAAAAAGCTGGCACCAAGTTTATTCCAGCAGGCTGAGTACTTTCCAATACCTTCGGCTTTCGGAATGTATCGCACCTAGTGGCTTAGTAGATGTTTTGACTTTGTTGGCCCCCCGAGCTTCAGTCTTATTGTCTCCGATGTCTCCGGACATGCCAATGTTTGCAGGGAAAGCTCCAAGATGTGACTGAAAATCAACAGTTTGGCTGATAAATTCTGTTTAACTCAGCAAGGTCCTCCGAACACGACCAAGTCTCAACGAGTTGGTTTGAGTCTCAGCGACTCGACTGGACCATTTTGGAACACTTGAGCACGTTGAGCACGACATCATGAGTCAAATTTCTCGGTGTGCCTCGTTTCAGCCTGGCCAGTCTCAGTGATCCCAGTGTGTCATTCACATGGGCTTGCCAGAAAGGTCACTCGACCTAGCAGATGATGGCAGTTGGTTTTCAGCAGGCCTTATGGCGAGCTGTAGAAGTCTTGGGGCATACAACATGGTTTCACAGGAGGTAAAGGCCAAGAGTGCAAGAAGTAGAGCTATTCCACTGCTAGTCTAATAGGTCATGCTATGCTTTCACTAGTTCTATTGGATACTCCAACCCGGATGGCCATGAAGGCTGAACAATACCAGTCTTTGCACGTCGTTCCGATGCACCTGAACGACGCATAAGGACGCCAAGTGACTTGATCTTCAAGCAGCATTTCAAGTGTCAGAAGCGCTTGTGAAGAATACACGTAGGATTTTGAAAGCATAAATCAACCCCTAAAGGTTGACCAAGTTTGCAGTATTCTCAAGAAATCAGGAATTTGTTGTTCTCGTTACACTTTTGTTGGGATGATTTGACTGGCCTTGGCCTTAGCGACAGCAACCCAAATTGGTGCAGGCAAAGCGTGCCAAAGTCTTAAACAAACTGATCGCTTTCAATCTAGTAGCCCAAATTCTCGGTTTCCTTTTTGCAGAAGCAAACTTCAAAGAAGATATTTTTTGACGCCAAGGTGACGGCTGAGGGAACATGTCCATGTCGGCCTCTCTAGCCATTGCTGCTGTCATGGAGCAGGGAGTGCCACCATTTCACAAGATGAATGTTGCTAGATTCTGTGATCACTAGACTCACTAGACCATAGCGACCTAAATTGCGACCATGTCGTTCACCTTTGCGTCTTTGAAATGAAACTTTGATGAGCCCTCACTCTGCTTCTTGAAGTTCTTGGATGTGTGAAAGATCGATACAAAGATGCCTGGGATGCAAAGGATTTCAGTCAAATGAATCGCGCTGAGCCACCTGGGAAATAAACACATTCTCAGCAAAATGAACCTGGCAAAATTGCCACGATTGTCAGCATATTTGGGACACATTACAGCTGTGTGCAAATTGCAATTGTTTGCTGGCCCATCTGAATTTGCTGGCAAGGTCACTTAGATTCAATGTGTCACACAATGATGCCATGATTTTTTTTCCGGTACTCTTGGCTCTTGACATTTCATCCAGACTTGTCGGTTGTTTCTTGGACAGTTTGTTGTTTGTAGGTGAAGGCCATGATGGGCCAGCTCCGTTTGGATTTCTTCCGTCAAGTTGCAGAGGAAGGCATCAATCACGTAAATCTTGCCATCTTCATCAAGAGTTGTTTGTTGTTTGTCTTGATGGTCGCTTTGAGTATTGGGAAGCCAATTGCTTGGTGCTTCCATTCTTGGCGCAACAATTCATCCACGATTCATGTGACATCTGAAGTCTTGACCAGTTCATTGAGTGTCTGCAGTGATAGAGTCGTTGCTGTGGAGGCTTCAACATTTGGCAACGCCCTGAGGAGTCGCTATTGACAGCTGGATGTATAAAATTCATAGCATGGGTACTGTAGCTGGACCGTTGCAGATGAATGGTGCCAAGTGCTGCTGCTGCAATGTGTCATATGAGTTTGGTTTGGAAGCACTGAGACAATACTGGTTTGCGATGGTTTGCGCTGTTTTTTCTTGTAGTGCATGCATGTTCCGTTAATGTAATTGTAGATCTTGCCGTGGATGACCGCACAGACTCAAGCTGTAGCCCTTTTCTTTGTTTTGTTGATGTTTCCTTTGTTTTCTAACCGCTGCTAGCACCTGGCGGTTCACTGTAATTGCCAAGGTTGCAAGCATGGATGCATCACATGGTATCCCCAGCATACGTCCTGTCCTTTGTCTTCCCTGGAGTGGTGGGGAAACCAAAAGGTGACATCAACCAGTGGCGCCAGCCTTCATTTTGCGACCGTAGGCATTGCCTGAATGTGCATGATACGCTCCGATGTTTTTCCATGCATGAGGTGTCTTCTTTGATGATGCTGTTCTGGCTTAAGATCTGCGCGATGACCGTTTTTCCCTTGCGAACCCCTCATCTGGCTTGACGATTTCCACTGGAGAGCTACCAGCACTGGAGAGCTACCAGCAATGGGAAATCCGTTTTCGTATTTTTTGTCCTCCAGCGACGATGACCACGCAGCCGTTACAATCCAGCGGGTGTGGCGCGGTCACCGCCAGAGGTTGTTCTTGAAGTCTGGGTACTACTCCATCAGAGTGTATTCCCGAACAGACAATAGCGGGTCGCCCTGCCTGGCCGCCCTGGACTTTCCCAGCAGACTGTCCTCTAGAGCGATGACCAGGGCGATTCGGCTACCTTCCCCGGCCTCAGACACAGCAGTCATAGCTGCGAAAGCAGCGATAAAGAATGCCAGGAAGGCATTGGCCTTGTGCACTGAGTGGGATCAGAAGGCAGCAGATATTGCCAGTCAGAGGTCCGGAGCTCAAGATTGGTCTGTCCGCGGCTTCCTGTTTGAGGAGCACCACAAGTCTACATTGAACATAAATGAGGCGCTGGCAGGAAAAGAAATAACATCCTTCGGACCAGAACCTTTACGCAGTCCCAGTGATGTCACGACACTGACAAGCAAGGGGCAGGAGCAGGACAAGTATCAGATGAAACTTTGTAAGGATGCGAAAGCAACGGGAAGGGCAATCGACCAATCGAAGTATGAAGGCACGACGAAAGTTGTTGCAAGCGATCAGGCAAAGGATATCCACAGAGGGGACGTGACGGACCGCATCTCTGGAAACGATAAAAGTGTTCAAAGTGATCCTATCACTCTTGAGGGGATGAACGAACAGACAGAAAAGTGTAGGAAAGGGGAATCGATCACAGGGAGCAAGCGGGCAGAAATCAACATGAAAGGAAAAGTCAAAGACAAGAACGATGCCATTGCCAAGTTCAAGAAGCAGGCAGTCAGGGATGGCTGCAAGACCGCTGCCAAGAATGCCCTGGTTACTGCGGCTATCTCTGGCTCCACAGCGCTTCTGAGTTCCTTGATACGTCTCATTCCAAAGTTCAAAGGTGGTGAGATCACAATCTCCCAGGTGATCAAAGAGTCATGCCGAGATGCTTTGTTGGCAGCCGGGACATCGGGAGGTATGGGCCTGATAATGGGCATTTTGGATGTGTTTTGTCAAGATGGCGCTCCCAAACTTGCTGAGTATTTGGGAGTCGGTGTAGCCGTCACAGCTTGGTTCGGGCAAGTGATGGTCCACTTCTGCGGCTACTGCACTGGAGAGGTTTCAACATTGCTGGAGCTTGCAGGAAAGATTGCTCACACAACTCTATCCATGGGTGCTGGAGCCGCACGAGGCATGGCAGGCAGCATGGCAGGGGCAATTTTTGGGCCACTTGGTGTAGTGATGGGAGGTTTTCTGGGTGGCTTGGCTTTCAGCTGGGCCCTAGACCGAACTTGCGAAGTCTGCAAGTGGGCAAGTGGTCAAAGAGCTGTAGACCGTCTCCTTCATGCCTTGGAGTTTCAGCCTGGGGGGTGGGGTTCATGGAAACATTGGTGGGTGCACCAGGCAACGGCATTTGAGATTCTTTCAGTGCTGGAAGGCACAGGTCCTTGGGGCTGGTGGAAACAGAAGGTGACCAGAGCCGATGTGCTGCGACTTGTGAGGGACTTGGGCACCCACTTCCGACGCATTGCCTTGAAATACCATCCGGATCGAGCCGTGTTCCGTGGAGACAGCCCTAAGCAACTCCTGGAGAACCTTGAGAAATACAAGAAAGCCAGAGATGCACATGAACAACTTGTCCAGTTGTTGAATGATCATCTGACAGGTGAGAACTTTCACACCGCAGACCTCCTAACACCAGTCTTCATGTTACCAGATGGGCAGTGACATTGGCAAGGCATTGAATTTTGGCCAGTCTTCAGGAGCGTTCATCTGAGAAGGTTGGTGCTGCCTCCCTTGCCATCAATCTTGGATTCCTCCAAGCCATCTTCCATGCCCTGGGTGTTGTTCTGCGCTTGAGGAAATGTTTTCTTTGAGCCACAGCAACAGCTACAGGCAAAAACGGTGCGCCGTGCGCGACAGTGAGAAAAATTGCATGGTCAAAGAGTGGTCCGTTGCAGTCCGTTGGAGCGCTGTCCATCCGATTCCATCCCTTTGTGCAACACTAGGGTCCAGGTGGCATGAAATGTGGTTGCAGGCCCTATGGGCTGGAAGGGTTGTCTTTGGAATTTCAGAGGCACATCCGATGAATAGAAATGAAACCACGACCATGTGATTTAGATAAACAAATCTATAGTAAAATCTAAATCTAGTCATTGCCAGTCATTGACTAGATTCTTCGTTTCCGTGCTTCAAATCAAAACCTTGCGGGCTCCGGGAAAAACATGCTCAGCGAAACAGCGTTTACCGAGTCGCAGATGCCTATAGTTTCAGCATGCTTCGCTAGTCACACGACATGTTCGATACTTGCATTGAGGATGTCTCTTGCTGCGCGTGGTACTCAGTTGGTCTTTGACTTGAGGCTCTTGACTGATGCTTCCTGAGATGAACGTGCAGAAAAGGTAAAATGTAGTGCTAAACAGCAGAACAACATCTCGTTTGCCCAATTTTGACCCATGATTCTTTTCACTGGTCTGAGGTGGCTTCACAAATGGTGCAGCTTGTTTAGGCCAGGTGAAACTGATGTATTTGTCAGTATGCACTATGCTTTTGGTGCAACAGGTACTACAAGAGTGGGCCCTGCACCGTTGTGAACATAAACAGAATGAAACATGTCATTGGTAGGGACTATTCTCACAAACCTGGATGGAACTCGAATCGATAGATTTGGTTCTTGCATGCGACTTTGCCCCCGAATTGGCCGGAATGAGTCTTGCTTGCTAATTCTTGCGAGGCAACAGGTGGTTCAACCATCATCTCAACCATCATCTGCTTGGGTTCGGCTTTTAGCGACTTGGCCATGTCAGTATTGAGTGCCATCAGAGATAAGAGTCTGCCAGCATTTGCTGCAGTTGAAGCTCATGATCACTGCTGTCCTTGTGATGTTCAATGATGTCTGCATGACGTGCCTAAAGGATATGATGCAGAATGACTCGCAACCAGCATTTGTTTCACGTGTCACAAGCACTTGCAGACATGTAGGAGTTTTTAAGCATGTGCAGATACACTTCGCAACATCGGCATGTTTTCACGGTCTTGTCAGGGCGTCTCCACAAGAGTATGCTGCGTTCACTAGTTGCTAATGGTGGGTTCCAGTTCATTGGAGTGGTCATGACCTGAATGTAGCAGCGAAAGTAACTCAAGCCCATGCATGGTATCCTGCGAATGGTCAACACGACATGTGCAGCTGTTTGCAGTTCGGAAACAAGCACACGGTGTAAGAGCCTGTTTCCTTGTCTCTTGTGTTTTCCAAACAGGTGATGACACCAAACCGACTTCAAGGTGTTATTTTTTCATACCGATTGGAAGCGGAAGGTTTGTGTTGTGAACACAGTGTACAATTTGCCGGACTGGCCTCCTCAGATCGGAACACTGATATCTTGAAGATCTTCAACCCTTTGCGAGGCGTGAAGAAGCCATTTGCTGCACAGGAACGGAGATGAGGTGGTCATCTTATGGGTGATGCAGCCCAGGACGTAGCAGACGCCAAAGAGGCTGGAGAAAACGTGAAAAATCAGAGCAGATGGTGTGGAGGTGGATTCATGTTGTGGATTCTGTCGATGATTGAAATATGAAGCTACCGGTTTTCAGTGGATGAGAAGAAAACCGCAACTCGCATGATTGGTTACATCACATTGGAAGAAGGCACATAGAAGAACCCGACGCCCAAGCTGACAGCGCTCAATCAGTGAAGAGCGCGGCATATCTGACAGTGGATAAATACCCGTTTTACAACGCCACCAATTCATAGAGCCGTGCAATATCTTGTAATCTCGTTTTTCACGTGTTGTCCCTCTGTCATTCCTTTGCCATTGGTAGTGGTGACTTGCTGCCATGGCCCAGCCCATGCCCTTTTCATGGGGGCTCCCTCCACGCCTGGTGGCGAACTTAGAAGAGCAAGGGCGCTCTGCCGCAGCCCCAGTTGTTGGCCTGTCCAGGAGAAATGCCTCAATCGCGCTGGTCGACGCATTGTGGGGAAGCAAACCAGACAGCATCAACCTAATCATGTTTGAAACGTGTCTTGGGATGTCTTGTGTAGTTTTCCAACTTTTGCGAAGTTTTTTCAAACACGTGCTTTTTTATCGTCACCTGCGCATGCGTGGGACGCATCGTTCATGCCATGCGTTCAAGCGAAATACAGCGGCTATTTGTGAAAGTGGTTTATGGTTTTGTTCCTCTTGCAAGTGCCTCTACAAAGTGCATATGCTTCAGCTTGGCTGACAATGTGAAACTCCAACTCCCAAGCCTTATTTGCACATCTTGGAGTTACTGTAGAGACCAGTTCATCTTGGACTCACGGGCTCATCTTGGAGCACTTTAGAGATCATGGAGGGGCTCTTTTGAGACTGGCTGCAGCGGGTGAATTGGGAGGTTCAGTTCAAAGATTCCTTTGGTTTTTGCAGAAAAGATTTACTTCCGAGGTGCAGGTCCTTCCCACACAAGAGATGATAGAGACAGAGAGAGAGAGAGAGAGAGAGAAAGAGAAAGAGAGAGAGAAAGAGAGAGAGAAAGAGAGAGAGAAAGAGAGAGAGAAAGAGAGAGAGAAAGAGAGAGAGAGAGAGGGAGGGAGCGAGGGAGGGAGGGAGGGAGGGGGAGAGGGAGAGGGAGAGCGAGTCCGCTTCACTTCAGGCCCAAAACCTCCAAGATTCATATTAGCCATGCACTTTGGCAATTGTT
>Ga0126342_10017961_pt1 | contig 12176 bp, 8 predicted proteins | sample Cyp1metagenome_FD_92528 | JGI IMG/M metagenome (GOLD analysis project Ga0126342, IMG submission 92528) | Coral microbial communities from Lord Howe Island, Old Settlement Bay, Australia - Cyphastrea 1 metagenome | ecosystem: Host-associated > Invertebrates > Cnidaria > Coral ... | reverse complement strand
TCGCGCATCTTACTCTTTCTCTTCTACTCTTCTCTCTTCTAATCTTTCTCTTCTCTCTGCCTCTTCCCTGCTCTGCTTTTCATCTGTCCATATTGTCGGAAGTTTGACTTCTAAACTTCCTTCGGCTATAGAATATATATATATATAATTATATATAACACAGTAGTATCATAACTTACATAAGCCTTCAGAAATCACCACAAGTACCAGACGGAGAACCACCAAACCCACAATATTCCACATGGTTGGCTATTGATAGTACTACTGTAACTTGTCCGTTTTGGTGGGTGAACAATGCCGCATCCCCTGAGGTCAAGCACTCTCGGCTCGTACCTCTGTTGTTTGTGGTTGGATAAGACTCTCAAATGTTAGGAAAAACTATGAACCTGTGATAAATCCAGCATCAAGGTCACGCGTACAGTAAAGCGCGAAACTCATGCCTAAGTCATGCCTGTGTGCTGAAAATCTGCTTTCCCCCATCTAAATGCTGTTTCCAGGAAGTCATGCCTATGTCATGCCTGCAACCCACCTCAGCATCTAAATGTCATACCAGTAGTACCTTGCCCAAGTGCATACTTCCATGTCAACTTGCCCAAGTTGCTTTGTATAGCAAAAAAAACACGTGGAGGGCGACACAGGGCCAGTGACACGACCTCCAGACCCAACTGGGGCACCGATGATCATTTTGGGGCATGTGAGAGCCCTGGCGGGGTGCTGTGAAGTTGGGAACGAATGGGAATGAGGGACGTCTAATGATGTCTATATTTGTGTGATTTTGATGCCTAAGTCTAAGTGCATTCACATGTCAAACCATGTCCACCATCAGCATCAGCATCAGCATCATCATCATCATCATCATCATCGTTGTTGTTGAATTCGTCGTCATCATCATGATCATGAGGTCAACTCGTTCAAGACCTGGCGCACACACCATCTGCATCCAAATCTGTTCACAGCCCATCTTGCCAGCTGCTGAAATCATGCAAGGAGGTCTGACAGAAGGTTTATCATCGAAAGGAATGGGGAGAAATGCAACCAGCATGGGTTGGAAAAAACGAAAAACGTCTTTGCAAACATAATTAAGCTCATAAAAGCTTCAACCACCATGCGAATGCAACCGACATACAAGTAGATGGGGCTTGACAAAAAACTCATATACAAACAACATCTAATAGCGGTTGGATAAAACCAATTGAATACCAATGGCCTATGACTAAGAAATCTAAGCCGATCTGTGTTCCCTAGGGGGTTCCCAACGCCTGTCGCCCCAGAGAAGCACTGCGCGCATTCGTGGGCCCAGTCGAGCAAACACGCTGCGGCGCAAACAGCATCTGTCGTGACTAAATCATCTAAATCACAGTATTGTGTGGTAGACAGTGCAAGTATTTTATATATATGTATATATACAATGTGTTACCATATCGTGCGTGTGTGAACCACAAGCCAGTTCATGGCTATTCTTTGCTCAGACTTGCTAGTTCGCCTCGACTTCCATCCCACAGCCATCGTCCAGCTGCCACGTCTTTTTTCAGATGAAACGACGTCTGTGGCTGGGTGCCAAATGACGAAAAGACTCATCAGCCCCAAAGCCAAACCATATGGAAGCGTCAAATATCTCATTATATCCCATTATGAGTACATCCTTGGAATATCTTGGGAGGGTCCTTTTCCTTGATGTCACATAACCCATTTGGCACCCATTGACTATGCTGAAACAGCTGTGCAGCCATGGTCGTGCGTCGCGGAGGCTGAATGGGAATCAAACATGGCAATGGAGGATCCCCCATTGATAGCTGATTTTCCCATTTTAACCTCCATTTATAAGGGATTTCCCAGCCAGCCATGTTTGATTACCAGAGGCTAATCATCATTAATCACGACTATTCACCAATGTTTTTTTTATTCACCATCATTAACCATTATCAATAATAAATTAATGATAAATTAATGATTATTTCTATGATTCATTAATGAATATTAACCACAATAATGAATAATGGTTAATTCACTAATGGTTACTATTCATTAATCACTAATATATTAATAAATATTAGCCACAAAAAAAATTCACCAATCCACCGCTCCGTTGGATCCACTGGCCCTTCCACCGCTCCCAACAACTTCCACGCGATTGGGGCGTCATTTCTGTTGTATGCTCCACTGCCTTGGATTCGCGGCTGAGCCATGGCACCTCCCAAATAAACACATGGAGGGTTAGTACTATATATATATGTACATATTAATTATTATGCTTATTTGCTTGTATGTTTGTATGTCAGATTTTATTCTATTATAGTATAGCATATTATATTATATTAGGTTATCTAATATTATATCATAGTATACTATATGAGTTTCAATTATATATGTATATATATTATACTATACTATACTATACTATATTCAATTATATTGTACTATATATACTATGCTATATTGTATTCTACTATATTGTATTATACTATATTATATAGTATTGTATTATATTATATATTATGTTACGTTATGTTATGGTATATTGTATTATATGAAAAATCATATCATATGTATATATATATGCATGCATTTATATTTACATATAATATATATATATGCCACAAGGCCTGGGGTTTTCACAGATACCATGGAAATGCAATCCCAAAATCTAAGCCATGTTATCGACTCTTTGAAGAGCGGAAACCACCCTGGCTTGGCAACCCCCTTGGCCCCTGCTTGTGATCAGATATGTTTGCCGTTACTACCCACATCGTACACTCTATTTACTTCATTTATTGATAATTACATTGATGCATATGAATACATATGATACATTTGCATGCACATATTCTAAGAATATCTCCTATATAATATTATATAATTATATTATATAGTTCTTGCTGGTCACAGGCCAATTCTGCTCATTCGTTGTTGATCCTTGTCTCCACTATCTGCCTTTTTGGCTGGTTCAATCCCCAGTTGCCTGTTGTTGCAACCATCTCAAAAGGCAATTCCATGATGAAGACCAAAAATGACCAAAATACTTGCCTATAGTTGCAACTATGAAATTACCTCCTATCCCCAAACATGTATGGGCACTGGATGACACTGGGGTGTTTTATCTCTCTCTCTCTCTGTCATGTTTAAGGATGACTATTTTTAAATACTGCTTGTTTAACACCCAACTGCACCTCCAACAACACCTGGTCTTTCCGGTCATCCGGGTCCTATCGGGTCCCGCACTTCAAACTCCACTGCCTCGCAGGACTGCACGCCATGTGAAGAGATTTCGCAACAACATTGACGGGTACATTGTAGATGTTTAACCGTTTAACCAACACAAAATTTCTTTTGTGCAAGAAACAGGTTGATCAATTGACCAATGAAAGACGGGATCTTTGACAAACAAACATGAATCTTTCGGCCAGAAAAAAATGGTAGAATTGTGGGCAAAAGTTGTCTATCATCATGTAAGTATAAGAATAATATAATATATATATATATATATATATGTGTGTGTGTGAATATACTTATATATATATATATGATGCGTGTGTGTGTGTGTCTGTGTGAATGTGTGCACCCACATAATTAATACTATAAACGTACTGTGTACACATATCTTTGCGGGGGCAAGCCGATCGCAACCACGGTCAGTAACTCCCTTATTTCTGCGGTCATCCTGCTGAGCCAGGGGGCTCGAGGAGGTAAAGGAGGTACAGAAACAAAGCCAAACACACCTGAGCCGCGTGGCGACAAGTGATTCGAAACCTCGAAACCTATCATCGATTTACACTGCTGGACATATCGCACATGGATCAAAAATAGTTTCGTAACCCAGTGGTGTTCATACGTGTGACGTCTATGGGGGCTGATGGGGCCTGAGCGCAAACCCATGGAACACGCACATGGAACCGGTGGTGATGTGTACACTCTACAGACTCTACAGATCTTCAGTAATTACGTAAATGATCTGCCGTCAGCAGTGATGGACTGGGAGATGCTGCCAGCAAACAAGGAAAGACATCACCAGCACCGTGCCAGCTACGCTCCTATAATCTAAATCTAACATGACACTCAAAATCTCGTGTGGAATGGTGGGAATGATCCATAAAGAAATCGAAACTCGATGAAGGTTGGTTCAGCATAAACAATAGATTTTCCATGATTTTCTATCCCGAGGTTCGATTACCAAAGAGCTTCCCATGGATGGCTAAGGCAGCTCCCACACCAGGCCCGCGCACCACAACAGCTGCGCCAATGAATAGGTTAGGGGAGGCCTTGGGAAGTGTCTGCTCCAAACGGATGTTCCATGATGTTCCATTTTGGATCACCTGTGGAGACCTGGCTCTGACATTTCTGAATCCCTGTGGCCCAGACCCGACATGCCCCATCTCTCTGCTCAATTCCCAATTCCTTTTGTTGCACTCAACCGCGGCCAGAGGATTTCCAAAGTGCTTCCCGCATCCCTTAAGGTCAAGACCAGCTTGTTGCTAAGCTTCCCGTCCTCCTGCTCTTGCTTGTCCTTCAGCAGGGATGCCCATGGGATGCCCACAAATGGCCCTTGGTGCAGATGCCCTGAACATCCCTAAACCATCCTAAACCCTATATAGAATTGATGGACACGATTCGATCTTCGAATCAGGCAGACCGTGGCGGAATGGAGTCATGGACTGCCACTGGGTCTTGTGGCTCGCCATTCTTTCAAGTCCCAGCATGGCTTGTATCCTGCCATGTTCTGCATCCCCTGAGGTTCAACCAAATCCGCCGCAGTTTTTCGAAGATTGCCCCGCACATAATGTTACAAACGGCTTTCTGATGTCGCCGATGTCACCTTGCAGTGGCCTGACCCATGCTGCGCAGTCAGAGCATGCCAGAATCCCTGCATACTCAGGAGCCGGAAACCCCATTTACCGGTATGCAAACATGGAATGACACGTCTCCGCTGCATCCAGGCGGACCACCGACCAATCAGAAAATTATTTGCCTTTTAAGTTGGAGGATTGAAAACAGCCACCTGTCTACTGGCGTTCAAATGTAATCAGGCACCAGCACGAAACCTGCAAGGTCCCAGCTGGTTGCAGCGTGCCAGCAGGCCAACAATATTGCCAATGCACTCAGTGGACTCTAGTCCTTTTCGACAGCCGCTAGGGCTATCATCGCCATTCGAATTCCTCTCGACCCTGGAACTTGGAAACCTCAAGAAATGAACAAAGACTTCAACACATATCTGGCACAAATGACTTGAAAAACGTGGAAAAAACAATTGGCCTACATAGTTCACTGCATTCTATTTTTTGTCGGTCTCATTTGTTCTGGCTGAATTATGATAATAGATTAATAATTAATAGTTCACTCACCTGAAAATAGTTGAAAAAGCCATTTGATCCCCTTACTAACCATCATTCCTGTGACATCACAGTGAGGTCATTTAAAATTATAACTCATCCAGATTTTATGTATATATTTATGTATTTACTCTAGTTTTACTGTATGTATGTATGTGTGTGTAATACCATATCAGATATAATATGCATTCTGATGTCTAAGCGGCATGTGCCCTATCGCATTTCATGGTGTTAACATGTGTTTGCCCATGGTTTAGGCAGCCAGTCACCCTTGAGAAAACAAGTCCCTTCCGCGAGTTCATTGCCACGCCAGGACCTGGATCAGGTCTACTCTCGGGGACTGAGTCACAGCAAATGGGTATGGGCCCTACGGCCCTACGGGTCAAAAAGTCAATCATAGTCAATCACACAGCCATTCCAAAGAGCAAATTGGCTGCTGATCTTTCTCTTTGGGAAACCATGATAAACATTGATAAACCATGATGTGTTGTTTGAAGGTACCCATTTTGGAGATCTTGGGACCATACCCGAATCTTCCATCAGTCCCAGCTGGTTTCCCAGCTGTCTGCATTTCTCTGGGCAAACGAATTCGCCGCGCCACGCAAGGCACAGCCGCCCCAGTGCAGGGCCAAAGATCGACAGGATTTGATGCCTGGCCTCTGAAACTCCACAAATTTCTCAAAGAAAGCACTGCAATGCTACACACATGAAAAAAATGTTGGGAGGGGCGTCTCCGGTAGCCAGAGATAGCCAGAGTGTCAACGTTTCATCTTACAAAGTTCGAACTAGTGACGTAGTGTTCCATAGGCATTTCTATGCCATAGTGCTTTGCTGTGCATTTCGATTGCCTGCTCGACTGCTCACATCTGCTGGCACTCGCTGTCCTTCCTGTGGCAACCAGGTTGGATCACGGAGGTCCGTCTGGTGGCAGCCCCGCTATTCATTTTGTTGTTGCAGCTGTACACAGCTGTACCATGTTGATAGCACAGCTGTTACATGTCGAAACACAGCATCTTCATCATACATCATCATACCATAGCCGCCATAGCCCCACATCAAGCTCAAGCACCTCATTTAAACCTGAAAAGAGGCACTGTAAACCCATGTGAACCCCTTTAACGGATTTCAACGGTGGCTGCCAAACTGGCCTTGATCGAAGCATACGAGAAGGAGCAGCTGTGCTGCGGAATGGCCTTGGCAGTGACCAAACATGAGGCTAAACCTTGGGGATTAACGAATAAACTGCCAATATAGTGAATATGGTGATGTAGTCATGAAAAAATTGGGTTTATATAACAATATAAAATCAACAATCATGAGGACATATCGGGACCCAAGCCACAAACACGAAAATCGTTTACAGTAACCAGCAAAAATGGTAATGGGACCCAAGACATTTCCAAACACCTGTCAAAATGGCAGCTGAAGTTGATGCGACCATTTGATTTCCAATCTGTGGATGTGTATAACCAGTTTGAAGCCGCATGCATAATACAATTATACAATCAGTATATGCGTGTATATATATACATAGAGAGAGAGAGAGAGGCAGAGAGAGCGAGAGAGAAACATCTATCATGCTGGCGATGCTGGTGGGTAAATTGCTATTCCAACTCTTGAGAAATCCTAGGTTTTATGAGCCTTTATAGAAGCGGCACAACCCTCTGTAAACAACCATCATTGGTGGTTGGGGTCCATGGTCCATTGGTGCCACAATGTTGATAATGATTGCCCTCCGGTAATCAAACATGGCAATGGAACATCACCCATTTGTAGATGATGTTCCCATTGAAACCCCCGTTTATGATGGACTTCCCATTGCCACGTTTGATGACACCCGAGGGCAATCATAATGGTAAATGCGCATTGACATTCCCAACAAATGGCACTCCGGATGCGGCACTAGTAACGCCAAAGGCCAAATCCATCAACCCCTACAAATCAAGTCCATCGTGTCCCTTGTATTTCCTTGTCATTTCTAAGACTTGATTGACCAATGTGTTCACTATTTCATCATTTGTCTTGCCAATTTTTGGCATACGAGTACCTTTCTACCATCATCCTGCAAAAAGGCTCCTAAACTGTCAATGAAATGGGAGGAAACTCCACAGGAAACCATGGATTCTCCATGATCCTCCCATGAAATATAGGGCCGTTCCTGTAAATGTTCCCTTAAACCAATCCATCCACCATGGAGAGCGGAGACACCTCACCTCAACCCCAGCAACCCCACCTCGCCAGGTTCGCAGGATGCGAGCGCTCCTGCGAGGACAGGTTCATGCCATGTTGGTGATAGAATGGGGATTCATGGTGATTAATAAAGGGGATATATGATATATACAGTGTATATATATATACATAATGGGGATATGATATAATGTCACCCAACAGTCCATCTCCAGTATCACCGGACATGTGTGGTATAACCCTCCAAACTTGAAGGTCTATTGTTTGGTTTACACCATTACAAGAAGTGGGATTGTTATCCCAACCCATTAGGCCGCACAGCACGGATCATATCGGAAAATCAGTGCCGCTGCCTGCAGCCCAGGAGCTCTTGATCTGGAATCAAATGCCTGGCAGCTTCTGAAAGTAGAACCATGTAGAACCACAAAAACTTCATGGCAGACCAGCAATCATCAAAATGCCAAACCAACCTGCTATCTGCGCTGATCAAATACCACCATGACGGGAACGTCTTTAGATGATCATCATCGCGGTTTGTAAGTGCACAACAACCTTGCGAGTCTCTTGACCTAGCCGTAGAACGCTATGCCCGTGTCTAGCTCCCCAAATTACTGCTACATCAAACGGGCAATGGCAATCCCAAATTAACAACCCCTACTCGTGAATTTGAAAATGGAACCGGCAAAAAGTGAAAAAAACGCGCACACACACGCACACACATATATATATATATAGATACATATATACATGTACAAAATTCCATTGAATATTGAACCGAATTACAGTAAAAAGCAATACTTCAGGTTTTAAACGTCAGTACCCTACACTGACGATCACACGTGTGAAACAAGTTACCAAAGCCTATGCTACATTGAGGTCAGCATATCAATCAATATATCCCCCTGATAGCCCAGGCCTTCAGCCGTTCCATCGACACGGCCTTTTTATTCGGCAAGGCGGCTGCCTGAAAATGAAGAACAGCACCAAAGTATCCCGAAATCACATCAAATCACCGCATTTGGTGGGATAGATTGAGACTTTGATGACAATTGGATCCAATGATTCCGCCCCATTCCATCCCCCAGGGGGAAACACGGACATCTTTTTGGGGATCATCACCCTGGGTGTCGCCTCATGTGCGGCTTGATCATCCTCCTTTCGGCAAGTTGCAATGCGTGATACCCACTGATGATGTTACGTGTACCTTTATTATCATGTAGTAGCTGCGACCTCGAGTTTGCCTCGCCAGGTTGGTCAAAAGAGATAAATGGACAAAACCCCATAGTTGGGGGACCCTTATATAGGCATCACAATACTATAGAAGCACTGCTCATTCAGCCTCTCCTCCACAGCTTCATTGGTGAAGTGGTGCCTCAAATGGCATGAATTTACACTCTAGAGTCAATGACGTACAAATCAAATGGTGGGTGTTCTCTATCTAAAGCAGAGTCCAGATAAGAATATGCAGTGTAAAAATTTGCACAGGAAGGGTATCACATGGTGGTACCACACACGGGAAATCTCTGGACATCGGCACGGTGCTTACAGGTAAAACAACCCTGGTCTTGAGCGTCTTGACATATCGTGATGCCGAAACCAAGAAAAGAACGATCTTACTGCTTAATCAGTTTGGCCATTCAGCTGAAATCATGGCCGACCTTAGATCCCCTACAAAAAAATAAAAATCTTTAGCTGGTTAGTACATGTTAGTATACATTCCCAGTAGCAACAGGTTGAAATGATTGGAATCACCAAACCTCTATCTATTCAAGGCTTCAAGGCCTAGGCTTCCCATGGGTTCCCATGGGTTCCCATGGGTTCCCATGGGTTCCCACCAACGAACCACCAGGTAGTACCCTGGAACTGCCCGAAAGCCGGGCTTCGGCCTGGTGGTGGCAACGCTGCCTCAGGGATGCCAAAAATGAGATTTGCAGGGTACATGTCCAATATGTACAGTGTATTTAATTGCAATTAATGGCATTTATACCGGTTATTATCTATCTGATAATCTAAACTAATTTAATCTAATCTAATCTAATCAATCTATCATTATCCATATACCTACCCAAAGCTATTTACATTTATTTATATATATATATTTATTTATTTATTTATCGGCGTATTAAGAAAACTTTTATGTACATATGCATATGTATGTAAATATATATGTAAATATGTATATATATATAATTATTTATTTGTTTATATGTTTACATATATATATATATTTGCATGTGTGTATATATGTATGTATGAAAATATGTATGCATGTATATATATATATGTGTATATATATATATGTGTGTGTGCGTGTATATTTATATACGTATATATTTACATATATATATATATATATTTATTTATTTATGTAAACACCAAAATGTTATATTATATATACGTATTGTTTATGTAGTACATATGTATATATATATGTATACATATGTGTATATAATATATATATATATATATAGATATATATATATATATATGCTCAAGCACCGAAAGCTGCTCAGCTCATGCAACCCTGGGAAGCAAGCCTCTTTTGCTTGGAAATCTGCATTTGCAGCTAATCATTGCTAATCTAGAATATGAGTGTCAAACAAACTATAAGCAGTACTAAGCACACCCATCAGAACTAACACTGAGCCTGCGCCCTACATAAGCACTGAAGCTTTGAAGACTCAATGGCAAGGTCACCCGCTCCAGGCTTTTGTTAAACTTCCATCCCAAATTCAAGCTTTGAAGACTTGATGGCAATGTCACCTGAATCTATGGCCAAAGCTCAAGTTTTGAAGACTCGGCGGCAAAGTCACCCGCTCCAGGCTTTCGTTGAATACATTGCCAAAACTCAAGTTTTGAAGGCTCGATGGCAATGTCACCTGCTCTAGGCTTTGGTTGAAGTCATCGCCAAAACTCAAGCTTTGAAGACCCGGCGGCAAGGTCACCCGCTCCAGGCTTTGGTTGAAATCATTGCCAAAACTCAAGCTTTGAAGGCTCGATGGCAAGGTCACCCGCTCCAGGCTTTCGTTGAATACATTGCCAAAACTCAAGCTTTGAAGACTTGATGGCAAGGTCACCCGCTCCAGGCTTTGGTTAAACTTCCATCCCAAACTCAAGCCTTGAAGACTTGATGGCAATGTCACCTGCTCTAGGCTTTGGTTTAATCCATGGCCAAAACTCAAGCTTTGAAGACTCGGCGGCAAAGTCACTCGCTCTAGGCTTTGGATCTGACATCGCCGAAACTCAAGCGTTGAAGGCTCGATGGCAAGGTCACACGCTCCAGGCTTTGGTTGAAATCGAAGCCAAAACTCAAGTTTTGAAGGCTCGATGGCAATGTCACCTGCTCTAGGCTTTGGTTGAAGTAATTGGAAAAAGTCCATCTGGCAAGGCTTTGGGGAAATGATGTAAATACTCTCCGCTCGTTGCTCTGTCAATCTTTGTTACACCTTGTAGCACAAATTCTCTCTCGCAAGTCGGGAGCCCACAGACATAACACCATGCAGTGTACACATTTGTTGGTGTGTAAGTGCAGGACAGCATTGCCGATTTTCCAACAATCCCCTGCTCTCCCAAGGTTTGATCCAGCGTCAGCTTTGCATTCACATGATGCACGGCAAGCTTTGCGCCTGGCTTGCGTGGAAGCTTCTCCGACAGCAACCTCCGAAGGTCATACCCAAGCATAGAGCGAGGGACACTTAGTGTCACTCATTCTCCAGTCAAGCACAGCACCTGAAGATTGACCTTGTCAGCTTCATCTGCTGCACCTTCGTCAGCAGATGGATCCACATAACCATGTTGCCACCCGGCATTGGTAAACACTTGCACACTTCTCACTACTGGACAAAGCCGAAAGATCTTCACAAAAATAGAAAATGTCGCGTTTAAAAGCAGTGTTCCTATCAAAATAGCTAGAAATAAAATTGGCTATATCATAATGTATCGCATTTGTATGCATGCTGGGCAAACCTAGTCCATACCCAAGCATGATGTAAATACCAACACAAAATGCTCAACGTAGGTTCTGGTGAGCGGGCAACCACATATGATATAATATCAAATAATAATTAAATAGTGTATATATATATACATTACATGTGTGTATATATATATTGTATATGTATATATATACATTTGCAAATAAGTATACATAAGTATATATATATATATGTATATATATAGATATGTAAATGTGTATATATGTATATTTATGTATGTATGTATGTATGCATGCATGCATGGATGGATGTATGTATGGATGTATGGATGTATGTATGTATGATTATGTATGATTATGTATGTATGATTATGTATGTATGACTAAATATGATTATGTATGTATGATTATGTATGTATGATTATGTATGTATTATTAAATATGATTATGTATGTATGTATGTATGTATGTATATATGTATGTATGTATGTATGTATGGTATGGTATGGTATGGTATGGTATGGTATGGTATGGTATTGTATTGTATTGTATGTATTGTATGTATTGTATGTATTGTATGTATTGTATCTATTGTATGTATTGTACTTTTGCATGTATTGCATGTATTGCATGTATTGCATGTATTGCATGTATTGCATGTATTGCATGTATTGCATGTATTGCATGTATTGCATGTATTGCATGTATTGCATGTATTGCATGTATTGCAT
>Ga0126342_10017960_pt1 | contig 12177 bp, 11 predicted proteins | sample Cyp1metagenome_FD_92528 | JGI IMG/M metagenome (GOLD analysis project Ga0126342, IMG submission 92528) | Coral microbial communities from Lord Howe Island, Old Settlement Bay, Australia - Cyphastrea 1 metagenome | ecosystem: Host-associated > Invertebrates > Cnidaria > Coral ... | reverse complement strand
GTGGTAGTGGTGATGTCAAGGATTTGTTCAGGCAAGTCATCAGGACGTATGATCTGTATGGATGTGGATGTAGGAGCTCGCAGTGCCAAGCTTTGCAGCTGCACGTGCTGTGGAGATGGCTTTAGGCCGTAGAGAGGAGGTGCCAGTCGGCGCAAAGTTGGAGAGGTTTGGAATTTGGAACCTTCAAGGCAGAAAAATTAAGAAACCAAGACAAAAAAAGGCTTCCATCTGCCCCCATGATTCCAGGTCTTCGAATTTTCAGGTTTCCCTTTTAACTCTTCAAACTCTTGGGAATGATCTTTAAATGACTTTAAAAAATTCTCAGGTTCCAGGCAGAGTTGCTCTCAACGTTCTCGCAGGCGGCACGACGCGTGCTGTCTACACTCTTGGCCTCGCAGTTGGAGTCGCTGCTGCGGCAGACCCTCGATGCCTGGCGCGCCGCCAAGGCAGACGCGAAGCTGAACCCTCGGTGTTAAATCTTTGGGGTGGGTTAGATGATATGAGATGATTTGGGTAGCGTACGAAACGAAAACCACATGGGATGGCGGTGTTATTTATGAATTACACGTCTTGCTTGCATGTTTTGTTGAGCACTTCAGTTTCAAACTCTAGAGTGTTGTCAATAATTGAAACAGATTGAGGATAACAGGTCAAACAGCAAAGCTGACGCCACTTGGCGACAGGCTGACCGTCTTCAAAGTGAACTTATTGTGGCACAAGCACAGGAGCTCAAAGCAATGAGGCGCTCAGCAGAGCTGGATGCTGGATGTCGACTGCTACAGATGGGGATGGAAATCTACGGAAATGGATGGAAATAACATCTGCATGGCCGTTGAGAGTCACTTCTGCATTTGATGCCGCCACAATGGAAGCACCCACGTTTCAGCAGCAGGACGGATCTGCAAGAACTGCAAACGCAAATGAAAAAGGCAGCTGTTGTGAAGTTCAGTTTGTGTGTATGTCGCCCATGTGTACTGTCAATATCTGTCAATGATGCATTCCTTTTTCACTCTTTTTCAGCGTCATTGTTTTGCATGATCTGCAATGGAGCTGGATGCGTTGGGTCATTCACATGATGTTTCACTACGGCCAGGCACCATCAGGTCCAGCAGAAGTTTCGCCGATGCAGGCCTAAGACAGATAAGACAGCGAGAAACAGATATGATATGCTGGTGTTGCATGGTGTTGAATGGGATTGCTCTAGACTCTATGGTGTTTTATCCATGGCTTGCAAAAACTTTACATCAAATCTACCATGGGAACAATGTTATGCACAGGATACGATACACCCTTTGTCCTTTTCCAGAACACAGATATCGACTACCATGACGTGCTTACTTGTTTGTGAGTTTAAGGTTCCTTTCAAGATCATTGCATCAAATTGCATTATCCAATATCCGAACTGGCACACAGCATGAATCCGTGGCAAGCGTGTGGGATTGTTTGTTGAGATATTCAGGGATACTTTGATAAGTCTCCGATCATGTGTTGTTGCAGATTGTTACATTATGTTACATTCAATCCTTTCTACTTCAAATTGGCGCCCTGTGCAGGGAAAAGAAGTTGCTAAGATGGCGACAGAACTGTTGAAGTGCGAAGCTTCTCAGATGTTGATGATGCGAAAAGAGGAGGCCGTCCACCGCAAAACCCGGGTGACGCTACAAGTCGGTCTGTAAAAAAGGGTTCTGCTGGAGACATCAGCAGATACTTTGCTGCCAAGCAATATGAAGCACATCTTCTTGATGATTGCTATTGTGGAAAGTAATCTCCACCTGCACTGGCACTTGCGCTCGTTGAGCTGATGCCTGGGCCTAAACATTAAAGACATCCTTTTTGCTCCGATCTTTGCATTTGAACAGGCTACAAAACATTCGAAAACTCCTCGAAGCGTTTGCACGAGCGTGAAAGATGTTTCTACGCCTGGACCCTCTCTTTCAGTTTATTTGACCCTAGTTTTGGAGATTGAAAACGATCTCCATGTTTTCAAATATAAACTCATCACATGCTGCAGCAGCAACAAAGTTTGGACAAGGTGAAGCTGAAACGGTTTCCAAAGCATTCAACGACCCTAACTGATGGTCCCTGCCTTTGATTCAAACAGTTTTCTTGCCGGACTCTGCAGTGAAATGCCATAACTCAGAGTTTTTGGAGAGATACAAATGATGTAGATTAAAAGTATATATGTAGATTGTTAAAAGAAATTATTGACCTGTCAATAGAACACATTTCAGAGCTGGCAGGTCTTACGACGTTGGGTTGCGTCCTTCCTGGCTTCACAGACCGAGCTGCTGTTGCTCAACATGCTGAGAGCCTGGAGGAGCATTGCCAATCAATAGACACAAAAGGCGAATGGGGAACATGGGGGAACCGTGCAAACCATGCCACTTTGCTCATTGACAAAACATTTTTTTGCGTGTGCGAAATGTTTTGCTGTTTCAGAGATATCTAGAATATGATAGAATATTGGTACCTTGGTCTGGCATGATCTGGCCATATCTGGCCAATCGCTGCTGCTGTCCAAGCATTTGAGGTCAGCATTTTAGTCACCCGAGAAGTTGCAGTTGGAACGGTCATTTCACAAGTATCCTTGGAGGAACCAGCAAAAACGAAGCAGCAATTGGTGGAAGAATCATGACAGCCATGACAGCCCCAAGTTGTAAACATTCCACCATATTCCATCATTTGATCCACTTTCCGCCATGGTTCGAAGCTTGGACCTGGAGGCGAGGTTGTGATCCTGGTAGCACGTTCTCATGCGAATGCTATGCAGATGAGTTTGCCAAAACGTGCTCTGGCGCAAATAAAGCCAGAGGCTGGACACCTCGCCACCTGGGCCACCTAAGTTGACCCACGCGGCAGGTTTGTTGGGCACCACCAAGGGCATACCATCGCCTCATGGCCCATGTCAGATCCTCATCTTGGTGCCCAGAGTAATGCTCAGAATGGCAGAGATTTGAGTTCATGATGTACATGGCTTCGATTCATGCTTGGAGGTTTCAAACGGTTTCGTTGCAAACGGTTCCATCAAAGTCGAAATGTTACGGTGTTTCAGGGGTTGTCTTTCCAAGAGTGACGTAGGAATGGTCGAACAAAGAGGATCAGAAGGTAAGGGTGCCAAATGGGACCCTGCTGCATCCTGATCCCTGGTTCGAACTTTGACTCGCTGGTGAACGATCAACAACTTGTTTGCCAAATTTCGGAGAACTCGTCGGGAATGAAGACTATCAGAGCAGTTGTGAGCCCATAGCTCAAAATACCGGGCGCTTCAACTGCTCCGAAAAACTCTCATGTGTCAATATCAATTAAGCCATTGGTTTTATTGGAATATTTTTTCTGGTCATATCATAACCTCATATTGACATCCCTCGTTGCTTCTTGTTGGTCATCAAGCTTGCGCAAATGTCCTTTGCTCCGTGATTCTGGGATTGATCCAAAAAGTACTGAGGCGGTGGCTTTTGAAGCGAAAGGACGGTTTTTTGGGCTGGGATGGACCGATTGAACCATACCAGAATCATCAGAATCCCTCAGCACCCAGTGCTCATCCCTGCACATTGGCGATTTACCAGGAAATAAATCACCGAAACGATCCGAAACGTGCAAACGAAAATGGTCAGCTCCCATGTTACTTGACTTGTGATTTCGGATGATTTCGGGATTGGTCAAAAAATGAAGCACACGGAGCCACTGATTTTGGAAATTTTGCTGAATTTATCACCTCATGATTTTGGTAGCTGTTCGTTGTACACTATCACCGTAGCATACCGTAGCATATCGTAGCATATCGTAGCATAAAGCATCGAACAATGCCATTTGTGTTACATTGAATTACCCGTCTGTGCCACGAAGGACATGCCCCCGATGCCAAAGCTGCAGCGGAGCTGGACGAATTGGTCTCTCAGCTACATCGCAGGAGATGTCATCCGTTTCGGTCAGGGATCAGAGATAAATTCACAGAATCGGATTGCAGGAGCTGATTGTCCAACCATGTTTAACCACGGATGCGCATAGTTTATACATGTGTATACACGTGTGCTTGAATAGTGTCAATTGGCGTCATTTAAAACATGGCACAGTGGTCAGATGTTTTCCATGTTCAAGAGTGCTGTAGGGGTCTTGAGTTCCTTCGTTTGGTTCCACTGAGGCCAAACAGCAGGACTTCCTCGGTCGCGAGACAGACGAGGAGAGATCTGCAGCTATTTGCGGTGACAAACTTGTGCGTGTTCCACTCAGGTAAGTCAAGCCCTTCGTTTTTCCAAGTCATCACATTTTGAATGTGCAATTCATCAACCATCATCAACCTGTGGTGACTCGGAAATATTGATGTGGTCCAAGGAGAGTATCTCTCCAAGATTCACCGCCAGGAGCTGTTAGAAGATATCCAGGATGCAGAACAGGAAGATGCCCAACCCATTGAGGACGATTCCCCGAGTCCCGTAAAGCTGAGCTCCAAGCTGATGAGGGGATCCAACTTCGCTTCTTGATATCAAAATTAGATTTATCTTGCAAGATAGAACAGTAAATTACAAAATCCGGAGGGAAGTGAGAGGGAAGCAAAATGGAAAGGAGGAGTCAGAAAAGGACATGCAAACGGCAAAATCCCACTCTGCTCAAAAGAAGCTTTGGGAAAACCCACTTCTTCATCTTACACAATCTTTGACACATATTTCTTACACGTACACATCTAGATACATGTTGCGATTTTTGTTCTGCTCTCTGGCCATCCGTCGTTAAGTTTCTTCACCGGCCGGGGGTTTCCCCCCGGATGATGTTTTGCCGGAAGAAGTCTAACATAGTCTAACGGTAATTATTAAACATTTACACAGCTGGAGGGTTTCACTGTGAAATCTGACCACAACTGAGCAGGAACCTTTACCGCCACCGCCAGAGCCAGTAGAGGCTGGAAGTCGGATTGTTGCAGCAAGGGAAATTCATGGAATTTGGACTTTGACCTGAAATGGCACGGCTATAGGCTGGCTATAGAGAATTACAATGTATGTCAGACTGTCATGCACCTTCAGAATTGATAAAAAGTTGCAGTCACGGACAGGAACCCTCTGAGCCCTTCGATGAGCTGGCAGATTCCATGACAGAGGCGATTGTCGACCTGATCAGCGTGGCTTTGGGAGCCCGGTAAATTCACAGCAACGCCAGGTTCAGTGCTGCTCCAATCATTACGCTTTCAGTCATGAGCCACAATGGTATTCAGCAGATGAATTGTGATAGTCGTGATAGTTGTGTGCTTGGTTGAACCTGCACTGGTCCAACAATTGTTTTTCTGGGGGTTGGATCATGTGCAATTGTCCCAGTGGTGAGGCGTTTCCTGTGAGTGTTGGCACTGTGTTGGCAGTCAAGCATCACTTGGAAGATGTCATACAATGCCATACCATGGCACAATCTGAACCCTTGTGAAAATTAGTTTTGCGTTTGCTTGAAATTCACCAAATGATTTCACTTACCATTCATTTCCTCTGCTGATTTTGTCATTTGGCTACATCCGGGATGCCAGGCGCCCAAAGCAGGCCTTGTCATCTCACTGCCGTCTGGTTCAGGTCCAGGGTTTGCTGGGAGTGAGGAGTGCCTCTGGACTCTGTGAAATTCTCCACGAGACAAACAAGACAGGTATGTGACGACATGTCTGCGTCATATTACAGCATGGACCCCGAAAAGTCCGACGAAGCTGTGCATGTCAGGTATTCCAGGGCCTCCTGAGCGCGAAGCACAAGTGCCGCATGGCTAGACCTGGCGTGAGTAGAAAGGGAACGGCTCAAAGTGATTGAAACCCCCCTTAGAAGCAGATGGTTAAGCCAAACATGTGAAAATTATAGTTTTACTGAAGATGGCTTATCATCAATGACCACAGTTGCAGTTCTCTCGACACCCAGTTCTTGAGCCAGCATGTTTGAGAACAAAGACTCTGACTGCCCACTTGATCCACTGGCCACTTGGAATCTGGGGAATCAGCAAATCACCAGTTCTGGACCGAGGATGGATCGTTTAACCACCGTGGTGGGAAAGCTTCAGGATGCCGCCAACACTTTGGAAGGTGGACCCTCTGCTGGATCCTTCCTACAGGTGGATGGGGCTTCCATGGCCATGGTTGATGCGGGGTCTCAAATCAGCCACAAAGCCGCTTGCAGAAACAGTTCAGTTGACGTTTGTCATCCTTTGGAACTTCAAGACACTTGTATTTGTCTAACATTGGAGGATGATCCTCCATTCCGTCATGACATTCCACATATTTTCTACCACCTTCCGTTCTGGCCAGGTGACTCCTGCAGCATGGTGTGAAGCTCAGAGATGTCCTCAACGATGCCAGGAATATTGTTACAACATGTTCAATATGTATTAAGGATGCTGCTTCGGTGTGAGAAGTATTGTGGTGAAGTGTTCGATTTCAAAACCAAAGCTGGATGAATGCTTGACCCAAATATCTCGAGACAGGAATGAAGGTCGTACTTGTACTTGTTGGTTCGGATATTCTGAACGAACTTGCTATTAAAGTAGATTCCATTAATGCTTCAGTAATTAGTGGTTGTATTAAGGAATTAAGGGGCAGGCCTACTACTCCATGAGGTTGTGTGTATCTTGGAAGAGATATAATTATCGTACACTTGTTCCTGACATTCCTTTCATGATTGTGAGCTGCAACACCATTTGCTGTTATACGCAGATTATGCGCTAGAGCAGCTGAGGTACGGGCGAGACTTCCTGTGACAGCAAAAAAAGTGGCTGAGCGTCGCAGCGCTTTGAAGCTCATATTATCGCACTGCTGGACCGGATACTTTGTGATACTTTTTGAGAGACTCGCAGTGTTTTCTAATGAAGAATTGTGTGTGTGTGTGTCGGAGTCTTTCAGATGCTTCCATATGTCAATCTGCTAGCTGATTGCGTGTCGCTGCCATGTCACATGTGTGTTCAAACCAGCTGTTGCTTGAGTTGTTAAATTCTCAGGTGTTCTTGGTTATGTTGCCACTTAGACTTAGACATCAATCTCTGGATAGCAACACCAGGTCTGATGGATGATCAGAATACCAAACCAAAAGGAGTCCAAGACAATCCCCATGTCAGGGAAGGCTGCAAAGTTGTAGTAAACACTGCAAGTACCCTTCAAGTACCCTTCAAGCTCCAGCACATTTTGAACCGCCACTCCTACAGCCCCAGCATCCCACCTTAATCGTTTCCATATTTTCCATCGAAAGATCTTCGGCCAATTGGCCCATTTTCGACTCATGTCCTGCCGCCATCGCAGAGCCTTTCGGGTGACCTTGGTCATTGGATGGACAGTGTCACTTGGTAGAGAACAGAATGGCGCATGACATAAAATGATCATCCATGATCATCCCAAAAGCTGTGGATACTTTTGGTTTCTCAGAATGGAAACAGATTAAACAGACATGGATTCTCCCTGGATTCTCCCCGTGTTGCCAGAAAATCTGAACAGATCCGAGGCATCTTAGTGCGACTCTGTTCGCGCAGCCAGGAATCAGCAGACGCGCTGCAATGGCAGGAGCCGGGCATGTGGATCGAGTCGGGTAGGACCAGGATGGACCAGGTACAGTTGAGCTTTGGGTGCCGTGTGTTGGGCTGTCTGGTATGTGGCATGTGAGTATTGTGAGAGAGTTTTGTGTGATTTTATTGTTGAAGTGAGATAGTTTCAAAAGTGGTTGGCAGACAAGCACAGACATTCTCTCATACAAAATCATTGGTTTACTTAGTAGTTTACTTGTTTGTGTTGTTTTTGGGGCAAACAAATACCTGCTCACCCATGTTTCTGACACGGCCATCAATTCCAAAAGCAGGACCTTGTGTTTCCATCTTCGGAGCAGCATCTCCAGCACATGCAAAGAATTGGTCTGGAAACCCGTGTCGAGCGTTCGGTGGATGCTGGAACCAGCTTGTTACATGAACAAACCAGATTGAGAAAGGATGTGGAAATGGCATAATTAGTAGCTCTGTGTAGAACCAATCACTACAGACTGAATGTGGTGAACCGTGAAGAACTATGAGTGTATTGGAAGCATCATGAACAAGGCAGCCTCGAATTGTGACATGGTGCTTTTGCTCAAAGATGCGCTTTGTTTCAAGGATAGTCACTTAGTCGATACTTTGTTCAAGGTTCAGCACTTTGGACATAGTTACTAGTCTAGTTGTGATGCAAAGACCAAACGCATTGGACGGACCGAATCGCCATAGCTGTTCCGACAAGATTCCTCGTGTTAGATTTTTGTAATTGGCAGATTTGGACAAAGGTGGCATCGTGCTTGGAGTTTTGAGGCCATGTTCTGTCACCGGGGGATGCATCACCAAGGTTTGATGTCATTTGGGGCCTGAAGACAGACGAGCAGGTCATTGAAAGTGAGGAGAAGGATGTGGAGGAGGACAGCTTCACCCCAGACACAGTGAGCTCAAAGACATGATTAGCATTGACGCAGACATGAATTTACACATGAAGAAGCCTTCACCTTCAAGTAATATGTTCAAGCACGTTCAGACTTTAAGTTTTTCCTCTGTATTGTCACGCGTTATCGCTCTGCGGATGATTTTTCTGATTGGCCAAGCCAAAGGATTTGAAGAACCAGCCCTGGACAAACTTCTTGGACCGCGCACGCCTCATGAACCTGGAGGCAAGAAAAGTGATGATTGGACTGATTCGCTATCCGTTTCAAAGTGTCAATTTGTGAGTGAAATATGAGGGAGGTTTCAAGTTGATCTCCGCAAGTGTTTCTATCGTGGTTTCAGAAGTGAGGCTTGATTTGATTCCAGCTTAACTGCGGTCGACAAGGGTTTGAATGATTGGATTACAAAGCTGTGGTTCCAGTTGCCTTTCGAGTAGTCTTTTATCCGATATCTCAGTGAATTTCTGGTTGATGACTGAACCGCATTGGTATCTGAAGTCTGACACAACTTGATTGCGGCTGCAGCAATGTGCAATAGCATTCTAACATATTTCTAACTACTACAACTTCCACGAGAGTGTTTCGTACACGGTTCAGCCAGTTAGGTGCCTTCCGGACGATGGGAATCCATCCGTTGATCACCTTACGAATCAAGTACCCTAGCGCCCTAGGAGATCCTAGGAGCATGAGATGTTTGGGAAGCGTCAGCTTGCAGGCCGTGTTACAAGCAGAGGAAGATACTGTCAAGGCAGAGGAGAAGGTGGGACTATCACCGTGCCAGTGATGGTAAAGACGTTCTTCTTGTCTTGAAACAGCGGTTTCAGCAGTTTTCTTCAGGTATCAACAGTAGTAGAGCTATTGTCTTTTTTGCAGAATCCTATTGACTCTTGTTCACCCTGTTTGTCACGTTTTCAACTTCGCCACTGTCGATTCACGAGCTTGTGTAGATAGATTTGTACATTATTGACATGAAGTTTTTGTGCCTCCTTGGTGCACAAGTATTTGTGCATGAATCGACCGTGACCTAAAACAGATCATTCAGTGGGTGTTCAACCACAACGTCATATTGCCAAGTTCTGATCATGAACAGACCATAGCAGACCCATGTATTCGAATTCAACACCTTGGATGTCTCCATCTCGGCCCTCGGAAAAGGATGTTGAGCGGACCGCCAGCAGAGGGAAGGCCCTTTCTGTTTTTCAAGCGGGACTCTCCGCAGTTTCCTTTACGAAGCAGGTGTGTCCGATATTCAAATATCCATAATCATGAATTGCTTCATGGAGTTTCAAGGCACAAGGGGTTTTGTGGGTCCTGTCAGTCCTCAATTTTCAGGCACCCCTTCCTCTTTACAATGCTTCAACAACCTAAATTTGTTGCAATTAAAAAGTCCAAACAATGTGTTGATCCCGGCCCCAATTGTATTCCTTTTAAAGAACAGCAATATAGGCTTGTCTTTCTATGTTGTGGTGTTTTCGCTATACTTGAATCTCTTGCAGGGCAAAGTCATAAGATCCAATGTCCCTTCCTGGTGGCTGCAGTCACAGGCCTACCAGCAGGATCAGAAGTACCAAAAGGACGAGCAGCGTCTGAAAGGTTTCAGCAAGCTGGCCGAGAAGCTGCGCTTCAGCAACCAGGCGCAACGGGTGCCGAACCGTGGGGTTGGCATCTATTTTGGCAACTGCCATCTCAGCCTTTTGGCCAGCAGATGCAGAAAACTAAGCAAATGATAGGATTTGCAGTTCAGGAAAGGCAACGCATGCATGGCAGCGAAAGAATGAGAGTCATTCACCTTTCGAGACAGAGTTTGCCGAACATGTCGATAATCTGTCGATAATTAGTACGTTTGGCGGCCCTTTTGCAGGTATATCAACAGCTTCATAGCTAGATTCAGAAAGTTCATGGGAGGTTATCCGCTGAGTGTTAGTCCAAGTTTCCTGTTGAAACTGAATGGTTCTGATAAGTCGAGGTGCGCTTGCGGCACAATAAAATATGAGCATGTTAAAGGTAAAATCAGGAGTCAATGTAGGCAAATGTAGGCAAATAATGCTGGCAAATCAGATTTAGCACGAATAGTATGGAACATAGTCATATAATGTTATGTATCATATTATATATCATATCTCATTATGCGTATACTTGGTGAAGACAATGATAGTTGATCAACTGAGACCTGGAAGAATCTGGAAGCCTCATGTCCAGGAAAGCGAGGAGCTGAGCGAGCTGCAGGGTAAGTTGTCGACCCTGCAGTGATGCCACGGAAAAAAAGGGTTGACATTGGCTGACCAGGAAGGGATGAGCCAAGTGGATATACTGTGTGCATATTGTGCATATGTCCTCGGGGAAGACAATGAATAGGTTGCTGCCACAGAATGGCTAGACGACACAGGATGCCGGAGACCGGATACTACCGCTCTCACCACTTGCATACATATTCCCGTCTGGCGCTTTCACTTTTCAGTTGCTCAAAGAACACAGCATGGTCGAATTTGGCAAGATACAGAAACTATCTCATCCACAGAGGCAATACACAACAGAACCCGCAAATCCCACATTCTAGATAGGTTCGGTTTACGTATGACATATTGCAGCGGTGAATCTCGGTGAATCTATCGTTTTGCTTATGAAATCCACAGAAGCATCAGCCAAGAGGAGATGACATCTCTGACAGCTCACCGACAATCTCACCCCATCCAAATTTTCTCATTGCTTTTCAGCTTCAGTTTTCCATGAGACTGAACCTCAGTCATGGATTTGCCAAAGGAGCTGACTCTCGGCAATATCTTGATTCGTGTGAACCTCTTACAGTTACTGGAAGTGATGAGTTCTATGCTTTCAGGATGTGAAACACGTGCAGCAGACCTCACCTGAGGAATTTCCCCCGGCTTCTTACGGTGGGTCATTCCAACCATCAGCCCGAGACTTTTCTGAAGCTGCTACGCACCTTCAACATAAAGGATGCGGAGAGCGCTGGAAATGGGCAAATGGCGCATTCACATACATTCACCAATTCTCGTCATGGTCAGCAATGCTAAGTGCAGAAACAAATGCCAGGTCCTCAAAACTCAGAAGTCAACTGCAAGAGAAGCGGTGATGTATCCGTGTCAGGAGCTGGTAGATGTGCGCAGCATCCCATCCAGCGGCAAGTTCCCTCACTTTAAGAACCACGGCCGCGCAAGTTGACACGGGTGGGAATTTTGCAGCTGGAAACGTCTCAATATTTGGAGGCACGCCATGGTTGCGAGCCAGATGCCCACAAGTGAAGAATGGATCATGTTGCATTACCCGTACTGTCCTGTAGTGAAAAATTCCGAGATTGCAACCTCCGTGCTGCCCTAATCATGGATCCAAGCGTAGCTAATAGAGACACCTCCTTCCTCTGTTTTCACCAAGTGACCGCTGGCTCCCAAACTTTGCCTCAGGAAGAATGCTTTGCAGAAGCTTCTGGAAAGTCAGGGAATTAGCTATCGAACCTTGGCAGCGATCCCAGCAGAAGCCACATGGGATTGCAAGAACCGTGTTTGTACTTCATGTTTATGTTTTTCTGGGGCAGTGTCTCGGTGAAGATTCATCTACATGTTCGACACATGTTGCATTCTAGCATGTCACTGTGATCTTGTACAATCCTTTCGACTTCGGACTTCACGTAGAACCCAACAGTTCATCACGAAAGGTAGCCTAGGCTACCTGAGTTCTATGTACTTTAGTACTAGTTTAGTACTGGGGGAGGTGGCTGCTCCTTTCCCGGAAATTGAGACCCGAGAGTCACGAACGGAGACTTAGG
>Ga0126342_10017959_pt1 | contig 12178 bp, 6 predicted proteins | sample Cyp1metagenome_FD_92528 | JGI IMG/M metagenome (GOLD analysis project Ga0126342, IMG submission 92528) | Coral microbial communities from Lord Howe Island, Old Settlement Bay, Australia - Cyphastrea 1 metagenome | ecosystem: Host-associated > Invertebrates > Cnidaria > Coral ... | reverse complement strand
GTCGTCCTCCGCAACCTCTGGATCTTGAATCTCCACAACCTTTTGTGGGTCGAACTCCAATCCCAACGAGCTTGCACAGTTTTGGAGGATTCCCTGAAGCTGTTTCCTCAGAGCTTCCTCCTCCTTGTCCACCTGATCTTCTGGTGCTTCCTCCGCCTCTGTCTGCGGCGGTGGGGGAGCTTGAGATCCTCCTGCTGTCGCACTGCTCAATTGTTGGATGATTCGACTTGTTGCCGTGACTTCTGATCTGGCCTTGCCCGCCAGTTCTGTCAACGTGGCCTGATGTTTCCGATAATCTTCGAGTTGCTTCTCCCAAAGCTTGATGCCGTTTGCGAGATGGGCCATCCATAGGGATCTGTGTGCCCTTCGCTGGTCGGCAACTTCGCCAAGGTGTTTCTTGACCTTCCCCAAATGCTTGGTAGCTTGGTGTAAGCTCTTGATTCCCATTCTTCCTGTTTCCTGTTCTGTTTTGGCGATGAACTGTTTTGTTTCTTCTGGCATTGTATTCGGATCTGGATAGGCTTTCCGAAGATGGTCGAGAAATTCCTGTTTCTCGTTGCTCGAAGTGGCTGGCATCTGGCTGGCAAATGGGTTCACAGGTGGCGCCGAGATGGATCCAAACTGAGAGATGTCCATAGGGGTCCAAGGCGCAAAGCTCTCCCCTTGCTGGAAGGGTGAGACATGCTCCACTTGGCTGCCTTTGTTCTGAGACAATCCCTTTGAAGGACCTTTCTTCCCCTTCCCCTGTCCTTTCCCTTTGCCTTTCTTGAAAGGCTTCTGTTGGCCAGGCTGGCCATCGCCATCCAGCCGATACCTTGTAGATGTCCGGCTGGTCGATCGACTTGATGCCCAGCTCGCATTGTCTTCCCAATCGTCCCACGTGTAGGCATTCCACTCGTGGGCTTCTTGATTCTTCGGCCGAGTGGGGTGACGAGTGCCATCTGTCCACTTTCCCCAACAGATTGCACATGTTGTCGCCCATTTCTTGTTGATACGTCCGCAGCTGCATTTCCACGGGTAATAGGCATCGTTCGGATCTTCCTCGTTCAAATTCATGGCTTTGCTGATCTGGGTAAGGAAAAAATAGTCCTTGCTGTGATGCTGGCTTAAAATTTTCCAAATCTTCCTCAAGGCAGGTTTGGTCAAATTGATCCAACCCTTCTTGTGCAAAAACCAATTGCGTCTGGCTTTGGCTCTGTCTCTGCGCGCTTTCCTTCTCGTAGTCGTACTGAGTGATGGAATCCTTGATGAATGTAAAAAGGATTGTAAATCCCAGGAACACGTGTAGGAAGCTGCACATAAAGGTGCACGAACCAAATTGAGTATCCCAGTGATACGCACACTGGCAGAAGCGAAAACAGTAAAGGACAATCAATGAATGAGGAGGCAAACTACCAGGGCAAACCAATACAGTAGATACCAGGCTCGTAATCCAAAGAAAAGGTCAATACCGTAATACAAGGGCAAACACACCAAAGGTCAAAGACAGCTGAGGTGCAAAATAGGAATTTGAATTGAATGTCAAATAAAAATCGCCGATGTAACCCGTCCGAAATCAAGAGCTGACAGTGGCCAATCAAATGGCAGCAGAGCCCAGCTCAAAGGTATGGTCAAATCGGATGAAAAGTCTGAAATGCCGCACCCGTGGGTTAAATCACAAAACCCACTCAGGTCAATGGCTCTCCGCACCCGTTCACGATACACAGAAAGCGAGGGGTGGTTTGAACCAAAACCTTGCATGCACTCCATTTGCGCATCTGTCAAAGCGCCTGGAACCAACAATCGACGGTACACCTGTTCCAAAGGTGTCATAAACCTGTCGATGTTGTCCCTGTAAGTCCGAACAGGAGGGCCATCTTCATAGAAGAACACGTTGTCAATGATGTGTGTAAGCTGTTCCCATGAAGCCCTATAACTGAAAGCCACCATAATGATGTGGCAAAACGCTGGATGCATCTTCGGGCCCAGAAATTGACACCAACCAAGGATTCTTCGCAAGCGAAAACTTCCACGGAACACATTCTCATCAGCGGAAGTATTGTTCCAATTGTAATCCTTGGTTCCTGCACTGAGTTCATCAGACATAGGCACTAACACAGCATAATACTGTGTAGCCCATACCTCACTGTCTTCAACAGTGCATTTGCCAATCGAATCCAATAGGAAGTATTGCGAGTTGGCAACAAAGCACATTGAAGTCAACTCTTTGATTTTGGCGTAAACACCAGCATCCTCATTGACTGACCCCAATGCACGGAAAGCTCCGAGGCCATGCATCGAGAGCATCCGCATCACGCCAATGCCACAGAAGCTCAACATTGTAACAAACAATGAAGTCATCTGGACATACCTCGCTCTGGCAACGGAAAGGAGCATCTGCGATGAACGCACAAGCGCACAACGCATAGCCAGGAAATCGGTAAGCACCACTCCATTCAGACCAAATGCTGGCATAACGTTGGCAGTAAGATCAGGCGCCTCTAAACGAGGCTTCTTCGCCTTCTCCTCCTGCTTCTCTTTGCCTACGTTCTCAGCATGACGCTTGTCAGCCTGTGAACGATTGAACTTGTCCATAAAGGATTCTTGACGCTTTCCTTTTCCTTTTCCTTTAGGGCTTTTACCCTTTTGTTTCCCTTTGCCTTTCTTCATTCCATCAGATTCTTGAGTCTCCGGTTTGTCCTCGGCTTTAGCAGCCGCGGATTCGCCATCAGTAACGGCACGTCCCTTACCTTTGCCACGTCCCATCCTTGAACGGAAATGGCTATGGTAGGAACATATATAAAACAAACCCCAAAATAATAAGGGGTTTGTATGCTTCAGCATCAGACAATAAACGAACCATAAGCATCAGGATCATCATGGATCATCTGTATCTTATCTCACAGCCAAGTGTCACAAAGTTGAAGGTCACAGCTCTAAGCATTCCCAGTGCTGGAGCCAATGGGACTTTTACGACGATGGCCAGATCGCCAGTGAGGCCCAAAATCTCCCGCACCGAGAAATCAGGTGAGAGCTCCCGCAGGGAATAGAGCGCATCCTGCGTGCAAAAAATGGCTACAATCAATGAATCAATGGATTGATTTAAGGGAAAATGTATGAACAATCTATGAACATGTGCTGGAAAAGTCTTATTTTTGCCTGCAACTACAGGGATTTCCTGCAGATGTTCCCTTAAACCAACTCCCTGAAACCAATTCTAGGATACATCCTGCGATAGCATCATGTAAGTGGAAGAATGCAATATGATAATGACGTATATATATATATATACATACACGTATCTGTTGAAACTCGGTGCTGACTTCACCCTCAATTCCGTGAGAAAAGAACAGGTAAACACTCTAACATATGTGGTTTTCCCTGAAGGATTTGCACATAATAAAAAACATCCGAATTATCCTTCCATCAACATAGATTTGGGAATTATTTAGAAGGTAATGTCTCTCCGCCGACCCAACTGATAACTCTTACCAAAAATCGCACTGCGTTGCTGGTCGCTGGTTTCAACCCACTGAACATATTGTAACCAGTTTGGGATCATCATCCAATTCCTGGGGATGCACACCTAGTTCAAACAGTGCACAGACCGAGGAGTTGTCACACTAATTTTGTTTGGGGACTTCGTATCTTATTGGTTGCTTGAAAGCATCTGCTTTCTCGTCTCATACTGGACCAAACAGGTCTAAAAGCCCGTCAAATCGCAGAATGCGAATCACGCAAGTTATCACACATAATCAACATGGCTATGGGTCAAAACCCTGGTGCCCTGGTTTTCAAGTCAAAATAGTTGGTGCTTATGGATATCCATCCCCCAAACATTTGGGCAAAACACTGGTTTTAGCCCATCCATGTATTTACTCGATTGGATAATAATCATTTCCCCGGACATACAGTTTGCATAAAACGGGGGTGCTATTATCCCCCATTGTCAAACACAACCATATCATATTGTTGGTTGTCTACATCCCATTGTATCCCCACTAGTCAATAAATCCTAATGAAACCCATAGATATATTCACAATTACTTTACTTCGAGCGATCCCCACCCTGACGCACTAGTCTGCCATAGTTTCTGACAATTTGACATATCTATCTTCTGGAAATGTATATACATATGTATCAATAATATAGTAATTAATATATATGTATATATTGTGCCATTCTATCTGACATTCTTTCTGGCATATACTCAGACATGCTATCTGACATACTTTCTGGCATATGTTCTGACATTCTTTCTAGCATTCTATCTGGCATCTATTTTTACATTCTATCTGACATCTATTTTGACATTTTTTCTAAGATTCTTTCTGGCATTCTATCTGCCATATATGTTCTGACACTCTACCTGGCATTCGTTCTGGCATTCTATCTGACATATATCTGGCCAATTTACAATAATTCGCACCTCGCCATCTCGTCGTCGATTAGGTTTGGGGAATTACTGGGCTCGTACCTTTGCCTAACAGATCACGTTGGCGCGCTTCTTTTCTTGGCCAAGGAATACGTGAAAAAACAACTTTTCATAAGCTGAAAAGTTGATTCCCCTCTAGACCGAATAGAGGCATTGCACTTGCGACCAAACAGCCAGAAAAACTTTTCAGCCTCTGAAAGTGTTTCTTGCTCATCGTCTTGTCCACTCAAGAAACCTCACCTCATGGGTGCGTAAATTAATCACATCGCCTCGATAATTTGCTATGTCTACCTCTTACCTCGTAGATATATTCTGACATTCTCTCTGGCATGTGTTCGGGTCCACGCATGCATGGACAACATCCGGAGCTGGCGATATGGAATTGGCCCACTGCATCCGGAGCTGGCCATGTGCAGTTTGGGTCTAGGCATGCCCCACAGCATCCGGAGCCGGCGATATGCAGTTTGGGCCCAGGTGTGGCCCACTGCATCCGGAGCCGGGAGGAAGATAGGAGTGATTCGGCGGGGAAGACAGAGGTTAAGGAGAAGGAGTGAGGGAGTTGCACCTTTGTTCCAATCTACAGACCCTCACCTGGCAGGTGGGAATAAATACCTAAAAAAACATATAAAACATCTTATCTTCTACATTCCATCATATACACATCCCGATTAAACATCCCATATTTGCATATATTTGCTCTACTAAATTGCCAAATGCCCGAGTTAAGCTCTAGATACATCCCATTGCATCTGAATTATATCCCCATATATACATATTGGTACATAGTATTGTCGGTTTTACACCTCCATTTTTAGACACATGTTCAAAACATTGAAGTTGAAACACTCTACCATTAAATCTCCAAACCACCTCATAGGATCTGAAATGATATCGAACATATTGGAACTATATACCAAAAATATCATACCATTAAATATATCGTATTGATTTTAATTGAACTGTAGATATATCTGGTTGCATATCCCCATTACATCTCCCCAAAAAGATATTCTAATAAATTTAGCCATTAACTATACTCCATTAAAATGATGGTACACATATTATCAATTCTACATATCCGAAAACATCGAAGCTGAACTATGGTGGATTTCACCCGTCAAAATATTTTCATGATTATATATCCCAATTGAATATCCCGTTCAATCCCAGTAAATCATCACTAATCGTCATTATTGACCATTGTTAAGCACTATTAACCATGATTAAACCACTATGACTAACCATTAACCACTACAAATGACTAACCATTAATAACCGTTCATCATTCATCATTATTCCAATCACTATGAACCATTATATAACCATTATTATTAACCATTATCATATTTATCATTAACCATTAACCACTATTCACCATCATTCACCATTGTCAGCCCTCCCAGATCCATCGTCACCTCTAGCTGGATAGACTTCTGATGCATCGAACGGATATCCAATGCCGCGAAGCGCGAAGAGGATTCATCAGCTGTGCAATGCCAGGCCTTAAAATGGTGCAAGGAGTGGCGAATGCGAATGCCTTGGATGATAAGGAAATGATCTTTGTCAATGATAGGTCAAGAATAAGTAGATGATAAGACAAAGAGAAGTGGATGAAGAGTAGATAATAGGGACATGATAAGAGACTGATAAGGAGGTCAATGATAGGTAAATAAGTAGATGATAAGAATATGAGAAGTAGATGCCAAGGAAATGATAAGTTGATCATACGTAAACAACAAGTAAGGTAGTAACGAACAAGTACATGACAAGTAAAGAATAAGTGAATGACAATGAGTTTTTGACAAATAAATGATGAAATGAACAAATGGGTAAATAATATCATCATAAAACATTACAAATATATATGATAACAAGACAAGTGAATGATGAACTGTAAGTTAAAGGTAAATGGGAAGCGGATGACAAGTAGAGAGACAGTAAATGATAGGTGAATGATAAACAAATGACAAGTACATAACCTTAATTTTCAAGGCATCTGTGCATGAAAAGTGACCTTACTTTCAGCATCGGTGTATAATATAGGTGTCATCGTATGTCATCGTACACGACGATATTGATATAACTAGGCCATCTGTATAGGTCTATAATTTAAGATCTAAAAGTTGCTTAAAATGGAGAATGGGTACAGTTTGTGTCCAAAAACAACCAAGGAATTACTGGTAACCAACGACTCATACTTCATACCTGAGCCTTCTTGTAATAAGCCCACCTCAAACATCATTGGCTTGCCCTGTTGGCGTTACACGCGTCTAAACAAATCGTTAGAGACATGAGTTTGGAACGTGAAACCAAAATTGTGGTATCTGAATTTACTTGTGATGGCACATTTGGCTTCTTCAGAAGCCCATCATCTATGATCTATCATAGTCTCCATCTCTGCATTGCTTTCATCTCGCTTTTGGTTCGCTGAGCGTCTGCTTTGGGCTCGACATGCACTGGGACATCTTCGCCAGTTCTCCATTTCAAGACCTTCGTGGAGCGCAAAACCGCGCCATCATGATGAATTTCTGACCTGGCGCGGTTCGAACGCAGGGGACCGGAAATCTGAGCCCTAGAGACAAACGAAAGGAACATGGATCACATTGATTTAAGACCACGTCTTGAGAAATGTTGTGTCCTTTATTTCCTTCTGTGTGGCACTTGGTGATTCTCATTCATGTACATCAATGCCACTCTCCACATTCCGCCCGCACCATAGTTATCTCCCAGCATTTCATGATGAAACAATCTGCAGAAAATACCAAAATATTAATAGGGTTCTTAACCACTTACAGAAAAATACTTGGAGATACAGTTCCACTTAGTGGGGTAAATACGGTCAGTATATAGCTATAGTATGCTATAGTATGCTATAGATAGAGTGGTCACATCAGATCCCAACGTCAATGCCGGCACGACAAGCCTAGTTGTACGAATGAAAGCAACCCCAGTTGTTCACCATGTAGACCAGCGACATGGGTCTCTGAAAATCGAGTATACCCCCAAAAAGCTGAAGAAAACTTGGGAAAACTGATCATTTGAATGGGTCCATTCGGGCTTTGGATGTTTTCCCATGTTTTTCCCTAAAATTTTGAGGATAACCATGGATAACCCACATCTCGGAACCTCAGAAAAGCATCCGGGTTGTCCGACTCCATATCTACCCACAGATGGAGCCAGCGACCACGAGCCAAGGGAGCGATAAAAATGCCGCAGTCCTGTTCACCGTTGCGGATGCTGTGTCCAATTTGGATGCCACATGCACTGGAAAAAAACATCAAACATTACATATGGGATTTCACGTGACTTAACCAACAAAAATAAGGATTCAGCCATCAAAATTGGGGACGTAACCAACAAATATGAAATTCAATGGATTGATGTGAGGCAAATTCTACAGGAAAGCAGGGTTTCTGAGCCCAAAATGTGTTCCTTTCATCCATTTCTGGGAAACATTGTCACTGTATGTCACTGTAGTGAACTTGGACAAACATGTCAGACCTTCTGAGCTGGAACAACATAAACTATATATATGTATGTACAAAATATTATATGTATATATATAATATTCATTAATATTCTATGTTCCAAGTCCAAGTCTCATTATCTAGAGTTGTTGTATACCAATAGTGTCCGGAAGAAGTGGAAAAAGCAACAAACTGCTCTGGTCGGGACCGAACTATCAGTGACGTTGGATTTGCAATCATTGATCATGGCTCACAATTGCCTAATCCCTTCATCTTGCAGATTTGTTCCAGCATCATTCTCCGGAAAATTATGTCGGGAACCTGCGGTTACTGCGGTTACGTCCTCACCATCGACGTCACTGATGGAGAAGAACTGCAAGGGATGCTTCGCAGATACCTCCAGCTCCTCTTTTGGATCATCCGTCAAGGTCGGATAGTCAAACTGCTGACACCTTAACGACGGCGCAAAATTTGTGGTGGGATGGTTGTCAAGCAAACTACTGCGATTCGCGGAAAGGGTCGGTCTATCCTCGATACCGTAGACTGTATGCCACTATGTCGAGTTCAAATGGGTCACGGACATGCTGTACCATAGTACAGCAAATTACTACATGCTCATCAGCCAGTTGTCAGTGGCCGTTACCTTTACCATCACCTTCTGCTGATATCTCCGAGGGGCTCGTGTTCAGATTCATCTTCAAGCACAATGTTGGCGTAGATGGTTGGATTTTCTGCACCATGCACCAACAAATCAATATGCAGTTCACCCACTTTGGTGTTTTTCGCATTTCCGTTCAGCCGGAAGGCGCGATTCTCCATGTTGATCCATATGGTTCCTGTCAGGGTCCGCGGCTCTAAGTGTGCGGCCCAAAGTGGCTTCCATATCCATCAGGAAAAACATGGGATGTGCTGGGAATTGTTGAAAGATGTTCCAATTTTTTTAACCCACCACTCATGAAATCCATTGATTTTTGTTTCAGAAATGGAGGCTTCCAAAGTCATGGGGGTACCCCAATAGCTGGATGGTTTATTTCCTGGAAAATCCTATCAAAATAGGGCTAACAAAAAATAATCCATTTTGAAACCATCCATTTTCATAGGATTTTCCATTTTTAGTAGGATTCTCCATGAAATAAATACACACAAGTAAACCACCCAGCGATTGGTGGTACTCCCATGGAAAAAACTCAGCGACCTTCACTTCGACTCACATGGCCCGCGGGACTGGCCGCGACTGCGGAGTAGTCAAAGGCGATGTGATGCCAACGCTCAATCTGCCTGGAATTTAAGGAGATCAGCTTCACCAGTGAAGCTGTGGGACGAATGATCATTATTGTTGATAGATAATCATAGGTAATGATATAGATAGATAATAATCCCTAATTTCCAAATGATAGATCATACAAGTCATTGACATGTGAGGATGGGAGTCGGTGAGAGTCTAACTGAAGTGGTGCCATGGTGTCGCCATATGTTGCCATGGTGCGGAGGGTCAGGATCTTCAAGCATCACAGCAATGTCTCCAGGTAGCAAACAGCTCTGAAGCAACAGGACTGGCAAAGTCCAGTCCTGGTGGCATGGAGATTGACATGAAACAATGGAGAAAAAGGGGCCCCTCTATAAGATGGTCTATTTCTTTGAAACTCTGACCTTCCCCACTTGGAGATACTTGGAGAATGTTTGAACATGTTTGAACTCAAATTGTGAACTCGGGCCTCGTTGATGTTTGTATATAGTTCAATTTTGTTCTACATGTTCAAGCTCGAGCATTTTTTTGGAATTTTCAGTGTTCCTGTCAACTTTCACCGATCCAAAACACCACTTAAAGAGTCAATGCGGAGAGGAGGCAACAGCAACAAAAAACCGTAGAACGCAAAAAGAGATGTGGCTATGAGTCAAAACATGTCAAAACCTTGGTGCGCTGGTACCCTAAAATAGCTGGTTAATGGATGGTTATCCCATGTTATCCCCCCCCAAATGGTATCAACTGGGACGAAAGAAGGGAACCTGTGGCCATGTCCGGCCATGTCCTGCCTGGAATTGATGAAAAAAATACCTCACTGGCACTGCACTTTTTTTTTCTTTTTTTCTCCATCTTTAAGCTTCGACAGGTTTGTAAATGGGACTCTTCCAAACTACTAAGTTACTATATCTAGAATTCCCATAATTCGTTGAACATACTGTTCAGTAAAAGATCGAAATTTGGCCTCCCAGAAAACCGTTGTAACCTGCACCATCCTTGAGCATCACCGATCTCCGGTCCGGTCTCCTTGATGGGATCCTGGCTCGACAACATCAATAGGAGGTCGTTCAAGGCAGAAGATCTCTGATGCGGTGGTTTCAGGTCAATCTCGCCCACCACATCATGGTACTCCTGCGACTGTCATTGCTTCTGCAACGTTGCTTCTGACAAAAAAACACAAAAAAACATACTAAGAGTTTTTTTAAGAGTAAATTTCACATCAACCACTAGTGAATGCTAGAAATGTAGTGGCAACTATTGACATTTCTCTGAAATACATTGGAATGCCAGCATATCCCTTACCAATCAACAAGCGTTTGCATATCGACTCTGCCGTTTGCCAGTCCGTAGGTGAGAGACATGATGATGAAGGAGGCTGAAAAACTTCTCGATCGGACGCCCTTGGGGTCAGCCACGGGAAACACACGTTTTACAGACTCTTAAAGCACCACCCACTGGTAGATGGTTACATGTAATGTATTTATATTATATCATATATGTATATCACTGTATATCGTATCATATGACATGGTGTGACATGATATGATACGTATGATATATATATATACACATATGGGCCACGGTCAATATTTGGTATATAGCTCCAAGTCATCACTTTTTGAAGAGTGTCTTTTCGTTTTCCAAGCCCCAGCTTACTTTCCAAAAAATAGAGACCGCTCGAATACTACTCTCCATTAACCTAAATTTTGGCTGTAGCTCATATACATACTACATATTATATTAACCAATATATTATATATTACATATTATATATCACATATCATAGATATGGACCAAGGTCCAAGCAGCAAGGACCCAGCAATGAATTCTCCAAAACAACCTTTGCCAAGTGACGCTTCACTCGCATCCCGTTCGATAAAGTCCACCTGCTTGACGACTCGTTTTCCTTGTCGCAAGGTCACGCCCAGCAATTTGTCGGAGTTGTGCTTGGTGACAAAACCTAATCGATATCTGTCCTCGTCAGGTCAGATGGGCTTGGTGCAATGAATCGAAACCATGCTTCAGCTAAACTGGCAAAATCATGGCAAAAAAGAAACGGCCATGAGAAAAACATAGCACAATTTATGTCATTTATGTATCAAAATTCAACAACAAATTCACCTAATAATTCCCCTGCAATTTCTGTCAGAAACAGAGCCAAGTCGCTGTCCACGGCAAAAGTTGGGTGACCTCGGAGACAATCGGATTGCGCCAATGGCGCCGAAGTCGGAATGCGACCGTCCAATGGATTGATGGTAAACACCATGGTTTTTACACCACATTTTGGATGAAAATATCGGCTTTACAGTTTAATACCACCCATTTCTGCCATCGGGGACGATGTCTTGGGTTATTAGCTTATTAGGCACCCAGAAGGAGTCGGAGTGGAGTCGCTGGAGCCAGGTGTTTGATTCATATATGCCATTTAGTTCATGCCATTCAACATCATTCAACTACATAATTTGTCACTTATAACTTGTTACACATCCTGTATCATCCTGTATTGTTTGCTCTCAGTTCAAAGCCACAGCTCCCAGTGCAGCCATGACACCTTCCCGGTTTCCCAGTCTTTTTCTTCTTCATGGACCACCTTCTGGATGCGCTCTTGACGCACTTTCAAGGTCTGCAATCGCTTCTGATCTTTTTCATCAGTTCCAGCTGGAAATGGATACTTCAAGCATTGGTCCTTGGCTTGGCCTAGAATGTCCTCGACCCTGGCTGATTCACCAGGGCGGCAACAAAGTGATAACCCTTATAGTTTCTGTTAACCTACGTAGAAAAAAACATGCCCAATTCATAGTTGCCCGGATAAATAACTTTGAGGCAGTTCCTTCAGCCAGTCTGATGCCTGTTCAGACAACTTACATCCTTGCTATGCAAAAGCCAACCTGGACGGATTGACAGTTTGAAACCGCAGTATATTCATTTTATATTCGAAGGAAGTTTAGAAGTCAAACTTCCGACAATATGGACAGATGAAAAGCAGAGCAGGGCAGAGGCAGAGAGAAGAGGAAGATTAGAAGAGAGAAGATCAGAAGAGAAAGAGTCAGAAG
>Ga0126342_10017958_pt1 | contig 12178 bp, 10 predicted proteins | sample Cyp1metagenome_FD_92528 | JGI IMG/M metagenome (GOLD analysis project Ga0126342, IMG submission 92528) | Coral microbial communities from Lord Howe Island, Old Settlement Bay, Australia - Cyphastrea 1 metagenome | ecosystem: Host-associated > Invertebrates > Cnidaria > Coral ... | reverse complement strand
GGATGGTGCCCCCCAGTTATAAGTTGGTTTATAAACCCCATTAACTATAGTTATATCTGCCATAAACCATAGTTATGGGAGTTATAAACCAACTTAGCTAACTATGGGGCACCACCTTGTACACATATATCATATATGAAGAAAAAAATGTACATGCATACGTACATACAAATAGATGACATAGAAAGGTCGGTGTACATGTATACATACATATATTTTGAACAAAAAAGTCTGTGTACAAGCATACATACATGCAAATATATGAGTATACAAAGTCTGTGTACATGCATACATACATACAAATATTATGTATGCGCCTGCGTCTATACATATACAGTATATATATATATATGTGGCATCATAATCTCTTCTCCCTATTACTAAAACTCCCCCAATTAATAAAAATAAGAATGGATTGGCAATGTCGTTTTTTTGGTGGGTTACAATTGCGTTCTTAATTGTGGTAATTGAAAATCAATAGGATCACACCTGATGTTTTTTATTAGGGTCCTAATTATTTCCTGGCTCCCTGTCCCATCTGACCGGCTGACTGGCTGACTCAGAAGCCGGATGGCAGCAACCCAAATGCTAAAACTAATACTAATCTCTGCTCCCTAATACTAGTACAAACATGTAGGCCCCTAAGACTAAATACCCCTTAAAAATAAAAGCAATAAAAATAGATCACCGTGTTTACCATTTGGGGGGTGTTTTAGTATTAGGGAGCAGAGATTACTTACGGTGGTGGAAACTTCACCACAACCACAAGAAAATGAAAATCCAAGACCAGTGGGGATATGAACACAACCCAAAAAATTGCCTGGTTCGTTGAAATGGAAGATCTCTGGCCAGATTTAATTACCAGGGCAGACCCTTCATATGGCTAGAAGATCTGTCACCTTGACCAAAAGCTTTTCAGATGCAAAGAATGCCATGTTGAAAACCTTTCAAGGTTTTGAAAAAAGATGAGCGTCCCACCTTCTTGATATTCTTGCTGTGAAATTTCATTGAAGGTCGGATACCCTCTGGTAAACTAACATAACTGTGGAAAATCACCATTTTTTATGGGAAAATCCACTATAAATGGTCATTTTCAATAGCTATGTTAAATTACCAGAGGGTAGAGATGACATCCCACTCTCAATCCGACGTCACAACATCTGGGGGCAAACCCCAACCTGCCACTCGGCCGACACGACGTACTCGTCCTCTGTCTTGTTCCCTGAGCGCCAGGGTCAGGATGAGGCCTGTTTCAGGGTCAGGTTGCTGGTGTCCCCTAAATATATGGGGCAGAGATGATCAACCTCATTGCAAGCAGAGTAGAGTTATATCATATAAGTTGTGTAGATATTATCTATATTATCTATATATATATATACTATAGTAGATATAATATAACCTCATTATAATATAGATGATAATGTAAGTTATATGAATTATATGTCTATCATCACGTGCTGCTTCAAGATCCCAGGATCCAGTGGTCCAGGATCATTTGGATAGCTCGACGATTTATGTCCAGTGCTAAGGGTTACATTTCAAAATGAGTTCCAACCTTTCATTAGTCTAACCGATCTAACCCTGTAATTAATTTGAGTGTTGATTTTTAAAATGTATATATATATATAATATAATTGATATTATATATATATATATAATTGTATTATATATATATAACTGATCTAACCAGATAATTTGAGATCCTTATCTCTTATGATAAAATATCGGCAAATCCTCAATTGCTACATTTATCTCCCAAAGACCGGGCCCAAAATCCAAAATGTCATCCATGGCTTTCTCCATTCAAACGATTGTTTTGGAAGATGTGTTTCGGACAAACCCCACATCTATGAAATATAAATTCCCAAATGGATGATATCCATTTGAGATATACAAACACATACAAAATATGTTGGTGGCTGTACTCCACATGCTTACTATAGTAAATTCCCCCTCCAGACAAACCTAAATATTCCAATACATACCCTGTGAAGCCAACGAATACCTAGTGAATCTCCCATGGTTCTGCCGGCGAAAGCATCATCCTCCTTCACTGCCCCCTTTTTTTAAGTATCATCATCTCGTGCTGGCTGGTTTATAGTTCTTTCCATCATGCATCAGAAGAATTCCTGTTTTTGCGTCCGGAAATTGGGGATACCCCCCATTCAGGGCCAGTTTTTGTTGAGAACAGGATGCTCAACCATCAAATTTAGGGATTTGTTCCTAGATTTTCAGGCAAGCCCATCAAGTCGCATTTTGGGCACTGCTCACTCGACCTCAAAAAAAAAACACTGGGTCTTCCTGCGAATGCTGATAGCGCCCCTGCAAAGTACTATGGAGAAGCCGCGGCCATCCTGGAGAAATGTCGAAAAATCTGCAGGATTTTTACTTTCTATGAAATGATGGCAAATAAAAAAAAAACAAAATAAGGGTTCAAGGGAAAATCATGGAAAAAAAACAAAGAAAATGTTGCAGGAAAGCCCTGGATGGAAATTGTTGGTACTGTAGAGCCATGGTTTCCTGCCCTACGCTTCACCGTAAACAGAGTCAGGTGACCCGAAATTGGTTGGCCTCAGAGCCTGAGCTCACTCAACACCAACTATATTTGGGTGTCTCGACTTAGCTCAACCTGGATGCACCCACGAACGTTGGAAAGAACATGTTTCCAGTATATACAATCTTCTGTAAAGGCACGAATGGTTATCTGTGTGTCCAACTATAAAGGTTGATCGGTTGATCCAGCGAAAAGACTTCTGTCACCTTCTCAACTTCCCCCCAGCACTATTGGCTACACTATACCATACGAAATCTATATGTGGGTTGCTTCCATCCCCTTTTTTGTTGACTTCCTCTGTTGTGAAAACATGGGAATACATGGCTTCCATGTTTAACGTTGCAAGATATCTTTCCATCGCCATTCCCATGATTCCCATGTTGGAAAAACAACTCCGATTTTCTTTGTAACAATCCAGATCTCCTCAAACGCCGGCGGGCCAATGGGTTCTCCATGCGCTGTGGATTCCGCTGCTTGCGAAGCCTCGATGGTGATGGGGAACCCCCGGTTCCCCCACCGCCTGGGGGGGTTCCCAACAGGCCTACTTGGGCAGTGTTTCTGCAGCTGTGGTTGATGTCCAGTTTATAGGGAGTGTATGGAGAGTAGAGCACTTACAGGGGAGTATATACGCAGATAGTATATGGGCACACTATGTAATGAGTCCTATATAGATACGGTATGGAACGTGTGTAGGTAGTATATGCAGGGTGTAAGGAATATATTTGGTGATGAAGCAATGTAAAATCTACACTGCAAATAGGTATATAACTTTAAATGGGTAATGTTGGGTATTGTATTGAGGTCGTGTTGCAGTATATATCTATATATGTATATTTTTGTAGGTACATACTGCATCCAAGCATTAGGATATAGGATTATATTTGGTATGCATGGGTACGCTTTGAGTATAGGTATGTAGGAAGCAAATATGTAGCATAAAGGCATACAATGAGTGGTAAGCCATGTGTCAGGTACGCTGTAGGCAGCACATAAGCGGGTTGTGGGTAGTATGCGCTAGATTGATATATATATATATATATTGATATGCTAGACATATAAAACAGAATCCAGTAACGAGGTGGCGTCTCTCAAATGCTGCAAATAGCGTACTGTCTCCACAATGCTGTCGGCTGCAAATAGGGTACAAATGCTGTCGGCGGTGAAGGTTTCGAGGTGGCTGGGGGGACCATACCGTTGGGGGAGGCGGCGATCCGGGGACCTGGTTCATGTGTATATATATATATACACACATAATACATATGCATGCATGCATACATTACATTATGTTACGTCGCGTTGCATTGCATTGCATCGCATCGCATCACGTTACATTACATTACATACATACATGATACATGCAGTGTACATGCATATATATATATGATGTTTCCGCAAAAGGCTTGAATGATCAAAACTTGCTGATAAGTCCTATGCCATGCCCAGCCCATTCGGGTCGAAACAACAAACAGTTCAAACGATTCTGAGGCCCCCCACCTGAACTGCCTCAGGGCGGCGCGTTTACCATTTGGATGCTGGGAAAGACACCAAATCCTCCGGAGTAGATTAAGCCAAGAAAAACACTGAGATTACTTATCCTCTGGTAATTTAACATAGCTATGGAAAATGGCCATTTATAGTGGATCTTCCCATTGAAAATGGTGATTTTCCATAGTTATGTTAGTTTACCAGAGGGTAGATTACACCAAATTCCACTTCGCAAGTGGCAAATGTTCGGCCAACATCTAAGATCTGCCTGCTTTTGGAAGATCTGCCCATCATTGCCCATCAGGGGCCAGGTGTACTCCCATCTCACAACAGATCCCAGGGTGATGGATGCACCAAGCCGCACCCTGCCGAAGGCATATTACTACATCACACGGTCACACGGTCACATGGGCCTAAACCTGAAATGCAAAATGTTTGGGGGGTGCTATACACCCATAAATCCCAAAGATTTTGAGATCACAAAAGTCCTTTGGTTTTTCATATTTTTTTTCATGACCTCTATGTCGATCTTCAGTTCTTCACCAGGGCTACACGGTGGACAGTGTGGACATGTCCCCACGTCATGCCCGCCTCGTCCAAGTACGAGTAGCTGGTCTGGCGCTCGCTGGAATCCAGTTGTGACAAGCTGCTCCTAGAGAATCGGGGACCGGGAACGGCGGGGCAGGATGCAGGTGATTAAATCATGGTTGATATAGTTTTTCAGATGGGTTGATATGGTCTAATAATGGTTAATATATGTTAATATTGGTACCAGTAAGGGTTGATACGGATACTCTTCTCTAAAAAAAATAGGTTTTTTTCATGGCGAAAAAATGGGTAATTTTCACGGTTAATCACCATGGTGAGTTCACCGTGGCACGAGTTCGGAGATGGGGCCTTATAACTATGTATATTATATATATATGGGTATGTCTCAAAATACCGTGTCCAAGTCCAAGCCGGGAAGTTTGACTAGGGGGTATGATTCGGGGTATGATTCGTGGGTATGATTCGGGGTATATTATATAACTGTGGTATACTGTGGTGAAAAATATCCACTAGTAGTCACAAATGAAACTGGAACTGTACCTTCTGAATGGCCTGCCATGGAAGAAACACTTTTTCGGACATCGAATTGGCACAGCTCAGTATGCTTTGAAATATGTGGATCAGTCAGCTGGATTCAACGGATTTCTTTGGATGAGAAACTGCCGATATTCGGATGTGGACTGATCCAGTATGATCCAGTATGATCCAGTGCTTCGTGATTATTTCTTCCATTCAACTGAACCTTTTGTGCACTCAAACATGATGTCTCCATGCCGAAAGAAATCATACCCATTGTACACCATGTTTGGTCAATATCGATTTTTTGCTGGTCCCTGCCAGTCTCTTCGGTGTTGCATCCATATTTTCCATGCCGAGACCGGGCCTGCGCCGGACCAGTTGAGGAATGTCTTCCCCAGCGTGCGCGAACAGCGAGAGGTCGATACATTCGAACATGTGCCGTTGCCCCTGCACGCAGGTGGGACGTGCATGATGGGTTGGTAACCCAGAGATTCAAGACATATGTTTGTGTATGTATATAAATATGTATATATATATATGTAAACATATACATATATATACATATATATGCATATATATATACATATATATATATACATATGTATATATATATTTATATTTATATACTATATGCATATACATATAATTATATATGATTGCATATGTATACGCAGAGGTATCTGAGTGTAGCAATATGTAGAAATGTGCAGCTTGCAATGTGTATATAAAATGTAAAACATGCATGTCTAGATTCATAATATACAAATACAAATATATTATTTGTGTATGTATCTATGTAAAGTATATACAATACACGCTTCCAGACGTGGATAGTGTGTACCTACTGCGTCTGATGTATATACACATGCATATACGTAATATATACGCAAATCCGCCGGCCTGCCAGCGTGCCTGATTGGAAGGTGTTCCTCCCCCCCTTCCCGCCACCCCTCCCCTTTCCCTCCCCCCTCTGATCGACAGGTACTCATTTGGTATGCTGTCAATGGGTTGTTCAGGAAAGCATTTGCTAGTCAGACTGCTTCTGATCTACGGCTCTGTCTTCGTCTCTTCTTCTTCCTCTTCTTCTTCTACTACTTCTTCTTCTCTTATCTTCTGCTTCTCTCTCCGGCTTCCACCTAGCGTGCACATCCACCTACCTCTCTCCACTTCCACCTTGTCCCCTCCATGCAGCGGTCTGCTTTCAAGCCAGAGGCTCATATATACATAGTACCTCGGGCTACTTTGCTGTGGTCTGTACGAAAGTGATATCCGGTCAATAGGTTATCACGGAACGCACTTGCTACACAAGTTGCTTCCGTTTTACGGCTCTCTCTTCGTCTCCCTTCTTCTTCTTCTTCTTCTTCTGCTTCTGCTTCTGCTTCTCTCTCTGGCTTCCACCTAGAGTGCACATCAAACTCCCTTGGGGCCACCTCTCTATGGCCGGCGGGCTTGCCACAGGCAATTAAATACGTGTTAAAAAACTGACCGGTGCTTTGACCTGCATAAGATGTTTAAAAAAACCACCTGTTCTATACATGTTGCACGTCTCAACATGGATATCCATGCGATGCCATGCGAAGCCCACTGCGGTGTCTGCGCCTCGGTATTTGGATGCGCGTGATCAAAATACAACGACTCCTGTGGCACTTTTTTTGTTTCAAACACGGCCATTCTTCGGAGAAAAAAACGGGAGTTCCATATCCAAAAATGGCTGGTTTATAATGGAAAATCCCATTAAAATGGATGATTTGGGGGTGCCCCTATTTTAGGAAACCTCCACTTGTAGGTTGGTCTTTTGAAGAGAAGCAGCTCCAAATGGACTAGTCCAAAGTCCCAAAGCAAATCTATCAATACAAACCATCGAATCTGGAGATGGTGAGGGGCCTTTTTTACACACTGTGACTGTGACTGCACTTCGTACCCCTGGGTTTCAATGTCCCAATGAATTGGGATTCTTAGATATCAATCTACCCATCTTCACGTTCAATTCCTAGCCATTGTCTCCAGTTGTGGTACCCTCTGGCAACTTCACCTAACTGCATTATATATATATATATGTATATATAGATGCATAAATATGTGTATATATATATATATATGTATATGTGTGTGTGTATTATATATACGTATAAGTATTTTATATACATATTGCCATGGAAAGTGATCATTTTCAACAGCAGAGCAGGAAGTGCTTTTTGAATGGCAGGATAGTACTCCATCCTCCGTTGCGGCTCCTTCCAACGGCCGTGCCCATCATCCAGAACAGGGAGCCACTCGAAGATGGGAACATTCCAAGTCGCCATGGTGCGTGCAGTCTCCTTGCCCCAGGGCACCAGTTGATAAGCTGACGGGGAAACAATGATGGCATGACTGGTTTACTAGTGGATCTATAAAGCACATAGCACGATTACAATCATTGGATTTTAGGGGTGCCGAGCCATACTGGAGTGAAGCAGGCGTTCACCCATTTTGATCCATTTTGGGGATACAATCCAATAATATCCAATGCTCAATGCTCCCGGCTCAAAATATGCAATATCTATGGCAATTCAATTCTCACCCCTCCGAAAAAGGCGGATGGTCTAGTACTACACAATTATCAACCATTTCTGGGTCGATCTATGTCCATCTGGTCCCCTGATGACCCATTCCTTTAGCATGGCGTATGTCTCTGCATTGTAGTCGTTGTTGGGATACACGCCTGGCCGAGAACGAGTCGCCGAGTCCTTGAGAAATGGGCCCAGCTCCCACCTCAAGATGCCTCAAGTAAATCCCCAAAATCGGTGGTATAATCCATCCCCAAATGGTTGATGGCATTGGGTTTACCACATTGTCTTGGATGCCCTCATACAGTAGTTTTCACATGTCCAGCTTGAGCCGCGCGAAAAATCCATCCACACCTCCCAAGATGGGCATAGCATCCATCGCTAGAACCATGGAGATCATGTCTAAAAGGCCTCAAGGCGATGATCACCCAGGATTATGGACTTAACTGGTGGTCACTTCACAACGAAGAGTTGGGTTAGACTGTTAGACTTGGGTTTTGTCCGAAAATGGCAGATTTGGGCGCAACTCAAAAAGAAATGTCCAGTTGACTCGCAAGACTGTCGCCGTGTGGGACGGAGATCCATTCGGCTTGGTCGGAAAATTGTGGCTTGATGGTTCATGGTTTTCCCTGCTGAAATCACCAATTTCTGGTGGCTTTACGACATGTTCAGAGACACCCAGAATCTGGGAAAATCCGCGCGATTTGAGGAAGCCTTGCCCATGACTTGAACCCCAAGCCCAGTCTTATTGCTGAAATCACCGCATTGATTCTTCAACTACTTGACGCTTAAACCACCAATTTCCTATTGTTCATGGTTAAAGTAATGATTAAAATGTGGTGAAATCACCATTTTCCATGGTGAAACGCTCATGTTCCCCATGTTTTGATGTTCTTCGCCTTGCTCGAAGCGATGCTGCGCGGCGCGACGTTCGGCGGCCGGGCAGTGGGCCAAACCCTGGGAGTTTTCTGCTATGGAAATGGTGGGTACAGAAAGCCACTGATGGGATGTGGATTTGTCTGAAAATCGGGGACCTCTAATCCATTGGTTAAACATCATCTTCCCTATTAAAAGTAGCATTTAATTCCCTTCCTAATATTAAAAAAAACCTTAGAAACCATGGTTTAGTAGGGGATTCCCAGATAATTGGGACAATTTAGGGGGGTTCATATTAGAGGGGTGGGATTATAAGATGGGATTATAAGATGGGATATGATGAAGATGGGGATGTGATATGTTTAGCCCACTGATGGGAAATGGGAACATGATAGGGGACATGATGCTTGAACAAGTTCTTTTTGGCACTGATATGATTATAATGGGGATATGATTATAAGATGGGATATGATGTAGATGGGGATGTGATATAATGATTCTATTGGGTTAATACTAGGGGTTTAACCATCAAAAATGGTGACTTAAGGAACAAAAAATGGGATACTATGGGGATACATAGGGATATGATATGACAAAAATGGGATCTGATTATAATGGGGAAATCTAAAGGCAAAAAAAAAATGATAATGGGAGATATCATGGGGTGCAATAAGAACAATAGATTGGTTTGAGGGGAAATGAAAAGGAAAGCATAGTCTTTTACTTCTGGGATACGGAGAAAAAAGTGGGCTATCAGAAAGTCAGGAACGCTCCTCCAATCAGATCCAATAATGGTAGTTGCCCAGACATTGGAATTTCACCGTCAAGAACAGGGATTCAACGGGCATACCCTCTATACACAGCAAGTTTAAGAGGGAAAACGATCATAAAGCATCAAATTGGGACATCTATCTCCAAGCCTTGGTGGTTGCAATCCAAATCTCCGGAATTTCAGGAACAGACGACATTTCCCATCAGGAAATGCACCCATATCGGATATGAGTCGAAGCTGGTTACCTCAAAACTTGGAGATTATATACCTCGAATGTCCACTTGTATCATGCGTCCGCGCATTTCGACCCCATCGTCCTATTATAAACAGGTGGTTGCCCCCAAAAAATTGGGCCCCAAACCCCCCCAGGCAACCCAGGGCCTCATTGCCCAGACTTAACGCCTTAGCCCGGTCCAGGACAAACACCGCAAATGGCTCAAGTATGAAAATGTGTTCATATACATAAACACATCTATGATCTACATATATCCATCGTATGTATGTATGTATGTATGTATGTATGTATGTATGTAGGTAGGTAGGTAGGTAGGTAGGTAGGTAGGTAGGTAGGTGTGTATGTATGTATGCATGGATGTATGCATGGATGTATGTATGTATGTATGTAGGTAGGTAGGTAGGTAGGTAGGTAGGTATGTATGTATGTATGCATGGATGTATGTATGTATGTATGCATGCATGCATGGATGGATGTATGTATGTATGTATGTATGTATGTGTCAAAGTATGTATGTATGTGTCAATGTATGTATGTATGTATCTATCTATCTATCTATCTATCTATCTATATATCTATATATCTATCTATCCATCTATCTATCTATGTATCTATGTATCTATGTATCTATGTATCTATCTATCTATCTACCTATCTGTCTATCTATCTATCCATCTATCCATCTATCCATCTATCCATCTATCCATCTATCCATCTATCCATCTACCCATCTATCCTTCTATCCATCTATCCATCTATCCATCTATCTATCTATCTATCTATGTATCTATGTATCTATGTATCTATGTATCTATCTATCTACGTATCTATGTATCTATGTATCTATGTATCTATGTATCTATGTATCTATGTATGTATGGATGTACGGATGTATGGATGTATACATATATACATATATACATATATACATATATACATATATACATATGTACATATGTACATATGTACATATATAATCATATGTATATATACATACGCCAATGTTTTAGTTATCTCTTATATTCTAGGCAGTCAGCAATTTACATCCTTCTCCAAGGCAGTTCTCCGCACCGACATACCACCAGGCAGCAATGATCACAATGTCCGGCTTCAGCTGCGTCACTGCGTGACTTCTCAGACGCTCCTGAAGTGATTGGGGTAAGGGGTACCCGATAGACATATAGACTAATCTAGATATAGGTATATATAGAATGAGATAATGATATAGACATATATTATGTGTATATATACCACAAGATCATGTCTTAAATTATATAAGTAGTTTTACATATAGTATATAATATAAATATAATCAAATACATATCATAAACATCAATAAACCCTATTTATTTGAGTTATATGTAAACTATAAATAAACCAACTAGCTCACTGGTCATTTTTTAATGATCCAATGATTTCAAGGACCATTTAATAACTCACCAATTCTTCACGCTCGTGTCAAACGTGGATGTGGGTCAGAATGAGGTGTTATGGATCAAGGTGGCCAAAAACAAACGGATAGTGATCCATTCACATGTCATGACAGATTTGAAATCTCTCCTAATCAGTCTTTTCTTGTAAAGAAAAAAAAACGTTAAAAAAAAAACATCTGATATCATCATTTATGTAAAAATAAAGATGATAATATCCCAGTTCTTTGTGTTTTTTGTTTAAAAACACATCTGACCTCTGACTGGCGCTTCTATCAATGGAATCAGAGTCCTTGGTGATGGCTGTGTTGGCCCCACATTGGGAGACATTCACAACCTGGCAGGGCCACTGCTTTTGACGATTTCTATGTCTATGTCATTATGTCTAACTCTCTCTACATATCTCTACATATCTCTACATATCTCTACAGTACATATCTCTACATATCTCTACATATCTCTACGTATCTCTACCTATCTCTACATATCTCTAAATATAATATGTATTATGTATGTAATGTAATGGAATGGAATGGAATGGAATGGAATGGAATCAATTCGATCGATCGATCGATCGATCGATCCATCCATCCATCCATCCATCCATCCATCTATCTATATAGTGGGTATATGTACATCTATATAGTGGGTATATGTATATCTGTATATCTATATAGTGGTGGTATATATCTATATACATACCAATTCTTGTGATTGTCCAAACGACCTCCACCCCCCAAACTCTTTTGATATATTGGGCGGGCAATTACTGAAATACCGCAAGATTCCTGTAGTTCACAACCAAGAAACTCCGGCAACTATACAACTGCATCATCCACGTATTTCCTATTTACCTCAATAATATCAAAAAGTCCTATATACATTCTTTTGAACAGTCGCCCACATGTGGTAGGTAGATCCAAATATGAAAACTTCGAGCAATGAAAGAGCTGGATGTCGTGGAATTTACCCAACTGCTAAGCATCAATTATAAACAGTAATCATATCCTGCTTGGTGGTTTGATCTGAAAAATGATGGAGTTCGTCACTTGGGATATTATGTGGAAAAATATATGGAAAAATATATATGGAAAAATCCGCCCACACCGCTTTGGCGGTGAAGGCGTGCTTATTGGGGGGCAACAGCAACACTAAATGCTCAATGACATTTGTTAATATAGCAGTCGCTATATCAGCTTTAGCTGGGGGGGG
>Ga0126342_10017957_pt1 | contig 12178 bp, 11 predicted proteins | sample Cyp1metagenome_FD_92528 | JGI IMG/M metagenome (GOLD analysis project Ga0126342, IMG submission 92528) | Coral microbial communities from Lord Howe Island, Old Settlement Bay, Australia - Cyphastrea 1 metagenome | ecosystem: Host-associated > Invertebrates > Cnidaria > Coral ... | reverse complement strand
TTCCTTTTCAGGTCCGGGACCTGAAAAGGAACATGATCAAGACACTGCCGAGGAATACTTTTTCAGGTCCTAGATCCAAACATTGCCGAGGACCTCAAAAAGAAGGGTCCCCGACTTTCAGGGCAAGTTATGTCAAACTATATCAAGTTATATCAAATTATGTCGAGTTATATCAAGTTACCATTATATATCCCACTAGTTATAGTTAGTTATATCCCATTATTCCCATTATATATCCATATATATATATATACATACACATATAAATATGTAAATATATTAATACATATATATATATATCCCACTTTCTGACGAAAAAGAAATGATTATTCACGACGAAACAATTCGACTGAGTCATCACTGTCGCAGCCGGAGCCCGATGCGGCCAGAGTGCCGGTAATGGTAGCGTGTTTAACGAACTAAGAGCGGCCAGAGGTGACACGATTTCGGCGGAAGATTAGATTCATTGGATTACTGGGAAAATCTTGGATGGGTAGAAACTAATCCTTTAGTCTTTTGGTATCAGTGGGATTATCTACTACCCAGCTAAGATTTTCTTTTTGTTGCAGGGTGTCTAAGAATGGCCATGAATATATTGGTGTACATGATGAGAAACCATGACCATGATCAGACACTGGATGAAATATGTTGGCGAATTGAGCAGTGTTCATAAACATTCAAGAACTCTGTTGGTTGATGATTATAGGGGATTATACTAACCAATATACTTGGGATTATCACACTCCATTATGATATGGGTTTGTCTGAAAAATGAGGTATACCTATACTGCAATATGCCAGTTTTATAGGGAAAATGATGAGAAATCATGAACATGATCAGACATTTCGAAAGAGAAGGGGCGCAGCGAAATTGGAGTCCCAAGAAATCATGAAAAGAAGATCTCACACTGATTTCCAATGGTTTTGTCGGTATTTGTGTCAACCATTGACCCTCCCACGTCATCAAAGCGTTTTCGTTATTCAGTTTGGAGTTATTTTTAGGCCAACGCAGCGTTTGAGGGACGCGGCGCCATGGGCCCTGGGCTGATCTGATGAGTGGCCAACAATATGGAGAATCGACCTTTAAATGATGACATGATGAAATATTTCAGGTGAATGATCATATTTCAGCGCGGCTACTATGAGGATTCAAATTTCTTTGACATGGGAAACATGTCCATGTATTTTGCCAGGTAATTTTAGGGGAATGTCTCATATCCCTACTGATTTCAATGCTGGATAAATAAGCCCCCGGTTGATCAATATGAAGGGGCATCATTTTGAACTTGAATTTTGAATTGTCACTCTACGTAGAGGACCAGCCTGAAGAAATAGTAAGCACCGGTGGCTGAATTCTCGTTTTTCATCAAATCATTATAGTTTAGCAAGATCTCCCCTTGAATCATGGGGATTATGTTGTTTCTCCCAAGCTGGTTGAGCTGAGCTTATGTGAAACGGTTTTTACATGGCCAGGAAGAAAATTGTTATGTCATTTCCCAAAGAACATGCTTCTTCCAGGGGCGCTGGTTTGCTACGGGGTGCAAGCTGTGGTAGTTTTTCTTATGTCAGATGATCTCGAACACATGTCATTGTCTTCCAGTGGAAACGTGGTTGGGCGAATCTTGGAAGTGTCCGCCACATTGTTTACATATCACCATGATGGACCCCTACAAATTCAGAAAGAAACGTGTATTGTATATTATTATACATATATTATCATATTATACATAGGTTATACTATGTAAAATTATATCATACGAACTAATTATAGTATATAGCTCTATGATGTTTTTTGTATATATGCATTGTATACACTATAGAGAGATATAGAGAGAAGGGCCTATAGTTCCAGAGTAGGACGTCCGGCAGAATAGCATACCAGAGGGCAGTTGTGCAACCATTAAAACCCAGTTGTATGATGTCATATGCAATATATTCGATTGAGCAGCAGTGTTCAAAACCCTTGTTGCTTGTTGATTGTGGGAATTCGTATTACATAGCTATAAAGGGACGACAGGGGATTTTGAACATTTCTCAGTTTGATTAGAAACCAATTGTAGTGAAAGTTCAGTACAATTTGTACGCCCTCCAGTTAGGTCCCAGTTAAGGGTTTAAACCGAACTCCCTAAACTCCAGCCAACATTGAGTTAAACGTATAAGATCTTATAGCTATGATTTCATTGGGCACCTAAAGTCGTTAATTCCCAGAGAAACTCTATGAATCTCTGGTGATTTGTCTCATGTATTTTTCCGCTAAACAAGGAAGGGGCCATGGCGACCGCGTGGTTGAGATGCTGTGTGGTCACGTTAGGCTGTAGGCAGATGGAAGGACACTGCTGATGGTCAAAGATTGGTTGACCGACTGGTGAATCGTACTCTTTTTTTTTGCATTGATGACAAGTTTCTGTTAGTTTACAACTCGGTTAACCAGAGGCTATAACATTTTTTGACATATAATGTAAATATGATTTACATTGTTATATACATATGCACTTGCATGGGTTTACAAACAAACTTATAGCTCAGGGGGTCCACTGGTCCGGTAGGTTTCAAAGATGATTGGTGATTAGGTCAACTTATGGCAGATTTCTATCGGGTGTTGGCACATGTGCATCACAGATGCTGCTGGAACCTGGAACCCTGGAACCTGCTTTTGGATTGGATGGCTAAGTTGATCATGGGTTGGTTTACATTGGGAAATTATGTGTACAACCCCTGTGAATGATACACACACACATATATATATATATATATAATACATATTGGTGAAGAGGATCAGAGCTTCCTGTCCGAGAAAGTCAGGCTTGACATTAACTTCTTGGTACCCCAAAGCAATACTGTTCGCCCAGTTTTTCGATTACTCGACTCCCAGGTGTTACTCGTTGAAGTTTGTCCATCGGATTCCATCGGATCCAACATGGTTTATCATCATGTTCACTGCAGTTGCCATTTGGGATATTCCATGTGAGGATTCCTCCCAGAGGAAACTGGCTGGTGATTTGAGGGAAACATTGCAGGCAATCCTGACCTGATCAGCCCAGAGGCCGCTAATGAGTCGAATCCATCCGATTCCCTGGGACTATTGGAGTATAATGAATATACTAATTAAGGTTTTTTGAGAGGGCTTTCAATCACTTGCCAAATCAGCGGAACATCAAAAAGGAAAAACCCCATGTTCATCCATATTCCGAACATTGTTCTTCAAAGTACTGTATACATCGCCATTCTGATAAGCTGGGCATCATTTGGCTTTGTCTGAAATTATGGGACTTACTTGATATTGTACCCGTACCCCATAATCTAATGGTTTACATTTTTGTCCTACTCAATTGTCGTTTTTTGGGTAGACCCCAGTTTGAGACACGGGCACATCTCATATTGCTGGTCATATATCCCAGTGTATCCCATACATATCCGACTATATTGTTAATGTGAATGTATGTACATATATATATATATCCCATTATAAAGGTATACTGATATTCCCTTTAGATTTCCTATGATTGGTTATTGGTTACTGTTGGTTCTATTACCAAAGGGTGTCCTTCTGTCCCCTTCGTCACGGTGGAAGGCCACTGTGACGGTCTCGCAAACGCGAGCGCTTCGTCACCCAGGATAGGACCTGTTCACAGAAAAAATGACCGACAATTGGCAGTGACTAGTGAAACACGATGCAAGGTGGTGCCCCAGTTCGTTAGCTAAGTTGGTTTATAACTCCAGTAACTTGGGCTTATGGTAGATATATCGAACTAGTCAATGGGGTTAATAAACCAACTTATGGCGGCACCAGCTTATGTAAACAAAACACTGGTTTCACCGTTTCAAGAATATATGGCATCAACCATAACACGGGGAGTCAACAATTGCAACGCGGGGAATCAACCAGAAAATAGCATGGTGCTGGGATATGTGGAGGTTTCCTAAAATAGCGGTACCCCTAAATCATCAATTTTAAGAGGATTTTCCATTCTAAACCATCCAGCTATGGGATACCCCCATTTATGGAAACCCCCATTTGCCTACATGAACCGCAGATTGTTTGGGCACCATGTCCCCAATTTCATGGACATAGCAAACATCACCCAATTGTTCTAGATTGAGTCAGTCAGCCATAGACCCTAGGTTCCAAGGATTCCCAAGGCCTGTAAACAGCGTGCCTATCCCATATGCTCAACAACGCTCAACATCTCTGGAATCGTACCCACATTTACACCACAAAGGACCCACATCTGGCGGATGGGTAGGGAGTCCCATCGCCACATCGTCCCCAAGGTCAACCACCAGCGTGGGTTTCTGGTGATAGCTTGAGGCGAAAATCTGCCCACATCCATCTTCTCTTTTGACACTGTACTTGAGGAGGTGTCAAAATCTTTCGATGTGATTGACATGTGATTCATCCTCTTGAAAGCAGGATAAGTACAGCGGGTCATTGGGTAAAACCACCTACGGAGAAACCTTGGATGGGTAGTTTTGTACCTTTATCTTTTACCAAAAATCGGGAGACACACACACACAAGCAGATATAGATATATTTGATTAGATTAGATTGGATTGTATTGGATTATATAGATTAGATTAGATCAGACCAAATCAGATTCATAGGACATCAGATCAGATAGATCGGATAGGATGGGATAGGCTAGGATACATAGGATGCATAGGATGGATAGAAAGGATAGATAGGGTAGGTAGGATAATAAGAGTAGATAAGGTAGATAGGATAGATAGATTGCAGAAGATTACAGTAAACTAGATTAGAATAGGTTAGATCGATTCGATAGATTGGATAGATAGATTAGATACTGCAGATTACTTAAGACAAGATATATATTTTTTTTTACCGACCACACCCTAGCTCATCTCCTTAACTGCAGGGGTGGGGTAATGGCGCGCCTGTCCGCCTAGTGGTCAACCCGAGTAGTGAACCCGGGTCTGACGCATGAGGGATGCGTCTTATCCACTAGACCATACCGGCTCTCTTACTTAAGGCGAGATTAATTAAGGTTAGATTAGATTAGATAGATAGGTAGATAGGTAGGTAGGTAGGTAGATAGTAACCGCCCAAAAGATAGAAAAAGTAATTTATCACTATGATTGACTATTTGAACGATTAGGATTTTACTTTTCTTTTCGGGGTTTGCTGTATGATGTTAGGTTTGTATGCAGTATGTAACAAACATATATATATATATATATGTAAATATAAAACTAGTATATTTACATACTTAAAAGATGTGAAACCAACAAAACTGGACACTGAAAGTTGAACGCGGCTGGCCACACATGTGTTTGCTTGCTTAAGCCCGGCCCAAGGAAAACACCATGCAACAGGGGTGTTCAAACGTCTGTACATAAATCATTATAAATCACTCATCCGGGAAGAACTGAACAAGTCAGCCAATAGATCAAATAACTGATCAAGTTGAATTTTCCAAAGGTTTTGTCGGAACGGTTTTGATTTCGGGCGAAGGGCATGTTTATGAAACCTTTTTTCAACATCACAGGACATGGCAACGGGAAGCAACACTTGGTCGTTCAACCAAGATGATCCCTGAACTTAGAACTTCTAGGTCTGTAGGTGTTGAAATCACCAGACCCACAAAGTGGGGCTCACAATAAAAAGACGTGTTTTTTTTTACACAAAATATACTAATGAACATTCTCATCTATATTAGTTAGAATTATAATATCATCTATATCTAAACTTATCTATATCATCGTATATTAATTTATTATATACTATTCATGTTTTTTTGACCAACGAACATCGCGTTTCGGTGCCGCACATTGCAGCAACCATCGTTTCATGGCGCAGAGAGCTGCGCGGAGAGCTGTGCTTTTTGCGTCACTGGCTACGCTGGCACTGCAGCTGGGTATCACCAGTTGTGCTGGATATATGGTGATTTCCATAAATGTGGGTACCCCTGAATCATCCATTTTAGATTGGGGTTTTCCCTGAAAAAAACCATCCAGCTATTGGGGTACCCCCATTTGTGGAAACCCCCATATTCGTTCCGTTTTTTAAGCATCTTCCCTGGGTCAGGACAAGCAAACCAGAAATGGGGAGAATTGTGGAATTATAGAGAATGATAGATATTGGAAGATACATCAACACATGAATACAGATACAAAGGCCAGCTAGCTAGATCGATAGGTAGCTAGCTAGATACATAGATACATCGACAAAATCTGATCGGAGAGCTTTGAGGAATCTCCCTATATGGCTAGCACGTACTGTCCTGCCGACTTTCCTTCCCTTCAATCCAACTTGTCCGATTGCATCCGCATGTTTGTTAGTTGGTTCGATTCACCGTTGGTGGCTTGGAACCCAACGTTCGAATTAAACGAAGTTTGTTTTGAAATGTGTTGAGGGTATATGGGCCATGACGGCCCATGTTTTTGCCTTTCTGTTTTCTCACCATGACATCCCAGGGTGCTGATTGGTGGTCGTGCCCATGTCTTCGTGGGGCCCAGGGATTCGAGGGATTCGAGGCAAGGAACGGAGGAGTCGACCCGGAACGCGGAGTGCCCGTGAGATTTGGTGTCCAAAAGCTGTTTTCCTCGGAATGTTCATCTATACTATATATTATATATATATATATTATAATCATGTTCTAATGTTTGATGTGGTGCCTGCAATGATTTCGCTGATCGAAACATCGGGTCCTATCTATATGTTGCCGTTTTTTTTTCCGTTCAGTTGAAGTACCGGGAGGCTCAACGTGGATCCGAAATGTTGAACGAATGGTCTACGTGAATGATATTTACTCAACAATCCTGATCCCCGTGAAGCACATACCCTCTGGTAAACTAACATAGCTATTGAAAATGACCATTTATAGTGGATTTTCCCATTGAAAATGGTGATTTTCCATTGTTATGTTAGTTCACCAGAGTGTATCTCAAATACCATTCTTACCAGGGTTAAGATTTTCTAAGGCTCTGTTAGGTAGGGTGGGTGTGTATTTGTTTGGGAAATCTATGAAGTATGATCTACGATGAACGCTCCAGGACTGATTGTCCACTATAGATCTACTGATATACTTGGATGATCTTGGATGCACGTCCCGGTTAGTCATTTCACTGACCTGCCATTCATTTCTGATCATGAGTCGCAGTGGGACCTCCAGCCTCTTCCTCAACATGACCACATGGATGGACTGAGAACACTGGATGGGGCCAATCCCTTCGCTACATGATACAGTGAGATTGATTTGCCACGGCGCACCGGCAAATCGCTACAAAACCACCGTGACACTGCCTGGCAGGCAGGCAGGCAGTACACTTTGCACAGTGAATGCGCCTTACAGAGATTGAAATGAGCAGTTGACGGACAGTTGGAATGTTCGTGACATTCACTTTGTGTCTGTCTTTGGAGCACTGGATCAACAGGTCCAGCAGATTCGCATGCAATCCGATACAATTTTCAGATTGCAGACCCGGTTGCAATCTTTGGAGCTTGAAGCAATGGCATGAAACGGACCCAACCAATGAATAAACACCAACACAGTTCCATTGAAGTGCACGCATCAGTCTTTAAAACACATATATTGAACTGTGTTGACTTGAGTTATATGTAGATTATGTAGTTATTACAGAACCACATATGTTTTTTTCTGATTAAAAAACAACCATCCTACCCCACCATCCTATGTCCAGGTCGCTTGCCGCGCCGAGCCCTCAACCTGGCTGGTCGCGGCTGGACGCGTCGGACCGGTCACCGCGGTTGCCGCGGGCACCGCGGCGCGGCTCGGGGGCTCCTTGGTTTCAATGGACCAATGGACCAATGGATTGATTTAAGGGGAAAATCTACTGGAAACCCTGGATTTTCAGGGATTTTCCCATGAAACTGGGGCTTAAACCTGTAAATTCTCCCTTAAACCCAATCCATTGAAATGATGAGGATTTGAATCAACAATAAGGAACAATGTGGGTTTCACAACTTGCAAAGGAGGAAGTAACAAAGACATGAGAAACACGGTTAAGTTGGTGGCTTCACCATTAGCAGAAACAATAGTGGTTCATATAAACACTTTCTGTAGGTTATTGGTTTCAAATATTTACCCTCTGGTAAACATACAAAAAGCTACTGAAAATGGCCATTTACTTTGTTGATTTACCCATCAAAATGGTGATTGTCCATAGTTATGTTAGTTTACCAGAGGGTCGCCATGATTCGGCATGGTTGATGAAGCAAAACGGGGCCAACGTGACGTGGTGATTTACGCAATGTTATCTGAGATTTAGCAAAAAGACATGACGATTCATTCCACAGTTAAATGTATAGAAATGAGATTTTTATGTCACAAAAAAGAATGGAACCCCATTTTTGTGACATAAAAATCCAATTTTTGTGGAAAAATCCCATTTTTGTGGAAAAATTGGAAGCCCTTTGTTGTTTTTCACTGGCAGTCGGTCCAGCTTGGTCCACCCAGTCCTCGATGGGAATCCGGGAATCCATGTGGGATGACAGCAGCGTTGTCGGTTGCTCCACCTGAATTTCTGGTACTTAAGCGGTGGTATTATGGATTTATGATGATTTATGTTCGGTCATTAAATGTTGATATAATGTTGATATAATGTTGATATATCATGATATATCAACCTTCCTTTCTTTTTGCGTTTAGTACTGGCTATGACATTCTGGCCATGACATTGATGACATTGACAGTTTAAATAACGACAAGTAAGCAGTGAGATTTTCATGCACCCACTTTCGAGGTATCATGCCTCAAACTGCTTGGCGAATTGGGTTCTGATTTAAAATCATTGACCTGCATTTTGGGATTGGCAAATGAGTCCAGTGATACCCCATGCATCTCAATAGCATCAATAGCCAATTGGGCAGCTTCAAACAGCTTAGTGGATGATTAATGTGATTATAGGAGATGAATTACCCTGTGTAATCCTGTGTATATGTATTGGGGATTCTCGTAAACCATGACATGGGAATCCCATGAAAACCCAGCATTCTTTTGGTTGTGTTCCAAGGGAATAAGGGATTAAGATGGATTGAGAATCATTTATTGATGACAACACCATTTGAGATGCTTACAATGGCTAATACATGGTAATACAATTTTCGGGCCCCCGATTGGTTCAGTTGGTCTTTAAAGCCCAGAAACCCCACTAGATATAGTTGGAAGTACTATAAACTATAAACCATGATCAAATTGGGTCTTCACCGACTTAGCTGTCGTAAACTGGGGCAAGTCCATTGGTTAAGTTGGTTAAACGGCCAAGTTCCCCACTTAGATGGGCCATTGAATTAGTCAAACTGGTTTGTTACTGGGTAAAAAAGAGGGTCTAATATACAATAGAATCAACTATATATAATATAGTGATAGTGTGTATAAATAAATAAATCAATAAATATATATATATATATATTACACACTATAAGTGTTATAAGTGGTCCCATGATATACCATATAAATCCATATAATGGGTTATACCCCAGATACTAAGCACTTAACTACTCCGTCCATCTTGGCCGCAGTGCTCGCTAAGGCCATCACTTCGACGTCCCCAAGTGCCTTGGGCTTCCTTGGGCGGTGAAGTGCTGGAGAAATGGCACTGCAGCTGTGCTAAAACCAGGCTATCACAGTTTTGACCCATAGCCATATTCGGTCAAAACATGAACAAGTGAGTATCAAACCACAGAATTGTTGTTTGAAAGCAAGAAGCGTCAGGCATTATACCACCGCAAAATGTATGTTGTTTTTCCCCTTTTTCCAGGAAAATGGTTGAACAATGTTACCCACTGAAAACTGGGTGAAAGTGAAAGAACACAACCAGTTTCCGAGTGAGGATGTCTTGAGCCACGTTCTAAACCCTTGTGTTCATGTTAAACAAGGGGGCCCTTGTAAAGGTGTGGCGCAAGTGAGAAAGGAACATGAAAGTTGACCAAGCCTATTATCCAATACCATATTAATCCATATACACATGTAATATGTATGCATGTATACATGTATACATGAAAATTGAACCCACGTTTGTCTCAAAATTATCCTTTGCTAAAGGTTTTGTTTAATCTGTTCCCGGTCTTGTTGGGTTCTGCTCAAGAAATGGCAAGTGTTTCTTTCTCATTCCTTCATGGTCCAAAGATCCATGTAAGTACCCTCCGGTAAACTAACATAGCTATGGAAAATGGCCACTTACAGTGAGTTTTCCCATTAAAAATGGTGATTTTCCACAGTTTTTTATATGTTTACCAGAGGGTAATGCTTCTGGAATTACTGTGAATTGCTTGCGGATTGGTGCAGTGGAGATGTTGCCATTTCCAGTTCGCAGAAGTTTGGCTAGAGACTTTCTGGCCAGGGCTACTTAAATGGCTGTTTAGTGATATAAATTTTGATAGTGATAGTGATAGTGATATAATAAATTTGATATATCATATGTTTAGATATATATGGCTATATCAAGAGCATAATTTTGATAGTGATCATGGAACACCACAAGTTTGATGATATAATTTAGATCAACAGCCACAAGTCTATATATCCAACAAGATTGATTCAAATTGATCATCTGATTCCATCTTATTCCAAGCTTTTTCAAAACCGTTTCCCCGTTTCCCTGTTTCCAGCCATGTAGGCGCTTGGCAGTACGTGCAGCTGAACCTGCAGAGGATTTTCGGTGCCGCAGCCGCCAGCTTTGGGCTTTAAGTTGTGTCAGCCTCCAAAAACGAAGACCGAAGCAGAAAAAATTACAGCTCTGGAAGATTGTTTTCATGATGTGTAATGACATACTGGTTGGTGGTTTGGAACATGTTTTATTTTTCCATATATTGGGAATTTCATCATCCCAACTGACGAACTCATATTTTTCAGAGGGGTAGGTATACCACCAACCAGCATATAATGACAGTTAACTTAGCTTCTATGTTTGTTTAGGTGTGTTTTGGCAGGGTGCACCCGTGGTGCAAACATATATTTTGCAGTCCTCGGACACAATCCGATGTTTCCTGAAGTTTCTGATTAAAATCCATTGCTTCCTAGCGAAATCCACATGTACGATAGTAAAGTAATTTCCTACTCTTATTGCTATGTTGGTAACATCCGCACGTTTGTTCGTGAATTCTTGACTTGCCAGTATGTTCTCGAATCAAATCCATCTTCGTGTTGTTTATCTCGATGCTGTGAAAATATGGCAAGTTCAGCTTTTTCTCATGGTAAATGGGTGTTTTTCCCATAACCAATCGCTTGGATGATTCTTCGGGTACCACCATGACTTAGGAAACCTCCAAATGGGTCTCTCTGAAAATCATGTCAATGTACCCCTAGACACCCAATGGTCAATCATGGTGAACCATCATTTTCCGAAATGGCTAGAATTGGAGGTATCGCCCATTTCCAGACACCCAAATATACCCAAATATCACATAGCTGGTTAGATATCCCATTCAATCCTATTCAATCCTATCAGGAACTTCAAATCCTATTTCGTTCCCAGATATTCCCACGTTTGTATCCTACAGTGGATGGGGCAGCGAAATCCTGCACCTTAGATGGTTGCAACATCCCAGCAAAAAAACATGATTTAGAAACCTTCCTAGTTGCCAATTGCTGCAGGATTTCAGAATCCATAGTCATCTGAAATGGCTCGGTTTCCTAAAAAGTATAGTATGATTTTCCCCCAACTCAATTTGTCATAGGATTTTCCAATTTCCATAAACCAATCAGCTATTGGGGTACCCCCATGACTTAGGAAAGCTCCGACATCTGTGAGGCATCAGTGTCTTCATCGCGGTCTACTTTTTCCAACGCCTCTTTGGCTCGCACACACCGGTCCCTTGGCCAGAAAAGATTGGGATTTTCATGGGATTTCTCAGGTTTTTCATAGGAATTCATCAGTTTTTAATGGGATTTTTACTATAAATCATCAGATTCAAATTGGGATTTTCCGGCGATTTTATGAGAATTAATATCATCTACAAATTGGGATACCAGTAGTACCGCACAAGGCGGTGGCGGAAGTTTCAAAAATAGGAAACCTGTAGGAGAGATTGGTTGTTGTGAATCAAGGATGGCAGAGCGAAGCCACTGATGGACCCAAAGGTGCTTGAGGTCTCCTCTCTTTCTCTCTCTTTCTCTGACTATCTACCTACCTACCTATCTATCTTCTATGTATCTGTCTATCTATCGATCTATCTCTCTCTCTCTCTTTCATCTAATTA
>Ga0126342_10017956_pt1 | contig 12178 bp, 5 predicted proteins | sample Cyp1metagenome_FD_92528 | JGI IMG/M metagenome (GOLD analysis project Ga0126342, IMG submission 92528) | Coral microbial communities from Lord Howe Island, Old Settlement Bay, Australia - Cyphastrea 1 metagenome | ecosystem: Host-associated > Invertebrates > Cnidaria > Coral ... | reverse complement strand
TTCCCTTGAGTCTCTCCAGACCAAGATTGCCACGACCTCCAGTTTGCTCTTGGACCTTTGTCGTGTTCATGGCATGACACCTAATTTGCAGAAGGGCAAGACAGAGCTTATGTTTTCTGCAAGGGGGCCTGGCCAGAGAGCATTTCGCCAACGATGGTTTGGACCGGAGAGCAATGGAACTTTTCCTGTCTTGGGCGAATCCAACGTTTATCACCTTCCTCTTGTTGGACATTATCGCCACCTTGGAGGTTTTCTGCACCATAGTGGTGACATGAAGCTTGAGGTGAGACGGAGACTTGCGATAGCACATCAGACATTCTCACAGCACCGCAAACTCCTGTTTCAAAACCTGGCCATTCCTCTCGCACGGAGAGTTGAAATTTTTCGGTGTTTGGTTCTGAGCAAACTCCTATATGCCACCGATTCTTGGGTCCTGCAAGATCAGAAAACCAAAAATCTTGTTCATGCAGCCATTATACGGTTGTACAAGAGGTTGCTGAAGCTCCCTGCAGATGCTAGGGTCACTGATGAATGGGTGCTTGTGCACACGGGCTTGCCGAGCCCCACAGTGTTACTTCGAGTCAGCCGTTTACGCTATTTGCGTACGCTTTTTGCAGTTGGAGCCACGGCCCATTGGGGAGTCCTGAATCTTGATGCTCCTTGGAATCAACTTATTGAAGCGGATCTCCTTTGGATGTACCACCAGCTATGGAACTCGAGTTCCTTGAAAGATCCAAGGTCTCATCTCTCACAATGGTTGGATCTGCTTATTTGGCATCCGGGTTATTGGAAGAGACTTGTCTCCCGTGCCATGAAACACGATGTTGCACAGACTGCAAAGGTCTTCCATGTCAGACATGCACATCAGAGCATTTTTGACTTGATGAGAGAGCGCGGTTTTCATGTTCCATGCCTCACAACGTGCAAACCGCTGGGTGAGAGTGTGTTTGGGTGTATGTGTTGCAAAATTCCGTGCAGAAGCAAGGCAGGTGAAGGAGCGCACATGTTTAGAGCCCATGGCATCACCAACCCTACCAGAAGCTTGTTTCAGGAGACGCAGTGTGCAATTTGCCTGAAGGAGTACCACTCTTTCGGTCGATTGAAGCACCATTTGATTCGCAGTGATGCCTGCCGCCAACAATGGCATGCTTTGAAATCATTTAAAGCTCCGCTACCAGGTATTGGCTCGACTGTTGATGAAAACCGTAATGCATTGACAGATCGTTTGGTCCCTCCAATGCAAGCGGCTGGACCTCAGCGCGACTTCCAAAGGCGAAGTGATTTTTCTTTAGTTGATGAGGAACTATATGAAAACATTGCTTTGGACATTCTACATGCAACTGACTGTGATGCTCTGTTAGCGCAGATTCGTAGTCGTGTCCTAGCCGCCACTATCTCATGGACGACATGTTCAGCCACTTTGGAGGAGCTTCATCTCAACCTTGAATTGGATGGGCAAGACCTTGGTGATATCCCATTGCAGACTGTGCTTCACCTTGTCAGGCAGCTTCAGTCTGTTGACGCGTGGCCTTTTCTATCCACCGATGTATACCAGACTGCCGAGCACTTCCAAGACTTGGCACACATTGAAGGGGCCTGCAGTGAAGTCCGCTGGCCAGAGGAAGCTTTCCCTGTCCCGAGGCTTTGGGGCAAACATCGAATTGTCCTCCACGCCTTTGCAGGCAGGCGCCGGCCTGGAGACTTTCAGTTCTACCTTGACCGCCTCCTTTCAGCGTGTGAAGATGGCATCTATATCCACGCAGTCTCCATGGACATCATCTATGACGCCACGCTTGGAGATGCTTCGCTGAAATCCACTCAGGAGTTTTGGTTTTGGGGTATTGATAAGCGTTGGGTTGTGGGATTCCTTGGTGGTCCGCCGTGTGAAAGTTGGAGCATTGCGCGTGGAGCTCTACTTCCAGATCATGCCGAACGAGCAGGCCCCCGAGTCATTCGCACTGTGCAAGAACTCTGGGGACTTGAGGCTCTTGGTCTCAAAGAGCTGAGGCAGATTGCCTTGGGCAATGATCTGCTCTTGTTCTCTCTTACGTGCATCTATCGTTTGGCATTGGGTGGCGGCTTTGCAGTGCTTGAGCATCCTGCGGAACCTGAACAAGCAGACGCAGCTTCCATATGGCGCTTGCAAATCACCATCCTGCTCACGCACTTTCCAGGTGTCGAAGTCTTAAGATCTCGCAAGGCCACTTTGGTGCACGGACCCCAAAGCCCACCAACCTTCTGAGTCTTAATTTGCCCGGCTTGAAGGAAGAGTTGAACCAGCATTCTGTTTGTGACAACTTACCCAAGCGGGCAGCGATTGGCCGTCAACATGACGGTAGCTGGGCTACTTCACAATTGAAGGAGTATCCCCCGGCACTTTGCTTTGCACTTGCATCCTGTTTTTTTCATCACATTGTCAAGGTCCCAGTGGCTGCCCGCACAGAACCTGCAGACCACTTTTTGGACTTGTGTCAGAGCTTGCTTGTACAATCCTTCTCTGAGCACATTGGAAGGGACTTTGCGGGATGAACAGGTTTGCTACATCTTAGAATTTACCAGCTAGGCCGCAGCGACAGCTACATCTTGCCTTGGGGTAAAAAAAATACACATATGTGTGTGTGTGTCATCTATCTGTATCCGTCTATCTGTATCTATTTATTGCATCCATCGAACTGTATCTATACGTATTTGTCAATCTACATCTATCAATCTGTATCTATGTATATGTATCTGACTCCATTGAGATGTATCGATCTATATGTACCAATATGCATCTATATGTATCAATATGCATCAAAATGTATCGATGTACTTGTTGTGTCTATCAGTACCCCTATATATATGTATCAATATGTATCTACATGTATCTATACGTATCTTCATGTATCTACATGTATCTATATGTTTCTATATGTATCTATATGTATCTATATGTCTCTATATGTGTCTATATGTATCTACGTGTATCTATATGTATCTATTTGTATATCTATATATATATATAAATGTATTTATCTGTGTCTCTATATATGTGTGTCTATTTTTCTGCATCTATCTACAGTATCTGTATCGGTTTATCTATATTGATTTATCTGTATTATTCTCTATCTATCTGTATCTACCTGCATCTGTCTGTATTGTTTACATGTATCTATTTGTATCTCTAAATGTGTATCCACCTATCAATCTATTAATATTTCCTTCTATCTATTTGTATCTATCTATGTTTCTATTTATCAGTATCTTTCTGTATGTTTCTTTTTTTCTGTATCTCTCCATATGTGTCTATTTATATGTATCAGATGTATATATATATTACATACATATCTATCTATTTTCGTCTGTCTATCTGTCTATCTGTCTATCTAGCTCTCTATCTATCCATCTACATATCTAATAATCTTGTGCCGTTGTCTTTTACTATGCATTTATGATCATTTATGTATCTATTGTAGCTTCTTTTAATGCATTCTTGTAATGACGCGCTCGTTCCGCCGCGCCATGCAAACGCCTGGTTCCCGTTCCCTTTGGTCCCCTGGGCCGCAACTGGCAGTGTTTTGGATGCTTGCCTACAACGTATACCAGAGGGGGAAAAATGAATTGGACTTTGTTGTGTAGGTCTTGGAGGTAAAAAGTATTTAAACAGTATTTTCGGATGGAAGTTCAATGATATTTACCACGGTGATTCCCAGGGTTTTCAACTTTTCTATGTACCTTGGGATGCCAAAAATCTGGGCGGGGGGGGATGTTGACCAGCTATCATCCGGACTTTTGGATTTTTAGGGACTGCAACAACTGCCAGTGCCAACAACTTCTGCAGCAGTCATCTGAGATGATATACTGTACTGTACACTAATAGAGAATATGCGAATGATCTAATTATGGATCCTGAAAAAAGCAAGTCCATAAAATTGTATCTAGAATATCTATATCTAAAGATGCCGATTTTGACATATACGAACTTGTATTTTAGACTACCTCTGTGAAGGTTTTTCTTGGCCAACCCGGCCGTTTAAACATACGGAATCCAACTTATATTATAAATAAATTAAACATACGGATACAACTGGTGTTTCATACTACCTCCGAAACAAAAAATGCTGGTATATAAGCATAGGTTCTCGCATATCACAAGAACATACAGCACCAACTGACAAAAATGGTTCATGGTTGCCCCAGAAACAGAAACATGAATCGGCGAGGAAAAAAACGATAGTAAATTCCGAAACTATAATTTGGATACAGCAAGCTGCTCTTGTAGTGTTTGAAACCATCGCAACTGGCTGTGACTCACAAATGGCGAACAAAATGTACCGAACATACACTGGCTCAAGGCTCGACCATACAACATTCAGGTGTTTATTCTACAAATGATTCTAAATGTGGATTCCACTCTATATCAATGTAGCACCACAAGACTACAAACATAGCATGGAAGATCGATATAGGAATTGTCTATTCAAGACAACACTATATCAATTGTCTATTCAAGCGACGCAAGCCCAAGGCTCGGCTTAGAGCTTCTCGAGATGTCGAGGGGAATCTGACCAAAAGCATGGAAGAAACGATAAGAACCGGCATGAACCAAACATGTCCCCCAGAAATCTTCCTTTACACCTTTGGTCTTCACTCTTCTCTTAGGCTTCCCAGAAAACTGCCACAATTTTAGGCGCAACACTGGCGTCATGCCACCGACCACTCTTCGAGTAGGTCATTCGACGACACGCAACCAGTGAGTCGCTCGGCGATGCAAATCGCATGTGAGGCCCCTGGCAGGCAGCGCTGAGATCAAGATCTATGCGCTATGGCAGCGCCATCCAAGTCTGTGAATATCCAAGAAGCACACAAAATAAGAGATTCACACATATCGATATATATATATATATACATAATCATCTATATGTATATATATATATATATTGACATGATTAGTCTTATATTATCTTCTATTTATATGGATGTTTTAAGGGTATACATATTCGTCTACATTATTCCATCCGCTGATGGTGCACTGCCCCGCCCATGGGCGGAAAACAAGGTCACCTGGTGCATGCGGAAGTTGCAGCAACTCATGTCTCTGCAGGATTGACGCCGAAACATGGACATTGCTGGGCGATGCGATGCGCCAATCTGTTCCCATGAGAAGCAAAACAGATGAATTTTTAAGCCGCGAACATATGCTCGAGGTGTATGGTACCTATACCATCCTATACCTATACTGCTCATCTACATTAAGCGCATTAAGGGTAATTTGAGCAGCCTGACCTTCAGAAAAGGTCGAACATAAATCTACCAAAAGCCACAGGTTTTAGCCTGCCAAGGCTGTTGGATCCATCTTTTTTTCCAGGCACTGCCATGATGAAATCATGATTGAGATTAATGCTGACTGACATATGCTGACGACAAAATTATCTACGACCCCTGTTCACCCAAGTCTTTGGGATATGGGATATGAATGGATATGACTATGGCTCAAAATCATTGACTTGAGAAATAGTACCAACTGCCAGGCCGCGTCAGGGTCGTGCATGTTGACTTTAACCCTGGACCTCATCTTGCAATGATTTCAAGTGGGCTCAGCAATAGGAGCTCCTACCAGCAAGAAGTGGAACTTATAACCGGATTGAACAGGTTTTAAGAACAATCCAGTAAATATGGCAGTTCAGTGATGTATTAAAATCCATTATATAATTGATAATATTGATACTTTAAAACTTGCAGGGACCACCCACCCAAACAAAACAACTTGACCAATTCAAAATTCACTGGAGACTGAGACACCCCTACAATCGCCTCAGCCCCCGCATGCGTCTGTCCAGAAAACCTTGCAGCTTCGTAGAAGCTGGTGTGAAATTTCAAAAACGACCACTGCGCACCTCTGCAGAAAATCCGGTCAACTTGATTCAACTTGTATATTATGTTGTATGCATACGTCACCATACCTCTATCAAAAACGGATGTTAAGACGGATGAACAGTGCAATTTTGAAAACAATCCGTCCAAATGAGACAGTCAAAACCAGAATTAAACGGTAGACCACAGATCTCTGGATGTTTTCTATATTGATCCAACGTCCGATATATTGCATGTGAACTTATCTTTGAACGGTGCAGACCTTTTCCAGAGGTACAGTATCCGATGTGTCAGCAAACATCGAACACACGCGCGAACAACCATGGTTGCAGCCGTTGCACGGCTATTGGACCATCCATCATCTGGTACGTTTTTATATGACATTGCTCCAAAGCGATTTGATAAGCTAGAGTAGTTGGGATACACCTCACTATAATAACTATATAATCATAGAGTATACACCTAGTTTTGGGATGATATACTAACTATAAAGTGGATATACAGTAGTTATAACATCCCATAATACTGTATATCCACTTGAATAACGTCTCACTGGAACTGCGCCTCAGACTCTGCGATTCCGTGTGCCCAGAGGCCCAGAGGTGATCAACGGAGCTCAAAACATGGAGTGGGCACCCATTGACCAATTTCTGGTTGTATTGTTTCTAGTAAAGCACGCAAATTGCGGAAATTTTCAGGAATTAAATGCATGTTGATCCCATCAGCAGAATATCACAGAAAAACGAATGAGGGACCCCAACAGGAATAGATCCATTATTATATAATATTATATATATATATATATAAATTATAGACCAAAAAAAATAGAAGGGAATGGCAATTTTTGGGGAAACAACTAGGAACCCAAAACCTTTCTTTGCCGCACTGATATCAATAGAAATGGCCCATGATGGCCCATGGCTCACGGCAACAACCACAACGCACGGCACAACTTTGAGCCCAAACCTAGTCGTGGACATACGAAAACCCCACGACGGCGAGCACATGAAATAAACAAGTCAGCGTGTTTTTGTCACGTTTGTCACGTCAATAGCATTGAAAATCAGGATGCCACAACATTGCCATTTCACTAAGGAACATTGCTATAAATCATTGAATTTAGAGGTTCCCAACTTTGAGGACGAAGCAATGTAAATCTTCTATGTATATATAGACTGTATATGTATATTTATATACATATACAGTATATATATATGAATATAATTATATATATATGTATACATGTATATGTAAATACATGTATATGTAAATACATGTATATGTAAATACATGTATATGTAAATACATGTATATGTAAATACATGTATATGTAAATACATGTCTATGTAAATACATGTATACATATATGTATATATATAATTATATATATAATTATATATATATATATGTAAATAATTATATATATATATATATCACAATATATAACTACAGGGATGTCTCGCATATGTAACTGGCTTGTGAAATGCAATTCTTGCCCACTTGGACAGTGGGATGCACTGTTCAGCACACCTGTTTCCGAGTGCTGCATTGGTCAAATGCGATGATCATCCAAAATAATTAGGCACGATATCAAATATAATTATATATATATATTTCACACATATATGTATATATATATATGAAACCACCAGCCGGATAATCACTATTTATATCTATCTGAATCTATATACACATTCTGTCTTATGTAATTAAGATGGTTTTTTATCATGTCATACTCCCAATAGTTTGTTGGTCAAATAATATGTCTACTTCATTGGTAAAACGCACCCGTTTTGACACCTGGTCACCTGATCAACGCGCTGACTTTGACAGAGCAAGCAGGCCCTGAAAGGGGTGTTTTCGCTGACCTCAGAGACAAACCCATGAATAAACCTACCATTTAACAGGATGGTTCCCTAAATTAAGAAATCATGGTGGGACATGATTTTAATTTAGGGAACCATCATTTTAAATCATTTCGTCTTGAAATGGGGGGTTTCCTAAGTCATGGGGGTCGGGTGCACCCTTAAATCCATTGAGGCAGCCATGGTGACGACTGGGAATCCCCCACTTTAAGAAATCTCCATATTAAACATCGGATACCTTATGGAAATTGCTAAATCATCTATACGAATGAATCATGTTCTATAGCTATTTATAGCTATAGGCTATAGCTATAGCTATGTATGTTAAATGACCGGATGGGTAAATCAATGCACTTCTTTGGGAAACTAGTGATTCAACATCCTCAAGGCTTTTTTTTGGGTCCTACTGTAGCCGTCTGCCAAATCATTGGTGAGTAACTCCCCAATCTCCCTGCTGACCTGATGGGAAAACCTCATCCTGGAGCCCCGGTTTCACCATGAGCAGTTTCAAGTCGTTTCTGTCTATGCCAAAGCCAATCTATTCCCAGGTTTACCCTCTGGTAAACTAACATAACTATGGAAAATCACCATTTTTAATGGGAAAATCCACTATAAATAGCCATTTTCAAAAGCTATTTTGACATAACCAGAGGGTACGCCCATTGACCCATTGACCCATTGGGATTGGCCAAAAGGGCATATGTTCATCGAGACACGGGCGGTTCACGCCGTGCTCTTCTTTTTTTCATCTTCACGAGACCTCAGACCGCCAGACGTTGCGGTTGATGCGAAGAAAAAATCAAAGCTTGTGCTAAGTGCAGATTTTCACCTACACATCGATAGCCAATACATAATGATATAGATAGACATATATACACAGAAAAAACAATTTGAACAGTATATATAATATATATATATATATACATACATATACATATAATATATATATAATAATAATAATAATAATATATATATATATATATATAATTTGCATAATAATAATATGGGCATGGCTCAAAATTGAGCTTGCCGAAATGGAGGGTTTATCCCTTCCTGGTGCGGTTTGTGCCTCTGTGTCTTGGACCGAGCTTTGGACCATTGGATGGGCTGAATACCGAGCAGGTATCCTGTGAATGCAGAATAAATCAGCTAGTATATGCTAGTAACATGCTAGTATCATATCACAAGACGCATCAAAACATATCAACTCAGAAACCTTAGAAAATCTATGAACATCCCTCATATTCTCAAGTGTTCCATCCATTTGGATCCCCAAAAATCCGCGATCTTTTTCCCCCCCGAACTCCCCCAAGTTGAGTTTCCGCACTTGGCGCTCATGGAGCCTACGGCCATCACGGCTTTGCCTGCGGCCTTAAGGCTTGTCTTCTTTGAGGTATCAGCCTACCAAGCTGCGTGGTTTTTCGCGGAATGGAAGCTTTTGAGGAGATCTGGAGAATCTGGAAATATGGTCATATTTTAACATAATATATGTACTATATAATATATGATATATGTACTTTGAATATGTGTATATATATATACAAATTAATCAATTTAATAGATCAAGGTTGGGCCATCATGTGTGGGGTGACTGGTCGGTCAGCGGCTGACATCTCTCTTCCAGAGAAACAACATGTTTTTGCCAAACAACAAATATTAGGTCTTGTGATTTTTCCGTTGGGATTTATAGATTGTTTTGTGGAATGAAGAGTAGCAGCGTAGCATCTGCCTACCTGGAATTGATCCATTCCATGTTGAATCATCATTGGAGGTTTATTTGTAGAATCGATATGAATCAATTATATATAATCATTGGAGATACTGACCTCATTTGGGCACCACATTTGGGCTACCCAGAAATGGATGCGACAAAAATATGCCATGTTAGCTGGAATATCATCATTCCATATCTGGGGCAAACATATCCTAGCCCAGTATTCTTGGGTTTACCCCATCATATGCCCCATATATATATACATATATATATACATATATATATACATAAATATATATATATATATATATACATATTTACATACATATATACATAACACATATATATATATATACACCCAATGTTTGTTTTAACTGTTGAAATGATTAAGACCATCATATCACCATGATGTACCGTAATTCACTGCCGATTCATATCCATGTGTATATATACACACGTATATAGTACTACTGAACTAACTGGATAGAATATGGCATTTCAAGCATATTCCCATTTAAATGAGGGGTCATTCAGATTTACGGATTCAATCTATCTTCTCCAGAATGACTATATATATATATCACCCTAGTCATAGATAGACTATCCGGCACACATCGTCAAACTACAATCCTGGAAATAATGTAAAAGGCATCTTTTTTGGCAGTTCCCAAAGTACTGTACAAGATGAGGCCCCTCAACAATGCCCCCTAAGTATTGTTAAGGTGAAGTAAAACTTGGTTAACGTGGAAAATAACAACATCGGGAGATACAACGTTCACATCATGTTTGTTTGGGGGCCTCACCAGCCTCACCTCGTAGAGAAGAGTATTGTTAGATTTATGAATCAGTTCCCCATAATTATGATATTCTCCTAATACATATCTATATATATATGGGTTTGTCTGAAACTAGGGTGTCCCAAAATCCATTGGTTGATCATTAATTTGTTCAAACTCGCCCAACAAAACAAAAGTCACCGAATGTCACCGATAGGTCCAAAATGGGCCCAGGATTTTCCATGTTTTTTTCCCTCGTGTAATCAGGGGGTTGAAGCAAAATTAACCAGAGTTGTCCCATAGTTTTTCTTTTTTTTAGTAATTCATTGACATTCCCATATAATTGTATGTATATATATATATATATATATTTATATCATATTATATATATATATATTATATTCTATATTATATATTATATATTATATAGTATATATTATATATTATATATTATATTAGATATATAATATTATATTAATATTCTATATTATATATTATATATTATTTATATTTATTATATATATTTATTATATATATATATTAAATTATATTATATATATATATATATTATATTATATATTATCATATATTACTGTATAATATATTATTATATATTATTATTTATTATTATATATATTATATTATTATGTATTATTATTTATTATTATATATATTATATTATTATATATTATTATATATTATTACAAATTATTCAATATTAAATATAACATATATGCTATATATATATATACATTATCTGATTCTATATATATCATACATGTTCTAGATAATAGTACATATTATCATTATATAGTCATGTTATCATTTGTGTTGATCATGACCAGATCATGCCCGCCTGTGGCGAGATCGGACCGTCCTCACCCAGGAGGTCCATCCTGCGGCTGCGCCAGGAGAACTGCGCTGGTTATGCCTGGCTTAATGGTTACTGGTTTAATGTTTAATAAATGGATATTACTAATGCTTATTTTCCTGGATCATGACTAATAATGGTTATTACAGTAATTAATTGCTTTTAATTGCCATTAATGGTTATTAATACTTAGATTGAACCTTATTACTGGCTTATGGGTTATGAATTGCTTGTTAATGGCTATTATTGTTATGTGAACCATGAAATTATGATTAATGCCTTAATGATTAATAAATGGTGGTCATGAACAATTAAATGTTAATGTTTATGGCTCAATGGTTAATGACTATGGCTTAATGGCTAATAAAATAATTCATGGCGTATTAATGGTTAATAAAATGTGAATGGTTATGAACAATATTATTTTCAATGATTAATGGTGGTTCTCATGGTGATTTAACCATCAGATGCCAATAGATGCTGGTTCTCACGGCGATATAATGAACATTTATCAAAAGATGATGGATTTACCCCATAGAAATTTAACACGGCTATGGAAAATTGCAAATTTATAGACGATTTCCCTACAACAATTCGTGATTTTCCATAGTTATGTTCAATTACCAAAGGGTCATCCACAGAATTCTGTGGCTTTAAATGACAGAGTTCCCTCAGAACTGATCCTTGGATGATAACTGATCCTTGGATACCCTATATACCCTATTATGTTAGGACACCTCCATTCAGAGATCAATCCTGCTGCGCTTCAACGCTCGTTCCAGGACCTGGACAGCCGGGCCAAATGGAAAAATATTGACACAGCAGCTCAGCCACAAAGCTGCCCCCAACATCATAAAAGATTTCTCTATGCCTATGCTGACTCATCCAATCAGTCGAAGCGATCATCTATATATATATGATATATATATATATATAAAATATGATGTATAAATATATATATATATATATCATATATGGTATATACATATATAATATATAGTATATGATACGTATATATGTATATATGATATATATGGTATGTATGATGTGTAAGTATATATATATATATAGATATGCTATATATATATATACAGTATAT
>Ga0126342_10017955_pt1 | contig 12179 bp, 8 predicted proteins | sample Cyp1metagenome_FD_92528 | JGI IMG/M metagenome (GOLD analysis project Ga0126342, IMG submission 92528) | Coral microbial communities from Lord Howe Island, Old Settlement Bay, Australia - Cyphastrea 1 metagenome | ecosystem: Host-associated > Invertebrates > Cnidaria > Coral ... | reverse complement strand
TTGGCATCGAACTCGCTCGCTCGCTCGCTCTCTGTCTTTCTTTCTTTGTTTCTTTCTTTCTTTCTTTTTTTGCTCTCTCTCTCTCTCTCTCTCTCTGTCTGTCTGTCTGTCTGTCTGTCTGTCTGTCTGTCTGTCTGGGTGTCTGTCTGGGTGTCGCTCTGGGTGTCAGTCTGGGTCTCTGTATGTCTGTATGTCTGTCTTTATGTCTGTATGTCTGCATGTCTGTCTGTATTTCTGTCTTTATGTCTGTATGTCTGTCTGTCTGTATGTCTGTATGTCGGTCGGTCGGTCTGTCTGTCTGTCTGTCTGTCTGTCTGTCTGTCTGCATGTATGTATGTATTGACGCATGGATGGATGGATGGATGGATGGATGGATGGGTGCATGAATGGATGGATGGTTGGCTGGACGGATGGATGCATGGATGTATGTATTTATGTATGTATGTATGTATGTATGTATGTGTGTATGTTTGTGTGTGTATGTATGTATGTATGTATGTATGTATGTATGTACGTATGTATGTATGCATGTATGCATGTATGTATGTATGTTTGTATGTTTGTATGTTTGTATGTATGTACGTATGTACGTATGTACGTATGTACGTATGTACGTATGTACGTATGTACATATGTAAGTATGCATGCATGCATGCATGCATGTATGTATGTATGTGACATGCATGTAACGACAGTGTATGAATAACACAACATGCGTATCATATCTTCAAATCAAGTGCATTTTCTGCTGGATATGAAATTACTGTGCGAAAATAGCGAAAGACACACGTCACCCAACCCCATGTGTATCACTGCGCAAAAGGAACAACAGCATCCTCGCTTCACAATCATCCAGTTGGCTGGAAACACCCCATTCCCCCATCATTCGCCCTTCCTTCCTGCACATTTACGGCTTAAACGTTACTCCCCGGACTCCCCAGAGCACATCCAAAAATGGTTCCGGGGGCGCTCCTGGGATGTGACTACATGCGCAGTGGCAATGTCCCACCTTTTTTTTTTTGGCAATAGCTACCCTTACCATGATGGCGATGTCGCAGTGAGGTTGCTAATGCATTGTTCCAAGGAAATTAAAAGAAACCACGGATTGTGCCTCCAAATGTCAGGTGTTTCTCCAGTTTTCGCTTAAACCAGTTCAGGGAAAAAAACAATGCCAATTTTAGATATTTAGCATCTGGCTGTGGCTCGGGAATGGGGTGCCAATGGCACCAACATGTTTTTCCCGATAGTACCGGGGGGTGCAGTTAAGGTGATATATGGTTATATTTGGGAAATAATCCTTCTACCTACCTGACTCACTGTGGTATACTATGGTTATACTATATCCACAAAAAAAACTGGAACTGCAGGGTCAAGGAAACCAGCATTCAGAGGGTGTGATGGAAGCCACAACAAAACCAAAACATAATAATCAATATCATTTCAGGAAGTAAATATGTGGCCAATCGAATTCCAATGTGTCAATATCTCCAGACGACTGAAACCCTAAAAACCTATTAATTGTGTATGGATCAAAACCCTATTGCTTGAAGTATCATGAGCAATCAAAGGTACTTGAAGCTTCCAAAAGTCAGGGATACTAAGTCCATTTGGGGCTGTTTTTTCCTGTTTAAGGTGTCTGGTCATGTTGCCCGGTCACCTAGCCCAAAAAGGTCGTGGAGCCGGGATAGAGCCAAATGATGTAAACAATAGATCACACCCAATCAGCAACAACCACAACATTAATGTCAACAAATCTCAAAAAGAAAACTCTACTTCGTGTGATCCTGACCAAATCATTCACAGAAAATGCTGACCCCAACAAACAACGTTGACATTTATTCTGGCATAAACACTGACACGTGTTCGAACATTAATTTTGACATGTGTTCTACCAATATTCTATGCTGGAACTTATCCTGACATCTGGTGGCATATCTCCCAGTAAATCTTCTGACACATATTAAGACATTGATTCTGACATATATTCAGGCAAATCTTCGGACATCAACTCTTATACATTTTCTGACATATTGTCTGACATTTTATCTGGCAAGTTTAACGTAACATATTTCCTGACTGATGTGACATATATTCTGACATTTGCTCTGGCAACATTCGTGTGACATATATGCTGATTTACATTCTCATATCACCATTTTGAACTCTGACATTTAGTCTGACATAAGATACATAAGTTGATAGTGACAAGTGTCCGGACAAGGAACCTAACATATTCTATAATATTCTATACTGTTCTCTGACAGGGTCCGGTGGGGCACACAGAGTCGGGGATCTTAAATTGCTAGGAGAAGAGGGGTTGCAATCGCCCATGGCTCATCCATTCTTTTTTTTGCGCCCATGGTTAATCTTCTTTGCTAACTCTAAAGCACAAATCACATTGGTCCGGTAGGAAGTATATATAATTATATTCGTTTACAAGCTATATTTTTCCAACTACCCGCATTCTACATCAGTCAATCTGAGACATTCTGCAGAATTGCCACTGCTGAAACCTTCAAACCACATTTCATGAGCTGGAGCCACCCCAATTCCGAGGTGGATTGGCATAGACTCGTGATCGTCAGCCAATCTTGCGAAGGGAGAACTTAAAACTACACAACAACCGTCAAGATGATACAAAAAGATGGGCATGATTTTCGTAAATCCTTACCCCTGAAGTTCTCAGAAAAAACAGTGTTTGCAGGGCGAATATTGTAATTGTTGCATGTTTTTGATCAATGCAACATCCCTTATTCATAAATGTTGATATGCGTTTCTTAGGTCATAATAGTCTCCCAAAAAAAATATAACACACCGTGACCTCCTCCAATAAATAATCAACACATATCTTGGTTACTACCCATCTGAGTGATGAAACAAACTATCCTTGATATTTGAGAAGGAAAAGGATCCAAGATTCCCAGATAAAAGGGTTTCGCATTGCCCAATTTCAACGTGGAAAATATACAATGGGATATTGGGGTGCACAGCCCCTGCTGTTTCTCTGCCCCGTTAGAATTTGATTGTGAAAACATCAAAATGTTCGAAAATTTGTGCATTGTCAATTCCACTTACCATGTGGAGTCTACAATAATCCAGATTGCCCCCCAAAGCAACTACGAGTAGTTGCACCGGTGAATGATCCTACCAAGAGGGGTATACACACAATTTGGGGGTAATCTATCAAATGGAGGATCCCGGATAAGTCAAAACCAGTTATGGATGTTTATGGATTTGGATGCGTTTAAGGGTTTGTCTGAACTGAACAAAGGCTACCGCGAACGCAAGGGTCTATCATCATGTTCCGCTGTTCCGCTTTGAAACTGCCATTTGAACAATGTTCAAAACCCTGAGTCGTCCGTCTATATTGCCCGGTTACCAGGGATTCCTGGATTCCCATCAGCTATTTTGATGGCCCCCTTCAATATATTGAATAGTAAAATCCGATATGATCAAAGAATAATGGTTTTGAAGAGTGTTCATTGGGTGGTTTACCTTGGGATCCAAAAAACATTCTGTCCCACTGTAGTCGCAAACTTGTTGCAACATCGGGTTGTTTCAACTGGGCCATAAACATCATGCAATGTGAAACGCCATAGATTGCAAAATTGTTTTTATCAACCCCAGAAAGTCTATTTAGAACACGTTTTAACTACCAAAAACCCGAATAAATTAAACTAAACCAACTTAGTTACATCATGGTTGCTGCCCCGGCGAACAGCTGTGATGAATTTGCGGCATGTTATTTTTGGGAACCCTTCTTTATCGCCTACAATATATATATATACACACACACAATTTTTATTTACATTCAAGATATCCAAATAGACATATATACATACATATATATATATATAAATATATATATATATATCTCTGCCGACCCCTGCCTAGCCTTGGCCTAGGCGGGCCGGCGCCCGGGATCACCGTAGGTGTGCGACCTTGGCTGTGGCACCACCTGTGCCAGCTTTGCGTTCGTGCCAGCTTTGGTTGCCAACCCTCCTTTCTATAGAAAGAAAGAAAGAAAGAATGAAAGAATGAAAGAATGAAAGAAAGAAAGAATGAATGAATGAATGAAGGAAAGAATGAATGAATGAATGAGCAAATGAATGAATGAAAGGAAGGAAGAAAGGAAGGAAGGAATCAATGACTGAAAAAAACATTGAGTCAAGCAATGGACCAACAAATCAACCATTGAATGGATCAAAGGGTCAATGACCCAAAGGCGTCAGAGAATCAACCAATTAATCAACGAGTCAATGAAGCAACCAATGAAGCAATGAGTCAGTGAATCAACGAATCACTGAGTCAATGAGTCAGCCACTGAACCAAAAGCAATCAAACATCAAGCACAACCAATCAATCTCACGATCAACCAATCAATCTATCAATCAATCAGTCAGTAAGCCAATCAAGCAATCAATCAATGAATCAAAAAATGAACCAATGAAACCCTGAGTCAATGGGTCAAGCACTTTCCCAATCACTCAATCACTTATACACTAGAAGAAACAATGGAGGAAGGAAGGAACGAACGAATCCATGAATCAGTGAACCAATGAACCAATCAATCAATCAATCAATCAATCAGTCAATCAACCAATCAATCAGTCAATCAATCAATCAATCAATCAATCAAGCGATCAACCAATCAATCAGTCAATCAATCATGCAATCAACCAGTCGTCCAGGCAATCAAAGAATCAATGCATGAGTGGTTCAATGAAAGAACAAAGGAATGAAGGAATAAATGGATGAGTGAGCTACTTCTTCGTTGAGGCTCTTCCAGATCGAGGTCCGGCCCCGCGGAAGCACAGACCCTACCTTCGCGACGCCGCTCAAGCCACCATACCGTACCCACGCTCTTGGACTGTTGTCATATACTGTTTCACTTCCCGACTACTTAATGATGTGGTTGACATGTTGACGTGGCTGACATGAACATGAGCACTCGTCTTTAACTCGGAAGCTTGCTAACTACAATTCCCCTGATAATGAAAAATATACATATATAAAGTACATACTATCTGAGAAATATCTATGATAAATAAATATATATATATATAAATATAGTGTATATTTGATACATATGTTTGCAAACAAATTGTCGATGGAAATTCTCGAGCTGGGGGCCCGACTGACAGTGGTATGATTCTGTTTGGGTCGATCGTCCCGGCACCAAATACTTATGGAAGGTGGCTGGAAACTTATGTGAGCTGCTGAAAAAAGAGAGTGCTGGCTCGATTTTGCTATATATTATACATGATTATATTCTATCAAAATGTCAGGAACTTTTATCAATTATTTGATTAATCAGAATTTCGACAGCATTTGCTTCTGCGGGGGATCTTGCTTATCGAAATTCAAATGACAATTCAGCAACGGACTTCCAGTCCCAAACTGATGGGCCAGTTATAAATCAGAAAAGATTATTCACCAATCTGATGAAAATGCGCAAAATACTCAAGTCCTTCCCCAGCGTTTCCTCATCAATTCGCTACCTGCATATTGTGCCAGCCACCGATGGATTTGCACAACGGAGAGCAGCTCGACAAAGTTAAACACATGCTGCGAGCCTGTCTGAAAACAGAGTACCCCAAAATCATTAATCTCATCAACATCTCATCTTCTTCGGGATGCCATTCTTTTTCAGCAAGCATGCGCGAGCGGCGTTTCGACTGACCATCCCGAGCTACTCGGATCTGTGCGAGTATGCGAGTAAAGCAGCCACGCTGTTTGCTTTGTATTGATTTCTCCTTTTTTTGCAGCAGGCAAAGGCCCGCAAGTGCAGGGGAAGGCCGGATGTGCCCAGATTTTTTTTTGGGTTCAGCAGTTCACCATGGCTGGTGGTTCCCGGGATGATCTCCTTGCGAACTTGAGAAAACTGACGCGATTTTCTATAGGACGGGCTATTTCTAGACGGCAAGAGGATACCCTTCAACCAAAGAACTCTTGGAAGATGTTGGAAGGTTATATTGCAGAATGTGGGGCCCCAGTTTGTCAGCCAAGTTTTAAACATAACTAGCTTAACTGTTGGGTTTCTAGGTGCTTCTGGTAGTTATAATGCAAATTTCAGGGGCACCGCATTGTTTAAATCCAAAGATGGAAAAGACGCAATAAATCAACCTTTTTCAACCTAGCCGGAGGTGAATTCCAGAATGCCATAGCATCATAGCGTACCTCACTCATGTTGTTTACCACTCAGTGTATAAATATATATATAAATATATATATTTACATCCCTACAAATACATATGAATATAATATTTATATATATATATATATATTACAAATCACCAACTAACGATTTATGTACAACTATGTGTGGTATATACATTGCCTCATCACTACCTACTTCTTACACCCCCAGGCCACAGGCATGGAGGCGGGAAGCATCTGGCTGGGGGGTGGTGATCCCTGCTCATATATACACATGAGGCCCCTAAAAGACTTAGAGAAAGGTTTGTCCCAAATGGTGTAGACAACTTCTGCCACACAAAAAAAGTCCGAGGAATGTGTTCTACCTTGTGGTGAGGTTGCGTGACATCTGTATAATATGTGTACATATATATATACGCCTTATACAATATATATTTTCATATCAAAATCTGAGACCAAGACCCCACCGAACACAATTCTTTCGGCTACCAATGGCCAATTTAAAACATGGGATCTAACTAGTGGATGGAATGGGCTCCCCGATTTTCAGACAACCCAGGCAGCCAAAAACCCATTTAGACCAAGAAATTTATGGCTTCCCAAATATGATATGTGCCAACATCTCTGGCCCTTGGTTTCAACTTTCTAAACTGTTGATTTCATTCATTGCAGCTGATAGCCACTGGCAGCCCGTTGCATCTGAAGAAGCTCGCGTCCCACATGCTTGGGCAAATTCATTAAAAATCAAGGGTCTGAGCTTCAAGAGGTATAAACCAGTTATATCCAAATGTGTCCTATCACTATCACTCCCCCATTATAAATTTTCTTTCAATCGAAGATGGAAGCCAAAATCACCTGAGGTTTCTGGCCAAATAATTTTCTAAAAACGCTCATTCGTTTGGCAATTCATCTATGAATAAGTTACCCTCTGGTAAACTGACAGTTTGCTATTGAAAATGGCCATGGGAATAGTTGATTTACCCATTAATTATCCCGGCAAGAGACCCCAAACAGAGTGCCTTGAGGGATCAAAGGAAAATTATGCAGATTAGAAACAGAAGCATAGACATCCATTGATTGGAGATTCATGGTGTGGCACAGAACTGGAGCCGTGCAGCTGCAGACTTTTTATCCACAAGGATCGCAGCTGTGTTGCGCGCAAGGTGTCTGGTGCGAAGGCGCACCAGTAGGGGCAGCGCGCGCGCGATGCCACGGCAGCTGTTCCGCAGCCCGAGTCGCGTGGCAGAGGCCAAAACTGTGGCATGTCGCGATGCTGCGGACACCGTCACCCGCTGCGAGGATGCGCACGCCTACAAGCGAGAAGGAGCAACAACAGCCCAAGAGGATCTCATTCAAGAAGCATCGAAGGCTCCGTGGTAGAAGCGTTACAGAGAAATCTCTCGCAGAGAAGATTTCAAATCCTTTCCACAATCTCGGAAAGTGAGCACGCCATCGTGAAAAGCTTTCGGAGAGGCACCTGCTAAGGAAGATCTGCAATATGACTCCTGTCGGCCGCATGTCTGCACCTGTAAAAGGCCTCTGGCGAAACAAGATCTCCATCACAGGATCTCTGAGCAAGACCTCTGCTCGCTGCACCAGGTCTCTGTACAAAATCTCCATAAGAGATCTCCTGGCAAGATCTCTGTAAGAGGCCTCTGGGCAATCTGCTCTCTTCACCAGGTCTCTGTACAAGATGTCCATATAATAAGAGGTCTCCTGGCAAGATCCCCGTACAATATCTCTATAAGAGCTCTGTCGGCAAATGCACATGGACATTTCACAAGAGCCATTTGTCTAGAAATTTACAGGAAAAGGCCGGACGCGGATCTCGGGGCCAGCGTTTTTGTGTGAGCCTGCGCAGTCGCAATGCACATGGACATTTCACAATAGCCATTTTGTGTGGAAATTTATTGGGAATTGGCCGGACACGGATGATACCACCTCGATTGAACACCGGGCCTTAACTCTTACCGTAAGAACCCCTCAGTGTGGCCACACTGGTTGGGGAAAAATGGTGATGTTCCATAGCTATGTTAGTTTACCAGAGAGTACCCCAAGATATAAACTAAGATTTTTTTCTAGTGGGTCCCCAGCTTGAAAAAAAGGGGGGTCGGCACATGCCGGCACCTGATTTTTGTTCGCCAAGTTGTGAAATGCCTAGATGAGTCACTGTGGGTGATCATCACATGACCATCAAAATAAGACACCTTAATACCGTGGCCAATCATGGCCAATCTCAGATAGCATGCAAAATAGGATGGGATATACCAGTATGTATGTATGATTATGTTCTTAAATGTACATAACTAATGATTTGATATTATTGAATATCCCATTTATCTATTGATTTATTTATATCTACTGTAAGTTAATTTATTTCATTAGTAAGTTAATTTATATCATTAGATTGGGATATATTGACTAATTCATGTCTTGTGTCCTTTATGGTAAAAAGAAACATGTACAAAACTTCCCATCAAAGTGGTTTCCTGATCTCCCAGTTGTCCATAACATGGTGACATAACTTGCCTCGGCCATGAAGTTATCACATGTTGTGACTTCTAATTTGCCCAAACCTTGGAGAGTTTTGTCTCAGTGACGTCCAGTGAGTGCCCAATGGCCGCAACAGCCTCTGTTTTTGGGTCGACTTTGGAATGGTGCGCTGAAGAGATGAATGGCTCATTTGCACCGGCAGGTTGGACGGGATTGGTGGATCACGGTCATCCCAACATCATGAATCGGGGTACCTGGTTGGTGGTTTTAACTATCTTGAAAAATATTAGTCAATGGGAAGGATTATCCCATATATTATGGAAAAAAAAATGTTCCACACCACCAACCAGGTACTAATTGCATTGAACAAATATTGATGAAGGGCCCCGTGGCTATGTAATCCCACGTTTGACTCTGGCACATTTGGCCTTACAGCGTTTTGTCTGGGGGATGGAGCCCCAAACGTGCCATGATATCATCCTTTTTGGGCCATCTACCCTTTTGAGCGACAGGCTTTAAAACATGTTAAAACGAGGTACTTTGCGGCCGTCCCGGGCCGGAAGTTCAAAAAAACAGCAGCTTTTAAGACATGGAAGGCCTTTTTCCGACTGAGTCATTGAGTAGCTAACTGACTTGTCGACTGTAAGACTGACTGGCTGAAAGCATGCATTCATCAACAAACAATGGAATGGCGGAACAAGCCACTGAATGAATGCATGAATGAACCGCGAACGACTCAATGACAGACTGAGTGAGCCTTCTCTTCTCCGAGCTCATTACTTCTCTCAGCCATCTCTGCTCTTTCCTGACCCGCCTCTCTCCCTAAGTTTTCGCTGGGCCAACTGCGCCTCCGAGCCATCTCTCTGAGCTAGGCATAGCTAGGCTACATCTTTCCTGAAAGATTTCTTGCAGTATCGCTACTTCTCTCAAGTAATACGTCTGCGCAAAAACCCCTTCTCTTCGCTAGCCCTTCTCTCACGCAGCTCTTCTAACAGTAGCTATAACTCTTCTCTGACTTCTCTGGGCTCTGAAGTACCTTGGGTCCAACCCATCACACCATGGCGCAGCACTTCCAGTTTTGCAAACGCGGGTTGCAATCCCGCATAGCACGGATCGATCGCCACTGTGCTACTCCTACCTTGAAATTACCGACTGATGCATGCTGTGTGGTAGGCTTGGTGAGCTGAAAACCAAGCTACCCATTGACGTTCGTCTGTGACGCGAACAATTTCTCATCTAAACTTCTGAATTGATTGCCCCACTTACAATTCCTGAAACAAATTTACAACCTAAAATCAATAAAATCGATAAAACTAGGCATTCTCGAGCCATTCTCCAGCCCTCTCAACCCTTCGGCACCACCATCACTGGAAGACGGAGAGCAGATTCGCTTCGACGGTGACAGAGCTATGCAACCAACGACTGGGCTGTTTGGAATTGGTCCATGGTCGATCCTGGCGTTCAGTCGTCGGGTCATGGCCAAATAGATGGCCCATGGATATCTATAGATATATCTAGTACCAGAAGGCCAAAGCGTTATCAAAAGTCAGCCATAATCAATTCACAGATGATTTGTTCCATTAAAACATGTATGAAACCGTCAAGTGATATGGTTTTGGGATTGTCCATTGCCATGTTTGATTACCGGAGGTTAAACAAAAATAAACAAAAACAAACATACACAATTCATCATAATTTGCAACAGGCAAACACTAAAATAACATCGGGAATCATCCAACATCAGTAATGGCTTCGGAGCCATTCATCTTGACCAGATTTTGTTGGCCAACAGCCAACTATAGTAACTATAGATCCAACTAGACCAGCCAGGAAAACCATGGAAACTGCTGGGAAACTCGAGATTCAACCAACTTGGACAGGGTTGCTCCGCACCCCAAATACCAGGGGGTATCTTGCTTTTGGCGAAGGAGAAACACCAAGCCAGAAACAGAAAACACCAAACAGGAAAGGAAAACTGTAGGGAAGGGGAAACACCAAACAGGGAAAGGGAAAACACAATACCCATTGTTGGCTCAGTATAGAGGGAACATATGGTACAATCACCCATTGCCCACCCTTGCGGTACTCATTTACCTATAGGTTGGAGATGGCCGGTAGGAGCAACCCTCTTGATGTGGTTCCTGTGCGAAAAACATGTGGAAACAATCGGATGTCAATGACCAAGATTCTCATGTTCAGCATCCGCAAATTATGGCGAAAATGTGGAAGGATGCATCCTTCCACATTTTCTGACATTTTCTGACGTGTTTTTTCAATCAAGAACTTTGGGAATGGTTGGTGGTTGGTCATGTGGCTTCCAGGGCTGGGCTCTCAGTGAAGTATGCTGATGGCGATGCTAACAAGGGACCAAACATACTGGGTCCAACTTCAACTCCACAACTGGGGTTTAAGCCTGCGGCATGTTCTATTCATTTTTAGCTCCGCGCTTGAGCGGTTTGAGATTTCCATTCATATGTTCTTATTTCAGCATAAGTTCAGCACTCACCTGAGACAAACACTGCGTCACGTGACTTCGATTCGTCGATTCGTGCCTCACGAGAATCGAGCCAGGAGGTCTGGCTCCAAACAGCAATTGCCAAATCACAATTACGCCCTCTTCACTCGTCCTGCGTGGAACTTGCGACGGGGACTCATTCCATTTTCATCGTAGGCAAATGGCTTAAAACACATCTGAATACACCCTATGGCCGGTGGTGCCCGAAAAAGTGACATGTTTTTTTTGCTTTACTTGCACCATCCAACTACCTCGAATTATCTAAACCCAACGAGACGTGATCCGGAGAGAGGTCTGCAGAGTTGGTTTCGACCAGCGAAACCCGAAACCCGAAACCCGAAACCCGAAGCCGACTGTTATAAAGTTGGTTTCGAACTGCGAAACCCGAAACCCGAAACCCGAAACCGACTCTGAAGACTTAGAACTTCCCCAGGACCGATCGAAACCCGAAACCCGAAACCCGAAACCGACTCTGAAGACTTAACTTCCCCAGGACCGATCTTATCTAATCTAGATCTAACCCAATCCAATCTAATCTAGTATGACTATCTAATCTATCTAATCTAATCTAATCTAATCTAATCTATCTCATCTAATCTAATCTAACCTAATCTATTCTATCTAATCTATTCTATAGTCTATCTAATCTAATGTAGGTTACTGATTAGTGTGGGGAGGCCCCCCCCCCTCCCCCCCCAACAAATTTTGGTTACAGAATAGTGTGGAAAAACCAAGGTACCGGGTACAGAATAGTGTAAAATCCAAAAAAAAAAATAAATTGATTTCAATTTACTTTCAATTGATTTGAATTTATTTTGAATTGATTTCAATTTACTTTCAATTGATTTGAATTTATTTTGAATTGATTTCAAATTACTTTCAATTGATTTCAATTTATTTTGAATTGATTTCAATTTACTTTCAATTGATTTGAATTTATTTTGAATTGATTTCAATTTACTTTCAATTGATTTGAATTTATTTTGAATTGGTTTCAATTTACTTTCAATTG
>Ga0126342_10017954_pt1 | contig 12179 bp, 6 predicted proteins | sample Cyp1metagenome_FD_92528 | JGI IMG/M metagenome (GOLD analysis project Ga0126342, IMG submission 92528) | Coral microbial communities from Lord Howe Island, Old Settlement Bay, Australia - Cyphastrea 1 metagenome | ecosystem: Host-associated > Invertebrates > Cnidaria > Coral ... | reverse complement strand
TCATGGTACTATAATGGGACTATAATGGGAATATCATGGTACTATAATGGGACTATAATGGGAATCGAATGGGAATATCATGGTACTATAATGGGACTATAATGGGAATATCATGGTACTATATTGGGACTATAATGGGAATATCATGGTACTATAATGGTACTATAATGGGAATATATTGGGATTATAATGGGGTAGTAATGGGATAAACCATCTACCAACTAATAATGGGATTAGAACACGTGATAAACTGCCCATCTACCAACTGCAGGATCTCGCAATCATTCACTATGTATGTGTGCTTGATGATATAGTGCAACGTCCTCGTATATAAGATAATGTATATTTGTAATGTAATGTAATAATGTAATGTAATAATGTAATGTAATAATCTGGTTGATGGTTTCAACCCCTCTGAAAAATATCAGTCAGTTGGGATTATTTTTCCCAATATACGGAAAAATAAAAAATGTTCCAAACCACCAACCAGATAATGTAATGTAGTATACGTCTAATATTTATAATGTCATGGTCAAAACATGCTACAGTGATGTGCCCACCAAATGCCATGGTCACCATCCAGACAACCAAATACAATACCATCCCATTTCTAGGATTACAAAGCCCCAACGAGGATGTTTGGTTATTATCAGTATTTGACCCGCACATGATTAGTTTACCTGGTCTACCTTGTAACTATCTGTCATAATAGGTGGTGTCGTCATTTATATTTAGTATACCACTAAGAACGGCTCAGTATTTTGTTTATGGCAGAAGGCTATCCTCATCCCACTAGCGAAATCAAAAAACAAAAACAAAGTTTGCCAAAATTCCCGAGGTGAAAATGATGGTATACCACCATCCCAATACCAAAAAGGTAATCATAATCCAACCTTTTTGATCATGGCACATCTGGGGTCGGAAAAATATACCATCTGGTTATGACTAACATAGCCATGGAAAATCAACATTTTATAGCTAGGTAAACCATCTATTTCTATGGGCCATCTCTTTCTATGGGCCATCTATACCATGGCTATGTAACAAATAACCAGAGGGTACCTCTTTTGAAATCGCCATGGTATCCATATGGTTGATTTGGAAAGAAGTGAACGAGATTACGTCCAAGAATTGGATAAGATCCCCAACATTTGGTCTTTGGACCAGCACCAATGTAGATGTAGTCGTGATACAATGGCCGTAGAATGGGATGTAGAACCGCATTATCTAACGAATATGAAATGTCTGATTAGCTCAGTGGATTAATTTGAGGGAAACACCACAGGAAGCAATGTTTTTCTATATATGTTCTTTTTCCAGCCGTATCTTGCAGATTTCCCCCTAAACCAATGCTGGGATAAGGCAGGGAAACAATCTATCTGTGAAACACTTCGAAAATAGATATCATTCCATCAGTTCACTATGGTGTTTCGCCCTTGAAGCAGAAAGAATTTTATATATGTCAGAGTAAAATGCCATGGTTTCTGGCAGATGTCTTTGGTGCCGGGGGTCAAACCTTGAAGGCAAGAGGGGCACCTGGGCATGAGAAAATCCCCCAATTTCCGCGTTGCTTTTTCTGTCGATGGGTCATAATAATAACTATAGAACTAAGCCCAGCGAAATAAGGTAGTTGCTATTCCAGATACATGGGGATGTGCTGATGCGTAGTACGATATGTAAAAGTCGGACTGATCAGTCCCGACCCCCACTTCGTTTGAAACGTCAAACGACACCCCACTTCGTTGATGGGGATGAATAAGAATAGCCATACCCTCTGGTAATTTAACATAGCTATTGAAAATGACCATTTATAGTGGATTTACCCATTAAAAATGGTGATTTTCCATGCCTATTTTTGCCCCACTTTCAGAGAGACCCGGAGATCATATTGTTGCTTCGGCATGCCAAATGATGTTCATAAAAAATCTCCAGCAATATTTGGGGGGTTCCTAGAATAGGGCTACCCCCAGTCATCATCCATTTTAGAAGGATTTTCCACAAAAAAAACCATCCAGCTATTGGGGTACCCCCATTGTAGGAAACCTCCATTTGTTAGTATATCCAACAATAGTCAATATACAATACCCTCTGGTAATTTGTTACAAAGCTATTGAAGCCATGGCCCATAGAAATAGTTGATTTACCCAGCTAGAAGATGGTGATTTTCCAGTTCGCTATGTAAACGTTTACCAGAGGGTAAATCAACTATAAATTGCAATTTTCAATAGCTTTTTGTATGTTTATCAGAGGGTATATCCAACAATAGTCATTATACAATACCTGTTCTCCAACTACATCCAGTTACCCTCACTCAACCGCCGGAAGATCACCCATCTAGTTCTATGATGTTCCCGAACTAAACCTGCAGGCCAGGGCCTCAGGGGTGTTCCCAGCAAAAAAAAAAGCCAAGTTTGATTACGAGAGGCTATGTCATCAAAAATATCCATAAATATCCCATTTAATCATATTTAATCCTTATTACCCCCCTCTGGTAAACTAACATAACTATGGAAAATCACAATGCTTAATTGGTAAATCAACTATAATTGGCAATTTACAATAGCTATGTTAGTTTACCAGAGGGTACAGTAAGCATGTTTTATCCAATATTAACCACGATTAACCGCTATTAACCCGTGGTTCTTCTATCTCCACCCGGTCCATCGCAGCGACGCTTGGCACAGAAAGATGGCCAATGCCACGGAACGCCACCTGGAGCGTGTCTGATACCACATGGAATCCCAATGGGGATAACTGGATGTAGTTGGAGAACAGGTCTTGTATAATGACTATTGTTGGATATAGCCTCATGTATCAGGATATCCCCCCGTGGTCTCCCCAAATTCATGGCTAAATATCCACTAAATGGTCACGTACTTCTCGACTCTCCGAGACGTTACCAAACACAGGCTGAGTGGATAGAGTAATCATCATTGGATCATGTTCGAATTGAGGTGATGGCCCAGTGGAAATCGTTGATTTTCCCAGCTATACATTGGTGGATCTTTCCATAGTTATCATGGTGATTATTCATGGGATATTAATCTGGTTGGTGGTGCAATGTGCCCATCCTGAAAAATGATGGAGTTCGTCAATGGCAAGGATGACATCCCATATATTGTGGAAAATAAAAAATGTTTGAAACCAACCAGGTCAAAATTACACCGCCAATAATATTAGCTCCATGGTTTGCTGGAAAATCCACAATTTATCGAATATTTTCCTAGCTATAAACCTCAATTTATGGATTTCCCAGCCATGTTTGAAGCACCAAAGGCACACAATTTCTCACGGAGTGCGAATTTCCAGGAACCAATTCTGAGCTGAACGAATTGGGAATGGCTGCTTTCTCGAAAACTGCTTCCCAGGACCTAAAAAACACATTGCCAAATAACCAATTACAACTGGTTGGTGGTGCAATGTGCCCATCTTGAAGAATGATGGAGTTCGTCAATTTTGGAAGGATTATCCCAACCCATATATGAAACGGGAAGTAATAAAATTCATGTTCCAGTCACCACCAACCAGAACTACATAGTTCCCAGCTTTTGAGGGGGAAAATCATGAAATCGTTGCGGCCACGGTCACATGGGTCTCAAGGGAGCCACATGAGCGAAGGACCTGCTCTGAATCTATGTCCTGGGCCGAAGCAGCAGGAATCCATTCATCTGCGGATGACCATCCCCGTATGGCACATAAAACATGAAGAAAATCATGAAAAACATGGATGAATTTGTGGTAATGTGCCAGCAATGTGCCATGATTCTTAAAAATGTGCCATCAATTAAGAATGTTCCATCCTTGTGATTAATTTGTGGTAATGTGCCATCAATTTGTGGTTATTTCATGTTTAAGAAAAACATCACAAGAATCATGAAGAGCGCCACAAGGTTTCATGGGTCTATGACCATCCCTTGTCCCTCCAATCTTCTGGAAAAATGGGACCATGAAGGATGAACCGCCCAATTTATGGCTTAGTTGAATTGAATCTTCAATAGGGGAAATGAGGAGCAGATGGAATGGGTATGAATGGGGTACCCGATTTTCAGACCCAACTGATTCTGAAACTGAAGAAAAATGTGACGCATTGAGTGTCAGGTGCGCCTGAGGGAAGCTCCGTGGCTCCGCTCCGTGGCTCACTGATTCACTGGGTGGATTTTCCGTGCTAGCCAGTTTGGGATAAGGGATAACCCCAAAGAGGGTTAGTTATGAAAAACCCCAAGGAGGCTTCATAACTGCTACAGTATACATTATATATATAACCTGGGATAATGAAAATAAGGTTATTCACTGCTAAACCCCAAGGAGTTGTTCACTAACCCCAATTAGTAACTCGTCACCCATTTACATGTGGGAGAACCTCAAATAAGGTCCGTGCCATCACCAAAGGTCCAAAAAAAAACCAATTTTCGCCTCGCTCTCAACTCACCGTCTCACCACACGGTTGAGGCTTGAGCCGAGACGTGAACCAAGGAAAATCTGCATATAAACATGACCAAAATATGAGTTGAACCAAGGACCTGGACATAAACTTCATATAAACCTTTAGTTTCTATTGAGCTGCGACACGTAGTCACCTTCCAACGATTTTTCCAGGTGTTGCCAAGCATGGATCACTGTTTTCCCGTGATCTCTCAGAGGTTTCGAGCTGGGAAACATGGGGATATCCATCGAACTATGACGGTGGTAGAACCCTCCAGTGTCATCCAATGTGGCTGAGAACTCCCCCAAAATCAATGCATTCAAAAATGGAGGTTTCGAGCCATGTTTCTAGGGGAAAATCCAATAGTTTCTAGGGAAAATCCCAGGGTTTCTAGGAAAAAACCTCTACAAAATGCTGGATTTTCTGTTGCCATGTTTGATGACCGGTACCCAACTTGTGTCTATTTGTGTCTGGATTTCCAGTGATGTTTACTGCTGAAATTTTATAGAATCCCCTCAAACAAAAGGGGACGTGATGAGACATGACATCTCTCAACAACCTCTGTGTGCCTCCTTTTTTCCTTTGGGTTTATGTGAACATAGGAGTACCCAAAAATATGGTTGAGAAAATACATTCCGCATTTCAAATTGGTCATAAATTGGGGGCTTAAAACCCCTCATGCTTGGACAAACAAACTATAGACTGGGCATATCGACAATTTAGCTAGACATTGATGGATCAGTGTAAATCCCCCATGTTTACAATGTTTCATGTTTAGCTTAGCCAACTATAGACATTAACTAATGGCATATGACAAAATCCCCCATGTTTGATGTTTAGCTTAGCCAAATAGAATTGTTGGATAAATCCACCAATATCCCTCTGTCATCATCTAATTCTCTATTTCTGACCAATACCTACTTTTTTGGATCAACACATACCCTCCGGTCATCAATTGTGGTTAACTGGAAAATCACCCATTTAGTTCGTTAATATTCCCAGCTACCTCCATTTCAAGTGGATTTCCGCCATCTTATGATTTTCACATAAGAAAACCCCAATAAAACTAAGATGTTTCAATTGCCACGCCTGATTACCAGAGGGTATCAGGGTATCCCAGTAAATATCCCCAGCTGTTGGTGTTTCCACCGATCCTCACCTTCAACGATGTGTACAAGTCGCTGCAAAGGATGCGACAACTCGCCCTGAGGAGATGTCAGTTGCCGTGACGAGAGGATTGCCGTGGAGATCCCTGACCTAAATTGAGGAGGAAAATGATCCATAAATGGAGGGGTTTTCCATTGCCACGTTTGATTACCCAAGGGTGTATGTACATCATATATATATATATATGTATGTAGAGAATATATATAGATAGATAGATAGATAGATAGATAGATATAGATATAGATATAGATATAGATATAGATATTAGATATCAGATATCAGATATCAGATATCAGATACTAGATATCAGATATTAGATATCAGATATTAGATATCAGATATTAGATATCAGATATCAGATATTAGATATCAGATATTCGATATCAGATATTCGATATCAGATATTAGATGATATTATATAGATGATATTATATAGATGATATTAGATATAGATATAGACATAGATATATCTGCATATTATCACAAAGAGATTTCAGATGTCAAAATCTCCAAAGTTATCACTGGAAAAACCATGTTGCCTCTATCGACACGTTGGTTGGTTGTAGCATATGTCCTGTGTTTGTATCAATACATTCCCCAAAACAAAAATAGAAACTGCTGGGCCATTCACTACTTGAGAAGTGTTCAAAGCCCAGTGTCGTCTCTTTACGGTCCTCAGGTCTGTAAGTAATGATCATATACCTCATCATTCGTCATTATATCCCCAGTTTGTAGTAGGAATGTTGGGCTTTTCAGCTGTACAATACCAATGCAGGTGTCGGTGTGGGCCAATAGTTGCTCTTGACCAATGCTTCCAGGAAACCCACAACTGCAGGACTTTTAGTTCACTCATGTAAGCTGAAGTTCAGGAGGTAGCAAATATTCATAGACTCTTCCACTTCTGGGAACTCCATCCACCCTGGGCGCCGACATGGCAACATACAGCGACCTGTCCTGAACCAACAGTGCCATAGGGTGCAATCCATCTGGGCACTTCAAGACTTCTGTGAAACTTGCGCTGCTTGGGTGGAAGGCAAACACCTTTCTTTGATGACAGTCTGCAACATAGATTGTTCCACCGTCAGTTACAAACAGGTCGTGTAGGAAAGACCGGCCCTCAGTTGGGATTTGGCCCACCACTACAGGTTCCAACGACTCAGCTGGATTGATGCACAAAATGCGTTTGTTTTCATTAAGATTGTCCAGAAGATAGATCACCTCCTCCTTTGTTACAAACACCCGCCACGCTTTGAACTGCACGTCTGGAGGAAGACTCTCGGAGGCAGTCACTGACTCGAGCGTCGAGCCCACCAGCTTTGCCACGGTTCTCTGATTCTGGCTCACCACATACAGCACCCCGCTGGGCGAGCAAAACAGGGGTCCGAATATATCAGCGTTGTCAACAACTAAGTCTCCAGAACCATTCTGAAAACGAAGAATCCTCCGATTCACGAGATCTGACGCAAACACCTCCCCGCTGGGCGAGATGGAAAACAAACAAGAACGTCCAAAGTCGTTCATTCCAGTGACAGCAGCGCCTTCACCCGCAACAGGTCGCACGAGGGATACAGGGTCACCGGGCTTCCAACTAATGATGCGGTGACCCTCAAGGTGCGCAGCAAAAAGTTCACCTTGGTGCCAGCACAAAGAGTTACATGGCAAGGACAGTACCTCTCGCCCTGAAGCTTCGGCGCTGGCACCAAAAAATGGTGACCAATGCTGGAGACGACGCCTCTTGGACTGAAAGGCACCTGGACTTTGGGTCCTCTTTCGGGAGGTCAAAGCGTCCTCAACTTCTCTGTGAAGGTCATCACCGTTCCGACCTGGGAGAGTTGCACGGCCGAGGCGAAGCAAATTCTCAGCCGAAAGTGCTTGGAAATGCACATGTTGCAGCAGCATGCCGAGCAAGGCATGTCTGTCCTTGGAAACTTTGTGCCAAGCAAATATTGCATTCAGCACTGCTTCTTCGCGAGACACAGCAAGATCTTCCCTCTTCAAGATTCGAGCCAACTGACTCTCACTAAGCTTGAGAAAATCTGGATGCTGGCTGCAAGCCTCAAACTCTTCAGCAACCTTATCTTCGCAGGCAGCTCTCAAAGAATGCAGGCCGTGGGCTTCTTGTAAAATTTGCAGGGCAATACTGCCGTCCAAGGAGCCACGGATGCCTGCCTCAATTTCACTTGCTAACTTTGGCAAGTTGTAAGCCTCTGCCAATCGTAGGAGTTCAAGACCAACTTCCACTGGTACTTCAGGCTGCCCATCATAGATGTAGTCCAGCAATGCACACACTGCCGCTTTGGACGCAGCGATTTCCACTGGCTGCTTCTGTTGCACCCTCTCTGCTTCCAGGAACGACCCACCCAGCAGATTCTTAAAAAACACACTGGCAGCAGATAGCACAGCCGTGTGGGCACGATGCTCTGCGCCATCGCTGCTCTTCAGCACCACATCGCAGAGATGGTCGTCCATCCAGAATTGTCGCAACTGCTGCATGATGCCGGCTCGATGCTGGGCCCGGTCTGAGTGTTCGAGCTTGACAGCTCCCATGGCGTGGCTTCTACACCGGAAGGCAGTGGTGGGTCGCCTTCTTGGCGGATAAGTCACTTTGCACATGATCTTCACTACAACCCAAATTTAAGAACACACAATCTTCAAAGAATAGGTCCAACATGATACACACAAAGTTTTTTTTCTGCTTACATAGAGGACATAGATCACAACTGATTCGTTGGGTTCTACCCCCATAAAACAGTTCAATTTGGCATCCATTGACAGCTCGTAGCCCTGGGCAGCCGAGAAGACAAGCCGTGGAACGGAATTTCATGCACGGTGGGGCCCCAGTCGCCAGTTCGTTCGCTAAGTTGGTGAACATGACTCCAATATCACTTGGGGTGATTAGATATAACGAACTGGTTCAAGGGGATTCTACACCAACAAACATCACTGGTGGGCACCCAGTGCTGCCTTTACTGGTTGGTAAATAGGAAATCCCAAAATGGATTGTGAGAATCCCCCAAATATTGGATAGTATAACCCCCTACAATCATCAACCAACAGGGATAGATCACAGCCACTGCTCACAGCCAGTTCTTACCTGGCGGATCTGTACTTACCAACCAGCTTTTTAGGCTGGTTAGCATGGGTCAATTCAACCTGTATAGATCTGGATCTGGATAGATCTATCCTGTCCAGTTCCTGGTTAACAAAGCGTAGTTGACCACAAAAAGCTGATCAATCAGGATATATATGGATATATCTATCCAGAACTAGCCACCTTTCAACCTACAAAAATCTCTCAGTAAGCTTTGTTCCCCGCTGATCAATCTACCCTCCGGTGTCAAAGGTGGCGCGGGAAATCCCCGAACTGAATGGAGGATAAAAAATAGGAAAACCATCTGGAAATGGGTAGTTTTCTCTATTGCCATGTTTGATTCCTGAAGGGTACCCTCTTTTAATTTAACCTGGCTATGGCAGCTATGACCCTCTAATAAAATTTAACATAGCTATGGAAAATGGACCATTTAGAGATGTTTTGCCTATTCAAAATGGTAATTTTCCATAGCTTTTTGTATGTTTACCAGTTATCCCCCCGCCATTTGGTCTGCTTCACCACCAAAATACTTCCGCGCCCCAAGATCGGCGCTCCTCGAAGGGCACGAGGGCCAAAAGTTTCTCAGGACCCACCTGAAAAAAAGGTGCCAAGAAAAATGGAGAATTTGACGCATCAAAACAGGGAAAGCATTTGAACAGATGGATGGTAATAGATGATTAATGGATGATTAATGGATACTATAGTATTATGATTATAGTATCTTAATGGATCATTCCATTTAATGAAGAAGGGATCAGTTTTGGAAGTGATAAAAATGGTCAGAAATACCGCCAGAGAGACTTGATCGCAACTGCCGCTCAGGGCGAATGTCCACAGGTAACTCCCGCGCGTACACACCAATCAGGAGAGATGGCACCCGTATCATAGAATCCCCCGATGGAAAAAAGAAAAAGATTATGGCATTTTGGTACAAAAATTGCTTGTGAATTACATGTGCATTTCTCACATGGAGGGGCCACCTTGAACATGAATTTTCACGTCAGTGTCTGAAGCATCGGAATCGAATTCAAGTGGTGCATCCGTAGAAACCTGGGCTATCTCTCCATCACTGGCTCATCCGCATCCATCGATTGACCATCCCAAAATCACCTCAGAAATCTCACCTCAAAATCACTGTATCCCCATCTTCCAGCACCAACTGCGTCCACTTGGCCACTTAGGTCGCGGCTGGCCCTCCCACGAGAAATTGAAACGGCGTGGTGGGCCCCCTGGGCTAACCGCCGGGGGGATGGTGCCAGCCACTAAATTATACCTATGGTTCATGTTTGTTGGATCCATCATTTGCCCTATTAAGTATACTTATATCATGTTATATCACATGTACATGTATATATATATATGCCATCATCTATGGCCAACTAAGTTCCCCATCTATAAGTGTAGTATAGTTATATTATATACCATCTGGTTATTTAACAGTTCGCCATGGAAAATCACCATGCTATTAATAGGTAAACCATCTATTTCTATGGGCCATCTATACCACGGCTATGTTAAAAAACCAGAGGGTATATACATATCCCCCCACAATCCATGCATGCTCCGAAGTGAACTCTGGTGGGGAATCCGGGGTATCCAGTTCCGGCGGGAAAACCATTGAGAACCGGAGAAAAAATGGCATGGCTTTTTAACCCTAAGAAAAAACGCAGTTAAAATGTTAAGCCACCAAAACTCGGATAGACATGGATAGACAATGGATTTTTCCGGGATTGCAATTTGGATTGTATATAAATCAACGCAAAAAAAATATTCCGAATGAACTCCTATGCAAATATCCGTTGTGCGCAGATGTAAGTCTTGCATGTGAGCACACATCTAGATTTGGTTTAGGGGGGCATCATTGTACAACATAACAAGCTCTTCAGGTTTCTCGACCCCTTTCAGATTCTCCCCTGAAGCCCATGAAATTCAGACCCCGAATTGGCAACAAAAGGAAAACTATGGTCACCTTACTTCACAAATAAGCTGAGTGTTTTCAGAATTCAAACAATCCACCCTTAGTCCATGGGAAGGATGACATCCCATATATGAAATGGGAAATAAAATGTTTGAAACCACCAACCAGTTATTTTTTCAGTTCCACTGTTTCGAGGAAAAGACTCCCATCCAGCATCAAAGTTTGCATACCCGCCCAGTATTGCAGCCAGGCGCAGACCAAAAAATCCCCCATGTGTACCAAAATCTAACCGTCTAACCAGCTGGAAACTGCATGTGGAGCTGGTCCATATGACCAGCCCTGTTCGACGATCACATGGTAAATCCTAACCCGTGTTGCTAAAATGATTATTTTTAGCATATGTATGGCTGGTTGGTGGTATACCTACCTCTCTGAAAAATATGAGTGAAAGTCAGTTGGGATGATTATTCCATTCCCAACTGTTTCTGGAAAGTCTAATCAAATTCCATGGTTCCAAAGCACCAACCAGGTGGTCTTAAAAAGGGAACCTATGACACTAAAATCCGCCAGCTTCTTCCCAGATCGCCCTGGGACCCTGGAACCCTGGGGCCACGGCAAATGCTCCTGCAGCGGGGTCGGCGTTGCTGACTTTTTTGTTAGCAGATTGTCATGACCTGGATATGGAAGAATGAAACATTTAGGATATCATGATAATGGTAATGATATTAATGGTTAATAATGGCTAATAATGGTTAATAATGGTTAATAACCCTAAAACAACATAACCATATCATAATATTATCATGATAATGAAATATTTAGGATATTTATATGGAATAATGATATATCCAGCATATGGAGGTAATCATAATACCCAACCTGGATTGCTTGTATAATTGGTGATCTCGCCGGAGATGTTCTGAGTTTTTTCCGAACAACGGTTGCCACCCAAAAAGACGACACGTCACTAGAAAGGAAGCTACCAGTGAGGGGAAAAAGGCTTGCCGTATTATATACATATTCTAACTATAGTATACTGTCACATCTATATATATATATCACTATGTATACAAATTATCTATAGAAAACCCATCATCTATGACTTTCGCTGGCCGTGTTTGAGGACACCAGAAGGTTTTTTCCAAAATCAACGACTACTTGCAGGATCATCCCACTGAGTTTATATGTGCATATGTATATATATATATATCATATTAATATATATAATATTAATATATATATATAATATTAATATATATATATATATTAAATATATATATATTCTACACATATCCCATGATATTCCCAGTACATACACTACGATCCCACCATTTGCATTGATTTCAGCGTAGCTAGCTATTCCCAATAAAAAATCACCATTGTAAGTCCATCCCTATGAACATACACGGGAGGGGGTCTTGCAAGCCATTTTATAGACATAAAATGGTTTTCACCATAAATGACTAGGCACTGCTTATAAAACGAACGGCCCCAACCCAAATCAAAACACTATATTTTGAGGGGGCCTGACCCCAAAACACCTGGAAATTACACCATAAAATCTCTATAAACTGACTTGT
>Ga0126342_10017953_pt1 | contig 12179 bp, 9 predicted proteins | sample Cyp1metagenome_FD_92528 | JGI IMG/M metagenome (GOLD analysis project Ga0126342, IMG submission 92528) | Coral microbial communities from Lord Howe Island, Old Settlement Bay, Australia - Cyphastrea 1 metagenome | ecosystem: Host-associated > Invertebrates > Cnidaria > Coral ... | reverse complement strand
TATTCTATGTGTACCCCCTCGATTTGAATATTCTTAGTGCTTTTCACCCCGGGCTCAAGTATGTTAAAAATTAACATAAATCCATATTCTAAAACTTTAATTTTTTTTTTAAATTCTAAGTGCTGGTCCGCCACAGTACATAGTATATATATATACTGTGGTGCCCCAGTTCGTTAGCTAAGTTGGTGCCAATAACTTCATTAACTTTGGTTTATGGATGTTTTTGGTACATATATCTATATTCATGGGGTTTATAAACCAACAAACATCACTGGGGCACCACGTTTGATGACAACGGATGAGATCATCCAGTGGCTGCAGCTTCTGGGTCCCACAAAAATTGATGAAAAACCTGGGGCACGGTGCTTGGTTTTGGGTGAAAACCTCAACCAATCATAGAATTTGTAAAGTATCATATACAACATATATATATATAGATAGATAGATAGATAGATAGATAATATGTATAGACACAAAAAAGTAAATTCAATCATTTAATATGTGCCCAACAGGGGCCCAACATGTCTAAACGTACATGCGGATAAATACTGAGAGACTGAAACATGTCCAAACTATTCTATATTCTATATATGATTATACTGGTTGGTGGTTTGGATTTTTTTTTTATTTTGCATATATGGGATGTCATCCCAAGCCCATTGACTAATTTCATAGTTTTCAGAGGGGTAGGTTGAAACCACCAACCAGATTATTATCAACCATCATTAGCCATATAGAAACAATACATTAACCATCATTAACCATATAATAACCAAAGATATCCAAACTCTAAGGTCAGGTCGGAGGTTCCCGCTGGAGGAGACTCCCGGCTGGCGTCTGGAAGTCCTCCTGCGCAGCGAATGGAGCCGAGGAGCCTCGGGAGCCTCGGCCTCGCGCGCCGAGCACCTCGATGACGACGCGGGGGAGGGAACCAAAGATGGCCGTGAAACATGGTGAAACCGAAATTTTTTATATGAACATTTTTCAAGATGGCCATGAAACAGGGTAAAGTTGTATATATATACATATAACTGAATGGGATATGATTTGATGATAATGCAGACTATGACTATAACTATGAATTCCCTGCTTTTTGTTCCTCAAACCCGAACAGATCCAATAGGAAAGCAGAGATTCTGGGTGCTTTGATTTGAAGGGTTTTGGATGGTAGATGCTACCATTTTGTGGATCAACACTTGCACAATAAGGGTCATGTGGGGTCTAGGTAGGACTGACATACATGATCATATTTGAGCTTGATATCGTCAGAGGTGTAATTTGGAAGAAACAAACATGCAGCATCCCCAGTTGCCCATTTTTTCCCTCATACACCATACCATGAAAACGATTCATAAAGGGGTTTACCACGTTGCTCTTATTATGTTAGTATGATGTTCCTTAGCTATAGAGCTCTCTGCAGGGTGGAGGTTTGACATGATGAAACCTTTACACTTGGATGGACATCCCACTGAATGTCCACTTAGATCCACAAAATTTGCTGTAAAACAATGGGGTGTATCAGATATGATCAGTATATTATCAGTATATTATCAGATATTATCAATATATATCACTATAATGGTCCCAGTCCATATCTGATTTTCAACCCCTACATCCCACGCGTTGAGGCACGAGTTGCTGCTGCGCCAAAAATTGGCGCAGGCCTTACAGGCCAACGTGCCTCGCAGGAGACGCGTGTCCTCGAGGATGTTGCGCGAGACATTTTCAGCGGAGACGAGAAAAAATTGCTTGGTCCAAGAATCCAAGTGTGTTATCCTATTTGTTATATGATTATCCTATTATATGATATTGTTATATATTCATTGCTTGGTAATTTGTTATACGATTATCCTATTTACCTGCGTCTCATGGCTGAGAACATCATGCTTTTGTAAGGACAAAGCCAGCCGGTTTATCCATCAACTCAATGAATCATATGGGGGGAATTCCATATTGCAAGATGGTGCCCCAAAAGGGTAGCTAAGTCGGTTTATAACATGAAAATAAGTCAACTATCTATCTATCTATCTTTCTTTCTTTCTTTATCTATCTTTATCTATCTTTATCTATCTTTATCTATCTTTATCTATCTTTCTATCTCTCTATCTATCTATCTACCTACAATATAATGTAATGCAATGCAGATTATAAACAAACTTGGCCAAGTGTGGGGCACCTGCATGATTTGTCATCCAGATCTCGGGCTTCAGTAAAATTCTCTTGAACTTGCTAGCAATGCAATTGAGCAATCGAATACACTTGCAACACTTTTGGGCCATGAAATGAGCTCATTCAACACTATACCGACTGTAAGACTGTACTCACTCTGTGCGATTGGATCTCTGCCCTGGAACCCCCGAAAATACCTGCCTCAGATGCCTGCTTGGTGCTGTGACTAATATTTTGCATGCTTCTTCCTACTACCAATTGTGATTATGCTGCTGATGATGATGATGATGATGATGATTCTTTTGGATTTTTGATTGTTTTTTAGTTTTAGTTCTTGTTTTTTGTTGTTGTTCATGATTCCGAACTACTTTCATCTTTTTTTACGGGGGTCAAAACTCATCAAACAGCATTTTATGGCGCCAAGACCCCAATCTTTGGGACTGCACCTGGATGTGCATGCCACTTAGCAAGTGGAGCACAATCTGTAAGACTTAGGATTTTCCGGTTGTCTGACAACAGGGTGCCCCAAAATCCAGTGATTTTCCGCCCAAGTGATGGACATTAGACATTGATTGTCTCACAGCAGTACCAGTGATTTATCATGATTTTTCCTATACCAATGCTTCGTTGTAGTTGGTTATCCCATGAAATTTTCAAGAAAGCCTATAACAATTGACGGTTATATATTTATCTCATAGGGTTTGTTGGGATTTGATGGGATTTGATGGGATTTGATGAGATATTGTATGGTTATATAATGTTATAAATACATTTATGATATATATTCCATATATTCCCATTATCATCTCATAATCTTCCACTTAAGCCCAATTTTCACTGGTGAAACATGCCATGAAAGACACATCAGACGTTTCAGGCCCAGTGCGGGCTCCGGGGGCCTCGCGGTCCCACCCCGACGTAGCGAAGCTGCGCCACGCGACATGGGGCGCGCGCCGCAGCGCGCTGCCCCGGCAGGCGCGACTTGGAAAGTTCAAGGTGGCGCCCCAGAAGTTTGTAACCCCAATAACTATCTGGAATTTTCCTGGGTAATCTATGGTTAATAATGGTTAATAATGGTTAATAATTGGAATAACAATATATCTGGTTGGTGGTTTGGAACATTTGGACAATTTTTCCGTATATTGGGAACAATAATCCCATTTGACTTTCATATTTTTCAGAGGGGTAGGTATACCACCAACCAGCTATGGTTTATGGTAGATATATCTACACTTTCTATGGTTAGTAAACTAGCACACATAACTGGGGGGAGCACCACCTTGTTTTGAATGTCAGAATAAATATCTGAGGATACCCTCTGGTAAACTAATATAACTATGGAAAATCAGCATTTACAATAGGTAAATCAACTAGATAGCCATTTTCGCAACGTTAAGATTTCCGGAGGATATCTATATTGCGGTGATCGCAGAAAGTCAAGTATTTCTGGTAAAGGCGATGTTTAAACATTTTTGGTGGACATCAAAATACAAGAAATACATAGAAATACTGACATTTTTCTAATGTTTGTTAGCTTTGATGTCCAATTTTTTGTGGCTTGATGTAGGGATCATACAACCAGCAAGAGAAGATGAGACCTGGCGCCTCTAGGCTGGGTGGGGCCAGGCCGTTTTTTTCTCAAGGGGAAGGGCAGGTTTGTCCGAACAAACCAGTTATGGCCCTTTAAACGTTACCAGTTAAACATGTATATCTGGTTGGTGGCTTGGAACATGACTTTTATTTTCCATTTCATATATGAGATAATCCCAAGCCCATTGACGAACTCATATTTTTCAAGATGGTTAAAACCACCAACCAGATATAAACGGGGTTATAAGATGTTATAACATGTTATAACTAACTTGTAATTGGGCTGGTAAAGTAGGGCCACTGCAGAAAACGAAAACGCGATAGGACCTGTTCTGCCAAGAATGATCTCTGGAAATATGAGTTATGTTTTAAAGCGTTATCCTTATTACGGAGCATGTTGGGCAACAAAATCACTCAAGGGTGAACGATCCCTCCCAAGGTTAAATACCCCCTTAGAAACCATGGTCTAGTATTGGATCTATTATTCTGGGTAAATTTCATCACGACCTCACTGTTCTCCCTCACCCTGGAATCATGGTTTTTATATGGGGAATCATCCCAATATGGCCGAACTATTCAGGTTAGTGCGATATTATAAATTACCCTAATATTTTAATATATATATATATAATATAGTTATTAACCATCATTAACCATCATAATCATTAAAATTCACCATTAATATTAACACTATATTACCAACCAGATTCTTCATATGCCCAAAAAAGGGGGGATCATCATGGTGGCCTTCGCCAGTGATAAAATCACAGGTGGCCTTCGGGCTGCGCCACCGATGGGAGCCGGCGGGCTGGCCAGCGCCAGCTGAGGCCGGGGAATTTCTTCATCCGATGGGTGAAAAGCGGAGAAAGCCCACAGATGGAGCTTTCCTAGGGAGATACATTTTAAGGGGGAAAATGAGGAGGATTTTTAGACAAACCCATATCATTTTTTTAAATTTAATCATCAGTCCATATATCTGGGTAAATTTCATCACAACCTCACTGTTCTCCTGAGCCCTGGAATCATGGTTTTTATATGGGGAATCATCCCAAAATGGCCGAACTATTCAGGTTAGTGAATTGTTTTAATTTCCCCATATATATATAATTATATATATGTATTTATTTATTTAGATGCCCATATATATATATAGATGCCCATTTGATTGGAGTTGGACTGTTCTTTTTGATGTTCTTTTCGCGGCCAGGAGGCAGCCAGTTTTCGGGCAGAAGTCCCACAGCCACCACGAAGGTGGTGGTTTCCCGACGATGTTTCCATGAAAAAGGACATCTGAAAGCAGCTCAGGTTGGTTGATATCTAGGTTCACTAAGAATATGTTTGGATGAGTTGTTTTTTTCTTGTGGGTCGATGCTTTCAATACCGAGAGTGTAGTTTTCGTTTCATGGTCCATCCTTGTTTGACTCATGAGTTTTGTATGTTTACAAGATGGGTTTCTGCTTGGGATAGTGAATCTCAAGGCTATCGCTTGAAACTTGAAACCACCGAACGAATTTCTTGATATCAGAATAGGAAGACAACTTTTTTGTTAGCTGAGCATGGGATAGCTACCTTGATCCATCTTGATCCTCAAAATACACATTACCAATCATTACCACAATTGTTTGCCGCCTCTGTGGTGTTTGTCTAGACATTCTCATGGCTATCACCAGAGATTTGGCCGATTTCCAGCGGAGACGGCTCCAACTTTTTGCCGTAGCTTTCCCCAACTGGGGAACGACATAACCCTGGTTGGTGGTTTCAAACATGACTGGATTATTTTCCATTTCATATATGGGATAATGCCAACCCCATTGACGAACTCATATTTTTCAAGATAGTGATTGCACCGCCAACCAGTAACTTACTGCATCTCTATTTCTGCGACCCCAGTACTGGTATGGCATTGGGTTTACCACATTAGTCATATGGAATCTTTTCGTTTCTTGACGTGTCGATCTCTGATCTGCGAAGTTTTCAGCAGGGGCAGAATGTACAGCTCGGTAGGGAGCCAGGATAAACCACTTAGATCCACTTAGGACATCCCAGGTAAGAAGTGGTCTCTAATCTATTTGTGACCCATTATAACTACACCGTAACCGTACTGTAGCCCATGTCTAACGATATTCCATATGCAGCTGGAGTAGAATATGGTTATCATCCACTTAGTGGGATGCACCCCCAAGCAGCGATCCATTGTGACGAGTGGCTTAAGCCAGACCTCGTTGGCCTGCGGTCTTTGCGGCTCAGGACTGGATTGCATGATGTTACACAACTTGTTTGACTAAATCCTGAAGTTTTGACCACCCGAACCTCCATTTTTCAGCCAATTCTGAGTCTTCAAAAAGCGTCAAAAACAGTGCGCCGCTGCGAAGTTCAGCGTCCACTTTCTTCCGATGCCATGGTGGGGAGCACCCTTGCCGTAGATGCGGAGGACGGATTATTTTCTGGGCTCCAAAATGGGTGGCAAAACTTTGGGGTTTTCAGTGGGGATGCAGCCAACAAAAAGTGAAGGTTTTTAGCTGGTGTAGATTTTGTTAAATGTTTTTAACATGGAATTTACCTCCTATTTTCGTTGGCATTTTACAACCGAATCATGGATATAACGCGGGATTAAACCACGCATCATGGGGACACCATGGGAATACACTGCGATGTAAGCGACAATGTGATGTGGCTTTTTGAATACACGGAGTTTGACCACCCAACTTATCGCATTGTTTAATGGGGAAATGAGGTTTTAACCTGTGGGATGAAATGAAGGTGTTCATCCAAGATTTCAGACAAAACCATTTGGATGTGCCTGGGAACAACACTGCTTTTTGGTCAATGGGTGATATGACCAATCATGATGTAGATGTGCTGGGATGCAATAGTAAACATCATATACAGTATATATATACATATATATTATACACAAGTAACTTATATATATATATATAATACACTATCCATATCCAACTATGAGATTTGGTTGGGTTTGGAAGGTATAGTTTTTTGATTGTTTTTTAGTTTTTTTTGTTTTTCAGTCTGATGCACCTTTCCTTGCTATTTTGCTAAAGGGACTGCAGATAGAATATATACATTTTTGCTATGGGATCCGAGTGCTCGGGTGTGGTGCGCTGGCGTTTGCGTACTCCTCCTGCGTGTGCATGTATTACCCGCAGCGCACATCCGGTGCTATATTTGATTTGAAAAAAATATATATATATAATTATATATTATATTGCTGGCATGTCCAAACCCTGCGCAAGAAAACAGCAGTTGGTGGAATGTGACGGTGAGATGTTCTTACCAGTTGGTTTCCCTCCCTTCTTTCGGATCAGTGTTTTGCACAGCAATATAACTGGTTAACTGCGCGAATGCCACATCCATTATTTACCCTCTGGTCATTTTTCACGTAGCTATAGAACATCCCCATTTTTAATAGGTAAACCATCTATTTCTATGGGCCATCTATACCATGGCAAACTGTTAGTCATAACCAGACCCCTTTGTTGGCGCAGTTGAATCCCAACGGACAACACGCATAAATGGTCCGATCTGCTTTTTTTTTGTTCAAAACCAAAGAGAAATATGTAGTTGCTCTAGACCTGGTGATTTTCGGACATTTTGATTAGCTTGAGAAGCATCACCTTTTGGAAGCACAGGTCAACCATTTGTTAGTGTAATTTTTTTCAGACCAAGACGAAAGTTCTTCGAGAAAACCAAATCCAAAGCTTGGCCAGAAGATTGAAATTAGTTGACAGAGGGATAACGCGCACTTAGGTACAGAAATTAATAAGCAACTTCAGCATGAACACAATCTACACCAGTTCTGACCACGGGAGTGTTATATAGCAGTTCTGACACACTCCTATACAGGTGAACACCGACAACGTGAGACAGAGATAGAGCGAACAAAAGCTAGAGAGATAGAGAGCGAAATAGAAAATAGAGACATGAATGGAAAGATGAATCGATGGATTTGAAGAAAGAAGAATTGTATTTGCGAGAGCGGGGGAGAGAGAGAGAGAGCGAGCTACTGCTGGATAGACAGACAGAAGGGCAGACGGGCAGATAGACAGATGGATATATGGCCGGGAAGATGCATAGAAGGACAGATAGATGGATAGATAGGTAGATCAATAGAGAAGGAAAGGGAAATGGAGAGAGATAGAGACAGAGGGATAACGCGCACTTAGGTATATACATGATTAACAAACAACTTCAGTATGAACACAATCTACACCAGTTCTGACCACGGGAGTTGTTAAGTTCTGACACGCTTCCTATACAGGTGAACGCCGACAACGTGAGACAGAGATAGAGCGAACAAAAACTAGTGAGAACGCCTACAAGTGGAGAAAGAGATAGAGCGAACAAAACCTCGATAGACAGAGAGAGCGACATAGAAAATAGATTTGTGTGCTATTTGCTGCATTTTGTAGCTAACATCTCCCATTTGCATGCCCACTTGGCTTTTGGCTTTTGGCTTTTGGCTTTTGTTGGCTTTTGGTTTTGGTTTCACTTGGCTTTTTGCTTTTGGCTTTTGTTGTTTTTTTGGTTTTTGGTATCACGTGGCTTTTGTGCAAATAGAATGCAAATGTGAGATTTTAGCTCCAAAATGCAGCAAATAGCACGCAAATCAGAGATTTTAGTTCCAAAATGCAGCAACTAGCAAGGAAAAAAAAAACAAAAACAACTGCACCATTTGGGTTTGTCCAAAGATGACGGGTGACTAGTCCAAAATGGGTAAGTTGTGGCAATTTTCCCATGACGTTGGAGCAGGAGCTGCATATGCTGGAGTGCCCAGACGAGGCGGTATCACGATGTGACATGGTCGCTGAAGTATGGAGAAACGGGTTAGGGCCCCTGTTTCCATTGAAGGTTGGTGCTTGAACCCCCTTGACTTCACAGGACTCTGTTGAAATCTGTGAATAAGTTCCCAAGCTGTATCCTAGTTGCAAGTGGCAGGTATTTGGCACTTGCAGGATCCTACGAAGCGTAGCTGGATAGTACCCCTGGTGATCGGGTTGCCAGGCCCTCCAGGTCCAAGGTCGACGAAGTCGCCTTGACTTCAGAATAGGCTGGGAGACACGACTCGGGACCCCCAAACGAGTGATGATCCGATGCCGGGAAGTTGGCTCGCAACACTGGGATATCTCTAATTGTAGTGGGGTGGGAGTATAGTATCAACTTGTATAAATATCATCTTACCTAGGGGTTATCAGTTGGTAAATGTTCTACTGTAAGTTGTTTTTTTTAAGGGTTAGCTAGCCAACTTATAGATCAACTCATGTCCCAACAGCGATGTGCCTGGCCATCGCCAGGAGCCGCACTTTTGGGGCTCACAGCTTTGGTCCTGACAATGCCATTCCCAGGATCTGGGCTACTTGCATTGGGCCATTGGTAGAAGTGGGTCGTCTAAGCCATGTAATATCATATAATATCACCACCCCTTTAAGGCTACTTTTCAGGACCACACCAAAATGTAAGATACATTTTTTGGGACCCCCCCTTAAATGTAAATTTGGTCACTGAACGTCCCCCAGGTATCGTTTTTGTGGGGAGGGTCGTCAAAATACCTTCGAAATGTAAGCTTACATTTTCAAGGCCCTCCTCAAAAACACCTTGAAAAATGCAGCTTACATTTTGGGTACGTCACCCGGACCGTCACCCCCTTTAAAAGGGTGGTGATCATATGATTATATATTTATATGGTGTATATCAAAACTGGGTTATAGTATGTTATAGTGAGTGATATTTTTGAGAATTCTGGGTGATAGAGTATGGAAGCAAAGCAACAACTCTTCGCTAAAACTGGGACGATGTTTGACAATCCCGTACTCTATCAACTTCAGGATGATTATACATATATATATATACACATTACACCATTACCTGCACTGGTGGATGGTTTCAGATATGGGAATATTTCATAGGAATATCATGGGGATATAACCTGTACTGTAGCATCTTATTGTGAATATGAATTGATATTATACATGCTCCATGGTGCTGGTATATTTGTGGACGTTTTGAGGGTAATTTTTGGTAACTATGCCATAGATGGAACATATGGCAACGGTATGCTATGGTTTGTTTTGGTTACTCATGATTTTCAACTGGGATGCACGGGTAGAAGTTAGGATGACTGGCAGTTAGGAATGATATTGGTGATCTTGGATTGATGGCTAGTAAAGTCGGTTTCTTCATTAATAACTACCTAGTGGATCATCTTTAAATGCAGGATTTAAAATGACACGTTCGACTGCCAGAGCCAGTTGTTCTTCAGCCCAAGCCCCAAAGAACTCCCAAAAACCAACGGCCCTGGAGCTTCGTTCCTTTAAAGGGAATCACTGCAATGGTGGCATTTCCATGCATTTCCCACATAATTCAGACATGGCAATGGAAAATACACTATTTATAGGCTTTATAGGTGATTTTCCTATTGAAGCCCCCCATTTCTAGTGGATTTCCAATTGCCACGTTTGATGACACCGGAGGGTAGAAATAATACGAAAGGCCTCAATTTGGTCGGCAAGATAGGTAACAAATCCATCGTTGACGGACAGCAGGAACAGCACATGGCAGTCTTCTGGGAGGTTGGGAACGGTGGGAGGCTCACCCCTTCGATGTAACTAGTAACCATAAATATAGCGATTCATCTGGGTAAGGGGGTATAACTAGGTCCTACCAACAACAAAATGGATATAATGGGAATATCACGGAGTCTAGACTGGCTGAGTTATAACGATCTCACCACTGTGTCACTTGTAATAGCCATCTGAAAGTTGTTTCAGGGTCGGTATGGATCAGCCGAAAAAAACGTGATCCACGGCGCAGGCATGTTGGATGTTTCGAGGATGCGAGAATTAGAAGTGGAGATGACCTTCATCCGCAGATAGCTGGGATAGCTGGGGAAGGCTCAAATCGCAGAAAACATTTTGCCAAAAACATGGTGTTTAAAACATGACTTCAACATGGCTTACTGTAAGTCATGAAAATTGTTCACATGTCCGAGTTTTTTTAGTGGATTCTGAGCCATAGCCATATTAATCCTAGGGAAATCGGCACAACATCACTGCAACAGCAACCGCCAAGTTGAATCTTTCGTTTGTGGGTCTGCAGGTTGAGGGGATTGAGAAACGATAATAAATAACCGGCAGCCCATTTCAAAACGTTGTTGGAGAAATAGATAAATGAGGCGTGTGTTTTCATTGGCCTTTTGCCTTCAATTTCTGGAGAATGGTGTTTGAGTCGCCTTTCCACAGGTTTGTATGTTCATGTATGTTCCGTATCATTGTGATTGTATGATTCACTAGAGAGATTTGCTGATGCATGAACCAAAGATCATGTAGAAACTATACGGGGTTTTGCTATGCGGTACACCCGTTCGGTGAATTTACTGTCCAGACAATTCGGATGTGTGCAAAATTTTACATTGCTATGTATATAGCTCCTTTTTAGAAAGTGGATGTCCATAGATAATAGATACAAGTATCATCAAGTATCAAAAAATAAAACTTTCGGGCCAGGATTTCCAGACACCATATAGTCATCGATGTTTTTTCCAGAAACATCAAGACACCATTATTTGCTCCCACACAAATAAGGGGTTCCTGTACATGTCCCTTTGTCATGCACCTCTTAATCATCCCATTCCCCATTCAAATGTTCAGACAAACCCAGATGCTGCTTTATTCCCAGAATTCATTTCAATGAATGTATATGGACAGACCCATTTGAATTATTTTGAATTATTTTCTCTCTCCCTCTGAAGAGACTTCCGCAAGTTCAGATCCCAAGATGACTTACTGGTGCTTAGTAGGGAATGGATGGGAATGGGGGAATGGGATGATTATTCATAGTTATTGTGGATCACTCCCTCATTCCCTACTAAGCACCAGGAAGATGAAGAAACATCTGGACCCATACCCAGGTGGTTTAAGAACTTCGATAACTTCGCCTGTTTTTCACGGTGGATTGGATCAGAATCATTTGCCACACTGAGGGCAAAGGCTGGTTTGCCTCTACCTTTGGAGCAGAAATCGCACATTAGTCGGAGCACCCAAGGAGCACCCAAGGAGCAAGGATGGGATTTTCCAGCCCGCCGTGTGCCACCGGAGGGTAATCATTGTAATCATATATCATATATCGATATATATATATATCATATATCGATATATATATATGTGGCAGGGACCTTTTGGTATAATGCGACCGTCCTCCTTGTCTCCCCATATTGTATTGCTGTTCTTTCTCTGGCTGCTCTCTCTCTCTCTCTCTCTTTCTCTTTCTGTTTCTCTTTTTTTTTTTCTCTCTCTCTCTCTCTCTCGCTCTCTTTCTTGCTGTTCTTTTCTCTGCGTGCATTTTTGGGCATACGATTCTCTTCGTCTCCCATCTGTGTCCCTACTTGTCTCCCTTGTTCTCTCCAATTT
>Ga0126342_10017952_pt1 | contig 12179 bp, 7 predicted proteins | sample Cyp1metagenome_FD_92528 | JGI IMG/M metagenome (GOLD analysis project Ga0126342, IMG submission 92528) | Coral microbial communities from Lord Howe Island, Old Settlement Bay, Australia - Cyphastrea 1 metagenome | ecosystem: Host-associated > Invertebrates > Cnidaria > Coral ... | reverse complement strand
TAAAACAATGCGCCACCATTATCGGATACCTTTGGCAAGTATGTAGCAATACCAATAAGTTCCCTGTCATTATCTGTAAACCTATATATAAAATTGTTTGGCCAAATTTTTGGAAGCCACTTTTACAGCGGCAGCAAACTGTGGAAACTGTTTTCAATTTGCAAGCCACTTTTACAGCAGCAATAGCAAGATGCAGCGATAAGTTCTCTTTGCCAGCACAAGTTGCAATTGAGATGCGGTCCAAAGCACACATGGCTTGAAGGCTGCAGGGCAAGAAACAATGAAATCAAACATAGAAATACCCATTGAATTGAATCGGATTGATCGTTTTTGCCGTAGTGTATTTGTTTGGTCGCCCTGCCCCCCCTTCTTCAACTTCTGAATCTGTCTGATAGGGGCTGCAGCATCACAAAAGATCAATGTCCCTTGTGGTGGCAAGTTTAAAGGAGGCAACCAAAGATGACCGCTGGAATCTTTAAAACTCCATAATACCCAAGTATTTACACCAGTGCCAGACAAACAAAATGGATACTTTTACAGCATCCGGAAGAATCAAAAAAAGGGCACTGCAATATGAACTATGATAGATACATGTTTTTTTTGCACGGGCCTGAGACTTACATCAGAAAATTTGCTTTGCAAATTGTATGACATAACTGTTGAATAATGGAGGGGAAACATCAAAAACACAATGTTGTTTGAACAGCACCCTTTTGAATCATAGTGGACACTTTTACAGCATCCCATGGTTTGAAAAAATGTGAACAGATCCCCCACCTATCTTTTTAAATGACTTGTGACATGTGGTAAATGTTGACCTTCACATTTTTGTTTCTTGGTCTTTTCTAAGAATCGAAAACAAAATGTTATTTGAACAGCACCCTTTTGAATCATAGTGGACACTTTTACAGCATCCCATGGTGTGAAAAAATGTGAACAGATCCCCCACCTATCTTTTTAAATGACTTGTGACATGTGGAAATTATGATCTTCACATGTTTGTTTCTCAATCTTTTCTAAGAATCACAAATAGAAAACCATCACCAAAAACCAACATCAAAAACAACATGTTGTTTGAACAGCACCCTTTTGAATCATAGTGGACACTTTTACAGCATCCCATGGTTTGAAAAAATGTGAGCAGATCCCCCACCTATCTTTTTAAATGACTTGTGACACGTGGAAAATTATGATCTTCACATGTTTGTTTCTGGGTCTTTTCTAAGAGTCACGAATAGAAAACCCATCACCAAAAAACAACATCAAAAACAACATGTTGTTTGAACAGCACCCTTTTGAATCATAGTGGACACTTTTAACAGCATCCCATGGAAAAATATACTGATTGAACCCGAACAGTCTTTTTAAATGACCTGTGACATGTGGAAAATTATGATCTTCACTTCACACTTTTGTTTCTCGATCCCCTTTCAAAGAATCATTAACATAAAAATCATCAAACAAAGCCAACATCAAAAACAACATGTTGTTTGAACAGCACCCTTTTGAATCATAGTGGACACTTTTACATTGGAAAAATGTGAGCAGATCTCCCACCTATCTTATCTTTTTAAATGATTTGTGACATGTGGTAAATTTTGATCTTCACATGTTTGTTTCTCGACCTTTTTCTAAGCAGCATAAACAGAAAAATAATCACCCTCTATTTGTGGAAAGTTTTGATCTTCATATTTCGTGTTTTTTGCTTTTTGCTGAGATTTAATCAACACCAAAATCAAAATGGTAAAAGGTGGCAAGGGCTTAATTGAGCGGTAAGTCGGGTTATTTGTGAACGTTCTGAGGGGGCTTATAGGGCTGTGGGTCTAGTACCTCATCCAGGGAAACGTCAGCGGCAAGTCACTTCCACAGTGGCATTAGGGGCAGAGATTCATGGGCAACTTGGCCGGGTACATGCACCTAGAGCTCGGGTTGCACTCTTGATGTTTGTCACTGCTGTCGTTGTTCAAAAAGGGGTGACCACCCGCCGGCTACTGCAATGTCTTTTGGGCAGCTGGATTCACGTTTTACTTTTTCGCCGACCAGTGTTTTCAGTTTTGTCTGAAGTGTTTTCTGCTGGACAGGGCCTGGGGCCCGATCAAGCGTTTCCAATGACTTCACGATGCCTGAACGAACTTTTGATTTTGATCTTGCTTGTGCCAGTCATTCAGGCCGATTTGAGGGTTGATATGGCAAATGAGTTATTTATGATGGATGCCTCGCCCACTGGAGGTGCAATCTGTAAGGTGCCCGTTTCAAAGCATACAGCAGAAGAGCTCTGGCGTCACACTGAGTTGCGGGGTTTTCATACCAAGCTGGAATCTGGGGCTGGCGAAGTACTTTCTGAACTGGGCCTGGATAATTTTCCTGTTTTTGGTGAGGATTCAAGACCCGTTGATTTGGGTCCACTTGCTGTTGAAGGAGCTGGTTTAGTGTATGATTGCATCGAGCTCTTCGCAGGCTCAGCAAACTGGAGCAGGGCTCATGCACAGCAGGGTTTCTCTGTGCATCCTGGCTTGGAGCGGGAAGCCGCAGGATTGAAGTATGGGGATCTTGCAGATGACCGGACTTTTTACCGGATGGTTCATTTGGCGGATTCTGGGCAGATCAAGGAGTGGCATGCTGCACCTCCCTGCTGGAGCTTCGGTACGTTGCGACGACCTCGTCTTAGGTCGAAGCAGCAACCTGCAGGGTTTGATCCGGATGATCGTGTGACAAGGGAGCAAGCTTTGCTAGCAGTGCGCACTTGCTTCATCTTGACTGTGGCGCTTCTGCGTGGTGCTTTCATTTCGATTGAACAGCCGGGTGCGTCTGTCATGTTTGAGCTGGAATGTTTCCAGCGACTCCTGTCGCTGGGTTGCTGGATTACCAAGTTTGCTTTCTGCAATTGTGGAAGTGCTTTCAACAAGCCGTCAAAGTGGCTACACAACAAACCATGGTTGTCACAATTGGGGGGCACTTGTAGCTGTTGTCTCCATGGAGCTCATTTTGTGATAGAGGGGTCTTTTACGAAGGCGTCTATCAAGGTTTTCAACTCCCGCTGCAAACCTGATGCTCACAGTGTTTATGGGCGTGTGCCAAGACCTGGTGAAGCAGTCAGTGCTTTTTCTGCTGCATATCCGCGGGCGCTATGCAGCGCTATGGCGGAGGGAGCTTGGGCTTTCAGACAGACTCTGGGAGGGGCGAGCGGGGACTGTTCCCATGACAAGTCTCTGCGGCCGTGGCACCAAGATCCTGATTGGGTGAAGGAGCTCGCTCTCAGCCTTCCTTTTCGAGAGTTGTTCCGCTATTCTTTCAAGAAGTCGGGGCATATCAACTGTCTGGAATGCAGGGTCTTCAAAAGCTGGGTGAAGCACTGCTCAAAGTCGTGTCCGGGTAGCCGGATTTGTTGGTTTTCTGGATAGCAGGGTCACTATTGGGGCCTCTGCAAAGGGCAGGAGCAGTAGTCCAGCCTTGAGTCATATCCTGCGGACAAGCTTGGGATATATCTTAGGTGGTGGCTTGTACATTGGGTGTTTGCATGTGCGATCAGCCTGGAATCGGGCTGATGCCCCGTCACGAGGTAGACCAGTTGAAGCTGCTTCAAGGGAGATTCGTCCTTGGTTTTTAGATCTGGAGAGTGGCGACCACAGGCGTTTTGACCAGGTGATTGCCAGTGCGAAGTGGGTCAATCCTTTGGGGCGCTGGGTTCGTATCCTGCTTCTTCTTGCAGGGGACATTGAACGCAACCCCGGACCTGAGTCGATGGGGCCGCGAAAATACCAGCCACGTGGTCCTCTTGATTTGAATGTCGGGTTGTCACAGGCGACAGCGGCCCGCATGGAGATGTGCCTGAAGGATTTTTCGAATTGGCTGGGTCTGGATTTAGATGATGCACTAGCTTCAGCTGAGGTCGCCAACTTGGCGCTGAGAGCGTACGGTATGGAACTCTTTGCTGGGGGGTTCCCCCGCTACAAGTTTGTGTACGCAGTGACAGGAGTTCAGCATTTGAGGCCTGAATTTCGGATGCAGCTTGCTGGCGCTTGGCAGGTTGATAAATGCTGGCAGATTCATGAACCAGGGCAATGTCGCGCTGTGCTCAGCGTACCTATGCTTCGAGCAGCAATCTCTCTGTCCCTGCTTTGGGGATGGTGTACCTTCGCAGCACTGGTCGCTATTGGTTTTGCGGGCATGCTTCATCCCAATGAATTCATTCACCTGACCAGGCGTGACCTGATTTTTCCCAAGGATGCGATGTCCTCTGACCCTGTTTTGTACATTTTCATAAAGAACCCAAAAACTGCTCGATTTGCACGTAGGCAACATACCAAGATTGTGATGTCAGTGTTTTGGTTTTGGCCGAGTGCGTTTTTGGAACCCTTTCTGTTGATCAGCCGCTGTTTGGGGCATCTATGGCAGTTTTCTGGCGCCAGTGGAATGCAGTTTTCGATCATTTGCAGATTCCCCGACGTCAGCTGGAGAAAGGCGCCACTCCAGGCTCCCTTCGAGGCTCTGGCGCAACAGCTATGTATCTGGATTCGGAGGATATCCCCAAGATCGCATGGCGTGGCAGATGTTCAAAGAATCAGACTCTGGAGTATTATATTCAAGAAGTTGGCGCCCAGTTATTTCTGCACAGTCTTCCCAAAGCGGCAAAAGAACGGATTCTTTTTCTGGAACAGCACTGCAATTTGGTTGTGCATTCCTTGTTTTCCAATGCTTTTTCTCTTACGGAGCAGTATTTTAAGGGTGGATAGGGTCAGTGGCATTTCCATATAGTCCATGCCTTGATTTGATATGTTTTTGGACCGGTCCATTTTCCAAAACTCCTGATGTCTGAACGGCATCATCAGCTGCTGTCGCAGCTTGGGCTACTTTGCACTAGTGAGTGGAAAAGGCCGGGAGTGATATATATACACTTTCAATACAGAAATGCTTTTGCACATGTGCTTTAAGACGCCACCTTTTACACGGGGATGATTTTGCAAAGGGAAACTTTTAGACGCAGGCGCGCTTAAGCACAGGTGCCTTTACACAGAGATGCTTTTGCACACAGGATCACACAGGTGTTTTTGCACACCAATACACTACTACATCTACTCAGTAATTTTGCAACGTTCTTTTACGCAGAGGTCTTTTACACGCACGTACTTTTACACAGAGATACTTTTGACACACAGTGACAGGTGTTTTTGCACAGATTCTTACGCGGTGATGTTACTTTAAGCGCAGGCGTTTTTCAACACACGCCCGCGTGCTGTTTCAGAGTGATGACACGCATGAGTGCATCTCATAGCAATTTCGGGTCACAGATGCATGGATAGGTCCGTGGCCGCCATAGGCGCAACTTCAGGATCTCTGTCAGCGCTGCTGCTGCGTCTTCTGACTGAGGGAATCGGTGCTCCTCTGGGGGCCAACACCTTTCCTGACTGCCCGATTTGCAACGAGTGCACACTGAGTGACCTTCTGTCTAGCCCAGCCTGGGAACGGATTGACCTGATTAGCCTTGCGTTGGGGATTCTGGTAGGGCTTGCTTTAGGCACTCTTTTGGACTTGTGCTTTCTGGCTAGACAGGCTTGGAGAGCTTGGATCAAGGCTAGCCTGTCAGCTTTCGCTAAGCGACATAAGTCTGAGAGCCTCTACCGGTTCGCATGAGTGGCGAATCTGGGGTCTCCAAGGCTGAGTTTCAGGCCTTGCTCTTGGTAGTTGAAGGGCTGCAGAAGCGAGTGGCCGAGTTTGAACTGGTAGTGACTGAACCTTCGTCTGCTGCTGCTAGCGTTGCTGAGGCTGCTACTTCCTTGACGGCAGAGAGGTTGGGGGCTGCCAGACTCATCGGTGCCTGGATTCGGCGCTGTTTGCGTGGGGAGCCACGAGGACTGAGTGGGCGAGAAAAGATCTCCTTAGCGTCACGGTTTTATATTGTTGTGACTGTTGTGAGAGATTTTGATTTGGTCAACTATAACCCTCCTAGAGTTTTTTCCAGCTGGGGGGAAGCAAAGACCTTGACTCATCGCCTGGGGCAGCCTGGTGATAGCATCTTTGTGGGCGTACCCAGTCGCGCTGAAGTGCGCGCTGTTTGTGCTGCTGCAGATCTGGAGACGCCTGCTGCCTTTAGGCAGTAGCGATGGCTGAGGAGGATCTGAGTGGTGAGGACTTGCCTGAGGACCTCACTGCCCGCGGAAATCTCATCGCCTCAGGTGGGGAGGTTGACTTTGACTACTCGGTGGGAGTGCTGAGTTTGGAGGAGTCTGGAACCTCTGTAGCAGCTATAGCCGTTGCCGAAGTCGACGGTGAGCTTTTGGTTGCTGTGCCATCGGAAGCATGGCGCAAGAAGGTCAGGAACAGACGCCTCCCAGAGAAAGCGCTGAGGAAGGCAGTGAAAGTAGTAGTGCCTTTGAGTTCCGAGCTGGATCGCTCGGCAGCAGAGGGCGAGCCCAGTCTCGGAGTTTGGCTGGGCATTTTGGCCCGAACCTTGGAACAGAACATCAGCTACGACCAGGCAGCGGCCGAGCTGGACTTTCCCTCTCTCCCTTTTGCAGGTGCTCTGGTGGCGATTGCCGGGGACCACTTCAGCTTCTTCACTGCGGAGTCAGAGCCGCCAGCAGCAAGCTTCGAAGCTCGTTTTGCAGCCTTGGAAGAGGGGCTGAAGCAGGTGACAAAAGCTCTGCAGGCATCAAAACCTTCGCACCCTCTTGCGGCGGCCTCGAAGAGCAGGGCGAAGCCTCAGCTCTCTCCCTTGGCAGAGTTGCCACCAGGGTTGGACCCGGGGGTTGCTCAGCAGGCCCTGCAAGCTGGCGTCAGTCGGCAGTTGGAAGAGATGGCCTCAATCCTCAAGACTCCTCGAGCTGGGGCATTGCGCCACCCGGCACGGGAGGAGACTGCAGTGCGCTTCGCGGACTACGAGGACGAAGAGGACTCCCCGGTGGAAGAACTGGAGCCAAGAGGATCTGGCGGTGCCGACCCTATGAGCACCGCAGTGGTGCAGATGTCAAAGATCTTAGGGCAGATGTACAAGGACAAGCAGAAGGCAAAAGACAAGACTCTGGAGGGCATCCTGGACTACGCCGAATCTGGTTCAGCGGCGAGCTCTACCGCAGGTGCTTCCAGGTCGAAAGCTGCAGCCCTGCGGTCCCTTCAGCGCATGCTGACGGACAAGCCTCAGCTGCTCTATGCCGAGATCGAGAGTGCAATGCAGAAGGATTGGGAGAGGTCAGGTCAGCTCCCTGGCTTAGCTGCCGGGGGGGTCACAGCAAGGGGGTGGTTGGAACACCGCTCCCGAGTTCAGAACTTCCCTTCCACAGTGCGCACAGCTTGGATGATAGCTGGTGTGCTCGATGCCCTTCGCAGCAACAAAATTGCGGAGGCTCGGGCAAGGTGTGGCCTAGCCCTTGCCGCTTTGGACCAACAGGCAGTGGACAAAGGGAGCTGGCTCCTAGCAGCCGAGGTTGCGCTCGAGCCCCCTCCTCCTTTTCACAGCTTTGCTCTTCATCGCGCTCCGGATCCTTGGGAATGTCCTCACAGTTTGCTGGTGGATCCGCGATGGTGTGAGCTCTTCATGACAAAGCTCAAGGACATCTCCGACTTTCAGGAGAAGAAGGGAAAGTTGTCTGCCCATCAAGGGAAGCCTTGGGTGCAAGAGCCTCAAGCCTCAAAGGGCGAGCCCGCTCCCAAGAAAGCAGCAAAAGGAGCGGGAAAGGGCAAGCAGGAGGAAAAGAGCAAGGAGGGCGACAAGAGTGCCCCGCCGACCGATGCGGCCCAGACTTGAGGAAGTGTGCAGAGCGGCATCATGAAGTTAGTGCCCACAAGAAATTAGATGGCCTCTGCGAAGTTGGAGGTGCGGATTTGCATGTGCCTGGCGCCGCTGCGAAGCCTGTGGATGCTGGGTCGCTTTGGGGTGCATTGACGAGGTGGCTTCTATCCTCGCGTACATCTCTGGCTAGTTTTGTGAGGTCCTATCTTGGCAACAAACCTCGGAGCTGCCGAGGGACAGCTTCTGATCTTTGGCCTATGGCTGCTCCGTATCCAAAGCTGTTTGCAAAAAACCACTGCACTATTGGTAGGGATCTGGAACGCAGACATCAAGCAGTCAATCTCATGGTGCTTACTTTGTCTTGGTTGCATTTGGGGAAGCCTAGGCGATGCCCCGCCTTGCTGTCTTGCGCGTCTAGCCTCAATGCAGCACAATGGGCTGTGGTGAAGCGGCTGGAAGAGCATGTGGATGATGTTTTGCATGTAGGAGTAGTAGGCCCCGCCGAGATGGGCAGGGGTGCTGCCAAAGTGGAAAGCTTGGATGAATTAATTTCAGATTTGGAGTGCGATGCTCGTGATGTCGTCGGGGAAGGTTACTTCCATAGATGTGCTGGTGCTGCACACAATTCCCTTGGCTCATCCCTGTCAGCAGGAGAGGTAGTTGGTAGCATGTCTGGTGCCAAGCCGGTGGAGGCAAAGGCTATTGAACCTGATCGGCTGTCTTTGCCCACGGCACCTCCTTCTTTTGATCCGACTCCTTTGTTGCCAAAGCTGCATCGAGATGTTTTTCTAGACCCTGTAGCTCAAGCGGAACCGGTCGACTCCTTTGCGGATAGGCCACCAAAAGTCCGAGTTCATGCTTCACGTCAACAGGTTAGGAATTTGCTGCAGCGATTGGACGCTTCAGGGCGGGTTGTATTAGCAAAGCCTGAAGAAGTGCGCGAAACTCATTTGTGTGGAGCGTTTGCTTTGGTGAAAGATGCAGTGCAAGACCGTCTCATCCTTGATGCAAGGCCTCCCAATAGCAAAGAGATCAAGTTAGACACCTGGTGCAAAACTTTGGCTTCCTGTCACACTTTGGCTCTTCAGGAACTAGAACCTGGGAAGAACATGTACTTTTCTGGCACTGACCTCAAAGACTATTACCATGCGTTCAAGGTGACAAACGCTAGAGCTTTTCGCAACGCCCTAGCTTGCCCCTTGTCAGTTGCAGAAGCTCAGCAGTTGTCCTGTTTTAGAGAAGAAGATGTCAACTCCCCCTACCTCTACCCGTGCCTTTCTGCACTAGCTATGGGTGACAATCAAGCGGTAGAACTGGGCCAACTGTCTCATATACAATTGGGGTTTTTAGCCAGAGCTTTTTCACCCTTCGAGCTTCTAGTTGTGCATGGTCGGGCGCCTCGCGCTGTGGCAGCTGGCATTGTGATTGACGATGTGATCTTTGCTGAACATGCTGAGCCAGATGCAGTGGCGAAGGAGGACATGGAAGGTGTCAGGCGCTTGAATTTTCTTTGTGAGGAGTACCTGCAGCAGGGCTTACTAGCACACCCCCGAAAGACTTTTCGGGCTGAACATGAGGCGGAGTTTTGGGGCTGCCTAGCAAATGGTGTGACTGGACGGGTGCGAGCCAATCCAAAACGTGTCGTGCCCTTGGTTGATCTTTCTTTGCGTGTAGCCCGGTTGGGGCTGGCTTCAGTAGCTCTTTTAGAGGTTCTGGCTGGGGGCTGGATATCGGTGCTTCAGACGAGGCGCCGTATGCTCTGTCTGGTGCAGTTCATGTATGAAGCCCAACGTGGGCGGCAGCAACAAGACATTGTGAAGCTCAGCCCTAGTTTGGTGGAGGAGCTCTTTGTGCTGGCCATTTTGGCCCCTCTTGCTGCAGCGGAGATGAGGGCGCCTTCCATTCCTGAAGTGTTTATGAGTGATGCTTCCGAGTGGGGGTCGGCCTCGGTGCGAGCACGGCTGCCTTTGTCCTTAGCGAAGGAGTTCCAGCGGCATGCGCTGTCTAGAGGCGCTTGGTCAAAACTGCTCACACCATGGAAGGCTTGGCTGAAGATGCACGAGGAACTCTTTCCGACTGATGAGCTGCCGGATGGGGTGCCACTAGTTTCCCATCCTCTTTGGTTGCTGCTGGCGCAGGCTTTAGGCTATGAGGTGCACCATGTGAAAAAGGAGTCTACGAGACGAGACGCCACATAAATCTGATTGAGCTTCAGGCCGTGTTGGAGGTTGAGAAGAAGCTCGCAAGACGAAGGGGCCCTTGCCGATACCTTCTAGGTGCTGACTCTCAGGTGGCTTTGGCAGCTCTGGTGAAAGGCTGGAGCGCTTCTCCAAACATCAACCGCCTGCTCCAGTTGTCTTTGCCGACCATCTTGGGTAGTGGCATCTACGGGAATTATGGCTATGTGCCGTCTTTGGCAAATCCCTCGAATGATCCTACGCGAGGTGCAGAGCTGCGTTCTGCGGTCCAGAGCCTCCCATCATGGTGGGCTGCTGCTGCCGCGGGGGATTTCACTGAGTTTGATGCATGGCTTAGCTCTTTAGGATATGATCCTTTGCAATTAGCAGGGGTTCCGTTTGCTGCAGCGGCAGATGTAGATAGGCAGGGTTTGGTAGGGGATTTGCTGAAAAATCTGGCCTCGGTCCAAAAACCGGAACGGATGGCCAAGTTTAGAGAAGTCTCTGCCGGCATTTGTAGTGATGCACCGGGCCAGCCAAGGAAGTTTCACAACCCGCGACTGAATTCAGCCCGGAGGAGCCTTGTACTGATTCTATTTAATCCTCCTTGTGCAGGCACTGGTAGCGGTTTTTCTGTTTGTACAGTAGCTTCAGCAGTCTCACCCCTGTCCGGTATACAAGAACAGACAAGAGGGCATAAGAGGCTTGAAAGCCCAAACCAAGAAAAGAACAAGAGGCCTCAAGAGCTTTTTAAGGTTCGGCCCAATTCCAAAGCTGTTTGTTTCCAGTCAGAGCAGAGCCCCACTGCCAGTAGGAAAAGTAGGAATCCTGCTGCGAGGGTCCTCTCCGAGCGAGCTGTCAAAGTGCTGAGCTCCTTCAAAGCAGCGCAGTTTGTGCTGCCGAATGGGAAGCGAGCAACAAAGGGGTTCGTACCTGAACGACAGGGGTTTGTGGATCTCTACAGTGGTGCTGCTGGAGTTGCGCGAAAAATAGCCAGAACTTTTGGCGTCTGGGTGCTCACTGTGGACTACAACGATGGTCCTGAGCAAGATCTGCTTCAACACGACCTGCAGCTTACGGTGAAGGAGCTGCTGGAAAGCGGCGCTGTTCTCGGCTTAGGCATGGCTCCAGAATGTGCTTCTTTTTCAAGAGCTGTTTGCCCTCCGGTGTGCAGCCGCTCCAAGCCTATGGGTCTCGACGTCTTGACCGAGAACATGCGAGACAAGGTGCGGAGGGGAAATCTGCATGCGCTTTTTTGTGCACAGCTGGTTGGGATCTGTAATAAGCTCAATATACCCTACTGGTTGGAGAACCCTGATTCCTCTTTCTTATGGTTGCTTCCTGTCTTCCTCAACGCTGGAATTGGCTGGCCTGAGCGGTCCTACCGAGTGGATTTTTGCAGATTCAAAACGCCTTGGCGCAAGAGAACCAGGGTGGCGACATCCGCTTCTTTGGCAGGATGCTGTGAGCTTTGTTTGAGGGACCATGAACACCTGGTGCTTCGTGGGCGTAGTGCTTTTCACCGGATGGCATGGACGAGAGTAGCGCAAGTATACCCTGGGGGCTTTTGCATTGAACTGGCTAGGAGCATGGGTGCAGCTGCGGGCTTGAAACCTCTTGGAAAACAAGCTAAATTGGCAATAGCTCAATGCGCCCAGGCTGGACACTGCAGGGTAGGCGAAGCCAAAAACCCTGGACCGGTCGGAAGGAGAGTTGAAAGGGATGTGAACGTTTTGTTGGGGGTTCCTTTGGTTAACCCCAGTACAGAAAGGCTGCAGCGTAAGGTTTGGGCGGACTTTCAGCAATGGCTCTCTGAGGAACTTAGTGAGGCTACAGCTGCCCAGGTCTTTGTTTGCCCGGCGCTTGCAGTTCAGATGCTGCGGAGCTATGGAGTGGAGCTTTACCGCTCTGGTCATGCACTTTATGAACTTAGGCATTTATTAGCTTTGGTTCAGAAGCTCTACCCTGCTGTAAAGCCGCTGCTGGGGCCTGCTTGGGCTCTGGTTACGCAGTGGGAAGAGATAAACCCGGTGCAGCATAGACAGCCTCTTCCGGAGTTGCTGTACAAAGCAATGGTGGCAGTAGCTTGGATGTGGGGCTGGAAGCGATTTGTAGCTTTACTGCTCTTGGGTTTTGAGGGCATAGCTCGTGTACCCAATAGACTGGCTAAGACAAAAATTTGTCTAATCCCTATTCTGTAGAAATCTGACTATTAGGTAGATTTTTTTTTGTCTAAGACAACTTTTTTTTTGTCTAAGACAAATTTTGAAAATTTG
>Ga0126342_10017951_pt1 | contig 12180 bp, 13 predicted proteins | sample Cyp1metagenome_FD_92528 | JGI IMG/M metagenome (GOLD analysis project Ga0126342, IMG submission 92528) | Coral microbial communities from Lord Howe Island, Old Settlement Bay, Australia - Cyphastrea 1 metagenome | ecosystem: Host-associated > Invertebrates > Cnidaria > Coral ... | reverse complement strand
TACCAAAGCTTTGCGACATTTGTGGCATCTCAAATTCTATACTGAGCCCATCCTCTTGGAGGAGGTCGAAGGATATGATGCTCTTGGTTTCAATGTGAACCCTCTGCAGCGTGCCGTTTCATATCAACTACCATGGGATACGATCATTCGTACTCATACAGGAATTGGTCCATCACGCAGTGTTACCTACCAGAAGTTCCAGGCAATGTTAGCCAATGGAGAGCTGCCTCCCTTCATTCAGAAGGAATGGGAGCGTGTATCCAAGTTGAAATCCGGGAAGCGAGAGCGTCAGACGGCTATCATCAATGCTATCTATGATCGTTCGGCCGCAGGACGATTGATCCTCAACACGGACAAGGCCATCTTCGAAACTATGCGCTCTGACTACCAAGATACGAAGAGCAGGAGGGAAATGAAGACTCTCCCTCTGCTGCTCTTTTGCGGAAAATTCCGCCTGAGTGCAGAAGCAGTGCAGCAAGGTCTCCGAGAGGGACAATTCATGGAAGTGGAGACAGCGAATGGCAAGGAGTATGGATGGAGACAAAGCACCTTCTCCGAGGTCAAGGGCGTCAAAACTGCGACAGGATACAAGATGTCAGAAGAAGGAGACAAGGACACGATGCAGAAGTACATGGAGATGGCCCAATGCTGGAAAAGTGGCATCCAGCGTCCACAGGCCATTGCTAGTGGGTCCAACCGGCTCGCCATTTGCGATGTGGAGTCGCCGTTGTCTCAGGAGGAATGGGGTGTCGCACACAAACAGTTGCAGTCGGCCTTTGCGGCCTTAGATCAGCAGGAGAAGCATGCGATGAAACACATGGCTGTCATCGAGCAGAACGAAGACGAGCCATTGTACCCTCTGTTGAATCTCGTCTGTATTGATGGAAGGCTGTTATTCTTCATTACGTGTGATCATTTTTCAAATTACGTGTGATCACTTCTGCTTCCATGTTTTTCAAGATATCCTGCTAGGAAAGCAGCCATCCAAGAGATTCGACGGGTCAAGGCGGAGATCACTCACGTGCAGTCCTTCAAGGAGTTGCCGTTCGGGATGAAATTGACTTTGAAGACATACAACGATTTTTTGCACACCCAGGGACAGATCTGTGAAGCTCAGGAAGATGTGATCGCTGGCATCAAGGGTCAGCTTGATCAGCGCGCAAAGCGTGCAAAAAAGAATTATAGAAAGGACATGAGTCCTTGCACGTCGTTTGCGATGTTGCATTTGTAAAGATTTGGGCAGCAATGCGGATGCAGGCTTGAAAAAAGGTTTTACTTGCGATCTCTGTATTTCATTCCTTGTGTCGTCCTTACTTGAGTTCCACAATAATTTGGAAAGATAACTGACACCGAAGCACCAACTCTCATGCTTGAGATTGCAATCCTTTCCTTGTGTCGTCTTTACTTGTGTTGGATCGTTTTATTTGAGATTGATCATCACGTCCTACCTTGTCTGTGGATAGAGCTCTTATGGCTCATCTAGCTGGCGCTGTCAGCGTTGCAACAAACAATAGATGTGAATCATGCAGAGCAGGATATGAGTGAACTTTCCATCTAAAAAATGTAATGCTTTTGGGAAATATCACAGGATGGCTGCAGATTAATGAGTATAATAGCAAAATGTTCCATGCATTTACCATCTTGCGAGTCGTGAAAGCACTTTGATGGCAAGAGAGTGTCTGAACATGTCAGCATGAACGCGGAGCCTTGTAAGTCTGGAAAGAAAAGAAAAGTAGGTGGAGTTCAGCAACGCTTAGCCTGCGCAAAAGAAGCAGTAACCGAGGAGAGTGCTGTACATGCTGTGCTCATGCTTTTGATTGCCAAAGGCATCATGTCCGGAGTGTTGGCGCATGAAATTGCGCAGGCAGCACAACGAGATGTTCAAGGAGCACGTGATGGCAAAAAAAACCCGATCTGGAGAAACTGGCAAATATTATATTTAACAAGGCAGAAATCTCGTTCGATCTGTGCATGACAGATTACGGAGACAGCCCACTTTGCCTGAGCCTGTGAAGGTAGCAATGCTACCTTAAACAGACGGTTTGCAAGAGGCTCACATTTTACTTCCTCATGAATGGTTTGCAGCTATGTCTGAAGATGATTTTAATTGGGAAAGAACCATTTGTCCCAATGCTGCTCGCTTACCAGATTTTTGGCAAGCTTGGGGGTCACATCCAGGAATGATGCGTCATCCCGTGAAACGTTTCGAAAGTTGGCAGACAAAGTTTATACCCATTTCCCTTCATGGTGACGAAGTCCCTGTGATGGGAGTTGGTAAGATTTGGAGCCGCTCCGTTTTATCCATCACTTGGATGAGCATGCTGGCGAATGGGCTCGGCGCCAAAATGTCCGATATTGTTTTCTACATTTGGGGCATCTTCGAAAAATTTGCACTTCCTTCATCGACAACCACTGTGGGCACTATGCAGACACTCTGGCGTGTGCTCCGCTGGTCTTTCCAATGCATGTATGAAGGCACCTGGCCTGCGAGAGATTGGCGAGGTCTTCCCTATGACAAAGATAGCCTACAAGGCAAAAATGCAGGCAAACCCCTTGCACGCGGTTATCGTGCCGTTCTCTTACAGCTCTGTGGCGACTTAGATTACTTTAGCAAGTGGCTCGATGTTCCAGTCTCGACAAATCGCACAAAGCCTTGTGCTCAGTGTCGCGCTTCTTATCACGGAAATCATTCGTGGCTTGACAATCGAGAAAATTCTGTCATTAAAAAAAGAAAGGGGATTGGATGAGCGGGGTTTAGTTAAGAAAGGTTTCTTATCAGTTTCATATGTTGGGAGCAAAAAGATATATAACTTTTAGAGCTTTATTTGTCTTAAATATTTACTAAGCTTGTTGCAACAATGTCAAAGATTGAATTTAATAGTGTGAACACTCGTGACTCCTTATTGACAGTTAGCATCTCACCCGTAGCAGCTTGGCTTTCCAGGCCATCAAACAACCTGAAATCAATGAAATAAAGGCCCACAAGTCGGGCCAAAAAAACATGACAACGCATTTACTGACTGCTGTTCTCTTGTCTCAAACCCCTCAGGCGCCATTGTCGTGTTATGAAGCCGCTTTTTTTCCAAGTGGACATGAGGAAAGTCTGACTGACTGGGTCCAACCTCAGAAACCAAGTGGTAAAGCTGACAATGAGCCAAGGTGCCCAACTTGATGAAAGTGCAGAACAAACTGAAATCAAGCAATGTGCTGAGAAATTCGAATTGAGCCGCCTGACATGCGCATTAAGCTACCAAGACTTACATGTCATGATCATGACATGACAACGAACATGAACGCTTCTTTTTCCCCTTGCTCACTTTCCAACATCACAACATGTGCGGTTCTGCGTGATCCATTGTTTAGGAAATTCCGCTGTGGCCAAGCCTTGCAGCCGCCTCTTCTTGAGTGGCCCCTTCTCCGGCCAGCAGCCACTGTGATCATGAACTCTGATGTCCCAAGTTGGCTCATCTCTGCCTCCCGGACACGGGTCCAGCTTGTATTGACCACAAAGATCCCGGCAATGGTTGCAGTAGACATCTTTCCATCCAATGATCTCATCTCGTCTGCCAGCAATGACTCGAGGTTCACGAGGTTCTGGACGGGCAGCAGGAGCAGCAGGAGCTCCATCTTCAACTGCCCCATCCTCAACACCATCTGCAGGGGCCTCCATCGGACAAACTGGGGCAGCGGGAACTCCAGGACGACGTTGCGCAAGTTCATACAATGTCATTTCATCATCAAAATCAGCATGAGCCTGATCAGCAGGTGCCTCTGGTGGATCAACAACCCCAGCATGGGACGGCGCAGGTCCATCATCATCTGGCCTATCAAGTCCATGCTCCAGCAGGTCGGGAGCAATTGAAGGGGAATATTAATCTGCGTCATCTTTCTTGTTTTGCAGGGGTGCAGGCGAAGGCAAACCATCCGCAGGTTCTGCAAGCAAAGCCAAAGAATCCTCAGGTTCTTTGTCATCTGGTTCTGCAGCATCATCCATATGTACCTTCGGGAGTCCAGGAAAATATGTAATGCCGTCTAGGGATGAAAATAGATTTCATATATTATTACCCTTGGCTTGGGTGCATAATGACAGACAATATACCGTAGTTTGAAAATTCATTGCAAAAAAGATTGGTCAACTGCCAAAACACATTCACATCGTCGCCGTCCAACACAGCATTCTCTGCATTGACACGCCTTCGCTTGCGCGCCCTGCCAGTATTGAATCTGACACCCGAAGAACCAATTCGACCACGGCCCCGCCCACGGCCACGGCCTTTGGGTTGGGCAGCTTTCGGTTTGGCTTTGGATTTCGCTTTTGCTTTGGTTTTTGCACTTTTGCCACTTTTGCCCTTGTTCTTCTCCTGACGATCCACCAAAGTCCAGCCAGAAGATGAAGTTATGTTCTTTGCAATGGCTCTCTGCGCTTCTTTGAAATCTTTTCTTTCATCTAAAGACAACTCTGAGAGGACCACCTCATCCAGCACAGTTCCCAGTTCTGTGCGAGATCTGTCTGCCGATTCTGCAGACGCTGCCTGCTTTGGTTTCCGCATTGCTTTTTTAATTGCTTCACACCAATCCGCATCACCATCGCAAATCATATCCAGCAAGCTATCAATGAGGTCCATGGTCGGCATTTTCATGAGGACCTTGGCGGAAGTGCACAGAACACCCAGGTGCTCTCCCAGATTGGCCAAGTCTGTTTTCGTTGGCAAGTTGTGCCTCTTGATTTCACCAAAAAAATGGCGAAGCAAACTTTCAGACTCTTGAAAGTGCATCAAAACCAATTCCCCACCAAACGCCACATGATCAAAGGTCCAGACCTTCCAATCTGAAGGCTCAATAATGTGAGCCCAATGCACGACACCCGAGGGGTCCAATGCCCACCACTCGTCTGTGCCCTCGAAGCACGGCGCAATATGGCGCAATTGGCCATAGCAGGAAACCCCAATCAAATTGACCCAAACAAAGCCCACATAAGCTTGGCAGGTTTTGCTGAGAATCTTCGAAGGAAAGAAAAGTGAGCTCTGTTGCAAACTTCGAGAAAAGGCCATGCTGCACACGAACTCCACAAGATCTTTGAGTTTGCATTGTCTGTAAAACTTCAGAAAAGCAAAGGCTCCAGCTCCACGAAGAAGCACCTCCTCCGAAAGGGACCCCCAATTCTTGCGCCCCATGATTGTGGACCATCGCTCCGGCAATTGATGGACCGAAGCAAAATAACGCCTCTTCCTTTTGCGACCAGGTGTCCGCTTGAACATCTGCACAAAACAGTTTCTGTCAACAGCTGCGGGATGGCGAATGTTTCTTTCGGACAAAACCTTTGACTGCGTCACCAATTCTTGAATTTGATGCACAGTCTGTCGCTTGTTCTTCTGGCTGTTCCTTTGGATACGGACATGTCCATGCAGGTCTTCAACTATTTTGCTGTCCGGTAAAGTTCGTAGCATGCCCTCTAACACGTGTGTGCCTGCTGGGCTCCCTGCATCAAAGTTGTCACTTTCAAAGGGCATGTACATGAGTCTCACAGGCGGTGACAGCCTTGAGGTCAGCCAAGATCTGCAAAGAAACCGAACCGTTGGCGGCAGCTTGTTCAAGTTGCAAGATCGAATCGAAATCTTCCTGCATAACTTCCATCGTGTCCTGCCCAGAAGAAGGATGTGGCTATGAGAAAGACGGTTCGACTAGTCGACCCGCTTCCACTTAAAATTTGCCTGCATGAAAACAATATACCCATTACTGGCAATGGCAATGGCACCTTGAAATCCATGGAGCGCCCTGGATTCTGTTGACTGTAACTAATAATAATATCCACATCTTTTCCTGGGATGCATAGTATAGCACTTAGCCGCCTAGACTAGGAAAGGGTTTCTTAAATACTAATAATAAATAAACATCAAACATCAAACACCACAACACATTATGACATTCCGACGCCCAACATCATTCTTTTGGAAGGACATAGTGTGGCTTGGCAATTCATGACATGATCATGAGTTCCATCATCATTCATATTCATACCCATTGAATCTTGACCTACCGGGTAAAAGCCAACAGAGACCCAAAATCCAAACGGCGATACATTTGCATTGAATTATTTCAAAGGTTCAAGACCAAAAAAGGACCTCAGGACCGATCAACGGCCCCGAGATGGCCCTGCACTTGAGGCTATAGGTGATGGAATCACGTGAGGGCTGGGATAAGAAACATATCACCAATGAATGGCGCAATAAAAACTGGAGCATCGTAGACAGGACAAGAATATATCAATGCCAGAAAAATGGCTGCTGAATGTGCCCTGAATGAAAACAGAAACTCTGATTGATTGATAGTTGATTCATCGAATCAAACATTCGGCTGTCCGAAAAAGAAAACGAGAGACATCTACACACCGATATTCTAGAAAATGACTTTCTTCGAGGGATCCCCGGTTTCAACATATTCTTATTAGGAAGTATATCATGGATTCATTGATGGATACAAATATATCTTTTGACAGTTTAATTTCTATCTGACTTTTTTGGGATATACTCTGACATGCTTTGGTGTCTATTTATTTTTTACTTTCTGAACAATGATATGCTGACATTCTTTCTGGCATGTTATCTAGAATCTATTCTGACTGACTCTTTCTGGCATCTATTCTGGCATTCTTTCTCAAATTCTTCCTGACATTCTTTCTGGCATGCTATCCGGCATCTATTCTGTCATTCTTTCTGGCATCTATCTGCCATCTATTCAATTCTGACATTTTGTCTGACATGTATGCAAGCTATCGTACTTACACGTGGATAGAAATGGGGTCAAAAGAATGCCGACCGAGTTGATCAATTCTGACATCCACCCTGATAATGTTATTCTGACATTCTCTTTCTGTCATTCCATCTGACATTCTCTCAGGCATGTGTTTGGGTCCAGACCCGGACAGAGTACGAAAATGCCGGTCAGGTCCAGGCCGGTACCACAACACGCTCGCGATATGGGGTTCGGGCGCAGGGGTGGCCCACAGGATCCGAAGCTGGCAGACTGGAAGGAGGAGACAAAAGGAATAGAGGAAGGAGAATCTGAGAAGGAAGGAAGGAAGGCAGGTTGTCCAAGTGGTTGAAATTTAGAGACCCTCACTAGGCAGGTGGGGAACAAGAATCTCAGCCGCCGCTATGAAACTAATAAATACTGAGACTGGAATTGTGAAACCAATGGTAAATAACAGTAATACGTTTTGACCCAACTGCTGTGGCAACTTCATTTAGAAGGAATCAACCGATGAAGAAACATCAGCGAAGTGGGGGAAACTAAATTAAATTGGATGGTCGTGCAACACCCCAGCTACTGGAGGCTATGATACACTTGCCTCACGGCAAAGACCATCTTCAGAAAAAACTTGAGCATAGCACTCGGGTGGAAAGCTGTGCTTCGAAAACGAAGAGCAACGTTTCCGTAGAAGATGGAAAGTCAGCTCAGAGACCTTCACCGGAGCATCCAAAATCTTCTCGTGCGCCAAAAGCCTCACAAGCATTGGGTCCTTCGAAGTGGGAATTCTGGCCAACTCCCGCAGATGGTGATCTGACGCCCAATCGCTTTGAAGGCTAATTGCTAAAGCCAAGGAATCATCAGGCGACTTGCAATGCTTCACCGAATTGGAGTACCATGTCCAAATAGGACGTGTACATAGCTGGATGATGGCACAATGAAACCACAATTTTTCCGTCATGCAATAATAGGCAAGCTTTGGTCCACCACCTAGACATTCTTTCAGCTTAGAAAACTCTCGGCGAATCTGCTGTGGGCATCACCACATTTTTTTTCGATTCATTCGCAAGTGAAGCCAAACCCCGCTGCTCCTCAGCCAAATCTGGGTCCAGTTTGCTATCCTGATAGTGATATCCCAGACATAGCTTCAGACCACGAAATTCTGGCAACTGCTCTTCACAACTATCGTTCCAGCTGAACCATCTGCTAAGTTTCGGCAGCGTTCCCTTTGTGTGAAATGTGTTGCGCTCGGCAAGTGCATCCCAAACTTGTTCGCAAGTTGTGTTTGGGTCCAGCCCCAAATCGAGCCGTATATCTTGCCACACAGACTGGAACAATGTGCACGTGGCAGGGCTTTCAGTTTTCAACATGACCTCCAAAAGCCTTGACTTGTGCTCTTGATAAGCCCCACTGCCAAAGGGCCTGTAGGCAAGCGACCACAGGTAACTGCAGTGGAGCTGCGCTTGCAAAAAACTCCTCGACATGCTTTGGTCAAGGACGCCTTGACGTCGTTCACCGCTCTGTGAAACACATCCCATCTGGTCTGCACAGCTGAACCAAGCTTGTGAATCGCAAACCTGGATTCAAGTCAACCAATATATGACACACAAACGGAACCGAAATGAAGCATGTCTTGGAGGAAAATAGAAAGCGCCGACAAACAAACTAACCGGGAATTATGAGATTGAAGCATGGCCCTGGAACGCAGCCCCTGCGGCGCCAACTTTGCCTTGATCCAACTGAAGAACAAGCAAGGGTATTGCGAACAAAGGCTCGACATTGGCCACTATCAGCATCCAAGCGTGTAAATCTTGTTTCACCAGCACCCACCGGACCAATCCGGATGTCCTAAGGCATTTGAAAGGAATCCAATGTATACCCACCACCTGTCAGCTCACTGAGTTGGTGGGAAATGGCTTGCAACTGTCGATAGGCAGCAACTCTCTTCAGCTTGTTCTCCTGCAGAATGGTTTGGTCAGGATGCCGTGCTGATGATCGAAGGGCTGGCTACATTATTCTCAGACACATCGTTATTTTCAAAAAGTTGCCCAACGAAGCCGGTGAAGCCGAAGACAAATACAAAGTCTCAGTCAACTCCAATCACAACACCAATACCAACACAAAGTAAAACAACAAGTCGGCAATTGGAGGACACAGTGACCAACTGACCAAAACATCAGAGGGTGAAAAAAAAAGTTGCTTCCCACTGTGCTGGTTAAGTCATCAAGTCCTTGGCAAGCTCCTCAACCAGGCTTGTGAGGTCCAACTCCTCAGGACAAATAGCATCACAGGGAAGGAGCGCTTGAATAGCAGGCAAAACAGCTGCGTTGTTCTGATGGCACCATATCACAGATACCAGCACATCCTTTCCAGAGTGGGTACTGCCATCCGCACATAGATTGTAATGGTTCGCTCCGGAGACGCTGTAAGTGGCCCTCTGGTCATAGATGATTTGGCGGCGCCGAACCCACGGGTCAACACTGTTCTCATGACATCCGCCTGCCTGAGAGAGTCTGGATCCGGGCCCGATCACCTTAAGCGCCTCTCTGGCTGATACACCTGTCGAACCTGCATGCTCCAACAAATCCCAGATTGCATCCACAGACATTGCAACCTTGCCGCTTCCCCCTTTCTGTCTGGAAGGAACGGCTTTTGTTGTATACATCATGCTCGCACTGATACTGGCCAATGACGTAAAGAAACAGGCCCTGGGACAAAAAGTTGATGATGCCCCTTTGAAGTAAAATCAGAGCAGCACCTGAAGGAGATTCATGATTCCAAGCTTTGCCTTGCTGCTTCCGTTGAAAGCGGGCGGCTGCGAAAGCAAAGTGCAAGACGTCTTTCAATGGCCCACATCAACACTCAAGAGTCCAGCAGAGTACATATCCGCCCAAAGCTTGGCCCAAGCTTGCCAGGCTGTCCTATGTTTTGCAGAAACGAAATCTTGCATACCACCAACCAAACCGGACTGTGCGCATACTTCCAACCTTGACTCATCATCCAGCATGAGATCCATCTTGTACCCCGGGCTGTCGTGACAAAATGTTTCACAGACCCGATTGCAAATTCGGCAAAGTAGCTGGAACACCTGCTGAACCATGTCATCCTTTCTTCCTGCTTCCATGATTGTGAAAAGATAAGTGAGAACAGCTCTGGTGGACGCAACGTTGTCATCCAAGGCAGAAGGCGGCAAATCACGGCCACTAAAATGCAGGTGGCACACAAAGGACCGTGAAACCAAAACACACTTTTGAAGCGATTCGGCAACAAAAGTCCGCCACTTGTACAAGGTTCGCTTTTCTCCCCACAGTTTCAGCCTGTCATGGAGATAGTCTAGAGCCCAGAAAAGATCCTCTTCGGGAGCATGGACCAAGTAAACTGATTTAGACGGCAAGCATCCATCTGCATCCACGGTTGGCTGTTGGCAGTTCTCATGCAGCAGTTGAACCATGGGGCAATGACGACCGGCGTTGCATGACGGTGTGACATGTGAGTGTCACAAAACAATTTCCAAAGAGGTAACCATGGATAATGTTTGAGTCTCATGATAAAATTGTACCTGCCTTTCTTGGAATTGAAAAAGGCACAGTGTATGACAATGATTCATGTGCCTTCGAAAAGCAATTCACATTCAAATCCTTGAGCATGGCTGATCATAAATATCACAAGTTTAAATTCATCATCTTGTCGGATGGAGAGCAAATGAATTTCTGTTCCGGTCAGTTGGATGCGCTGTGCAAAACATATGGTTCACTGACTGACTTTGGGCACCTGACTGACCACAAGCTAGGAGCCTTCCAAAGATCATCCGGAGATCGCAGAATCAGAAAGACGTCAGCACAAGATTTCTTCGGTTCACCAAACAAAACTATGGGACACTGGATCAAAGGTCACATGTTGATGCATGCTTGGCTTGTCAAGTCGTCTATAAAGAAGGCTTGATGCGTTTGAGCTTTTCCACAATTTTCACGCGCAGCAGAACAAACACACCAATCTGATTTAATGTCCGCAAGCACATTCCTTCAATGGAAACGCGCCAAAACTAAATTATATTCATCGCCACTGATGCTTTTAAAGCCGGAGCCTGCCATCAAGTGAATGTTTCATTCAGTCCTGATAGCCATCGAAACTAGATCCAAAAGTTGCTGGCGAGCTGTGAACATCTTCTTCTCCCAAACTCATTTCGGTGAGGGCTGCATGGGATCCGTAAGTAATTCTTCCAACACCCCAGGGGGCATCGAATATAATATCTCACCCGAAGCATCTGCACAGCACGTTGCCTCTTTGCATGTCGTCGATTCTTTTCAACATTATCGGCAGGAAAAACATTCTGAACTTCGAATTCTAACTTGTCTTCATGGATCAGCAGTGGCGCCAAACAAAGGGGTGTTGACATGGCAGTGTATGGCTTGCTAAGGCGGCTAAAATGTTGTCAACGGTTTTGGTTCTCGGCCTGGGCGCCTTAGCTTTTTGCCATAATGGCTATACAGCCAAGTCAGATTCGTCAAGGTGTCAGCCAAGTACTCTTGCGGACATGTTGCGGTGAACTGACTGATAATAATAGGTTTTGTTCCATTTAATTGGTGACTGGTGGTTCAAGGCCAAACTCTTTGAGATCGTAAACTTGTTTTAAGGTCGCGAGTAAAAAGGTTCAATTTGGAGCCCTTGACGCGCGCGCGCGCGGCGCGAGGGGCGCTCAGGACCCCTTTCAGTGTCCAGGACCCCATGCAGCCCACCCAGAAACCCACCAAAAAAAAAAACAATTTAGTCAGGTTTGTGTGCAAGAAGCAAATCGAAACCAGTTTGAGAGGGTTTCAGTTTCCAGTAAAAATAAAACATGACGCGATGCGCACACACAACGCAAGGCGTGTGCAAGAGACCCCACAACATGAGAGCGCACAACAGTACATGTCGCATAGTGCAAAGTGGCACATAGCGACAAGTAAATTAGCGACTTTGTTCCTTACAGATAAAGCTATCTACTTCGTAGAAGAAAGCATATATAATAATAAATATCACCTGTGTCATATCCCTGTGCACCCTTTCTCCCAACACCCAAAGCTGGACAACCAAAAACTACACAGGACCGGAGGGGCCTGAAGATGGTGCCCCTGAAGTTTCCAATGAACAAAACACCCAACAATTAAAGCTACCCAAATACAGTTTCCTACAGTGCAAGTTTCGCATGTTTTATTTATCAAATGTGTGACTTAGAAGACCCAGCATCAGACCACAAAAGACATAATAATAATATACCCCGGAAAACGACAATATTATGTTAAACAGTGTTGAAAACTATGAAACCACCAACACCACAGCAAGACTCTGCAACCTGTTCAGGATGTGAGAGTTGACACTGGTAATCCTCATGACGCCATTGAAAATGGGCAACGGGATAAAATCCAGGGCTGGCCATGTAGGTCCGATTCAAGG
>Ga0126342_10017950_pt1 | contig 12180 bp, 4 predicted proteins | sample Cyp1metagenome_FD_92528 | JGI IMG/M metagenome (GOLD analysis project Ga0126342, IMG submission 92528) | Coral microbial communities from Lord Howe Island, Old Settlement Bay, Australia - Cyphastrea 1 metagenome | ecosystem: Host-associated > Invertebrates > Cnidaria > Coral ... | reverse complement strand
ATATATATATATATATATCTGATTGGTGGTTTGGAACCTTTTTTTCTATATATGGGGAATAATCATCCCAACTGACTAATATTTTTCAGAGATCCGGCTCAGGACACCTTCCAGGTGGTGGATCTGTGCTAACTAAGTTCCTGAGGGTTGTGTAACTTTGGGTGCCATGGATGGTCTTCCAAATTGGAATGGTTTACAGATGGGGCAAAGAATCCATGCTGTGCTGAACCTGGTGTGTAGGAACCTCAAAGGGGTGGATACCACTCACCTTTTTCAATCGGTCGACCGTGGTGCTACGAGAGTTTGGGTACAGGGGGCAATCCCGTCAGAATCTACCCTCTGTCTGTTGGATGGATTGGTGACGTCTGTCAGTCCAGTGGTCTTGCAAGTCGATGCCCAGGCAGTTGCAGTCCCAATTCCCAGCTGTCAGGTTGATGATGTGTCGCATGTGGTCGAGCTGTGTTCTGGTCTTGGTGCTTTTTCCAGCGTTGCCCCCCGTGTCAAGTTGGTTGATGTTGTAGGGATTGATGAAAACCCAGTATGGAGTGCTTTGTACAGTAAGCTGCATGGTCCCACGGCCAAGTTCATCCATGGAGACATCAATTCCACAAGCACCTTGAAGCAATTAGCGGAAGCTGGATTTTTTCATTGTGTCGCCCTCGCAGGGGTGCATTGCCAACCGTTCAGTCGCATGGGAGACCAAAAAGGCATGCAAGATGTCAGGTCCACGTCTTTGCCCAAAGCCTTGTCTACATGTTGGTTGTTGCAAGCGGTGGTGATAGCCATTGAATGTGTTCCAGGGGTTATGCAAGATGCCGGCTTTCAAGGTGCCCTTCGGCATTTCACCAGTTTGACGGGTTACAAGTTGAGCCAAGTTGTCCTCAGTCTTCAAGACAGTTGGTGTAGTCGTAGAGATAGATGGTTTGGGGTTTTGGTGGCGCCGATCATGTCTCCGCTGCAGATACCACCAATGCCCAAGATTGGCTTGTGTGACCGCATCCGTGATCTCTTTGCTGTCTGTCCGTCTTTGTCGCCAGAAGATTTGCAGCAGGTGGCCTTGAACCTGTATGAACTCAGCAAATATCATGCATATGCAGCGGGCGGGGTCAGTAGACAGTATGTTGACCTGGAAGCGAAGGCAGCCACCTTGCTTCACTCTGTCGGCAACCAGATGTATCACTGTGCTTGTGGGTGTCGGCCGCCCCTGAGTGAGGAGCGTCTCAAGACCCGAGGTTTGGTAGGCACCCTGATTCCATTGGGGACATTCCAACTGCATTGCAACGTGCAGATGGAGCACTGCAGATACTGGCATCCGGATGAGATGTGGGCGTTGTTGGGGGGAGTTCCTGGAATCGATTTTGGACCAAATCTCAGATTGTCTATGGCCGGTCTTGGTCAGTGTGTTGCACCTCTCATGGCAGTCTGGGTTCTTGCACATGTCCGTCAGCATTTGGATGTTTTCCTAGGTCTGCCTGCTGTTCAGCCTTCCGAAGTTTTGCAGCAATATGCCCAGGAAGTTCAAGAGGTCTGTCGTGGTAAATGGCCAGTGTCGGTGTCCCCAGAAGCAGTGTCCACAACGGTCCCACTGTCTGATGTCCACATGTCACCTGCTGTTGAAGAGGACGCAGTTGCGCCCACAATGCCTGACCAGTCCTCCACTGTCACTGTCAGATGGGAACAAACTGGGGTATGTCATGAGGTTGGTTTCCAAGAAGGTGCAACAGTTGCCAGTCTGCTCCAAGCAGAAAGAACCTTGGGTGGATTTGCCGCAGAGGTTGAGGTTACGGTGGCTGGAGTGGGTATGGATTTGGATTTGCCCCTCCAGCAGGGTTGGATTTTGGATTTTGCCCTTAAAACACCGTCACAGGTTTCCAGGTCCCCGGTTTCGGAGGTTGGAGTTGACTGGAATGTGTACCCAGTTTCTACGGTGAATGCCCTGCTGCAGGAACGACAGCAGACTATCAGCAAGGAGGACAGAGAACAGGTTTTGGGGCGTCAAGGGCCCATTTGGGGCGATGATGAACTTTTGGCAGGGCTGAATTATGTGGCACTCAACACTGGCCCTGATCAGTTTGTTCATGTGTGGGATCCACTTTTGCTTTCGGGTTTGGTGGTGGACAGTCATAGCAAGACATGGTCTGAGTTGATTGGGAAGTTGGGGGCGGTAGCTACGGTGATCTCTGCAGTAGCAGTGGACAACCACTGGTATCCTGTCCTGTGGCGGTTGGATTCCGAGAGCACGAAGCTTTTCACCTGTGGGGTGCCAGATTCTCAGCATGCAGCTTTCAACTTTTTGAGCAGTATTGTAGGAGTGCACAGAACTGGAGCCCACCAACCATGGAAGAACACGGCCTTGTCTTTTGTCCCTACGGGTCACTGTGGAGCCTTGGTTCTCAGTTTTGTGCGTCACTTGCTGTGGGGTTCTGACTTGGTGGTGTCACAGGAACAGTTGGAATGTGCAGCAGGTACTTTCCGTGTGCTTTTTGTGGCTGGTTTGTCCTCCCCTTGTCACCGACCTCGATTGGCAGCACTTGGACTTGAACCCCTTGGACTTTTAGGGGACATGCTGCAGAAACACGGGGTTGCACATGATGAAGTGACCGCCAGAGTTGATTTGATCAGGCGGGAATTGGGGGATGAGATCATTGCCAAAGTTGTTCAAACTGGGAATCCTTGGCAGGAGTTGAAATGGCATGCCAATCAGAAGCGGCCTCCCCTTGTTTTAATTCGTCCCTCGGAACTCCAGAAAACCATTGCCCAGCGGGCAGACAAGCAGATTGGCTCCAAGCGCCACAAGCAATCTAAAGGGAAGGGCAAAGGGAAGCCAGGGGTGTCCATGACGCTTGACCCAATGATGTTGCGCCTTGACTCTGGGGTCTTTCAGAGTAAGTGTGGTCAGCACTTGTCTCAGGTTGCACTGACTGGCCTGTCAGTTGGGGTTTCGGGGGTTGTCCTCACTACCATGACTGTTGCCAAACCTTACCTGCAAGCAGGCAAGACCTTGTCCACAGGTGCTTTGGGTTTTTTGCTTTTGGATGGAAGCCCGGCAATGGTGTCAGGTTTTGCAGCCGAGGCAGTGCGTGTGCCTTTGGTGTGTGCCGCCAATTCAGAGCCGTTGCTTGTTGATGCGTGTCTTGTCCAAATGGGGGCGGTTGTGGTCGAAAGAGTTCCAGCACAAGTGGACTTTGCAGTCAAGTCGGTCCCCACATGCGTCGTGAAGGCCATGATTTATCGTGACCTCACCCAGGTTGATTGGCAGGAAGTTGTGGCGCATCCTTTGCGGCACATTTTTGACCTGGTCCCGCCACTGCAGGTTTGTCCTGATGCTGAGTGTCTGGGTTGTGAAAGTTGGCACTCATCGCCTCAGTACCCCATCGATGGACCTGTAGTTGAAGTTTGGAGCAAGCAGTGGTTGAAGCTGAACTTTGTGGCATGCGCCCCAACTCATGCTGAGGTTTTTGTGGTCAACATGCGCATTCCAGAGGTGCTTCAACACATTGTGCAGGAGTTTAGTGGTTTTGCAGGGATCTTCCTTGAACCCAAAAGTGTTGATGGCCGACGTCCAAGTGAGCTGTACCAGGTCATCTGGTTTCCCAAAGCCGCACTTGAGCAATTGACAGTTCAGCGCCAAACCATCCCAGAGGTGTGCGGGCTTGCCAGGTTGGGTCATAAGCTTGGACTGAGGTGCCGCACGGAACATGCTGCAGCTGTTTTTGCCAAGACAAAGCCGGGTATGACCTATTTGCCTGCTGGCAAGAAACAAGCCTGGTTGGTAGGTCCATTTCCGTGGGGAACCCTTATGTCCTCAGTAGCCACGGCCTTGAAAGAATGTGGATGGGTTGCCAGACCGGTACAGCCTGTCACTGCTGGTCTGCATGTTGAAGGGTTGCTCTACAAGGTTCAGTCGGTAGAAGAGCCACCCACCAAGGTTTTTCGCATGGCACATGGTGATGTTTTGGTCACTCAGGATGCACAGCCAGAAGAAGCAGCGCAGCCAGCGCCTAGGGTAGTCGCAACCACCACCACCAAGGCGATTGTGTCTAGGGATGGAGTGGATGAACTGCAACTCAACGACCCTTGGGCCAAAGGCCCACAGAAGCCGGTCAAGCAGCTGCAAAATTTTGTGATTGGTAGTCCCATGGAAGACCTTGAGAGCAGAGTGGTGCAGGAAGTGTTGGCGCAGTTGCCCAAACCGACCATGGAGGTGGATTCAGATGGGGCGACCCAAGACCGTGTAAAGCAGCTTGAGCAACAGGTGTCGGAGTTGCATGCTCACACAAGCCAGCTGAAGCAGGTGGTGCAGCAAACAGCCAGTGACCAGTCAGCGCAGATCCAAGAGCTGCAGGGGCAGTTAAACCACCAGGGAGCTCACTTTGAGCAAGCCATTGCCGCACAAGCGGCCCAGCTGCACACGTTTCAGGAATCTTTCCATGAGCAGTTCAAACAACAGGTCAGCCACCAACAAACCATGCTAGATGGAATGTTCTCCCGCCAAATGTCGCAGTTCGAGAGCTTGCTGGCCAAGAGACACAAGCCTGAATGAGGGTGCCCGGTCTTGGCTTTGACTTCCAGCTGGGATTGGGTATTGCTTATGGGAAGTCTTTGGTGTGGGATGTTAGCATGGATTTGTAGCCAGTGGGGGTTTGCAGGAGTCGGTTTTTTCGTTTGTGTACTTGGTGTTTTGCGAGTGGTTTTGTGGCAGATCCAAATTTGCAGAGTGCAGCCACCTGTGAATGGATTTGTAACCGATTGGACTTGGAATTTTGTCGGTCAGGTGGGCCTCGGCCGTTGTGTTTCAGCCAAGGGTTTCAGTCGGTTTGGTTCTGTACGTTGGTTGTGGTTTTTTGGTTTCCTTTGTATGCTGCGAGTTGGAGAAGCAGCCCATCCAGGGCCTGAAGCAGGGCAGAATGCATGGACTTTTGGCATCTGTAATCCGTCTGGTTTGAACAATAAACTGGATCAAGTGGTTGCGATGGAGGGGCATGTTTGGGGAGTCTCAGAAACCCAATTGTCGAAGTTGGGGTGGTCCAAATTCCAAAGAGGCCTTCGAGCGTTGCATGCACCATGGAAATACGCTATACCAGGAGCTCCTTGTCCAGTTAGAGGGGCCACAGACACAGGATGCCATTCAGGGGTCATGTTGCTTTCCAAGTTTCCTGCCAGGGCTTTGCCGCATAGTTTTGACGAAGAGCTGTATGCCACAGCCAGGTTGCAAGTTGCCGGAGTAGCTTTGCATGGAGTTTGGATCACAGTTGGCTTGCTGTATGGAGTCCCATGTAATGCGAGTCACAAGCAAGCCAAGTTTCAAACGGAGTGTCTTTTGGATGCAGTCATAGATCGTGGCTGTGCAAAGCCAGGGTCCCCGCATCATCGCGGGGGATTTCAACTATGCTTCAGAAGAGCTGAGCCAACTGCAAAGACTTCATGATTTGGGTTTCCGTGAGGTGCAGGATTGTGCGGCTTTTCAATGGGGGCAAAGTGTTTCCAGAACCAGCCGAGGCTCCAAGCGCATTGATCACATGTGGATTTCTCCGGAGTTGCAATTTCAATTGCTTGGGGTCGAGGTGCAATTTGACCATTGGGCCGATCATGCGGCTGTTGTTGCAAAGTTCAGAAACTGGGGTACCGGCATGGTTAGTGATGAATGGTACATGCCTGCTGCGTTTGCATGGCCTGCAGAATGGACGTGCCAAGTCCAGTGGGATGCCAGCCAAGACACCACGGTTGCTTATGCTCACTTGTGGAGCCAACTGGAGACCCAAGCCAGCAGTTGGCAAGCCTTGCATGGAGTCCGCATCAGACCTTTGCAGTGTGGGAGGGCCCAAACCTTGGAGTCAAAGAAGCAAGTCCACCGCTTAGCACCGTGTAGGAAAGGCAGGGTTGGTGAAGTCCAGCCGAGCTTCATGGGGGTGAGTCTTCAGCATGCTAGGTATTTCAAACAGCTTCGCCGCCTGCAAGCTTTGAAGCAGCAGCTTTCCTGTGAGGCCGCCAGTTGGAATGCCAATGAGAACAGACATGCGACTTGGAGAGCTATACGCAACGCAGTTGGTTTCCCGGAGGGTTTTGGAATTTGGTGGCATAAACATGACCTGTCACCAGTTTTGCCGGAGGTGTTGCCGGTTCTGTGTCCATCGGCGGAAGTGGTCCAGAAGATGTTTGAGATTTTTCAAAAGTTTGTAGGCACGTATGAGGGACAGCTTGCTCAAACACGCTACAGACTTGCCAAGCAGAGGCGAGCAGAGAATCTCAACTATGTTTTCCAAGACTGCAAAGCAGAGCCGTTGCCACAGGCAGATACTTTGCTGGACCAGGTGGAGGTTGGCATTGAAGAGGTGCGGGAGGAGGATTCCTCTATTGTCCTTGTTTCCCCTGTCCAGTTGCTTCCAGATGTGCCAGTGGTCGCAGGTGGGAAGGTGCTTGAGGTTGTGCATGCGGAACATGATCAACTATGGGTTGAAGATGTTACCGGAGTTGGACCTGGTATGTTTGTCTCCCAGCAGCGGGCCATCATGGATGATCAGGCCATCCTGGCCAGATTCAGAGACACATGGAAACCTAGGTGGAATAAGATGTCACATGTAGCAGATGGCCAATGGGAACAAATTTTTGCTTTTGCACGTCGGCACTTTCAGCCAATCCAATGGGTGGTTGCGCCTTGGACCACCGAGCGCTTTGCTGCAGCAGTGAAACGAAAGAAACCCAAAGCCGCCAAAGGGCCGGATGGGGTGTCGCAATTGGACTTGGTGGCACTCCCGGCACAGTCACACTCAGCTTTTGTCGCCTTGTTTCAAGCCATGGAAGCAGGGCAGCCTTGGCCTCAGCAGTTAGCTACTGGTTTTGTAACAAGTCTTGCCAAAGTTGAAACAGCACAGCAGGTGGACTCTTTTCGACCGGTTACTGTGTACAGTTTACTGTATCGCATTTGGTCTTCAGAACGTGCCCGAGAGGCCCTGCAGAACATCACACGAGTTGTTCCAAGTAGTGTCCAAGGTGGGGTCCCTGGACGACAAGCCAAGGTGATTTGGTACACGGAAGCCCAGGCATTGGAGTTGGCGCATTTGCATGATAGTGAACTGAATGGACTTCAGATGGATATCCAAAAATGTTTTAATGCGATTCCAAGAATGCCGCCGTGGTGTGTCCTTCATCAACTGGGTTTTCCAGAGCATGTCTTGCGTGCTTGGGTTGGTTTTGTTTCAGGGCAGGCCAGGCGTTTCAGAATCAGACGTTCTACCGGTGAGGCAATTTTTTCCCTCTGTGGACTTCCGGAGGGCTGTGCGCTGTCCGTTTTTGGAATGGTTGTCATCGACTGGTTGTTGGATGTTTGGTTGCAGCAACTGACTCCTTCTCCATCTCTTCAGGCCTTCATAGATGATTGGAGTGTCATGTTTGGGGATTTTCGGGAGCTTGGACAAGTTTGGGAGTCAGTGTTGGAGTTCACCAGGTGTCTTGACCTCACTCTTGACTTGCGTAAAACCAAGTTGTGGAGTACAGCAGCAGCTGCCCGAAAGCAGTTCCGAGAGGGTGAGCTGGAAGTAGCCTACATAGCGAGAGTGTTGGGAGCGCACCAAAACTACACCAAGCACTCCTGGAACTCCATTTTGCAGAAGAGACTTCAAACGTTGCCGGATGTTTGGACCAAGCTTCGAGCCAGTTTGGCGCCCTACAAAGCCAAGCACTTGGCGGTCCGCTTGATGGGGTGGCCTCGGGCGTTTCATGCTTGTTCAGTGGTGCATGTAGGAGGTGGGCACTACAAGAAGGTCAGATCAGGAGCAATGCGTGGCCTGCGTGTTGAGCGCAAGGGGGCCAACCCTTGCTTGCATCTCATCCTGTCCAACTTGCAAGGTGATCCAGAGGCGTGGGTCATCACTCAGACCTTCCGTGATGCCAGAGAACTTGGGGGCTTAGAACGGGTTGAAGGGTTTTTGGCCTTGTTTTCCTCTGACCCGTCTGGACTTCCTGCCAATGGCCCTACTGCAATCCTGGCTGATCGAGTTGCACGTTTGGGATGGAAAGTTGGAGGCAATGGGCTTGTTCAAGATGGGCTGGGAACATTCAGCCTTCTGCATACCGGTTGGGATGAGGTTTACCTGCGTATGAGTCTGGGGTGGGGCACAGTTTTGCAAGCAGCAGTCGGTCACCGCTCTTCTTTTGAAGGGATTGATCAAATGGACCTGTTTGAGTTGCACAGAGCCTTGCGCAAGTTTGGAGACCTGGATTTGGCCTTTTTAAGGTGTCACCTTGATGGAACGCTTTATACTCAGAATGGGAGGGCCAAATTTCAAGCTGGGGTTGATGACACATGTCCATGGTGTCAGCAGAAGGATGGCTTTTATCACCGGACTTGGACTTGTGCCCACTTCGCCGACTGCCGTACCCATCTCTCTGAGGATCAGCGTGCCATCATTCCGTCTCTGCCTGCGTGCCTGTCGCTCCATGGTTGGCCTGTGGTTCTCCCGGAATGGAAGTGTTTGTCTCAATTCCTTTTGAGTCCCACCTTTGTCTGTCAGGAGTCACCAGTTCATCCAGCAGTCAGCGGGGGGATAATTGACCTTTTTGTGGATGGAACAGCTGCGTGGCCGAGAGAACCAAAACTCAGGTACGCGGCCTGGGCTGTGACGTGTGCGACAGGTGGTCCAGGCACGTTGCCACATCAACTTGTCCTAGGAGGTCATGTCTCAGGTCTTATCCAGTCAGCCTTCAGGGCCGAGCTCACAGCTGTGGTGGAAGCGGTGCGTTGGGCATTGGGTCGTAATTTGCAGGTGCGGTTGTGGTCGGACTGTTTGGCGGTAGTATGAGGTGTACGACGTCTCCAACATGGAAAAGCAGTGCGGATCAATCGATCTCATTCTGATTTGTGGCTGCAACTGCAGGACCTTTTGCGCGATGCCCCGAGTGATGCGGTGCAGATCATCAAAGTCGTATCACATGGGGATGTTTCCAGGGCAACGGATCCACTTGAGGCTTGGGTGTACTGGCACAACTGCCTGGTAGACCAGGCGGCGTTGGCGGTGAATGAGCGCAGATCTGATGACTTTTGGATTGCACACAAAGGTTTGGTGGATGCACTATTTTTTCACCGGAAGTTGCATGCTGCCATTTTGCAGGTTCACTTGCTGACCGCACGAAAAGCAGTCCAGGCACCAAAACAGTGGGTTCCACGTGCTGTTCCTGAATCACCAGCAGACGCAGCAGTGGTGGCGCCAGCAGTGTGGTACTTGCCAGAGAAAATGTTTGCGCGGCATGGACGTAAGAACGTTGAAGCTTTGCATAGATGGTGGAGTTCCATTGGCTCAGTAGTCATGGGTGGTCAAGGTCAGTTGACATACGTGGCAGGACTGCAGCTGTTTTTGGATTTCTATCAGTGCACTTTGCACCCAGGGCCGTGGGTCTTCAAGAAGAAATGGTATGACGAGGAACACAAAGTTCCGGAAGGCGGTAGACTTGCTTGGGGGGGACGAGTGAAGCCATTTTTGATGATGTTTCAAGTTTACATGAAGTATCAGAAGGTGCCTTTGTTTACCAAAATGACTCGTCCCTCGAGCTCAGCTCTGGCGAACTGGCTGGTTTGTTACCGGCTTAGGTACCCAGTGGAATGGCTCCGCAGGTTGGATGATCACATCTTCCGCTGCGCGGGCAAGCAGCTGGCTTCAGGTGGCGACCTGGCAACTTTCACCCCGCTAAATGCGGGTTAGACTGCGGCATGGATTGGCTGGGCGGTGGGGACGTGTCAACTACCCCATCGCTGTCCGATAACCAGTGATAACCAGTAATATTTTTCAGAGGGGTTGAAACCACCAACCAGATATATATTGATGGCTATTCTCCATATATGAGATATCCAATAAAGTGAAACATATTGATGGTTACTCTGCATTATATATATACAGAGTATCCAGTGATATCCCCATCCAGAAATATTATCCAGTTCTATCCCCATTTGTTTAAATAAAGAGTGAAATCCAGTGGATGGTTTTGCGAACTCCTTTTTCCAGTTGGTAACTCATGGTTTTATGGGATTATAACGGAAATCATCTACCCTGCCTGGTGCAGGATTTCGCAACCATCCTCAGTATATGGAGTATATAGCACCCCCCAAAAAGATGCGGAAAATACCTTGGAAACTACTCGAAATTATGGAGTAAACATCACATCCTGGAAGCACGCACCTATCTTTTTAAAGGGGTTATTAGTTACACTAAAGATTCCAAAGCATCATGAAAATAGCATAGTGATGACATGTATATATAATAACACACATATATATACATACACACTTCTACCTCTTGTTTTTGAGTTGCTACTCTCCAATAGGGCAGATTATAGCAATTAGATTTTAATCATACTCACTAAGTGATGATGACAATACATGTCAAGTTATTGTATTGCTATTAACTGATAACGATAATTAGTGTACTATAATAATAGTGGTCATTAATATAGTGATCAACCAATGACATCGAATATGTAAGTCTAATGATCGTATATACTTAAAATACTGCTACTAATCAACATACCAATCGTAATAGAGACACGTTAATACGAATATATATATATATATATGTATATATATATATATATATGGATGGCTCCGGGGTGGTACCCAGATGCCTGCAAATGTTCACCATACTTTCTCAGATTGGTTCACCTCTTTGTTGAGGTGGTTAAGTTGGTGCCATGTTCACCATCCCACTAACCAACCACGACTGAGGGTCATATAAACAATTATGACAAACACAATTGTTTATAAAATCAATTGGGGTTATATGAGTTATATGTGATATTGGGGGTTACAGAAAATACCCAATTTCAGAAGAACTGCGCTTTGGGATGGTTTCTATCGGGCGTTGGAGCTTGCGATTGACTGATCATATCTCCACTGCTCATTTGCTTCTTTTTGCAGGGTTTCCCGAGTTATTTGGCTCAATTATACCACAGGAACCACCATGATGTTGTTGAGGTTTACGAGAAGAAAACACTGGTCAATTCAGGTATTGGTCTATTTTTCAGCGTCTTCCCACATTAGTATATGCGCAAACCAGATCCCCAATATATACATGGGTCCAGCTATATATATATACATATATATATATATATACCCACATATATATATATTATGTATACAGATAGATAGATAGATAGATAGATATATATAAATAAATACAGATATACATATTGGGCTCTCCTTATATGCATTGGGTCATATCACATCCCAAGCGTGTCCCAATTTTTCGCGTTTGTCCATAAAGTGGGTATACCAAGATCCAGTTATCATCATTTTGCATAGCGCAATTTCTATAATAAATAGCAGTTTCCAGACAAACCCTGGTATAGATGAAGTTGTAAGTATCAACAATATGTTTGTCATTACATTATTTAGGGCTTCCTATTCTACCTCTAGTTCGCTCCTATTTCCAAATATCTCCATCTCTTACTCTATCCAGTTTATCTCTGTATACATACACATGAACACTCTATATATATATATATATGGGCAGGGGCCCCCACCCCCCCCCCCCACCCAGCCAGATGGTTCCCCCCCCCCTGTGGCAGGGGAGGGGGGTTTTCTCAGCAGCCAAGCCATGGTGTATGTAGTCTTTATAGTGCATATGTATCGATAATTAGAATGGATATACTATATGTAATATAGAGTGTATGTGTACTGTATATATATAAACATATATATAATATGTAAGATATAAATAGAATATATGCAATCTATATATATATATATATTTATAATATATATATATATTTGACATATATATATATATATATTGAACGTATATATATATAGTATATGTGTTTTTTGATAGAATATTCATAGTATATGCCACATGTACTGTATCCACAGTAGATGTAATATATACAATATAGGTAAATATGTTTGTTGAATAATTTTTACATAGTATATGTGGTATATTGAATATCGACAGCAATACACGCTGTATATCTAGAGTTTATGTATATATATATATATATACGTGTACAGTATGTACAATGTAAACGAAATATGTGATAGATACAATATCAAGATATCAATCTGTAGTATCTAGAATGTGCATATATATATATATGTATTTATTGTTTTTCTACTGTACATATGTCTAGGTTTGCATAGGTAAGCTTTGCGTAATCCATAGGTAGAAAATATGTTGTAAACCATGTGCGAGGCACGCT
>Ga0126342_10017949_pt1 | contig 12181 bp, 14 predicted proteins | sample Cyp1metagenome_FD_92528 | JGI IMG/M metagenome (GOLD analysis project Ga0126342, IMG submission 92528) | Coral microbial communities from Lord Howe Island, Old Settlement Bay, Australia - Cyphastrea 1 metagenome | ecosystem: Host-associated > Invertebrates > Cnidaria > Coral ... | reverse complement strand
TCAAGCACCTTTCAATCCATCAGTGGATTCGCTTTGCCATCCCTGATTCACAACAACCAACTTCTCCTATAGGTTTCCTATTTTTGAAACTTCCGCCACCGCCTTGTGCGGTACTACTGGTAAACATACAAAAAACTATGGAAAATCACCATGCTATTAATGGTCGGTTAAATCATTTAAATCAACTATAAATGGCCATTTTCAATAGCAAACTGTTATATAGTTTACCAGAGGGGATTTTGAGACCCGAGAGATTGGCTTGGGATCAGGTTTGATGGAGTTGTTTCAGGCTGTAGTGCCGTGGCACGATTATCGGAAATCAAAACATCTCTTCGTTCCTTTTTTGCTGCCACAACATGGCTGTTTGGGGATTGTTTTTCGAGCCTGAGAGCCTGATTGGATGCTCACTTCCGACGATCTTGAGACACAAAAAATGCGCCCCATTTTTCAGGATTACGTACCTATGATATTTTCACCATAGATGTGCCCTTTCACAAATTCGAGTTTGTTAGTTTTTGTTGGCCCCAAAATCCCTGTTTCATGTGATGGTTAAACCCAACACGTCCCATCTACAATTTTGGGGTGACTTTTTGGACACGGAGTGGGGTATGATGGGTACCTCCAATTTTTAGCACCCCTGGTTTTTCGGGCAGGAAGGGGGATACTGAAATGTACCGGAAACAAATTCCAAAGCCGTCTTTGTTGAGGTATGTTAAGGGTTCATAGGAAATTTCAGGTGTGTGTGTGTGTGTGAAGTTTGTCATGTTGCTGGCTTAAGCCAGATCCGTACAAGTATGCGGTTCTGACCCAATCCACTTGGCTCCGACATGGGCCCCACTTGTAGACTTCCAACTTATAGTTTCATATTTTACCCCAGGTCATTCTTACCGAAAGCACCAGTAAGCTCCATTTTGGCTGGAGCTGCCCCAAAGAGGGTAAAGTCGAGTTTGGCAGAACGCAGGTTAAGGGCAGGAAAATATGCCGATCAGCCCATTTGCCTCGTATAGTTTTAATTCGAAAGAAACAAAGCTCTTTGTGGCACAAGTTCTTGATTTTCATATATGTTCATGGCGTACTGATGGTTTGGGTCACCAAGAAAAGGAATCCCTCAAGAAGCAGCAACAGGGCGAATTCGTAGTCACCTAGTCAGGAATTTGACTGACCAGTTGACCCAACTGAATCAACAAGCCTATCATTTTTACAAAGGGATATCCCACCGGCTCGCCACGTGGCCATGGAGACAGCCAGTGGCCCGGCATGGACCTGGGAGAGCGTGATGCTCGCGATACTTTGCACCATGTTTTTTGCGTGCTGCCTCTGTGAACGGTGCGCAGAGTTCATGCGATTGGCTCTCTCTGAGCTGAACATTGAATTGATGGGTGAAACTTCCAGCGATTCGGAAGGGCATGGTTTGTTGAAAGATTCTGACTTGGCCAGCTCAGAAACATGTTCATCACCAGACTGCAGCTTAATCAGCTTAGGTTTTGGACAACAATCTGTTGCAGCAGAAATGGACTGGGATCAAATTGGCCGGCAAGTGCGAATGGAAGCTCGGCTGATGCTGTTGGTGGCATTGTTGCCGTTGGTTTCTGCTCCATGGACCACTTGCATCAGCGGACCACCGACATGGCTCTACATTTTGTACCTTCCCTTCCTCCTGCGTTCAAAGATAGTGGAGTATCAGATCATCAGGAAGTTTGGAATCGACTGGGGTCCAGCGCTGCTCTTTGAATATGGCATGGGGGTGTTAGAACACCTCGACTGGTTCACAGATGGGGCATTTCCTGTGCAAGCCTACATGTGTGAACCGGATATCACAGCCGCATGGGCGGCGGCATTTGACCGCTCCTGGGGATGGGTTTGGGCCCCCATCATCCGCATGCTTCACTTCTGTGGTGTAGTCGTCCTAGTTTTGATCTTGTCTATGGCAGCGCAGCAAAGTGCTCTCGTGCCGTTTTGCTACTCAAACAACGACCTGCCAGATTTCACCCTTTGGGATCAACAGAAGGAGTTTCCCGTCGCATCCCGGTGGCCCCCGGAGCTCATCCTGGAAAGAAACCAAGCGTCGCGGACGGCCTTGTCGGCGGATACGGCATGTTTCGGTGCTGTGGCAATGCTGTCTGACAAGATATCAGATGCTGCAATCAGCAAATGTCGGGGGATGAGTGAACCCAGTTTTCGAGTGGAAGATACCTTTAGCATTTTTCTTTTGAGGTTGAGAGATAGGAAATATTCCATGCTCCTGTTCAAAGTTGTGTTCGAGAACCTTGCCCAGCTCTATTTGCAGGTGAGTCTCTATAGCATCTTGTTTGATGATCTCAGTCCTTCTGCACGCTTCAAACTGCTTGTTAGTATCAGTGCTGCTTTGCTTTCAGCTTTCAGGAGGTTATGCGATGTGGCGTTGAGACTGAAACAAAGTGGTTGGCACGTTTGCTGTGGTTTGACGACGTATGTCTTCCCCGGTATGATGGTTCTTTTGTGGGTCGGTCTGAAGCTATACTTTGCTCACACATGCCCGCATCATCAATGGAACTTCTCTACTGGCTGCGTTGGCTGAAAAGAAGAGCTGATGAAGCTGCACTTAGAGCCGCAACATCTGAGTGTATTGACCAATATCACCATTGGGCCATTATTTCATGACCATGCCAACGATGTCGAAGGTCCCCAAAATTGGTTGGAATACCACCCTGTTTTTTTTAGTGGAATCCAGTGGTTTTTGGAGTTGTGATAAACCACGTTTATCCATGTGTCAGCCATTTTCTGATAAAACATGATAACTGGTTGGTGGTTTGGAACATGAATTTTATGTTCCCCAATAGTTGGGATGATGATCCAATCTGACGAACTCATATTTTTCAGGGGTAGGTCAACCACCAATTAGATGATAAGGTAGAACAACTCCAAAATCCACTGAAGCCTTGGTAGAACTACTCATCCAGATTAATTAATGTTCTACATTGTTCTACCATATCTCATATCCATGTCTGAGGTCTTGCCTATGCCACTTTTTACGCTGTGGCAGTGAACCCCCACAGCAGGTCATCTCTGGAAAGGAAGACATCAGCAGCGCGACCACTTCCAAGGCGATTCTGGGTGTTTTTTGTTGTGTAATGTGGATTTATATGGATTTATGTGGGTTTATGACATAATATGATGATTTATGTATGTTTATGTGGCTTCGTATCCGGCAATTACGGGCATAAACATGATGATTTATGGTGATTTATGGTGGTATCATATATATGATATACCCTCTGGTAAATTAACATAGACCCTGGCAGTCATCGGGGTTGGAAGACTAGTTTCCATTAAAAATTGGTGATTTTCAGGGTCCAACTGTTAATTTACCATAGGGTAATACGTTTTTTTTTTTTACGGCTCAGTTTTTCCGCTCAAACATGCAGCGGGAACGTTCGAACGAAACAGATCCCCAAACTTCGCCAAATCTGGCCTGGCGTCGTCGAAAAAAATCACAAAATCCCTATCCAAGTGGTGGAAATTGTGCGTAACTATGGGATTTAACTATGAAAAATGATGGTTTAATGGGATTTGGCTATGAAAAATGATGGTTTAGTGGGATTTAACCAACAAACATGGTGATTTTAATGGGATGTTTATATGTAATGTGCTTAAAAAACAATGTCATTTTTGCTACCCATGACTTCCTGAGAATGGTGGAAATACCACCTATACTGGTTGGTGGTTTGGAACGTGAATTTTATTTTCCATTTCATATATGGGATAATTAATCCTTCCCATTGACTAATATTTTTCCAGATGGTTAAAACCACCAACCAGTATAAAAATGGTGATGACTGGGGGATGGTTTATCATTGTTTTAGCCACATTGATGTTTTTTTTTGTGGTCCACATTCTTCAATTTCTTGAAAGCCAATATTTGTTCAAGCGCAAAGTTTGTGCGGAATCGTGGTGTCCAAATTCTAGGATTGTTTTTATTGCCTGCAACCTTATCATCCTTGTTCTTATTGCTGGCGTTTTTCCAGCATTTTTTCCACTTGGTTTTCCTTCAGATTGTGTAGGTTTTTTTTTCATGGCACCAATGGAGATGGAAACAACACTTGTGTTGCATTGGTTGTTGCGTCTTGCTTGAACCCCCACGTTTTGTTGGTTCACTTGCCTTGTTTGGTACTGGAATGCCCAGCTGCTTTGCTTTATGCCAGAATGTGTTTAGAGAGATCCCTGTTTCGTTGGGTAAATAAGGGGGGCATGAACTATCTTGAATGATAACATATCAAAACCCTGCCTAGCCAGGAAAATTGCGAATATAACCAGTGAGCGTGTTTCTGGCCTTTCTGGCGGTCGGGGGTTCGCTTGGAGCGCCGGAAAGTGGATCGCTTGGGACGCCCCATGTCCCAGCCCCGTGTCCCCAAGTCAAACCCTAAAGGTCTCATTCTCTGGTGCTCTAAGTGATCCACTTTTTGGTGCTCTAAGTGATCCCATGGTGCTCTAAGTGATCCCTTGACCGTTTCGGGCGACGTCTCTGGAATGGTGTCTAGGACTCAGGGAATCACACCCAAGTTTTTTTCTATACTGCTGTTGGTCATTTTTGGATACTGTATATATGACAACTATAGACAACTATAATATTAACAATATATTTTACATATTACCTAGGGTGAACTAACATAGATGTGGAAAACCCATGCTTTTCCTTGCAGAGATCTAGATTCATGGTGGGTTTTCCACATTTGTGGAACAGTTTACAGGAGGGTAACTATAAGCCAAAATGAATCATATGAGCTATACAAAACAGTGATTTTCCACCCCATTGACCATGAATAACCATTGTCAATAACCATCACTAACCATTATCCCATTTACCCTCTGGTTATTTAACATAGCCATGGAAAATGGCCCATTTATAGATGGTTTACCTGGGTTTACCTATTAAAAATGGTGATTTTCCATGGCTATGTTAAATAACCAGATGGTAACTATTCTTAACAGTGAACCGTAAATCATTGACCATCAAGAGATATCAGCCAAATCCTCGAGATTTCAGTGAAGAATGGTTTTCAGAATGGTGAATGATGAATTGATATGCTTAGCCACAAGAAATAACAAACCATTAACCATATGATTCATTAACCATTATATATATAATGTTAAATTAACATAGACCCTGAAAATGACCAATTTATAGTTGAAACTAGTCTTCCAACCCCTATCTGGCAGGGTCTATGTTAATTTACTGGAGGGTCATGTTAAATGTTAAATGTTAATACTAACCATATTTATCAACATCATTCACCATCCTGGAGATTCAAAATCCTGGGAAAAAAAGCCCTGAGTTCTCGGTGTTGACCTGCTTTTCTTTGAAAACGATGGACTTTGACGTCAAACATCTTAAACTCCTACAACTGCTTGTTTTTGGAAAAGCAATTGGATGTCCAGGGTGTATTTTAAGGTCTGAGGGTTGAGTTGAACAAAGTGAAAGCTGCCCCCGAAAACGTTGGAAATAACCCGCAAAATTCCCGCAATTTTCTGCAAAACTCCCGCAAAAACCCGCAAAAACCCGCAAAGCCCACAATGAGGGAGAGCTAACATTTTCAGATTCTTAGGGTTTGGGGATGGCCCCACTTGGCAGTGTTGCACTGTCAAATTGACATGAAACACCTGAAACTCCTGAAATCATTGGAAAAGCGGAAACTCCTGATTTTTTCCAGGAGAATGACTCTCCAGGATATTATTAATGGTATATTAATTCATTAGCCACTAACTATTAATGTTAAATGACAAATGTGAATACTAAATAAGATTAACCATATTTATCAACATCATTCTTCACCATATTTATTAATATACAACGTATTTCTCCTGTAGAAATCGTTTTCAACATCCGGAGATTTCAGGCAGAGGCGGAGGAGTTCCTGAGCACAGCCCAGGCGAAGTGTGCCAAAGCCCAGGAGGTCCGCGGAGGTTTTTTTGGAGAGATTCACTGGGATGTCCATGGGAAATCTATGGAAAAAAGAGGATTTCCATGGAATATGAATTGGATATCTATGGGAAATGGGATATGAATGAGATATGGAAAATACCGAAATGAAATGGAATATTGGGAGATGAGTGGGATGTATATCATGGGATATGAATGGGATATCTATGGAAAAAAAGGGATTTGATGGAAAATATGATGGAATTTATGATATTAATGGGAATATAATAGGATATTCATGGGAATATCGGATATTAATGGGAAGTGAATGGGAAAATCAACTAGAAATGCGAATCTTCATGGAAATAATAGGAAATAATGGGAAGATTGTGAATGTGAACGGGACTATCTATGGGATATGAATGGGATACCCTCCGGTAAACTAACATTGCGATTGAGAATGACCCATAGAAATAGTTGCTATAAATAATTTGCTATACCCTTTATGATGATCATGGAATATTCATGGCATTATGACTTAATTCTGTTGAATTTGCTGACTCAATGATTCGGTTGAAAAAAACTTCCGGAAATCCAGAAACATGGCTGGGGAATCGATTGAGGCAAATCCAAAAACATACTTAAGATAAGGCCAAAATATGACGGATGTTAAGTTGCGTATTCCATTATGCTCCATGTATAGTATATTTACCTACATTTGGGCCATTTATAGGGTAAATGTTGGTAAATATTCCACACATGGAGCATATGGGATTTGTTAATTTTAGAATGCAACAAGCGTTTTACAAGAATCCAAGAAGCGTGCGCAAAACGCTTCTTGACATTCACCAAGTTTTCACCAGGTTTTTGGAAATTCATCAGGTTTTCACCAGGTTTTCAAAGTTCACCAAATTCAACCAAATTTCACCGTAAAACGCATCAATTTCACAGAAAAAAACGGAAGAACGTTTTTTTGGGTGAATTTTGGAGGTGTGAAGTGTGAAACGCTTCTTTGTTTTTTTTTGAGGTTTTCACCGAGTTTGGAGATTTACGAGGCATTGGAAATTCACCACGGTCTTCTTCAAGCTTGCAGCAGGTTTTGGAAATTCACCAGGTGTTCACCAAGTTTTCACCAGTTTTTTATATTTTTCACCAAGCTTTGACGATCAATCAGGAGGTTTCAGAATCGCATCAAGTTTTCACTGCGGTGATGGTAGGTATGTAATCTTGAAAGAAACGTTTTTTCGGCACTATTGAAGGAAAAACGCAAGAAGCGTTCTATACCTTCTCTTGAACACACAAAGCGCTTCTTTGGAATGAAATGTTGGTAGATCCCTAGCAAACCCTCCGTAAGCAACTTATAACAATGGGGGGAACTTACCCTGGTCCAAACTAACAAAAAAGATGTCGAAAATCCATGGGAAAACCAATTTGGAAAATCATCTAGATTAATGTTGGTTTTTCCACCTGTGTGTTAGTTTGCAGGAGGGTAACAGGATTCGCGGCAAGTATACTTTTACATCTTTTACTTTTCATGAAAAAAGGAGAACGATGGGGCTTTCAAACTATGACTGGTTGGTGGTTTGGAACATTTTTTATTTTACCCAATAGTTGGGATGATGATCCATTCTGACGAACTCCATCATTTTTCAGAGGGGTAGGTAATAGGTATACCACCAATTAGTAGAGGTGGCATTCATGAAATTGGTTCCTCCAAAAATAAGAAATCTGACTTTCATATTTTTCAGGGGGGTAGGTATACCATCAATTAGATGAACTTTGGGGATATATTAAGCCGCTAAGCCATTCATCAAACGGGCCCACTTACGATGCGAGCGTTTTTCGCGCAGGGCTTTGCGGGACGCTCGGCGGCTCGCAACGAGGACGGATGATACTTGGTGGCTCATCCCACTTCGTGGGGTATAAGCTTATAATAGATTATGGAATACCATCTGATCATCTGGTTATTTAACATAGCCATGGCAAATCACCATTTTTAATAGGTAAACCATCTATAAATGGGCCATTTTCCATGGCTATGTTAAATAACCAGAGGGTAAATGTAAATGGGATAAATTTAATCCACTTACTGGGGTAATAAAACACGTGCTAAGTGGGATGAAAAAAGAAGTGTAGAGAATGGGTGAATTAATATCTAACATATACATACCCTTGTTGGATGGGAAGAGATGGGAAGATACTCCAATTTTTCATGGTTCTGGAAATTGCATTTGTGTGGTTTTCACGTTGAAGCTCATAGATGTGCTGCAAACATAGGGATTTGAAGCAACAGACATAGGACCTAGGACACACATAGACATTTATATGTAAATGCGTGTGTATATATATATGTTAAATGCGTACCTATGCATATGTATACTGTATACATGTGAGTGTGTGCGACCTACCAGACTCGATGAGTGGGTTTTGGATCAAAGCAAATTCTTGATCCAGATTCGCTGTGCACCAACCGTTCTCTCACAATGTCTCCAATGCGTTTCCTTTCCCTCGCCTTTTCCGCCGCCTGCAGTACAGCAGTGGCGGAGGAGTGCAACGCAATGTTGCAAACCGATCTTCGAAGCGCCAGTGGTATGATGAGTCGCCTTGACTTCAAGCATGCAGTGGAGAACCGGGGAAGCAAAGCTATTCCTTGTGTCATCCACCAAACCTCCAAGACGCATACCCTCAAGGAGCAAGAAGCGAAGTGGGCACAAACTTGGAAAGACAAGAATCCGAAGTGTCAGTACAAACTTTGGAATGACACTGAGATTGCCGAGTTGGCGCAGAAGGCCTCGCCCAAGGTCATTTGGCCCATTTGGGACGGGTTGCAACCCCTTCAGCGCGCCGATGTCTTCCGCTACCTCGTCCTGTGGGACCAGGGTGGCTACTATGCCAATGTGGATGTCTCATGTAACAAGCCGATCGATCAGTACAAGCTCCCAGAGGCAACCAACATGATCGCTGGCTATGAATTTGATCATCGCTTGCCTGAATGGCAGCGAACTCAGATGAAGCTTGCCCGCACCGAGCAGTTTCAGCAATGGTTCATTGCATCGGCTCCCGGAAATCCGGTGCTCCTTCGCTGTTTGGAGTTGGTCCGGCAACGCTACACCTGGAAGATCGAGAGCACCTTGGAGTTGACGGGCCCCGGCGTCTTCAGCGATGCGGTCCACGAGTTTCTGGAAATGACAAGTCCTCACACAGTGGAGAACGAAGTCGAAGTCCGACGTCATCCCCCAGAGGCGCACTTCTTGTCCTATCCCAGTGAAAGTCTCTTTGGCTATGGCCGCTGGAAGATGTGGGTCTTCGCCGCCGGCCGTGTAACAGAGGGTCCAGAGAACATAGTGGAGCACCACTTTGCAGGCCGGGCGCTACACTAGCCGCTATACACTTAATTAAAAGTTGTTGATGAAGATCATTTCAATTCGGTCATTTTGACGTGCCGAACGGATTCTCCATCGACTATTTTGGACAGTCTTAGCTGATGAGATCTCGTGAGGGTTTTGGCTAGCTGTCAAGCTGTACAGACATACAGAGAGCCTATGGCTCTTTGACCCTTCTTTGTGGGACTGCATGGACAGCCTGTGCTTTAAAAATGGCAAGCTGTTGTGGTCGTGGCTTGTTTAGCCTTGACACCCCTGCCTCCACCGCCTAGTAGTCCTGACCTCACGCGGGACAAAAAAAAGATGGTCCAGTGAGTTTCATCAGGAAACAGCCCCTGCCATTTCAGGGGTCCCTGTGAAGTATAAGTATTGTTTCCTTAGCCCCTCCGGTCTGTAGAATGATCATGGCTAGTGACCTCAGAACAATCTCACCAGAAATGATGACAAGTTTGATTTGAATACTCCCCAGCATGGCTTTCATGCTGTTTCCAAGCTAGGAAGTACCTAATTGTTTGCCCATAATATGCACGAATATTCAACTATATTCAACCAATATGTTTTACATATTGATATGCCCAAGAATTGGATGATGGAAAAATCGAACTGGAAACCCTTTATTTTATGATACAAACCATGCTTTCATGTAGATTTGCCTTTTTAACCAATCCATGAACATTCAATCAGATGGGTTTTTATCATGTTTTGTCCTTTTATATCCCATATGTGTACTATATATTCTGTTTTCGAACATCGTTAACCATCTTTGTCCACAAGAATCATACGGTATAACCATCATGACTGGTGTGCAGTGTGAAGCAGCTCCCAGGAGCTCACGGCTGTTGGACAAGCCGTTGAGGCCAGGCTGATGTCTTTCGCACCGCAAAAGATGTGGGACTTGATGATAAACATGTGGACTGAAGCAGCAAAATTAATTGATGTAACATGATTTAACCAGCAAAATTCATCAACATTATGCTGGTTGGTGGTTTCAAACATGGCTTTTATTTTCCATAATATATGGGATAATCCTTCCCATTGACTGATATTTTTCAGAGGGGTTGAAACCACCAACCAGTAAGTATGGATGTAACATGACTTCACATGAAAAACTGAAGTTTAAGCCCAGCGAAATTGAGAACACATCCAGCGGGAGAGAAGGACTTATCAAGCAACAGAAAGGAGGGTTTAAGATACAAAATTTGGAACACCATCCACAGCAATGGGGATGTTGAAGCAACGCATCACATATTTATGTAAACAAAAATCATTCTGAAACTTAAAATAGATACATGATTTTGTAACTTGCTACCAGGCTAGATGAGAAAAATCTGACCAGGTTTGCCAGGCACTTCCGGTCTCATGTCTTGTCCCTCAGCTCAGCCATGGCAGGTGCTGAGCAGCGAAAAGGCCAAGACTTTGGGCGAGAAGAAATCCACGCTGGGAGACCCAGTCATGGGAGTCATGAGATTCTACTTGGAGGATTATCCCACCATATAGATCTATCTGTGATTAATAAGAGGAATCATCCCCAAATGGCCTTAATTCAGGTTAGTGAAATATTTTAATTTACCCAGATCTATATAGTAATTGGTTAGTAACCAGTGGATTACCAGCGGATTACCAGTGGATTTTTCATAGCAAAGCTCATTAAATCCCATTATTAGTGGATGGTTTACCCTTTGGTAAACTAGCATAGCCATGGAGAGAATCACCATCTTTAATAAAGTCATTCTCCTAGCATTCAGGTGTTGTCTCATTACATTCAGGTGTTAAGTTCGGTTTGACTCAGCAGCAAAGCAACTGCATGCATTTTTCCCTTGAAATTTGCAACAAAGTCGTGTTCTGGATTTTGCATTCTACTGTTTGAAAGGCTGAACAAAGTTGCACAATGTAAATGTAATGTTCAATCAAATTGACGTTTTTTGGGTTATATTGCGTTGGTACTGTGTGTATGCGCTACGATTCGAATACTTGGATGGTGTTGGCTTGTTTGCAATTGGTACTGCCAGCCTCAAACCACAACACTTGCGAACAATGACACTTATCACGCAACATAAGCCGATAGAAAGAAAGATCAACTGACATGGTTTTCATGACCAAAAATCTCAAGTTCAAGCTTGGCTGAACGGTCTTTACATGGAAAACCCGTATGGGCAGCGCATGACTTCAAAGCATGTTCATGCACGGCGGCGTCCCGGCGTCCCGGCACCCGTGATGATAAAACGCAACCCAATCTTGCACCACCCTTGGCGCAGCGAACAACACGGCGCAGTCGTACTAGTAAATCAAAATCAGACTTAGTAGCACATAATTCGGGCTCCTGGGGGGTCTGTTTGCTTCATGATGTTCTTGCTGCTGTTTTTCCGGTGAAGATCAAAGACCTTTGGATCGGTGGTTTTTCTGCCATTCAATTTGCGGCTATGTCGCGCACCAATTTGCAAAATCGTTTGCTTTGAACAGTGTGTTTGTTTGGAAAGCGGCCAGTGTGTATCCCAAGATATCATTTTGCCGAAGTATTGTTTTGCCAAAGTATTGCTTTGCCAAAGTATTGCTTTGTCAAAATATCATTTTGCCAAAAATATTGTTTTGCCATAATATCATTTTGCCACAGCATTGCTTTGCCAAAATATCCTTTTGCCAAAATATCATGTTGCCAAAGTATTGTTTTGCCACAATATCATTTTGCCAAAATATCATTTTGCCACAGTATAAAGTAGTGTTTCGCCAAAGAATCAATTTGCCAAAATATTGTGATGCTAAAATATCAAAGCTGAGTTTTGCCAAGTATCAGTTTGCCACAATTTGTTCGCAAAATGATAGGCCGAAAAGTTCGCAAAATAACAATCTGGGTCGTCCCCAAACCCCACATTTTGCACAATCTCCAGGGGTGATGGTTCCACTG
>Ga0126342_10017948_pt1 | contig 12181 bp, 11 predicted proteins | sample Cyp1metagenome_FD_92528 | JGI IMG/M metagenome (GOLD analysis project Ga0126342, IMG submission 92528) | Coral microbial communities from Lord Howe Island, Old Settlement Bay, Australia - Cyphastrea 1 metagenome | ecosystem: Host-associated > Invertebrates > Cnidaria > Coral ... | reverse complement strand
TGGCAACTTATAAGTTCGCCAACATGATGTTAGCGAAGATACAACTGCTGTTACACTACTTGCAAGTTATGTTATAAGTTGTGCAAGTCGGCCATCTAGATACAAGAGGCCTGCCCATCCAAGCACTGAGGCTGGGTCCCTTGGCAGCCCTACAACTTCCATGCCGGCAATTTCTATTGCGAGAAGACCGGCTATTCTCCACAGGTGGGGACGGGGATGGGGATATGGTTGGATTTTTCTATGATGTTCCACAAGTGACTTTTCGTTTGTTGCTTATTTGGTACCGCACTTCTATACTCTATAAATCTCTATAACGGATGAAAACCTGGAGCCGTGAACAGGACGACACCACCTTGGAGTTGTTGGATGCCAAGTGCTTGCAGATGCCTCAGTGCAGATGCCTCATGTGCACGGACGAGCGAGTAATAGCGAGTAGCTCCCCTCTGGTACTATTGAGCGTTTGATGCTTATTTGATCAGGGCACTGGGTCACTAAACTATCAGATTTTATTATTTTCACGGACATTGCTTGAACCCATTCTCGTAATCCCTACCAGTAGAACCAACCACAACAGCTGGTGTTTGGAAAACTGGTGGCAAGGCCAATGCCCAACTGGGTTTTCTCTCCGAAGTTTCCTTTGGAGGCTGCCTGGCACAAGTTTGGAGGTTGATGATCTTCGATGGCTGTGATTGCTATCTCTTTGAAGGGTTTGTTTAGCCATCTGACTAATCTGCTGATGGTTCAGGGAATCTCCTGCGGCTACTTGAAAACTCCCAAATACAACTTGATGCTACAATGCTTTAAAATTGGAATTATCCCTGCATTCCCTGCAATATCTTCGACTTGAGCACAGTGGTTCAGGCGTTGAAGAAATGGACCGAGCGCCAAATCGACATCTTTGAAAAGAAGGGCCTCGCTTTGCAGCAGCTTCGTATCAAGAACCCGGGCCAGGTGCAGCGATGACTCCAATGACCTGGCGGATGAAGATTTGATGCAGCAACTGCAGGTGATTCTTGTTTTTAATGATGTTTAATGTCTGACATTGATTCAACATTGATACTCCTACTGCTTAATATATTACCATAATATCCATAATATGGTTCAACAGCTCGAGCCAAGTGGCACATAGTGGCACACTGAAATCCAACTTGGCAGGGAGTGGGTTGGACCGCAGACACCTTGTGGGCTCACGTGGACACCATCATCCAGTGCTTCAGAGCCAGAGGCCTTCCTCCTCCAATTGTCTACATCCACAACCATGTGCCTTGCCAATGACCCTAAAAGCATCCACTGATGTATGCAAAATTGTGGTAAACCTTGGTAAATCCATGTACTGTAAATCCAATGATATACCTTCATGTAGGGATGGTGTACACTGCATAACTACTTCTGGGAAGAGTTGTGATGGTTTGTTGTTGGGTTTGCCAGATGAATGAGCCATTCAATGTGCCATGCGCATGGAGCACCAATTTGAAGGTATATGATCACATCCATCCAACCTATGCGTTTCCAGGAAAAGACAGTGTGAGTGTGTCACTGTATGCTATTGAAATATATTGAATTCATTCGAAACCTCTAAGAAGTGGGATATGCTTTTTCCTGCCTCCCTATTCACTGAAGCTTATTGAAAAGGACCTAGATTTCACCCCTTTTTTCATTTGTGCTTCGCATTCCCAGGACTTCAACGGCATGGCACCACATACCGGTGCTGAGTTGTTCCGCAAGGCTCACCAGGTCGCGACCGGATGCAACGGACGGACGGACGATGCTGTGAGATGATCTTTTCTTGGAAAGCGTGGCATTTTGAAACGTGGAGTTTTTCATACTTTTCAACTCAGAAGCCCTGCTGAATATCAAAATTTGGCTGATTATAATGAATATCCTGGTGATTTCAAATATCCTGGTGAAAAGTATATATCCTGGTGATTTCAAAATTTGGCTGATGTTGAATGATGTTGAATGTGCAGAAGCTTAATCCATGGACAAGGCCAACTTCCACACCCTGGTCATTGATGCTGCTCCTCGCAAGAATGGCACGCACAATGACAACACGGTGCAGCACTTGGAATGGGAACGAACTGTCAATGATGTCCAGTTTTGCAAAGTTTACGAAGGCTGTTTTTCATTGTTTTTCGTTTCAATGAGGCTCTTATTTTATCTTATTTTATTGATTATATTTATATTTATATATTCCATTTTGGAAGATCTTATCAGACATCATCAGATTTTGGAAGATCTCACCAGACATCACCATCTTATCACCAGACCCAGCTGATGTTTTTGCTGGGGACCGGCTGGACCCGAGCTCGCCAGGTGCTGCTGTCGGCCTTGAATTTGGACGCATCTCAGAAGGAGGCCCTGGCGGAGTACAACCACAACCAGCAGATGATCGAGACACTTGCCAGCAAATTTCACCAGAAAACCCTTCAAGATGCTCCAACATACCCCAAAAATATTGGAAAATGGATGTTAAATATGTTAAATATTGTTAAATATACATAGATAGACTAAGCTTTTGGGATGAGATTGGATAAGCCAGCATTTTGGTGGATACTTGGAGGGCCTAGGTCATGGTGGAATGGATGATCCATGTTGATGACCGATGATAGTTGATGATCTATCAGGTGATCTGATACAAGGAGCTGATAGACCGGGATGATGTTGTTGATGACGCTAGTGATGGTGGTGGCTGATGATATTTGCATATATTTGCTGTATGGTTGTGAGATGGGACCCCTGGGAATGTTGCGATAGAGAGGGTGCAGCGGCTGTCGATGCCAACGGCTTTGCTCAGGAATTTGATTTGCCGCTTCGACAGCCGCCCCTGGTCCTGAAGATTTGCTCTAAATTTGAGCTGCCGAAGAAAGTTATTGGGTTCCCGCCACAAAATGGGATGTTCTCCCAATATTGTGGCAGAATGGGAAGCAGGCTTGAAAAACATAGCTTAGTCAAGAGGGATGTTGTTGATTTCCCGCCTTCGAATGAGGTTTTGCTATAGTTACATAGTCGAGAAAGTAGAAGCTCCGCAAAATTGGCTGAATGATTTGTCCAGCATTCATTCGAACCGACTTTGCATCTCCAATCCTCGTTCAATCATTATCCAAGCATCACCTCTTGTCGCCTCAAATTACCTGGTTTTTATGGCTCAAATCCGCATCCCAAAATGGCTTCAATGCTTTAAAAAAGCAACATGTCCAAGTTCTTTGGCCAGGATTTCCCCAGGTTTTGTATGGCCATCCGAGGCACTTCGCAGATGACACCCTGGGACTCTGATTGGGCTGGTGGCACTGAAGGTGCGGATTTCCGGTTGCTGGCAGCGGGAATGGAGGTTTCTTGAATGATGGGTATCCAAAATTGGATGGTTTGATATCTAAAATAGTCTGATATGTAGTTGAATGTTTAAAAAAATGTTTAACACCCCCAAAAATTGAGAATACTTAAAACGGTGATACATCCATTTTAAGAAATACCAATATGAGACAACGGAAACACAACCACCAATCAGGATTAAATTGATTAAAGGAACAAATCATAGAAGTTTCTGCGAGAAACATCGAGAGACCGAAATCAATCAGATGGCATTTGATGATGAACATATCCTGGTGGTGATCATCAATTTCGACCGTGAGCATGGCAAGGATAGAGTGACCCATGGTTTCACACAGGCTCTGATATCCGCATTGCCAAAGAGTACTCCTTGGATGTGCGCAAGATCAACGACGCCAAGGACACTTCTTGGTGTCCTTGGTTTCCACTGGCATAAACAATGGCATCAGTTCGTAGTCACATGATTATATGATAGATTATATCCTAAGGATCCTAAGGATCGTGGTATGTAGTGTATGAACTCTAGACATTTTGTGAAATTCTCACCAGGCATTTCTATGGATCGATATTTTGATGGGAGGAGATCGCCAATGAAGTCTTCCCCCTGGAGCGTGCGGTCACGCCGTTCTCGGAGTACAAGCTGCGTTTGGGCATTGTCGCTTGGTCATCTTGGTCGTTCTCCTGGATTTCTCATGGGATGAAGGCAAAATGTCCAGGAAAACATATAGGAAAACTATATAAAACTATTTATTTCTTGGCTGAAACCAGGGAAACCATGGGAAACCATGGGAAACCATGGAAAACCTGTAGATGTTCCCCCTAAGGCTCCGCTGTTTGGGTGGGTCCTTCATGGGCATTTTGTCAACATCCAGGCTGAATGATGGATCTTCATTCTGCCAGATTTCACTTCTTTGAACGCCCAAGTCCGCAGTTCAATTGAATGAGTACAAGATACATCAAGATACAATGGCCACAGTGATAGAGGATCAGATATAGATATGCCATGTGGTTCGAAAAGGATTTTGAGTACTAAGTATCACCATGAGTATCCATGAGTTGTGATGTGTTGTCTCAAAAAATGGCTGATGATTGACAGGGCCTACAGTTTTATGGCTGATTTCTGCCCTGAGGCCATCATGATCGAGCCCGGAATTGAGCCCAAGTCTGCTGACTCGGTGACTCACCTGAAACTCATGGCCTGCGTGTAGCTGGGTGAAGCCACCAACGACCGGAAATAGATGATAGGTTGGGATGAGAAGAGCTAACTGCCCAATGTTGGGGTTGCTCTTTTTTTTGAAACCATCCAATTTCAGGTCAACTCTGTTCGGACACATTCTTTATAGATTTGAAGTTAACAAGACATTAATCTCCAAGATCACCATCCGTTTGCATCAAACTATCATCCAATCCTCATTCTAATCATCATCCAACCATCAACCATCACAACTATTCTCTATTTTAAAGTACGTAAGTATTCTTAATATTTCTTAATCCCTTCCACCATATTCCACCATATCTCACCATATCCCACCTCCTGTCCCGCACTCTGCCCGAAGCTCAGCAGGTGCGCAAGTGGGTGAACGGTGGCGGCAAGCTGAAGGTGGGCGGCGACGTCTTGGTCGGGCTCAGCCGATGGGAGACCTTGGTACCCAAGACGAAGGAGGTGGATCAACTGCTGAAGAACATGCCGGAGGAACTGTTGACCCATCTGCTGGGGATGATGGATGGACTCTTAAGCAGGTTGGATGGTTCATGTGAAATTTCCATCCCCATATCAAACACCCTGGTTTCTGGGAGGTGTTTAATATTGCGCGGCAGAAGGACATCTATGAATGACCCAGATGAACAAGTGAGTGATATCCTACCTTTCATACTGGGTGAAACAACGTGGTTGTTCTACTTGGAGAGTTGGAGAGATGGCACCTCTTGTTCAAGTTGGCTTGACCCTATCCCCATTACCAAAATTGTTCGGGTCAACATCAACAAATAAGAAAACCAATCAGACCTTAAATCCCCATTCCAAGTTCCCGGCCAGTTTCATCCAACCCAATCAGATCCGCATCAGACACCCATCAGATCCATGTCCCAGCAACTTCCTCCAAGCCATTCGCATTCCCATTCCCATTCCCATCAAAATATCTCAAGCTCACTTCCCAGGAGTAAATCCATGGTACTGGCAATCAGATAGTAATCCCGTAATCACCAGATTCCCATGGAACTTCGAAGTGTTTCCCATTTTTTCCCGTGCCATTTCCCACTTGGTTTTCTGAGTCTGTTGGAAAAAACACCCTTTGTATAGATGAGATACCAACTATATACTCCAGAAACCCAACAGTTACACCAACTATACCCCACCACCCAACACTTAACCCATTCCTAAACCGTCCCAAGCTGTAGGAGCTGGAAGCCGCCCTGGCGCAGAAGGCCAAACTCATCGGCCCCGGCGACCTCCCGGCCACGCTGTCGCCGGCGCAGCGACATACGGCGCTGGGCTTCCAGGCCAAGGGCCTGGAGTTCACCAAGGCGCAGGCCAGGATGGGGAAAAAGATGGCAAGAGATTTGATCATGATTTTTCAGGGATTGGTAAATGTCCCATTTTGGGGCTATTGGACATCACCTTTGAATGGCAATTGTAGATGAGATACCTCATGGTTGGGTGATGTTCAGTGGTGACATTTAATGACCCATGATTTTTGATGATGGGTTTAATGATTGTTTCATGATTTTACATTATGTTAAATAGTAATGATGTTTGATGATTGTTAATGTGGTTTGTTGATGTTTAATGGATTGTGATGGTTGGATGCTGGTTGGATGATGGGATGTGATGGATGTATATAAAGAGTTACCATAAAAACCTGGAGAAGCTTTGAGTGTTTGATGATGGGTGTTACTGAATATAAGCTGGGAAAGATTGAGATCAAAAGGATTGATGTTAATGGAATTGTCAAACTGTTAGGACATATGACTTACGATTGATTGCAAAAAGATTGGCACAATCAGGTCACCAACTCTAATTTATAGGCTTTGGACACCAATTTGTGTGGGGAGCTTGAGGGCAAGGAATGCCTAAAGATATTCAAACTGCCCCCAAAGCTGATGATTGCCTGTTGGCTGACCTGATTGTATTCAAGGGAGCATGGGTGCTCAACCGCAAAGCCAAAGCAACTGGGGGTTGCGTATCAAATAAGGCCAGGGAGACTTTGAATCCCAGCCCCAATGAGTTCCCCAAGTATCTGCCCAACAAAAAGATAGGTCTGATAGATGTCTCATGAAGGATAGTATTTTTATTGTCATTGGTTTTCTCTCATTTCTCGTTGTTTGTCGTGCACTCACTATTCAGCATTTTCAATCAAAGGAACGCTCCACCCATCTGATCGCTACTCGCTAGGCCAAGGGTACGGATCTGTCGCCTCTGCTCATTGCACCTGAAGTGCTGCACAGCAGACCAAAGTCCCTGCGGGCGGGAACCAAGTTCCAAATCCTCATGGACAAGTTGGATGGCTCTTTGCCCAAGAAGGAGAACAGAACCATGGGAATGCGGAAAACCTAATAACTGCAATAAAACATCCACTATGTTTTTACCAGAATTGACTAGTATTCTATCATTGCACAGAATACACTGTAAACCAGCCACACTTAAAAAATACTTGGCATATAAATCACATTTATCAACACTCGCCTTTTTCCCAATTGTCATGGTGTAAACGTGGTAATCGTTACCTGGGTTCATGGGCTCTTCAGCCCGTAGGAAGAGATCAAGTTCCTGGGCTTCGGCTTGGCACCTGGAGCTGCCAGTGGGCCTGACAGCCTCGGACGGGAGTTGGTGCTCAGTGCCTTGGTGCACCGGACGGGAGTGATCGACTGATCCCTCAGGTCTTCCAGGTCTTCCAGGAACTCCCATGGCCTCAAACATGGCCTTTTTGATCATCCAAAGATATCCAAAATTCATCCAAAATTCATCCAAAATTCATCCAAATTATCAAATTCCAGATTTTGCTTGGCCTTTTAATGCCAATGCAGATGCGGCGCCACCAAGGTTTCCTGCATGAAGGACAGAAGGTTGAGGCCAGGTGTTGATGTCCACCTTGAGTGTTTTCATGTGGGCGTATCTTGAGTCATGTGGGATCCCCAAGTCACCATGGGTTTCAATATTAACATGGTCCAATTTTGGATGATTTCGGGGTACCCAGCATTCTAGGAAACCTCCATGTGGATGTTTAACTTTGGGGAAACTGCTTTAGGGCTCCCCAAAGGTTTGGGACCTTGTTGCCTCACAATTTTGCCAAGCATTGGACCAATGAATCTGAACATTGTAGAGTTGTACCTCGACCCTGACCCAAAGAAATTGGTGAAACATACTCAATAGATATAGTTATGATGGGTAAATGGCCAAGTTTCATAGGTCAATTAAGGATCTTTACCACATTTGAACTGTAATTTTCATGGACATCTCCATCACTGCTATGTGCTCTGGCGCAGGTGCAACTGCCAGACCCAGATGCGGCTGCCAGCGCGGCAGCCGGGGCAAAGGGCCTTCGAAAAGCAACACCTGGCAACAAGATGGAAGTGCCTAGCCACAAGGAGGGGAAATTCACTGGTGAACGAGGTCAAAACTGGAGCTTAGTGGAGTTTTGAAACCATAATTGGGATATAATTGATGAGTATGGAGTTTTAAAAAAGAATAATTGATGATAACAACTATATCAATGATCTTTAAAATCAACCATGATGAAAATGGTCGTTCAACCATGATGGGACAATTGGTGAGTGATGGAACGAAGGAAGGACTTGGCTGACTGGTACCTGAAAGTGAAGGATTTGCACCCCAAGTTGTGGCAATTTCTATGGGGAACATGAGGTTCTTAACGATCAATTTTGGGATGTATTGGGATGTCCGATTTTCAGACAGTACTTGTATTTGTCACTCAGAATTCTGAGTAAACTGGGATAATTGTGGGATACCCCAATGTATGGCAGGGTAATAGCTGGAAAATGAGGATTCATCATGATTCATCATGATTTTTTGGGGGACCAAATCTGAGAGACACCCAAAAACATCAAAATCTGTCGAAGATGATTGGCCCACTGGTGGTCTCAGGTTCCCACCGTTGTTCCCGGAGAAATGCTCTCCTATGCTGTGAAGGCTGGGTCCTATTTTTCAATCGTTTTTACCTATGATGATCCTGAGTCAGAAATGCAGGTGTGGAAGGGTGATATACTGTATAGTATTATATATATATTATTACCCATAGGATCCATGTATGGTATATATGCTAACATTGGGGGTATATTGATGGTAAATGTTACCATATAATATATATATATATATACCATACATGGATCCTATGGGTTATATTGTAAGATTGTAAGATTATCCCCCCAAGATGTCAAGGAATTTGTTTACCTTGCTATGTATGCAGAGACATTGTGTTCTTCAGGGCCTTGGAGAGAAATGGCCTGAGTTGGGAATGTCCCACTTAGTCTGATACTTGTCTATATTCTATGGTGACAACAGGAAGTTTGCCAATAAATCACATGCCAAATTCATCCAAATTCATTTTTGGTTTACTACATGGTTGGGTCATAGTTGGGTCATTGATTTTGCGCCTACCAAGTTGCCCTCTTCCGTGCAGGTGGGCGACAAATTGACCAAGGGCCAGATTTTGTGCGTGTTGGAGTCAATGAAGATGGACGGGGCCTTAGAAACTCAGGGCGTTTTGTCAAGACACGGCGATTGCAGATGCTGCATGATTGGTTTGAACACATTAATAGTGTAAATAGTGATGAAATATTGATAAATCATGATCCCTCCATAGTTTTCCCATAGCTGTTTTCCATGTTTTTTCCATGTTGGGTGGCATGGCTCGACCCATGGGCGCAAGGAGATGAAGATCCCGGTGCCGGATGAGTTGGACGGCTTGGTGGTCAAGGTGGGGTGTCCTTGGGACATGGGCTACCAATGGGACTACAAAAGGGGTGATTGGTTTTTGGTGTCTGGATGTGTTTTGGATGTTTCATGGATTTGTTCATGTGTTTTTTTTAATGGATTATTATAATTTGTTAACCATTTTTTCAAGCTCCCAAACTATAGAGGTCAACCACGTTCGATACACTTTCTGTATTTCTGCCATCCCCAGCTGCGGCAGGCGCTTCCTTGCCAGGGACGAACCAAGGAGGCGCAGGGCGACATCTTGGCACCCGGAGATCTCATGGTGGAGCTCCAGGTGGGGACGATGCGGTGATGCGGTGATGCGATGGTTGCCCTAGATACCAATGGGACGATGCGATGGTGAATTTCCATGGGAAAAATGGGTTAAAGATTAGATGATGATATGGTGATGATCTTAACAGGAAACCCAGTAACTGACTGGATATGATAGGTGTAACTGGTGTTTTCCTCAGGCAACTTAAATGATTCTGAATGGAAAATTCATATCGGAGTGGAAGGGAAGAACCACGGAAGCGTTATCCACTTTGGTGGCAGCCGTTCCATAGATGTTTGGATGATGGTAGAGGGTCACTGAGGGAAGAAGTTGCCACATTGGAGGCTTCAGTCCTACAACAGAAATGTGATAACCAATGCAGTATACATCAAGCCATTGTCATCACCGCCCAATGTTTTTGTTCATTCACGTGATCTCAACTTGCACTCTGTCTTCTGCCGACAGGAGAAATAGATGCTAAACAACGGTCGAAAGAAAGTGAGCGCACGCATCAATGCGTGCCGGACGGTGTGTAATGTGCACATACTATCACACTTATTTTGTCTCCTAGGGCGGATGCTGAGTGGAACTCATAGAGGCATCAGGCATCCTAAAATTTCTGAAAACTTTGGTCAGATGCGTTTCTGAATTCTTTGTGCCACCTTTTGGCTCAGCCGCGGGGAAAAAACATGACCCCGCTTGTCAGATGAGTCCAAAAGTAGACGTGTGACTGCTTTGCCTGGAGGGTTGGAATTGGACTTAGACATTTGCCTCTACAAAATTGTATTCAGTTATGAAATGAAAAGTACTTCATGTAAGAACTAGACAGGGGGTTATAGATCATAATCTCTTCCTCTTGTGATTCGATTTAGCACAAGGATAAAGCAACAGTTATACTGATTGTCATGAGACGGGTTCAATTCCGGCAGGCCGCGTTTCTGCGTTTGATTCAGATTGTTTTTTCTCCCCTTCCTGAGCAGGACGGTTTGAACAACAGGGCGAAAGTCATGAAAAAAGAAGCAGAGGGTGCTGCCAAAAGGCTGCATGCAGGTCACCATTTGTTGCGAATGCAAGGAATTGTTGGGAAACGTCCAAATTACGTCCAAACACTGTACTTTAATAAGAATACATAATAATACGTACATTTGAATAGCAGGGAATGCTAAGGTGAGGATCCTGTAAATCTTTGTTATTCAGGAGCCTGGCTTTACCATTTTACGGAATCACTTTCCCAGCAAAGGCACAGAGACATTCCTATCAATGTTCGTGCAATGTATGAAGAATTGCTTATAATATCTTATAATATGATTCTCCTTCGGACTCTCTAGAAAGAAACAAACCCCCAAAAAAAGTAGTGCAAGGAACGCACATCCGTGGCCAAGGTCAATCCTTGAAGACAGCAGCATGATTTGGGTGACCAAATCACTGAGCAAATGAAGCTGGTGATAGTGAAGCAATGTGAAGCATGTTGGGCTTCCAAAGACGGTCTGAAATGGCCTGAAACTGCCAGACTGCACCAAGAGCTCCCAGTGCTGGGTGCAAAAAGCAATGGAAGCCATGTCACTGGGCACCCATGCAGCATCTCGAGCTTCAGGGTCCTGCTGTGTCTTGCTGATGTCAGCTTTCAGCCTCCAGGATAGGCCATGTCAGGTACGGGGTGAATTGACTGAGCAAAGATGTTCATGAACGTTCGTTGCGCATCAGCATGAATATAGTGATTTAAACCAAACAGACCAAAAGTAACATGGTATTCGAAGTCCAACCCTTGCACCCTATTTGGTTAGATGTCAAAATTATCAACTCCCTATGACTGTGAATGGCAAAATACATCAAAACACTAAGACTCGCCATTTGCGTGGGTCCATTGGTATCCAAATGTGCGCCCCCAATGTCGCCATATTTCCACCGTGCAACCGCAACCGCCACAACGTTTGGCTCCGAAAGCTGGCCTGCCACTTGGTCATCACCACTCACCACATGTCGCCGGGCAACGGCACCATGGACGCGCGGAGGCCGCGTCCCGTGGCTGTGTAAAACGCCAACTTCAGGGGCCTTTTGACGAAGCAACGATGGATTTTTTTCCAATAGCAAATGATACCAAACATGGATTTCAGCAACGAAAAATGGGATTTAAGCGGCAAAATTGTTCAGAGAGATGGAGTTCTTTTCAACATCACCGGGCTTTATCAAAGATATGATAAGACATTCATGGATAATTGTTGATGATATTATCAGATTTATCAGTTTGTTTAAACACTATTTAATTAATTAATTGTCCGAGAGATTACCAACCAGGCAGATGAGGCGAAGCTTCAGGCACAAGCTAGCTTGAAGATTCACTGGATGGCGGTTGGGCTGGTGGTTTCGAAGATGTTTGATCTTCCATCCCGGAACTAATGTAATTGCTGTCTTCAAAAGGAATACATAACATAGACCCGGGCAAGCCGGCGGCGGAAGTTTCCCAAGAATAAATGACCTATAGTTCAAGGCCAGCCTGTCCCGAGCGTGTCCTTCCCTCGACAAGCGTTTTTTTTTTCAGCGAGAGACGAAGCAAAGTCTTCACACTCCACACTTCACACTTCACTCTTCGCACTCCAAACTTCACACTCCACAGTCCACACTTCACACTTCTCACTTCTCACTGCTTC
>Ga0126342_10017947_pt1 | contig 12182 bp, 4 predicted proteins | sample Cyp1metagenome_FD_92528 | JGI IMG/M metagenome (GOLD analysis project Ga0126342, IMG submission 92528) | Coral microbial communities from Lord Howe Island, Old Settlement Bay, Australia - Cyphastrea 1 metagenome | ecosystem: Host-associated > Invertebrates > Cnidaria > Coral ... | reverse complement strand
TTTTGCGGCCACTACAGCTTCGGCCCCTGCGTGAATTAATTAATTAATCTCATATGCAACATGCTTGGAAACATGTTGAACGACCTGGCGGAAGCCATACGGCGTTGGACGGAAAAAAAATCCTTGTATGTTATTGTGTGATCATCATCGGTCTGGATGATCTGGTACCATATTGGTAAAATGATGCTTTGAGGTGAGCATTTTTAGTGATGGTTGAGGTATTTGACCTCTACTGAGTTTTTACATCATGGTGTCCATCTTCATCTCAGAGCTGAATCTGGACACTGGATGAGGTATTTGACTTCTACTGGTTTGTAGTTTGTGATGCCCATCTTCATCTATCAGAGCTGAATCTGGACATTGCATTACGATTGAGACTTTTGCTTTCCGTCGTGTACATTTATAGCTGGTGATTCTGCATTGCACGGTTTTCTGGCGATTTCATCGAGATTATTCGTTTTGGTTTTGCTGGAGATTGTGTGATGTAGAGCAGAACTTTCTCTCCATCATGTTTCAATGGAACTTTGTTTTAGCTGAACGGGACGTTTTGGAGAGCGAACATGAGGTTTGAGGGAGTTTTGTGAACCAGGAGAACATTGTACAGAACATTTGTAATCATCTACTTCGTTCTTGAGTGTAAAGAACTCTGGTTATTCACGTTTGGATTAGATCTGGATTATTTGAGAACTTTTGGAAGTAGATCAAGCTTTAGTAGCTAGCTGAATTTGTGACTCAACGCAATTTGGAATTGTTCAGTCGACCTTTTAGGAAAGGTCGTGGTTTTTGGACCTGGAATTGCGTTTCCTCATCAGACATTGGCTCGAGGGAGCTTTAGTGTCATCATGTTCAGAATTGAACGGAACTGAGTATCACAATCAGCAGATCAGCATGTGACCTTCGCTTTTGGGGTTTTGGCTCTTGCGGGTGTGTCATGCTTGAGAACTTGCCTCCTTTGTGTTGCGTCCGAGCAAAAGACCGAAGCTGGCGTTTGCACCTAGGAGTCGAGGTTGAAACTCCGTGTTTAGGTTTTCGAGGTTCTGACTTCCGGAACTTGGGTTTGATCTAGGAAACTAGACTTTACCATTGAGGCCGTTTCTTTGCGCCAGCTGCGGTCTAAAATTCCAGCAAACCAGCACAGTTATTAACTCCTTCAAGTTCAGCTTGCTGGAACTTCAACAGCACAGTTTCGATTCTCTGTGGGCCTCGCTTCTGCCAATACGTTTGCGTCCGAGGCGTGATCTGCGCTCGGCCTTGCCGAGTCTCGAAGCGCTCAGGCTTAAACATCCCTATTTCATCAACATTACTTAACAGAAAAGAAAAGATTGTCATGATTACGAGAAGCAGATACAAGGGGGCTGGTTTTGGATTCGGTTTTGGATTCGGTTTTGGCACCTGAAATTGATATGATTTGGGGATGGAGGACGCGTTATCGATCAGCAACCTGACTTACTCTGAGCCTGGCTCTCCGTTTCCGGACTGCAGAGAGGGGTTAACTGACCGCCTGTCTAACTTGGTGTTGCTCCCGGGTATCGAGCCCAGGACCGGTCGGAAGAGGGACGCCGCCATAACCACCGAGCTATTACCGGACCCCTGATTTGGGGATGGAGTTGAGCCTCCTTTGTTTGAGGCCCTGCTTGGGTGCGCTTAAAACAAGACCTCCAAGGAGGTGCCGGATTCAACCTGTTGAGGTCTAGGTTTAGACCTCCGTGCAAAGGAAACGTGTTGAAAAAAGGGGTCACAAAGTCGACCCCCTTGAAATCAAAAGTGGTTCCCTCTGGAAGGTGCAGTTTTGGCTTCTTCATTGTAGCAAATCTGTTGAAGGATTTATTTCAATGGGTTCGTTTTTGGCACTTCAAACTGACATGATTTGGAGAAGGAGTTGGGGGACCCTCCCTTGTAGCATGGTTTCGAAAGCGGGTCAAAATGTTTCTTCCACCGGGACATCGCCCTGTGTGCTATGTGGATGACTGTGATGCAGAGCAACATCAGCTTGAAAAAATTCGTGTCTTGGACAGCCCAGAAGATGCGAAGTCAGGTTAAGAATATTTTCGATGAATTCCAGATTAAAGACTGGGGCGATACATCCGACCAAGATCAGAAGACTCGACAGCGCTTGAATGTGGCAAAGATGGATCCTCTTGAAATGTACCAGCTGATGGACGAAGAGATGAACAAAGAAGGTGGAGAAGAAACCCGTGAGCGATACACTTATGAAGGTCGATGATGGCCGAGAACAAGATCAACGAGATCCAAGTGTGGCGAGATCAACAGTGACGCTTTCTGGATCGCCTCATGACAATCCGTATGAGCCCCGTAGTGCCGAAGCGAATGACCCAGGACAAATCCCACCATTTGGAGTGACTGGGATAGGTTAGAAAACATACTTCCGTATTTCCCACGTCTCCAAGCTCAACGCGTGGAAAGAATTAATGAGGTTAGGATTTTCAATGGCTACATATTTATAGACTACTGAGTGCTGCAAAAGCCATCTGATGACTCTTTTCCCAGGCCAACCGGACCTAATATGGGATTATGTTGGCTGGTGGACGCTGCGTGACATCCATGGATGCTCAGTGTTCAAGGATCTAGTGATCAAAAGAAAACAAATGGACAATTTCGGAGCCTTTTGTGAACAAGGTTCATGCAAACAGATCCAGCACTGGTGTATCGAAGAGATGACTAGCAAATTGACATCTCGTGGCTTCACTGCCAATGTGAGGCGGGGTGTCAAAGTTTTACTGCATGCATAGTATCTGTTCATATCAGTGTGCCAGGTGCTGATGTGACATGTTTCAACACTCCACGTGACTCCGTGGAACCGCCGCAGTCAAGTGGCTTAAGCTGGGAAGGAAAACCGATGTGACCGAGTGATTGGCTGGCTTTAACAAAATCAGAAAGTAGTTAAATTGGCATTTTTTTCCAAAAAATCAAAAAAAATTTAAAAAGGAAATTGAACTTAATGACTTTACGATTTAACGGCTTTACGCTGCCCCTGGTGTAATGTAAAAAACAAGTTTTGGGAAAACCTTTTAGTATTGTGGTGCACAGTACCAGCGTGCGGCAACAGCAACTACTAGTGGGTGACGCGTTTTGACTGACGGAAATCCAGCCGAAATTTGAAGCCACTTCCAGCTTCACAATATGTTCATGAAATCTAAATTAAAAACACATGAGGTACGGAATGGTTTGCAACATGAAACAAACGAACAGTAAGTAGTTAAGAAGAAACGTCGCCCTCATAAATGGCCAAGAACCAAGGAAACAACAAGTGAACCAACGAAACTGCCGCCCTCAATGATGACAATTAACGCATATGTGACAATGTTTCTTTCCAATTTAGCATTTCCAACAAATGCATTTTTGTCATCAAGGAAACTGGCGTTTCGGCTGAACTACTTAATGTGTTTTTGTTGAGGAAAAAAATGCCAGGGGCTAAGAAAAAAAAACAAAATTTACGGAAATAAACAAAAATATCGAAACAAAAGGAAATTCAAGGAACTGAAGAGCTACAGGGAAATATGCACAGAAATTCGAAACCCTGAAAGAAGTTAGGGGAAATGAACAAAAAATATCGGGAGAATGAACATGGAAAACAGTGACAATAAATAACCGATTCGGGGAAATAAATAACGAACCTCCGGAAGTAAATAAACAATGTAAGAAAACAAATAGCGAATGCAGAAAACAAAGAGAATGAACGCAGTAGATCTTAATTAGAGAACGCAAGGAAATAAATCGTGAATCCAGGGCAGCAACCAAGGAACCCGAAGCATTCCAGCAACTTAATAAGGAACTATTGGAAATGATTACGGGATTCAAGACTCAAGGAAATAAAAAATGCACTGGGGGACATAAATGCGGATTGAAGGACATAAATCAGGAACCCCGGGAAACAAAAAGAGGTTCAGGGTCGGGAACTCCGGGAAAAAAAAAAATCAGGGAAATATATAAACGTTGAAAATAACTTCAAATTTCACCCGGAGTTCCGTCAACCAAAACCATTCGATGATTGTTTCGAACTAGTTGCAACCAAGTGAGAATAACTGTTGTTGGATACTGACTAGTGTAGGGTCCCCCCTCAACAATTTTGGTCTACTCAATAACTCGGCATTCTCTTGGGGACCAGGTCTGGGGAACTCAGGATGATCAACTCAAGTAAGGATTTCAATTGAAATCAATATGCGTTGAACTGTTTTTCCTTTTATTTTAAACCAAAAAAAAAAATATTGAGAAAAAAAATCAATTGAAATCAGTTTACGTTCAATTGTTTGAACTTCAAAAGCAATATTGATGAAAAAACAAATTGAAATCAATTTACTTTCAATTCATTTCAATCTATTTTCAATTGATTTTCCTTTTCAACATCGAAAACATTTATTGATAACAAAAGGGTTCAATTGAAATCAATTTACTTTCAATTTGTTTGAATTTACTTAAAATTGATTTTCCTCTTTAAATGTAAAAAAAATGCCTTGACAAATTGCTGGGGCGCTGTTTTTTTTGTGATCGGTTTCATTTTTTGTGATCCGTAAAGCTGGGCCACAAAGCCACGAAAATTTAGGCAGTGTGGAAAGCGTGATGCATTTGCTCAGAGAACAGCTGGGACTGTGCAGAGCGAGTATCAGGATTTGGGTTGCAGATTGTTTTTTCGAAACCTGCGTACTTGAACCCATTGCCGGCAATGTGAGACATGTCGCAATTGAGACAGTTCCGATTTGATTACAGTTTCGATTTGATCAGGCCTTCAATGTTTTTTTCGTTGTAGCCTTTGTTTTGTAAGTTTTTCCTGATTGACCAGTTTTACAATTTTCCGTTTTGACAACCATCAGCCAACAACACAGCACGACCGCCACCACCACCACCAACAACAACAACAACCTATATTTTTACGACAAAGGCACGAACAACCAAAACCACCACAACAAGGGGGAACAACCACAAAAAAAACCATAAACAACAACGACCGCAACCACAACCGCACAGGAGAAAATGAAACAAAACACAATTGTGTATGTGTTTTTTCTTGGAAGGCAGCGTTGCGCCCGCACCCCATGTTCCCTTCTAGTTGTTGCTATATTGTGTTTGTTCCCATTTTGACCTTTTGATTGTTTCGATTACAAATGAATAGGTTCGCAAATTAACGTTTCATTTTTTTGTGTTTCAAACGTCGTATGACTTGCAGTGTGGACAGGGCTGTAGTACTGCATGTTCCGTGCGAACTGGAAAATGGAATTTCACAATTTTGCAAATACCATGCACAATGGAAGGTTGAAACTCAAAACGTGTTACACACATCATGCAACATGAAGGGTTTTGATTCTAAAATGGAAACTCCAATTCCACAGTGCCGCAAATACCATGCGAAATGAAAGGTTCCAGTTTCCGGAGTTATGAATACCATGCCAAAACAACAATTACAAAATCCGAAATGCTGCAATACGCAAAAAAAAGGTTCCAATTAGCAACAAACAAACCTCCCAAAATCACATCTGGGATTGGGGTGTGCTTGTTGCGGAATTGTTTGAAACATTCTGGACACATCATGAATAACATTGATTTCTTGCCGAAAATCGTTCAAATATTTTGTGCCCCGTGCTTTTGCAGCTGTGAAAATCTGGCCAGCAACCCAAAATGCCAAACAGATCAAACACAAGCTGTTTGGTTGTAACGTGGCATTCAAAATCTTGTTTCGGTTTTTCAAATGGATCACCCACTCAACAAAAACCAACACACATGAGGTTTGAATTATATAATATGTTTAAATACGCCTTCTAAACATACAAATTGACGTGGACGTGCCACGTTTGGGGTTTAAGGCATTCAATGTGTGGAAATCCATTCCGTGTGATTGTTGCATCACTTTTTCTGAGTACACCCAACATTTGTGGCCATTTTTTTGTGTTCCCAAAGATGATTCGGCCAAAACATGGCGCTGCAAAGCGAGCGGTGTTGGCAGTTTTCTTTGTGCCTCAGCATTGGTTTGCGCGTGAATTGTGATTGAAGGAATGTCAGGGAAATAATTTCTGCAGATAATGTATATTTGATTTGTGTTTGAAATGGGTATCCCCAAATTTGATACTAGTTCGTCCATGTCCATTTGTAGGTTCTTTGACATTTTTCAAACACACCCAATTGAACAACACATCATTGCATACACAATTTTTGGATGGCATGATTCCTACATGCTGCTTGTGTTGCAGTGCGGGGTATCGTTGACCAAGGCCTACTTGGCAAGTTGTGCATTCACCCCAACACCACCGCGATCGTCACGATCTTTACACCATGTGGTGTGACATCCCAAAGAACCAAAGGATGAATTGGGCAGTGGTCAAAATTGAAATGGCTCAAATCTTAGGGTGTTTTCAATGTTTTCGGTCAAATCCAGTGGTATTATTGGGGATCTTTTTGGCAAATTGCACATCATTTTTTTGGTGCACCCCCACGAATTCATCAACCACCAGAATGTCAGGTAATTGCTTTGAAGAAAATCATATTTCCAGATGATATTGATTAAAATTTGCCACCCAAACTCTGATGAAATGTGGGATGTTGAATAGTACCACCAAATCAAACAAAACTTTAAGGTCCAACGGTCCAGAAATCCAACAAATTACAAAACGTGCGTTTCTTTCCCACCAACACATGATTCTGCAATGTGAAATGGCAAAGGTGTTTTTTTCCTTCCGGTGTGTTGCTGGGTATTTTCTTGGGCACAGCTGTCCAGGGTTTTTCTAACCGATCTGCTACCGTGGCCATAAAATGATGACCAGCTAGGCGATGATCGGATGCAAAGGAGTCCTACTCTGGTTGCGTCCACATTCACCGTTTTACCATGTCGAAAACACATGTTTTTTTTTGTGTTTCGCAAGTGTGCTGGTGGCGGGTGAACATCAATGGATGATATGAAAACATTGCATCCACGACAAAAAAAAACACATATGGGTTTGTCTTACTCATGTTTCCCAGAATAAGTCATTTTGAGGTATCCAGTATCTCCTATTTTCAGTCAGACCCCCATCCAATACCGGAATATTTGCTGGTAAAACAATGGTTTCTATTAGAATGACGAAAAGAACCATAACATAAATTGTACTATGTATAAAATGACATATATTATATATACTGTATACATATAAATACTAGAAATTATATATATATATATTTATATTTATATATTTATATATATTTATATATTTATATATATATATATTTATGTATATTTATGTATATTTATGTATATTTATTTTATATCTATTATAAATATACAATATACGTGTATTCGCCATGGCCGCCATGCCAAGGCCGCCATGGCGGCTTCCGACAGCGAGGCTCTGAGAGGATGATGGTGAAAACATGGTGGAAAACACCATGGTTCTTAGGTTCCAAACTATGGAAACAATGGTTTAAATCAATGTTTAAATTATGCTAAACATGCTGGTGAAACATTGTGAGGTGAAACATTGTGATAAAAAATATAGGAAAACCCAACCTTTGATATCTTTGATGGCATTTACTAGGATACCAACAATAGATGAGATGTTCAAAACGCTTACTGGTTGATGGACAATTTCCAGAGGGGTAGATTTTAACGAAATTCGATTCTCAGTGTTTATGTTTGGATATTGGTATGTTCACTTTCAGGTTTTGTTTAAATTTTGGTAAATCGAACCTGTTCTACATCTTTAAACTTGACAGGTTTGATTTGTCTATGGATATAGGAATGGAACAACACGATATTTCCACAACGCCCATGGTTTCATTTGTCTGGTAATCCCACTCGCCCATGGTGAATTTAGTGAATCTCCTCAGCGCCAGGCAGCTACAGCCGCTGCCCCAAAGGCTTCAAAGCCGGCCAAATCAGAGGCCAGAAGTCTTTCATGACATGACGATTGCGAAGCTGACACAGCCGGGCCATGCCGTTTTTCATGGCCTTAAATGGACCAGCATCATGGGGTACCCGAACTTTGCCTGGGATGAGTTGGTCCGTTATTTCAAAAATGGTCCCCTACACCGATTGGACATCAGCTGATCAGCTTTTTGCCCGACAGGATTTACCACAGCAGTTGGGACGGGCCATCACTGATGCCGTGGCCGGTGCTGCGCAGAGTGTAGGCTGAGAACATGGCTTAACTCAAAGGACTAGGGCGGGAGAAGCATCATGACTTGGGAATGTGCCAATCCAATATTGGTTATTGAGCTTTGATAGGAAAATGGGCAACCATCAAGAAATCATGATAAGAAAATGGTGGTTTAATTTAACTTGGTGAAAACCATCGTTAAACGGGGATATACAGTTAACATATTCCTAAATACACCCCCAGGAATCCAGTACGGTCACGATTGGGACGCGCAGGGCAGTCAGCTGCCAACGCTCTGCAAAGCAAAGTGGAGGAAACGCAAGCCTCCATCAAAGCAGAGGCTGATTTCTTTGGTTGAAACAATGGTGATTTTGACATGCCCCAAATTGGGAGTTTTTTTTTTTTGGCGAAAAACAAAGCACTCAAAGTGGAACTGCACCCTTTTTTGTGGTAGCCCTATGTTCACATCAATAGCTGGTAGTCCTGGGTCCTCCGCCGGCAGATTGACGCCATCCCGGGCAAGATCAGTGGTGCTGCGCAAGATGCGGTGGAGCAGCAGAAGCAGAAGGTGGGTCCCATGGGGTTTTTGCTGCAGAAGCTGCTGCCTTTTGAACCAACCATTGGACCATCCCATGAACCATCATGAGAACCATCATCCCAGTTCTAGAGGTATATCCAAGCTAAAAAATCCCTTAGCCGACCCATGAAATAAATATCAAGCCGACCCACTATTCGAAATCATGGAAAATCGTAGGACCCATTTAGGGAGTGTTAAATGTTAGGGGGATGGGATGATTCCTTTTTTTGTCCCAGTTATAGCGGTATAGCCAAGTTTATCTCCCATCCTCCCATAGTTATCACGTACTTACACTCCAGTAAACTACGTAAACTAACGTAGCTACATTGAAAATGGGGCATTTATAGGTGAGTTACCTCTGTTACCTCTCAAACCTTGTGATTCTCCATGGTTATATTAGTTTACCAGTGGGTACTGTATCCCATATTGTTCCACTATGGCGTCGTCGCAGATCGCCGCCATTCCGGGCAAGATCAGTGGTGCTGCGCAAGATGCGGTGGAGCTGCAGAAGCAGAAGGTCCAGACGGTGAAAAAATGGTGGTTTAACTATGAAAAGGGGAGGGTTTAATGGGATTTGATGGAGAATTCATGGAAGCCAAGCGTTTTCATGGAATTAGGATTATGTATTATAATGTGATGTATTTATATAACTAAGCAGCAAAACATGATATATTGAGTGTGTCTGACTTTTTTAAAATGGGATCTGTCCCTAGTTATAGCCATTTTAATAGGGAAATGAGGTTCTAATCCTTTGGAATTCCGGGTAAATAGATGTTACCCATTTTATGTTTCTTTTGGCTACTGAAACCCAATTTTCCTCTGAGTGGCTCTGTCTGAAGCTTATTTTGAGCCACAAAACATCGTAACATTTGGGTAGAATTGGGATTGTAACCAAAGTATGGGTGACTATTGGTGAGAGGCCAGCGTATAATTTTTCATGCCATAAACAGAATTCACAGAATTTTGCGCATCGATGAGCAGGTCAGCGATGGTTAAAGGTAAGGGGTCACAGCCCGTGTAGACCATTTATGGCGCCAGATCGTCCCTGTTTGAAGTGGTTGGCCGCCGTTGGCCAAAGAATGGGACACCTAGAATTGTTTGAACATGAACCACTTCGAATTGCTGGTTTCTTCATCATTTTCCAACATTTTTCCCAATGAACGTGGCCACAAAGTCGGGGATAAAACCAGGTGGCTCAGCAAGTGGATGCCGCGGTGGAACGTGCCAAGCAGATGCCGAAGGCATCGAAGAGAGTCCTTTTGGTCACTTTCCAAGCCCCCAGAAGATAAATATTTACTAGTTCATTTTTTGAAGATAGTTTTTAAAATAGTCAACATATATTTTTTAAATAGTAAGTCAATTTTCAATGCTATTTTAGTAGTGTTTTTCCCTTATTCAATTGCAGAGCTAGTCAACGGATGATTTTTTTGGGACATTGGGAACGATGGTTTTCCCCAAAAAACGATGGGGGTTGACGGTTGCTCACCGGCCTGGTTAAATTCCACATGGAATTTCAGTCACAGGAAGCTCCTTGAGAGTTGGCATCCCAGTCAGAACTACGCAATATATGTATGTATATATATACACAGTGTGTGTGTCTGTGTATGTATATACAATATATATATATATATAAATATTTGCAACCAGGTACACTGAAGAATCAACTGCGGCCTCTGCATCAAATTCAGACCTAAGTGGCATTGCTGGTTCCATGCGTATTGCGGGTCCACCACCGCTGCCTCATCAAGCTCCAATTAGCGCAAAAGATTTGCGTGTATATATATATAGACTATAGATGATATACAGAAATATACATCATATCTATAGATATGTCTATATATCTATATATCTATATATCTATATATCTATATATCTATATATCTATATATCTATATATCTATATATCTATATATCTATATATATATATCTATATATATATATCTATATCTATATATCTATCTATATATATATATATCTGTATATCTATATATTTTTATATCTATTATACGTCCATATTCATTAATCCACACAATCCACGCATCCATTTAAGTTTTGCATCCTGGACGTTTATCTGGGTCAAACAGCTGGGTATTTTAAGATGGGATGGTTTGCTGCGGCCTCAGTGCCCAGCCCATCAGTGGGGAAAGTCATCCTGGATTAGATAGAATATGGAAATTTATTTAAACTATCTCACTTCAAAGGTGGAATATCTTTGATTATGCCATATTCAATTTACTTCACTTGGATCTATCTATCTATATATATATATATATTTATACATGTATATGTATACACTATGTATAGGTGCATGTTACAAATAGTATGTGATTAGATACCCTCCAGCCCTCCAGTCATCAAATGTGGCAATGGAAAAAAAGCCTCAACATTTTGAGTTCGTTGGATTTTCCCATGGATGTTCCCATCCAGGAGGCCGCAGAGAAGGCCGTGCAGCGCTTGCAGCAGCTACCGCAGGTGGCCCGTATTTGTTGATGAAATATCGATAGCCCCAAGAATTAGTTCATGTGAAGAATTAGCTGATGTAAAATGTAGAAAAAAACACCCGATTTTGCATATCTTAGTTTACCGGAGGGTATATGATATATGATGATATGATAACATTGATGATGAAAGAATACGACCCCTATTTTTTTCGTAGTAACATTAATTTCAGGGTTGCTTCCACAGGAATCATGACCATGAGGGAGGACAATATTCATCGTCATGGTCATTTTTTGAGGATCCAAGGATCAGCAACAGGGATGTCAATCAATACACTTGGGGTACTCTAATTATTTGTAGACAAAGCCAACTGGGAAACATGTTACCTAATAACATGGGCTAGGGGTGGGAAATTCTGCGAAAGAGGTGGCAGATGGCAAAATAATAATCCCTTCTTCCTAATATTAAACACCCCCCAGAAACCATTAGTAGGAAATTTGCGCATTTCTGGGACCGTTTATGGGGTGTTTTATTTTAGGGTGATGGGATTACTTAATATTCATGGGGTAAAGATGGGATAATCAATGCTGAACTGTTCATTTTTCCCCAACAGCAGAAGCTTTGGGGTCTTCAGCCATAGTAAAGGTTTCGGAGCAGACCGGAGCAGCTCCAAAACCCATTCCCTCAAGGTTCCCAAGGTTCCCAGGGTTCCCAAGGTTCCCAAGGTTCCCAACATTCCCAAGGTTACCAAGGTTCCCAAGGTTCCCAAGGCTCCCAAAGTTCCCAAGGTTCCAAAGGTTCCGAAGGTTCCCAAGGTTCCCAAGGTTCCCAAGGTTCCCAAGGTTCCCAAGGTTCCCAAGGTTCCAAGGAAGAGGTTCCCAAGCAACGTTCCCAAGCAAGGTTCCCAAGAGGTTCCAAGCAAGGTTTTCAGGAGGAGGTTCCCAAGCAAGGTTCCCAAGAGGTTCCAAGAAAGGCTCAAAGGTTCCCAAGCAAGGGTTCCCAGCAAGAGCTTCCCAAGCAAGGGTCAGGAAGAGGTTCCCAAGCAAGGTTCCCAGGAAAAGGTTCCCAGGAACAAGGTTCCCAGGAAC
>Ga0126342_10017946_pt1 | contig 12183 bp, 15 predicted proteins | sample Cyp1metagenome_FD_92528 | JGI IMG/M metagenome (GOLD analysis project Ga0126342, IMG submission 92528) | Coral microbial communities from Lord Howe Island, Old Settlement Bay, Australia - Cyphastrea 1 metagenome | ecosystem: Host-associated > Invertebrates > Cnidaria > Coral ... | reverse complement strand
GCCACACCCGAAACCAGAGGGGTTGTGGTTCAAAGAGCCGACTGCCACAAACGTGTGGCTCAAGATGCACAAGCTGGAAAAGTTGCTGCCCCGGCTTGTTCTCTGCGTCTCGGCAGCACCGCGTATATATATGTATATATATAAGATTATTCCTTATTCTTGTTCATTACAATTGTTTCACAAAATGTAAGCAGTGTAGTTTTAGACTGGAATGATATCACCTGGATTATCACCTATATACCATATTCTGTTGGCTTCTTCGTGTATTCCATATTGTGGTCCCTGACGTTGGCGAGGCCAGAGTCATATGGCTGCGAAGCAAGGTTCGTGGCATCTTGCAACGCTTGGAGCTGAGACAGGCAAAGCTCCTCAAGAAATGGGGCGTCAAGGTCTTGCCGAAGGACATCCAGGCGAGGTAAAGCGAGACATCAAGGCTGATGTCGAACAATTCTCGGCTGAAGTTATGCATGAGATTTCTGGAAAATGCTATTTTTGGCAGTTGACATTGGAAAAGATTGGGGATGATAGGAGGTATTCTGAGATTCCAAAGGTTTCTTCGGTGTCCTCAATTTGGGCACTGCCTGGCACAGGAAAACACGTTTCAGGCGCCGGATGATTCCCTCTGTGCCAACTTTCACATGCGACTTGGCACCGCATGCGACCATCGGCATACTGAGGAGATGCTGCATCAGTGTTAGCAATAGCCACGGATAGAGATTCCGAGGATCCATCCCATGCAGGCTTCTAGACCCAATCTGATCAATGACGGTACTCACTAATCTTCTGATTGAAGGTTATGGCCAGTTATGGCCTTGTTCGAAAGGACACATCTTTAAATGCAGCCACTGGATTTTCCGCCCATGTGTCCAGTGTGGACGGCTTAGGTCAGCAGAATCTTTGAAATCAGTACGGTAGGGCGGTCAGTCAGTACATATGTAGCATGTGGTTCAAGTATGTTCAAGCACTGTTGGTGCAAACAGGCTTTCAATTGTCGACCCTAAACTGCTATTTCCTGGTTTGGCAGCCCGTTCTTGATTATAGATTTCTAGTTTCTTCCCTTTTAACCATATTATTTTTCTCCCATTTTCCAACATTAGACTCATTAGACTTGGTTTGAAGTGGAAACAAATGCAGTAAAACCAAACATTTGGGAGTAAGATCGACCAAATACCTTCAATTTTTCCATTTCCCACATTTTCCATGATTCCCAGAGAATTTTCCAACTCCCAAGGGGAGTCCCCAGGGAGTCCCCCAGATGTCGTTCCCCAGGTCCGACGGCACGCAGCGCCCGGGGCCCTACCGTCGCAGCCTGGCGGAGGCGCTGCGCGACCTGACGGAGCTCCGGCGCCTGCAGCGGCGCCAGGGCGACGCGGCGATGCTGCGGGCGCTCTACTCGTTGGACGCCGATGCCATGACGGCCTTCTTCGTGGAGAACATGGAGAACCAAAGAGACCAAAGAGCCAGAGAAAAAAACCATGACACAAAGGGACAAAAATATGGTGAATCGGAGATTTTGGCTGATGGATGCTTGGTTGGGAAAATAGATGATAAAGAATATAATAACCCCGGGCATTTCATTTTAGCTTGGCTTGCACCTTAACACTGCCAACGCATTGCCGGCCCAGAAAACAATAAGAGTAAAACAAAACGATAACGAGCTTATATATGCACATGTTCATGATATATATATATATGCACATGTTCATGACACCTGAAGATGGCAACCTGCACAGGCCTCCAAAACGATAGCTAAACGATAACAACGATAACAAAATATGAAAAAAAACGCGAGCGTTTGGGCTGATACCCACCTGACCGGCTTGAGCGTATAAGCTTTCGAAGACCTGTATCTTTGATACATAGCGACGGAACATGAAAGGACATGAAAGCAAAATGAAAGCAAAATGAAAGGACATGAATGCGACATGAAAGGAACATAGAGGAAATGAATGCAAAATGAAAGGCGATGACAGGAAATGAAAGCAAAAGATGACATCTGTTGACTCTGGACCAAGGATGCTTCACACCCACAGAAAGCTGGAAAATTCACACCTCTTGTCTACAGGGAGCTCACCACCTGAGAAAAAGATAAGAGTTAAAAAAGATAACATGATTTTGGGTCATTTAAAAAGATACCTTTTTTTTCACATGATAAATTGTGAGAATAGATAGATGATATAGATAAGTAATGCAGGCTATACATCAGGTATGGGATGTATTTAACATTATCTAGATATAAGAATACGGAAGATGTAAGTAGCATCAGCAGAGCTGCGTGTCACAAGAGCGGGAAAGATCGGGAAAGATCGGGAGATGGGGAGATCAATGGAGATAGAATGAGGATCTTGGGAATTTCTGTGGACACAGCGGCCAGGATGCTGCTTCGGCAAAGGTGTGTGACCTCAGAGGATTCTCCCAGAAAGATGGAAGAGATATCGGATATATCGGTCTACCACATTTTCGTCAGTGGTTTGGGCTGGTGGTTTGGAATCTGAGGACCCCTTTGTGAAGCCAGCCATGATTTAGGAAATTTTTGGATATTTCAGGACCATGACTAGCGGATTGCTATACTCAGTATGAATCCAAACAATCGATTGAAACGAAGCAATCGATGAAGCTAGCCACACAGAGTCGTCTCCTCTAAGGCTGCTGCATTGGCATCCTTGGAGAATTTGAGCAGCGCCAGCGCTTTCGTGCTTCCACAGCTGCCTACGTGGCTAACCCAAGACTTGGTCAGTGTGTACAGACAGGGCATGACATGGCTATGGATAAAGATTGACAACGGACCAAAGTTGTGGGTCCTTTGAAGGACCCTATTCTTGAGCTATACCCCAGAACTTGTATGTTTTCCGCATGTTTTCCGCTAAGGCGATAAAATATGAATGTTGGCATTGGCACTTTATAGGTTTCTTTCGACATCTTTCGACCTATTCCACGTTGCTTTGGAACTCCATCTTGCCACGTTGAGGCTGTTTGGATCTGTTTGGAATGTTGTTTTGCCCAGGTTGATAGATCTTTTTGCAGATAGCAAACTGGGAGCGCCAGCGCAGAAGGCACCCCTTGGCTGTTTCCAAGTCCATGTGAGGAAGACAAAATGGCACAACCAAAGCTTGCGTAATCCCAAGGAGACTTGAAATGGGAAAGCATTTGGGAAACCAAGGGTTGAGGTATCCAACTTATCCAACATCTATCTTTGTACGAGTCCACTTTATTCCACCTTTTCCATGAACAACCACTGTGGTTGCCGCATCGTCCACCGATGGTCGAAGCAGGCTGCAAAGGCTATAGTAAGTCATATCCAGCCGAAAGGGCATGGCATTGCATCAGAGGCGGGCACCCTTGCGATGATGGTTGATGTATGTTGATGATGGGCCATCCGCGGCCACATGTTCCCCTGCAGGTTCCAGATGCATAATGATGGATGGATATCACATGATATCATAGGTGTTTATATAATGATGATGTTCTACCTTTATGATAAAGTTGTCGCAGATTTTTTTTGCTGCAATATTCATATATAGTACATCACAGTCAATTGCAGCAGCAAATTTCACAGGACTGCCATGGGACTCTTTGACCAACTTTGATGCCTGAGGTGCTACCAACACTTCTACATGGCATGCAGGAGCGAGCAGCAGCTGATCATCGCCAGGATCTGACCTGTCCTGTCCCTGTCCCCAGGACAAACGATGGAAGGTGAAGGCGGCCTGCATTGATGTGCTTCTGCCATGCCTCCATCAAATGTTTGTCTGGCTCCCCAGGATATCCCAGGATCACAACCAATGAACCAATGAACCCTCCGGTTGACCCACCGTAAAAAAAACATGTAAAAGAGTGCAGCACTTGAAGATTGCAAATGACTTCATGACACATGGGAATGGGTCAAAACCTATTACTACCATACTGGGTCCGGCTTTGGGGGAATCAAAATCCACCAGTTATTTTAGGGCACCTAGGGTCGGGTTGTGACTCAGGGCCAAATCACAAGGATGTGTACTGTCTGACATGTGTGAAAAAACATTGGAGTGGATATGTGCAACACATGGGGGCCCCCACAGACCATCTGGTCTGTATTTTGCAATGCTTCTCTGCGATGACGATGCACATCTGCATGGCTGACTCCGTTTGCAGAAAACGGTATTTGGTACCTGGAAAATCGACTCCGGTGGTCCAAACTCAAATGGCTACCGGCTCCAACGGCTCCAACTTCTTTTTGGGATTGGTATAAATCGGTATAAATGTATTTCAATGTCCCATCTCTTGAATTAGCTTACTCCTAACGGTTGGTCTTCAAGCGGGACACTGCACTATCTCTGATTGAAACCACCGATTGAGTCTCCCAATTTTCATGCTGGTTTCAATGGTGAAAGATCTTGAAATATGGCTATGAATCAATACCTATAAATACATATCATATAAATAATACCATTTAAAGGGGGATGGACATCCATTTGACATCCATAAATCCCAGCTATTTTGGTGTGAACTACAGGGGTACTATTGGTTTTGACCCATATCCATATGGTGAACACGGCCCAGGACGCCACTCCAGCACAGCTGGCGGAATCCCTGCCTCAGATTCTGTCGCGCTTGGCGGAAGCGGCTCTGGAGGTGGCTCAGTGTAGCGAAAACGGGTGCTAAACCGAGGGAATGGATGGGAATGGGATGATTATTCAATAGTTATTCAATTTAGTTATTCAATAGTTATGGATTGGATATGATTGGATCATATTGGATTATGAAACCCCATTAACATCCATTAACTATTTTTAGCACCAGGAAAATGGATGAAATTGGAGGGGTACACCAGCAGGTTTCATCACTCCCGTGGGAGTGGAGACATGGCTGAGTTTCTCTCAGTCTGAGAGGAGACTCTTTTTGGAAACAGAATCTTGATGTTGTTTGGACCTGTTGGAGATGATCTTGATGTTGCTTGGACATCCCTTGGACCTGTAATCATCGACTTTTAATAATTGGACCATCCCCAATGAAAAACCCAAAAAATGGACGGGATTTCAACCATTCCCAACTGGAAGGGATTCCCATTGCCATTGCCACAGGGATTGCCACATCAAAATCCCAATGTTGATCCGCAACAGGTTCGCGCTGAAATTCGCAGTGCCACCAATGCCCGGAGTCCAGCAAAAAATTAGGCACTGAGGCGGAGATGTTTGGAGACATCAAGGCCATTTTCGTTGCATTTTCTCACAGATGCGGTTCTTTGGAATGATATGGGATGCATGGGATGATGCAATGAGAATTGAGATCATAAAATATATGTTATATGGTATGGGATGATATGGGATGATGCAATGATATATATATATATTATATTATTGATATATACTGATATATATTGATATGACACCAAACAACAACACATGGCATCTGCTGCACATCACATCCCCAGAAGATCCCCCAGAAGCATCGCGTCGCCGCGTCGCCGCGTCGCGTCGCATCGAGGCCGTTCTCCGGGAGATTGGCAATCTCGTGGCCAGTCCTGAGATCAAAAAGCTCTCGCAGGTGGGGAAAAATCAGAACTTCTGGGGAAAGCAGAGCAGAGGCTTAGACTATCTTAGACTGCTTAGATGATGACATCTTGCTGTGTTGTAGGTGTAGAAGTTTAGACGCTTGTGAAGGGTTGAAACTATGCACGTGAGCACGCGCTGTGTGTGTGTGCGTGTGTGTGTCTGTGTGTCAGATGCACTACAATGGCCAGGACCTTGTCACTGCATTGGCGGAGCCCACGAATCAGAAGCATACACAGGATCCTTGGTGCCCAGTTTGGGCGTGTCCAAAGAAGTGCAGGATACTCTACCAAATTGGTTTCCCCCATTAAATGCTGCAATCAAAATTATATAATCCAATATAAATAAATATAAAATAGTAAATTTGGTAAAGATTTCGTGGAATTTTCTGGGATGCTTCTGACACACCCAGCTTGTTTTGCGCTCCCGTGTTGATTCAGGACGTTCTGGCCAGAATGGGAAACCAGACTTTCATGTCGTTGATAGATGCGGTCGGAGGCCTAGAAGCGCTGTGAACATGGGTGATTTACTGGGGATTTAAGCAACTAATATAGATACTATGGGATATACCATGATATACCGATGTATTGGGGATGTGATTTTCGACATGCTCCGAGACGTGACTTCAAGTTTGGCACTTTGGAATGACCCCAGAGTTGGATCAAGGCATCACTTTCGCTGCTGATGCCCATTGTGGTACGAGGGCTCAGGCGCGAAGGAGCAGCAGATGTGGGGAGAAATGTGTGGCATAGCTCAGCAACCATAGTGAGTTCTGAGATGTTTTTCACTAAGTTGGGACGAGCAATTGAGCATAGCATAGAATTCTCTAAAGGATTTAATGAAAGCTGGTTTGGGACATCCTTGAGGCATCCTGGAATTGTTTTGGGTAAGATGATTCAGCCACAAGTCTTATTGGCATCATGGCCACTGATTCACCAGGGAGCGAGAACCAGCCAGCAAGAAGTGGTCAGCCCAGATCTTTGGTCTTGCTGACACATCTTGAGAAAGGGATTGGGATTCAGCGAGCATGGGAAGTTTTTGGGAAGCTAAGCTACTTGAACAGCTCCCCTGATGATTTCATCATGTTTCATCTAAAAATCTAGTTGCCCCAGAGGTGAATTGGTGACACACTGCGCTGCAACAAAGTAATTGTGGATTTGGTCTTTACGTCCTTGACTTTACTCTTCCAAAGTTCAGAGTTCGATTCTGAACTTGTTGCAGTTTTTGCAGTTTGAAAGGTCTTGAGTGTTTCAGTTGAACACTGTGACTCGAAGATGTCTCCAGTCACCAGTCACCAGTGCGGTTTGATCATACCAAAGTTACCATTTTGTCCCGTCATGAATCATCATGAATCCACATTTGCCGTGCTCATGTCGCAGTTATGGCAGGCTCGACCTCCCAGTTGGTACAGAACGTCCTGACCTCGGAGCGAGGATACCGGTGTGAAAGGGCCTGAACAGACAGTCATCTTTTCGTGTTTTCAATGACCAAATGGTAGTTTGGTTCCATGATGTTTCATCATGTCTCAAGTCTCAGCAAGTTTCATCAATGTGCATGAATAGAATTGAATAGATAGATGATGATGGATGCTGTAGGTACCATACGATGCCATATTCTGATGTGCCAAGCCGAGACACCCAAGCTGCCAAGGTCGATTTTATCAAGCCCTATTTGCCCATGGTGGCCTCTGCCTCAGCCATCCGTGAAAGACACTTTTGGATACTTTTGGAATGGCTCAAAATCACATTCCCGACATACAAAAAAAACGGATGGTTCGATTATGCAGATTACCATACACAGAATTAAACATATAAACATATTACGAAAACCCATATGAAAGCCATATCATTGCCATGAATTTTAATTTCGCAACTTCAGCAAGTTTGTGGATCCATTGACTCAATTGACCATTCCGACCATTCCCATACCGCAGGCGCCCATGCTGGAGCAAGCCTTGTTCGATCCCGTCTCGGAGGTGAAACGGGAAGCAGCCAAGACTTTTGGGGTCATGGAGCAAGTGCAAAGCTCAGATCGGGAATCTCTGTGAAAACAGCATAAAACAGCTCGTCTTTATATGATTTTATATGTCATTATGGTATCAAATGGTATCAAAATGTATCAATCTAGTCATTTCAAGTCATTTCTGGCCTTAAAAGTTTGGCTTGAGTTCAAATGAACAACACATCAGACACATCACGATCCGATTTGGTGGATGGGTGCATTTTCTTGAAAAACATGCTGCAATTGCTGCGACGATGATCATTGGGAGATGATGCGGGAGATAGGTCAACTTGATACTAAAACATGGTAAAACATGGGATGGTTCATGATGGTTTCTTACTTCAACGTGCCAACATCTCCAGTATATTCCACATCATGCTTGGTTCCATAGCACTGTTTTTTGTTTGAATACTCACATGTGCCATGGTCAAAAGATGGACTAGACACCGATATTGAGGGATTGTCATCAATCCATTTTCAAAGGGTTTTGGATAAAAAATATTTTTGGATTCTCATTCTAGAAATGGATGACCATAAACCATATCAACCCGTGACACTTGACCACGGCACATATCATGTTAATATTTGTTGATTACCTCTGGTAAATTTCTACATAGACATGGAAAAGGGACAGTTTATAGATGATACTATATATATATATACACATACATACCCATTAAGAGAGGGTGATTGTCCAGTTCGCAAGCTGTGGCTGCTTCCCTTTTCGGGTATCCATATTTGTTGGCAAACTGACAAGTCGATATCGATCGAGAGCCAAGGTTCTGCCGGAATATTCTCAGCGAAAGCTTCTCCCATGGCTCTTTGGAAAGCTCCGAACAGGCGAGCAACGAAAAATCCATGGCTGAAAGCTGCTGTTTGAGCTGCTGAAAATTCAACCGGTGCAGGAGAACAGGGTGAACAGCACAGAACTTAGAGATGCTGTGGTGGTTGTCGAGTTTGAGAATGGAACACTTGGATACACTTGGTCCATGCCATTGTTGACTGAGAACAGAGATCCTGAGAGAATACGGTGACCCCTTTGAGACTCGAGAAACATGTGACTCCCCACTCAGTGCCTCACGACATGCAAGCAGCAAAACCTCCGATCTGGATGCTTGTGCAGATTTGCGACTCAGGCTTCATGAACACTTCATGATGACAAATAAAATTGATTGACTGGACGGAGATACAGTGCCAAAGCTCATAATCCTGAACGTTGGTCGAGGTCGTTGGATGTTGGCATCACATTTGGCAGTGTTCATGAACTCCCAAGCACCACTTCAAAGTAGCTTGAAGATCAATGAAAATCCTTTTGTTCACATTTTGCACACAGACGGTCAGAGATATCAGGAATAGCCACGCTGAAGCACAGATTTCGCTGACCATGGCGTCGATGAAGGAGAAATGCCTCCAGGTAGCCTTAGCTGCCGCTAGGCCAGGGAAGTAGTACAAGCAACAAACGTGGAAGAGCGATGAACGGACACGACCGTGTGCAGTTTTACAGCGAGATACTTTTCACATCTTTGTCACATGTTTTTACACTTTTTCTTCACATGTTTTTCACAGGTTGAGCTCCTTGTAATGCCTTGCAATTTTGCACACCGAAGAGGTACGGCGACTCTTGGTGGCTTCCCTTTGTCCTTTTAGCAGTGCCACAGCCAACAGAGCCGGGAGCAAGGTGATGCACTCTTGCACCGGGGGTATTCATGATACTTGCGGGTAATTATCCATAAGCGTCCGCTGTATATGTAATAATATATACAGTATAATATATATATATATGCACATGTGGGTAGCTACATATGTATATATTGTAATTCTATGTATAGATAGATGACAATGATAATATGTGTGAATGTATTGATCTATCAAAAGATGATCAGTCTATCTTCGATGATTTCTGGTAAATCTCAAGGATTGAAGTTGAAGGTAAAAGATAGTTTGAAACCGCTTTGAACTCGGTTTTTGTCAAATCCTAAGAGACTTCGACCAACAGCTTGTGAGGTGTGTACGGTCAACAGCATCACTGGCGGAGTGTTAACTTGGTCCGTTGGTATTTTGCAGACCCTCCGCTGCACCTTGCTGTTGGCAGAGTTGGCCGGCTCGCATGAGACCCTGCTACAACCAGCCGCCAGATATCACAGCATGTCAGCAAAGAGGGCCAGCTTGTTGCATCCGACATTACACACCAGACTCACCAGACCCACAGGGCCCCCAGTCACACAGCACCTGCAAAATCCGAGGATGGCTCTCTTCAACATCATCGCTGCTTGGCACAAAGTCGAGGGACCAAAGGATATGTCTCGATCGGACTTGAAACGAACGCTTGAATGGAGGTTTCCAAAGTGATGATAGTCATGGGGGTACCTCGAATTTTCATCCATTTTAAGATGGATATTGTCCATGAAATAAACCATTGGACCGGTAAACATGGCAGTTTTCACAACTTTTGGTGGGTCAAACATGTAAAAAAAGCAACTATATAAAAAAACACTATGGTTTTCGGTCGATTTTACCCTTCAACCGAACTTCAACCCATTTTTTTGATTCTGCAGATTCCCAAGATGTGCTGAGCTGCAGATAGCTGCAGAGGTCCTGTCGCGAAAATACACCTTCGTCGTCGGGCCTTTGATGCTGAGTAGCGGATCCCTCATCGCGGGCTACTTCTACGTTCAGATGATGTGCCCTGATCGACGGCATCCATCGGCGTAGACGGCCCTGCCATTTTTCGGATCAGATTTATATAGATTTATGAGGTTAATTGGATTACTATGAATTACTGTATAGCAAATTGGATGATCAAAAACATTGAATAAGATCATATAAGATATACATATATATATATCAAATTGGGAGTCAATTGAGTCAATCGCCAAAAAACAAATTTGGGTTTCACCATCTAAAACTATGAGTTTCACACATTGTGAATGGCGGATAGACATCCATTTGCCATCATTTACCCGCATTGGTGTCAAAACCACACTACCAATGTTTATTGTTCCGAAACAGGTTTGTACTGGTAAGGCAGGCAACTTTGTGCTCTTTTCAGTGCTTTGGTCAGCTACTGTTGGTTGATGATTACAGGGTTACCCAACTCAATATCTGGAGTACCGTTATATTCCCAATAATATATCATAATATATCCATCATTTTCCATCATTGTATTCCCATTGTATTGGGGAGTACCATGAACTGCGAATACTTGCCACCTGCTGCCAAGGAAGTCTGACGGAGCGCTCTTGGCCTATGCTGGCGTGAAAGATTCCACATGGCTTACGAAGGCTGGTAGACGGGTGGATGGCAGAACGACATGTTCTTCAGCCGGCCATTCAGAACATCAGCTACGATGTGTTCGGATTTCAAGATGACCAAAATTGTGGTTCGCGTGGTTATCCCTTTTTGAATATTGCTAGACCATTTCCAGTTTGGCATGGCAAATGTGGTATCTTTCAAACATGCCCCCAAGTGCAAAGTTCCGGGTTCCCCAATTTGCGTGGTTTGGCATGTGAGACGCTTCAGCCATAGATAGACACCTGTATTGCCAGCTGGCATTCTCGGCCGCAGATCCTGTAACTTAGGGGGATTGCTAAGCACTGAATTTCCAATCACAATGAGACCGGATCTAAGGGTCCCAGTTTCAGGACATGACCCAATGTTGCTTCACGTCCTTTGCTTCAACCATTGCCGGCATCCGAAATCGTGCACCAAGACTCATTGCGATTCTGAGAGGTTCCACCCATTCGCGGGTAAAACTCGTCTCAGGCCGATGTTTTGGGGTAACCGATGAACCCCATTTCTTGACCGCTCAAAAACATATAAAAACATCATGCGATGGCGAGGCGCAGACCTATGCAAATGATTGGGGCGTTTTGGGCCTGGTTGGCATGCAGGCCACTGATTTGGGGCTCCCTCTGGTAATCGAAAATGGCTAGCTGGGAAATCCCCTCAGATGGAGGATGAAAGAGGTTTCTAGCTGGGAAAATCGTCTAAGATTCGGGGATTTTGATGTTTCTGAAGAGTTTACACTTTCTAACGAAGTCTGGAGGAAGAAAATCACAGTCCGTTTGATTGCCCTGTTGCTATGAATGTTACAATAGGTTTCCAAGCTATATAATATTACTAACATCACGAGTTATGTCGGCTTGGTCAGGGTCATGCATCAAAGCAGCAGTTCAATGATGGACTCAGAAGTGACTGGCAGGTGGTGCCCATCCCCATTCCCAGCGCAGTGATTGTCATCGCTGGAATGATGGCAAAAATGAACGAGGTCAAGATCCTTGCAATTGAGCTGCATTACCCTTGGAGAGATCTATCTTTGCCCCGTAACTGTTGAACTCCCTGAATTTGAGATGGGCTCCACATTGGTCCATGAAATATTGTACCCACTCTTTCCAAGTGGAAACCCATGCAGAATTTGGCTGGACAGTTGTTGATGTTTGGCCTTGACTCAATGAACAGATGAACAAACGGTTTTCACCCACTTCCGGTCGGCAAATTTGCGTGGCTTCCACCAGTGGCCTTTCATGAGCTCCTTGTATCATCTTGTATCATCTTGTATCATCTTGTATCATCTTGTATCATCTTGTATCATCTTGTATCATCTTGTATCATCTTGTATCATCTTGTATCATCTTGTATCATCTTGTATCATCTT
>Ga0126342_10017945_pt1 | contig 12183 bp, 12 predicted proteins | sample Cyp1metagenome_FD_92528 | JGI IMG/M metagenome (GOLD analysis project Ga0126342, IMG submission 92528) | Coral microbial communities from Lord Howe Island, Old Settlement Bay, Australia - Cyphastrea 1 metagenome | ecosystem: Host-associated > Invertebrates > Cnidaria > Coral ... | reverse complement strand
TTTTCTATTGATTTTTACATGGGAATTGGTATTGATTCTTGATGCTATCAAATCAAATAAAAATATATGAATTTTCAAGGTTCCATATCAATAAGTTTCAGCCTATTGATTAGGATCAATAGATGATGCCCAGGGGACATTGAGGTGAAATGCCCCTCAATAAGTCTTAATAACTTTGTCTTAATGGTAGAACAAGATGTGAAACCTTGCATTTGGTATGATTTATAGTAACCATCAAGAAAAGATCGGAGTTGCCCTGCAAATCTAAGAAAAGGGGGTAGCAACAAACATGAGGATATCACCTGGTTTTAAAGATATGGGTTTGTCAGTAAGTGGGGTATACAATGGTATGTGTGTCTCAACAATCCCCAAACATACATTTTTGACAGGGAACATGATGAATAAACCTCTTGAATTTTGGGTGCCCTATCTTTGGAGGAAGCCAAATGTCTACATTGAAAATTGTCCAACCTGATCGAGCCATTGAAAGGTGACATACAAATTCCCCATCTGGGTGGATATTTGGGAACTCCTGTTGAGACATAGGCTTTGCCAATTATAAGTTTATGTACATGTTGGGAAATGTTGGGACATTAACAAACAATTGTCTATATCATTTCGTATCATGAGGCATTTTGGATCACATCTGCGCATGCTGTTGAAACGTCTAGGCTCGACGCCTCAAACTCTTCTCCGGCAAATCTGGTGACAAGAATTCCTGCAGCAAAGAAGGGGATGGTCAAAGTTTCCCTGGGGTAATCTGAAATGGCAAAGGACAAGCACATTTTTAGTATATATATATATACTGTATATAGATGTTGTTGGTTTTGTTCTTCTGCACACCCTGGCGCCATCTTAATTTTTTGAGGGGTTCTTTATTGGACGCTGTCTCAACTGTCAAGGTCTTGGGCTCACACCATCAACATCAGTTGTCCCATTGTTGTCATCCGCGTAGCCAATGCCCTGAATCCACCAATTGAAACGAAAACTCGGCTCCCAAATGGTCAAAAAAATCCACCTGATACGGAAATACCTTGCTTTCCCGCTAAAAAACCTGAGTCCCACTTTGTTGGACTCGTTGAAGCTCAATAACAATTCTTTGTTGGAGACCCTCTGCTACTCCAATAGAAAGTGGACCCCTCTATCGCCAAGGATCTTTGTACAAAGCTCCATCCAACTCTCCAGGGCCTCAGCGACATCTACCATTGGTTAAGAATGAGATTCCCAAGTCATGGATGATGATCCCCAATTATATTACATTATACTATATTTTGTTTTATTATGTTATACTATTTTGAATAAACTGTAGTATTATATTATGTATTATTAAAATATCATATATTCTCATATATGATATTTGTTTATAATATGTTATTTCACTTTTTATTGTAGTGTAGTATATTATATTATATTGTATTATATTAGATTAGATTATATCATAGTATAGTATAGTATAGTATAGTATAGTATAGAAAAGGATACTATATGAACATAATATAATATAACATATATACATATCATCAATATAACACATATATATATATAGTATGTTGTGGTTTTTCAAAATAGTATCATATAACAAAACCAATACAGTTATATAAAATACTGGAATAGAATAGAATAGAATAGAATAGAATAGAATGGGGTACGAGTAGAATAAAATAGAATAGAGTAGAATAGAATAGAATAGAATAGAATAAAATAGAATAGAATAGAATAGAATAGAATGGGGTACGAGTAGAATAGAATAGAATAGAATAGAATAGACGAGCCTAGAATATCATATTACAATATCATATTAGATTATATCATAAGTTCTAAAAAAATATAATATCATATTATATCAAATTATATTACAATACATACCATATTGTATCATATTATATTAAATATTATAATATATTAGTGTTTATGTATGTCAGGCATTCAAAAACTTTACCACATCAACAAGCAGGGCTTTGCCAAACCACTGTTCATGTCAGCAGTGGTCAACAATTGAGGCCCTGGACACCCAAACAACAACACCACAGCTGGTCTCGGAACCAGCAAGGCCGATCATCCCATTCACCAACATATATATATATTATATAATATATATATTATATATTATAAATATTATATTATATATATATATATATGTTTTATATATATATATTATAATATATATATATTATATTATAAATATTATATTATATATATATATATGTTTTATATATATATATATATTATAATATATATATATATATATATTATATATTATAAATATTATATTATATATATATTATATAAATATTATATTATAAATATATTATATATTATATATACATTATATATATATATATTATATTTCTTCCATGTTTATCCGAGTTCTGTTTACACAACACCGAAGCACCGATATATTGGTTTATGTAGATAATAAAACATTGGTTTCCCCTGATCTCCGAGTGGGGCTCAGTGACTTGGATCCGAGGTCATAGGAACCTGCCAGCTGATGGATATCAGGAAAAAACAGGGAGATAGTTCATTAATAACATGTTAACATGTCCCATAAATTACTACTGGTTGGTGGTTGACCTACCCCTCTGAAAAATATGAAAGTCAGTTGGGATGATTATTCCCAATTTATGGAAAACATGTTCCAAACCACCAACCAGACTGTTAACATGTCCCATAAATTACTATAGTAATCGAGTAACGTAATACATTAATTTGATGTAATCTTATATAAATTACTAATGTTGATCACATGAACAATCTTGAATATGAGTGTAATTCGCACTCACACATCACAAAAAATAGTAACTACCTGGACCATCCAAATCCTAGGAATTTCACGGGATTCGAGGAAGTGGCCCTTGTTTTGTGCAAACCGATATCAAATTTATCAAAGCTCCTTATTTGACTGAAACTCCTAGACAAATTCATCCAAAACCCAGGACTTGTGGATGTCGCAGGCTGCAAGGCTTCTGCACGACATGTGCATTGAAATTATTTTCAAATTGTGACCTTAAAAAATGTCAATCATTACCTGCGAAACTCCCGCAAAAACATGTCCAACTCCCGCAAAAAGGGTCGAACTTCCACAATTCCCAAAAAGTCATACAATCGAGTTTTCCAGAACACACCGGATCACATCATTGACTGCAAAACATATGACAGATGCAAGGTCAATGAGAAATTCGTTAAAACTCGTCAAAATCTGAACTTTACTTGAAAGCAAGAAATGCTAAGTAGAAATGTCAAGGATGCTCCAGGTAGTGATTTTGTTTGTGATGATTCCCTTACAAACCATCACTATGGGGTCGTTGTGAGGCCACACTTTGCACTCCCCCCATCATAGCCTGCAAGTTTATGCGAATGATGAGCCGCCCAAATGGGATATTGCATAACTCAGGTAATTATATGATCCAATATGATCCAATACTGTCTAATATGTGGGGTTTTCCACATTCATGTCCCGAACATCTTTTCTGTATTTATATATTTTGTAAAAGAGCTTGTTAATGGCTTGCCCACTGGTAATTTTGCAATAAAAAAACATCATTTACCAATTTCCGTTGAAACCATCCATGCCACGTCTTTCAGATTCCCGCAGACCCAGGTGTGCGCAGCCAGGCGCCACGCGGCCGCGCCTGATATGCGGCACAACGGATCTTCGCCATCCACTGCGCCGTCAAGGTCACCCTGGCAGAAATCGATCACCCGTCTGAGTCACCTTGACTTTCAGAATATCCTCAGTTATCTGAATAAAACAAGAGAGTCGGTTACCATCAGAGTGACCATCAGTTCTTTGACCTATTGAGTAACCTTGAAGTGGATTTTTCTGAAAAACAAATCCACTGGTTAATCATCATTTAGTATTGATGGCCCTTTCGGTATACCATATTTTCAGACAAACCCAAGTATCCACAACAGGGTTTCTCCCAACACCCCAGGTATTTGGTAAGGAGGGTATTGTACAGGTTCAAAAATCCCTAAAACAGGGCAAAAGTGAAGATGCTCGGGGTGACAAATGCCATGTTCCATCTAGTTTCCAATCTGTTGAGGGCTTTCAGCTCGCCATGATCCCCCCAGCCAGAACTGCGACAGAGTTTGGAACTTTTTGCCAACTCAGAATGGACACAGCGCCAAGTAGATCTTCACTTGTCCATTCTCGAGCTAAGGCATCACCACAGTTCACCTCGATTTCATAAGCTGAGAGATCACAAAGAGAGACAGACAGCCCTGTTCTGTTCGCTTGTAAGGTTCGAACGTGTTTGTTTTGTATACGGATAAATACGAATAATATGTACATCACCATAATATCCTCTTTAGGGATGGAGCAAATGGGACGATGAAATGGGAGATACACCAATGAAACAACATGTTTTTTCAACTTGAAAACGGGTAAACTGGGAATTAAACCCTTAACATGTCAATGGGGATTTCGCCATAATACTGTTGCATAGGTCTTCCAAAAATCATCAAACATATAAATAAAGATACTGTGGATGTATCCACAAGGGCCTCGGCATGACCCACCGGTTTCTGATTATTCTCCAAAACATTGCAAATTTGGCGGAGACTTGGCATCGTTTTTCGTTCCATCACTTTGAATGCCTCTTCGGTACCAAAGGTAAAGCAAAGGTGTGGTTGTCATTTTTTGATGGGACAACAAAAATCTGGATAGTTTTGGGAAAAATATGTTTTTTTGTTCATTCTTTTCCCAATCAACGGTACCAAAGCTGGTTGCTGCTGAAGAGCCATCCTTCTGACTGCAGACACAGCTGCAATGCGACAAATGGCCGCTGCATCTGAGGCCGAACAAGCCACCTGACGGCGTTGGAATGTACCTGAACCTGCTTGGGGATACAGGTAAGGACCATGGGATTTGAACCCCCAGAAGTTGGGACATAACTACCCCCTATGGCTATGGCCATATCCACTTATACTTGGAACTGCACCCGCAAGTTACAGACCCTGATTTTTCACGCGATCTGCGATTATTCTGTGTCTTGATTCTAGAGCCATACCCCTTTAAACGAGATTAATGGCGGTTTTTACCCCAACTTGTTGGTGCTCGTATTCTGCAGGGTATACCAACTCCTCGCACCTTGCAGAGTGCTTCAGCCCCCGCTCGAAGGGTGGCCTCAGAAGCCTTGCCATGGGAAGAGCGTTGAAGCAGCTGCAGCATGTCCTTCCCAGTCTTCGATGCCCAGCAGTTTTGGGGAACTTCTTTGAGCTTAAAGGAAAGCCACATTTTGGCCTGGGTTAAGAGTTGATAGCAGCAACGTTGAACTCAGTGAATTACATCTATCTTGACTGGCTTATATAGTTAGAACCAGTATGTCGCAAGAAAACGAGCTGCATTAAGGTACTCACCCAGGGTTGACGCAGTTGATGGTGTAAATATGGTTCAATGGTTGTGGTAGAGGCAGCAACTGTTGTGAGCATAGAATCAGTGACAGAAGGTGAATATGCTGCCATGAAAAAAGTGCAATCAATGACTAAAGGAGCTCCCAGCTGCAGGGGGTGCTCTAGCTGAAGAAATCTGCGGTAGCTACCATCCCAAAAACAGGCTTGAAACATCGCGGAAACATTGATTATTCTGGCTAGTAAGACCCCATTCAGGGAGTTATCCCATCTATAAATGGTATATTAATTATGGTTCGTAACCACTTGCCGATTGTTGAACATAGCTATGGAAGCCATGGCCCATAAAATTAGATGATTACAATGATGATGTACCAACGGTGATTTTCCAACCAATGAAATTTAAAGTCGCTGTTGGTTTTAGTTTCACAGTCTGGAATCTGGATTCTCAGCATCTCAAATGAAGGGGCTCATGGCTGAAACACCAATACGCCTGAGTAAACAATTTTGAAGCAGGAAAACATATTGACATCATTTCCTTTACAGGGAAACCGAGTATCCATTCAATCTATTTCGCGCAGAAAAGAACAAATGGTACTCTGGTGGTAAGATGGTCTATATTGCTGCTCTTTATGGGAATGTCTCTGAGCAATATCTGTGAGGGTCTTAAGTTTGACCCAGAGCCCACATCTATCTCCCGATCTTGTGATGCACGCAACCATTCGTACTTTGAATCCCGGAACCTTTTCTGGCAAATCCAAGCAATTTGGTAGCCAAGCTATCTAATCAATTAATGAACTGTTGGTGGTTTCAACCCATCCCCAAAAACTAGATTAGAGACAATCATCCAATTTCTAGGGTCCAAAGTTATATAACATACTGAATTTGAGTCTATGTGAATCCACAAACCAGTTTGAATATCTAACATTGTCAAGAAAACATGGGTAAAGAAGAACAGTAAAGAACCTAATCATGGTGAATGCAACTGCGGTCAGTGGTCACATGCCACCCACTAAACATGTTGGCTACACGGGTTGCATTCTCACGTTTACTTCTCATCTTGGCTATATATATTCTCTGGCCAAGTTGTAATTCACTAACCTGAAAAAAACTGAAAAGTTCGGCCATTTGGGGATGATTCCCCTTGCATTCACGACATGGGGTCGTTAGAGTGTATCTGGATCCCCAATGTAGTCATGGTTGTGCCTATTGTATCCCTATGATATGCCTATTATATCCCTATTTTATCATGATATATCCATGATATACCAATTACCAACCCAGCGAGCGTGCACAAAGGATTTGCCGGCACATGGACTAGTCTCTACTGTAGTCCCCAATGTAAAGAGTAATAGTACAGGAAAAAAAAACGGAAAAAATGCAAAAAAAACAATAAAACAACCATCATTTATCAAATCCTCATGTGTTCTATTGTTAACTATCACCGCTATGAATGATGGTTAAATCCTCATTTAATGGCACTTAGTGACAATACTCCACTACTGAAAACTGTGACACAAATATATGCATTGTTCAAATCTTAAAAAAATGATAATCATCATATCCAGAATCTGCAAAACTGTTTGAATGATTATGATTATTGTTGTTAAAAGTTCCCTTGATATCCCATTACATTGTGTAATAATCACCCAGCATCGACAGGGGTTAACTAACTTATCAACTGTAGATGTTGCAGTACTGGGACATGGACTGTTCCACACATCTCACCGCAACTCCATAAATATAAGCACTACTATTCGAATCATAATCATAAAATCCTAGTTTAAAAGAATGAACAATTGTATACTATTATTTCAATTATATTCTTTCAAGTCTAACCAACAAACTTTATGAACAGCACAACTGTTTCAATGATTGTATTTTTGGCTACGTTCCCAAGATATCCACTTGTTTTACTGTTCCATCTATTTCTATCTTCTGGGGGATTGCTATATATGCAACTAACGCATCACGGATATAATATCGATAATAAGATATCGTACTATTGACATTGTATAGAATATTCCAAGTAATAATCCTCATCCTAATTACTTAACATATCAACATATCTAGTTGAATAAGATCCTAATGAAATCTAATTAATCCATCATATTGTTCAATATTGTAATTTACAATATTTACTCAATCCTCATTAATTAACCAGTAAGTATAATTCAAACAATTCTCATCCAAACCAGTTTAATCAACGTGATAAATGAACTGATTAACATTAACATGAATTATATGAGTATTATTCAATTATTTATCCCCAATGAATCCACCATTCAAATTCATAATCCTCATCCAACTAATCAACCAACCAGTCAACGATTATACCTAACCACTTATATGAATAAACCATCTGGTGGATCAATATGGATTAATATTGAACCATATATGGTGGTTGGTTGGCTAATCCAAGTTATGTCTATAACTAACCAACCACCCGGTGGTTCGATCTCCTCCTCGGTGAGCTTGGAGGTCAGCGGCACGTGCATGGCGCAGCGCTGGGGCGCCAGGAGCCACGGGGCCAGCAGCTCCAGATGCTTTGTGGTGCAAATCTGGGGCCGTGGGTTGGTGGATGGAGGATCAATGCTATATTAAATATGGCTACCTACACCCTCCAAATACCCAGCAAAAATGGTAAAAAATAACACAATTCGGATGGGAAACAACAATAAATATGACATACACAAACTGAGTTGAATCCTCTATAGATGATGTGTAGATATTATATATATATATATTTCCAAAAACAGCACTTTGATGGATATGCGAAATGCATGTTAAATGGCTTGAAAATTGGGTATAACCCAAAATGGCCATTTGAATTGGGAACATAGTGAAAAACATCATTTTTTTTCTGGGGAGGCTATGTTCAGACACACATATATATATATATACATTGAGAACAATTATATAAGTTTATTTTAATAACAACAATAGCTAGTGTTATCAGTATGACTAGCACTTCCCCAAATGACTAGAAACAAATAGACATGATTCGTCACATACACGTCGCTAATTCAACATTGCTATGGAAAATATTCATGCTGAAAAATGTAAATCGTTTAATCATGTCCCACCACATTTATGCCATAGCAAACAGTAAACAACATAAAATAATGGTCATTCCCGTTCATAAATCTTCATTCTTGTTGAAAAAACCAGGAATGACGATGAAATCACCACACTTACCACAGGGAAAAGTCCCCCAAAAAGGAGAGACACGTGTTTCCCGAATGGTAGTTCAATGATATTTCCGCCAAATGTTTCGGGTAACGAAAGGGTATTTTCGGCAACTTCGATTACCATCAATTAGCCATTAAAAATACACCTAACCCATGCCATCTCATTGTACTAGTTGGTTGAAACCGGTTTCCCTAATATGGGTTAGTTCACAATCCCCAATATAGGTAACATCCAATAGCCAGGTAGTATAACTCCTGACAATCCGCCACCCTGCCGGCGTGTCTGATTGGAAGGTGTTGTTCTTGTTTCTGTTCTTGGTTTGTACTTGTTTCTGTTCTTGGCTTGTACTTGTTCCTTTGTTCTCTTGCCGCGCATTTTTGCTTCGTCTGAATCAAAGTCACCCCGCCATTACATGTACTAGCACTATGTTCTAGCACTAGCACTAGTACTAGTAGTAGTAGTAGTAGTAGTAGTAGTAGTATCAGTAGTATCAGTAGTAGTAGTAGTAATAGTAGTAATAGTAGTAGTAGTAGAAGTAGAAGTAGTAGTAGTAGTAGTAGTAGCAGCAGTAGTAGTAGTAGTAGTAATAGTAGTAGTAGTAGCAGCAGTAGCAGTAGTAGTAGTACTGCTACTACTGCTACTACTGCCACTACTGCTACTACTGCTACTACTACTCCTGCTACTACTACTACTACCACCACTACTACTACTACTACTACTACGACTACTACTACCACTCCTACTCCCATTCCTACGCCTACTCCGACGCCTACTCCGACTTCGACTCCTCAGAAGCTTTTACACACAGAAGCTTTTACACACAGAAGCTTTTACACACAAAAGCTTTTACACACAGACACTTTTACACACAGGCGCTTTTACACACAGAAGCTTTTACACACAGAAGCTTTTACACACAGAGGCTTTCCCGGGTTCCGTCCAAAAAGCTCTCCCCGAACAGAGTGAAGGATTTTTGGTGTTTTTTTACACACAGAAGCTTTTACACACAGAAGCTTTTACACACAAAAGCTTTTACACACAAAAGCTTTTACACGCAGAAGCTTTTACACACAGAGGCTTTTACACACAGAAGCTATTACACACAGAAGCTTTTACACACAAAAGCTTTTACACACAAAAGCTTTTACAGGCGGAAGCTTTTACACACAGAATCTTTTATACACAGAAGCTTTTACTCACAGACACTTTTTACACACAGAACCTTTTACTGTACACACAGACGCTTTTACACGCAGAAGATTTTACACACAGAAGCTTATGGCCGGCGGGCTTGCCGAAGGCAATCAAACAAGCAATTCAACAACGGTACTAGCAACCCCAAAATAGAAAAGTAGGAATTTGGAAATATGTATCTGTGTATCAAATATATATATAAATAACCTCCTGGAAACACAACTTTTGGCATCTTTGGTGGTTGTGGTGAAGCCGCGATGCTACCCTTCGCCAAGGGACGATCAAACACAGCGCCTCCGCAGCCAAGGGATCCAGCGCCGCCGAGCGAAATTGCCGCCGTCGCTCCTGCAGTGTATCCAGCTCGGAGCGCAGAACGTACGTCACGCAGGTCTCGGAACCTGCAGGGTACACGGTGTTAATAGGTATTTTACAAGCAAGAATTGTGAGTTAATGAGATTTCATGGGATTTAAAATGAAAATTTGGTTTGGTAAGTTGGGTTCAAACGAACATTTCACTAGGGGTTGTGGTCGAGATACCCTGATATATCCATGGTTTATAGGGGTTTATAAACCAACAAACATGTTGGTGGCTCCATTTAGACAACTGGGATGTATTCGGATAGAGACCAGTTTCTAACCACTAAGCAAATTGTGGCAACACGTAAGTAGGACTAATTAAGTAGAATCCATGGGTTCCACATGGATTTGTCTGAGACTTATGGGCAACCGATGGTTTGGAAAATCAATTCTTCAAATCAACTGGCCAATTCGGAGCATCCTCCATGTTCAAACAAACCAATATGATAGATACAATTTAGAAACATATGCAGACTAGACAATTCACCACCATGCATTTTTATACACATCAATGTTTCTTGAAAAATGAAAACATCACATATGTGTTTCTGTGTTTCATGCTATATCCTCACACACATGGAAATTTACTCCATCTTCCATCCAATCTTAGATTCCTTCATCCGATGGTTTCCTAATATTTATCGTTAAAAATAACATGACTTCCCAACATGTCACAGATTCAACCCCCATTTTTACTGATGAGATCCCACCGAAGGTCAACATGGATCACCTCTCCGAAAAAAAAAAATCCAACAGTTTCCAGATTGCTTTACCAAAAAAAAACTATATGGGTTTATGGGCTTATTGCATCTTATTGCATTCAGAAATTGGAACTTCCAATCAACCTTAGGTTTATATCCTCTAGCTCGGCAGTTAAATCAAATCCCGTTCAATGGCTAAATCCCCAACACGGACCACCTTCCGTTCGTCATTTTTCTTTACCAATTTCTTTAAAAGGAAACCCTAAGAGTTAATAGTTTACACATCTTTACACCCCAATCACTTATAGTGAGCCCATGATACCGCGAGTTTTGGATGGCACCAATTTCCCACCTTTAACCAAATAAACCGTCAGTGTGGTAGTTCAATCCCCACTACTAGATACGCAAGTGCTGCTAAATGTTCATCCGGTTTTCCCATTAGTGTACCTCCATGTTCTCCTCTTCCAAGTCGTTTTACCCCTCATCTATAGCTATAACAGCAGCATTTTCCATCCATGCATTAACCTTCCATCTTTCCCACCTTCCAAGTTGTGTTCTCAATGTCGTTAGTCCAAGTTATATCCATCAATTTTGATGGCTAAATATCCTTATATAATATTGTCCCAGCTCCCAAGTAGATTTGGCCATAATCTATAGTTATAGCATGTTATAGCAGCAAATTTTGATGGTTTATAAAGTTTATACCGTCCATGTTTCACCAATTTTCGCAGCAGGTTAGTAGGCTTAGTCCTGCTATAACTGGGCTTGCAGCCCACTTACTAACTGGGGTGAACCACATTTTTTCCACCTTTCAACTTGGGGGTTGCTATAAATACATACTTGTAACATCAACATTGTCCATCCATCATCCATCCATTTTATATCTTCCTCATAATGTGTTCAATCTCTAACCTCTTCCCTCCTTCCCAGCAGATTTCACCATCGTCACTAGTACCAGTAGTACCGCACAAGGCGGTGGCGGAAGTTTCAAAGATAAGACACAGGAGAGGTGAGTTGATGTGATGCACGGGTCGCATGGACCGAAAGGTGGTTGGAGTTGTGTTTTTTGGAGTGGTTGCAATGGTTGCAATGGTCACCTCACCCACAACTGCTGGATGTAGTGTGGTGTAGCGCAGTTGTAGTTGTAGTTATAGTTGCAGCTGTAGCATAGCGTAATGGAGTTGTAATTGTAATGTAGTGTAATTAGTGTAGTGTAGTTGAAGTTGCAGTTGTAGTTGCAGTTGTAGTTGTGGTGTGGTGTAATTAGTGTAGTGTGATGTAGTGTAGTGTAGTGTAGTGTAGTGTAGTGTAGTGTAGTGTAGTGTAGTGTAGTGTAGCGTAGCGTAGTGTAGTGTAGCGTAGTGTAGTGTAGTGTAGCGTAGTGTAG
>Ga0126342_10017944_pt1 | contig 12183 bp, 12 predicted proteins | sample Cyp1metagenome_FD_92528 | JGI IMG/M metagenome (GOLD analysis project Ga0126342, IMG submission 92528) | Coral microbial communities from Lord Howe Island, Old Settlement Bay, Australia - Cyphastrea 1 metagenome | ecosystem: Host-associated > Invertebrates > Cnidaria > Coral ... | reverse complement strand
CTATCCTACCTATCCTACCTATCCTACCTATCCTATCTATCCTATCTATCCTATCTATCCTATCTATCCTATCTATCCTATCTATCCTATCTATCCTATCTATCCTATCTTTCTTGTCTATCTTATCTATCTTGTTTATCTTATCTTATCTATCTTATCTATCTTGTCTATTTTATCTATCTTATCCATCTTATCTATTTTTTCTTTTTTTTCTATCTTTTCTATCTTGTCTAGCTTATCTATTTTATCATCTTATATATCTTATTTATCTTATCTATATTATCTATCCTATATTTTCTATGTGTTTTCTATTGTTTTCTTCCTTATCTATTTTATATATTTTATCTATCTTATCTATCTTATCTATCTTTTCTGTCTTATCTGTCTTATCTATATTTTCTATTTGTTCTATTTTTTCTTTCTTATCTATCTTATCTATCTTATCTACCTTATCTATCTTATCTATCTTATCTATCTTATCTATCTTATCTATCGTATCCTATCTTATCCTATCTTATCCTATCTTATCCTATCCTATCCTATCTATCTAATCTAATCTAATCTAATCTATCTAATCTAATCTAATCTAATCTAATCTATCTATCTCTCTCTATCTATCTATCTATCTATCTATATCTATCTGTCTATCTATCTATCTATCTATCTATCTATCTCTCTCTCTCTCTATCTATCTATCTATCCATCCATCCAACCATCCATCTATCTATGTATGTATCTATGTATCTATGTCTCCATGTATATTCAACTCATTGAATGATGAATGCTAGTCTTTCTTGCATTTGGACAAATGCTCAGCGTTTCTTAGGAATTTACTGCCTGGTATCAAGAGCATATGGCCGTCGTCGTGGCCTTTGACTTTGATCTGCGGAAGAACTTTGAGCCTCAGATTGCACAGCGCTACTGGGCTGCGTTGCTTAAAAAAAGGTGGTGGCCCCCAGTGAAATGTGTGTGTTGGTTTTGTTGCCCCCGTTAAGTATAGATAGATCATGATAGATCCATTGAATCCATCATAGTGATAGTGACCCCCAGAGAGAGATCCCCACTTATTGTAGACAACTTTTCCGGATTCGTACTACATGTTTGGATCCAGCAGATGAACATATAGCAGATGGACTTGCCCATGATGTAAGTCGTGTATCTGAAATTATATTTGGATGTAACCAAAGTGTGCAGAACATATTGCTACCCTGCATTCACTTAGACGCCTGGCCCTCCAGCAAACTAACATAGTGGGTTTCCTGCTCGCAAATCATGGTTGACACATTAGTCTGCTGAAGGGTAGTTTGTTGTTAATCTTTTTTATTGCAGATGATTCACCATGATTCACCTATGTTTTTCATTCGCATTTTCCATGGGAAATTGTGACACATGACGAACGCCTGAGGTTTTGGGCCCCCGATCATTCAGATTGCGGATTTGCATCCAGAGGCGGCAGATGGCAGCGTGCAAAGACTCGACATCATGAACAACTGGTTCATGGGGTCATGATGGTTAGGATTGCTTGAATCCTCAAGATTGTTCGTAGTGATTTGTGGGTTTCCATAAATGGGGATACCCTAATAGCTGGTTGATTTTTTTGAGGAAATTCTGATGGAAAATGGAGGATGACTAGGGGTACCCCTATTTTAGGAAACCATCCGGCCCGGCAGGTGGCGAATGTGACACTGCGCATGGGAACCAGTCACGGACGACCTGCCATAGGTAGCTGCGTCATGGTGGGGGTCATGGTGGTGGTCATGGTGGTCATGGTGGTTAGGGAAGACACATTATGACATATGGCTATGGATCAATACCTATTAATACCATTTTTAGGGGGATGAACATCCATTTACCAGCTATTTTGATGTTCACCAGGGGTACAAGGTTTTGACACACTGCCATATTATGACTATGACCGCCTTGGTCAGTTGCAAACGTGGTGGATTCCACCCTGGTGAATTTGCTCCGTGGTCGTCGTCGTTGTTGTTGTCGTTGTGCTTGCTGCTCCATGATTTGGCCCATGACCGGCCCATGACCCATAGCGGCATAGCATTTGTCATACCGCCCGTATGGAACCATTGAACCCCAAATCATGAATAGATCCAACACAAAACCAGTTGTTAGATGGTTTGGAAAAGATATATGGGATGGTGATGGATGATGTGTCTTTGAATATGTTTTGTGGTTTGAATATGCTTTGTTTGATGTTTCCTCTCTTGCAGTTGTCCCCTTGGCTGCAGATCTCGGATGATCGTCCCAGGTGTCGGCACCGCTTTGGACTTTATGTTGGGTAACTTGGCAGTCGTAGCGCCTTAATATGGTCCAAATCAATGGGAAATTCAGGATCCTAAAATGGAGGTAGGTTAGTACCATATAAGGCTGTTACATAGCCCTTGCATAGGCCTTATATATCCTTATATATGGTAGGTACCTCCAAATTAGATTCCTGAGATGGCCAGTGACCAAACATATCCAGCAACATGTTTTTCAAATCATGCTTTGGAACACCACTTTTGGGAGATGGAGGTGCATCTTGGAGAAATGACCAAAGATAAAACCCATCTCACCGATCTAGTTACTTGAGCATTGCACTCATTTTTGGCTGGCAGATGGTGTATTGATGTTGGGTTATACTGGCAGAATGGGGACAACGGTGACTATCCACTAAGTCACTATGATGATCCTTGTCCACTGACCAATAGGTTTGGGGATCACAAGAATCTGGTCAAATGGGGCACTACTCATTTGGCCATTGGTTTTCAAGGGAAGCAAAGGAGATGATGAAAATTCCCCATAAGGATTGAGTTGAGTCGAAAATCATCGGCTAGAAGTGAGTGGGGACTTGCGATCACCATGTTTCCTGACCACTCCATGATTTGGTCCAACCAGCCAATCATGATACTTATATATTTCAAATAACTTCTCTTCTGTGATTAGGGTTTGGTGTTTTTAATGTTTGAGGCAACATTTTTTGGGCAATTTCCCGCTTCAAAGCCTCGCCCTTCAGTCCGGAAGCTGGCGCGTAATTCCAGGTATGGATGGTGAGACTCCTGTCGTTGCTCTGGTGGGCGGCAGTGCTTCATCTATCACCATGCCTGTTGCTTCGGTGGCTGGTGTCAGGAAGGTTCCACAGGCCTGGAGCGGAACAGAGCCAGGAAAAACCATTAGAAAAGAAAGCTGGTTTTAGCCATCCAACATGCTAGTTTCCAGCCATCAAGGGAACATGATGAGAATAATTAGAACTGAAGCTACCGCCGGGCCGTTTCAGAGATGTTTTCTGTTCGCCATATCTGGGATGATGATCCCAAAGGACTCTTCGGACTGTGAAGATTGAAAGCAAGAAGCAGTTTATACAAAACCCAATGATAAAACCCCATCTTTAGAGAAGTAATTAGAAGAAAGCTTTAATTATGAGAAAAATCAGACAAGTGACTTAGGCCCGTTCGGCTTAAGGGTCTGAATTTGCTACTGTGATGAGCACCACAGCTTCTAGGCCAGCTCATGATGAACAGGTATTTGGCCATGTTGGGGAAGGCTAAGGTGTTTACATGTACAGTAGCCCCCAAAAAAGATGCCGATGCCGAAAATTGCCGAAAAGTGTTTCCAGGATGTTAGTTTAATGATGTTTCCTCCACATTTTCCAGGTTTCCAACTCTTCTATCGATTTTGCTGGCTGCTATGCCCAATCCAAAATGTTGGCCATGTTTCTGTACCTGGACCTGAGGTCAGTTTTTTCGTGTTGATTGGACAAAAAAAACTGGCCTTTTGAAAAGGGCAAATTGGAATGCAACATATCTATAATTGTATATATCAATCGCAGGTGCTATCTATTAATGAATTAAAAAAACATATCAATGCGTACACTTCCCAGCGCCCATATTTTTGCAGGGTATTCACGAGAGTGCTGTTGCAAGTCACGCAGCGCCACATCGCCTGTTGCCGCGAGATCTCTTTCTCTGCGACAAGCCCAAAACTTTCGGACAAGGAAACCTATCCCTACTTTCTGAGGACGCTGGAAAAGGGTTGGAAGATCAAATGCCTGAGGTTTCAATATGAGGGTTTCCTGGAATGGGGGTACCCCCAAATGGATGGTTTATAGTGGAAAGACCAATCTAAAATGGATGAGGACGGGGGGTACCCCTATTTTAGGATACCTCCATATTCATATTATTCACCAGCCAAAAAAATAAGCTGAACACTGGGAAGTACGGGGAAAATTTCCAAATCCATATCCCCATGGGTTTCGGATTCGCCAAGCTCAGAGTTCCCTGGGATATCGCCAAGCTTTCTCGAAAACTGAAGGCAGAAGTAAGTCACGTCAGGGTGAATCTTGCGGATCGAAAACCTGGATTTCCTGGACAGGACAGCACCTCCAGACAGTATCCAAGGAAGGGCATTTTGGCAATTCATCGTGTGCCTGGGCCACAATGGGCCGAGGCAGTGCGGCAGGGCACCATGTTTCATCCCTACCATTGAGGTGTGGACTCAGCATGTGACTTCCTCCAAGAAGTTTCAAGTCACCAATCCCCCCCCGAAACCTGAAATTATCACATCCCCCGATCATATGAAATATATTGAAATGTCCCCATATATCCCGCAGACGAAACCCCCCTAAGTATCAGATCACATCTATCATCATCTATCCACGGATCGGTGTCACAACAAATGGGAGAGGCTGCTGCCCTGCACCTTTGAAAATTGCCGAGGACCTTTGGAATTCCTCGAGCCGTGTGCATTTATGCCGTGGAACCTTATGGTGAGGGACTCTACCTGGCCATGAAAGAACAAGCGGACTTGGAGACTCGGAACATGAGAAGCCTGACTGGACCTGTTTTTTGAGGGCATCGATATTGCCCGTTACATCATGTTACATCCGTTTTCTTTATATCAAGATCTTACACGTCCATTTCCCTCCCAAAAAAGTGTGTGGGTCCTGTGATCACCACGTTCCAATTGGCGGATCTGACTTTGCCAACAAAAGATGGACCCGCCCGGAGTTTCCAGACAGAGATGTTCCAAAATGCTACCCTCTGGTAATTTAAGATAACTATGGAAAATACCACATTTATATACATTTATCGTGATTTTTCCCATGAAACATGGTGATTTCCTATAGCTATGTTAGCTTGCCAGAGGGTACATCATTTTGCACCTGGAAGACCCAGGGCCCTGTGAACCCTGTGATTTGTCCAAATCTGATAGGTTTTGAATGGACAAATGGTCCACCGAAGGATTGAAGACATTCCACCAGGGTGGACCAGGGTTTCTGATGTTTCTGGGATGGACATGGCTGGACTGTTAGGGGAAAGGCTTAGTGACAGCATGTGACAGCATCATTTTCGAGGTTGGGCAGTCCTCACGGCTGATTGGCGTCACCTTTCACGCATGTATTGGGAGTGGGCCATGTTAGAACTCTTCCAGACCAATACCCTCCGGCAATCAAGCTAAGATCAAGATCACTCTGAGATGATTTTCCATGATGTTCCATGATTTTCAAAGAGGGTCCCCATTGAGAATGAGGATATTCCATTGTTATGTGAGATTACCAGAGGATGCAACCAGTGGCCCCCCAAAATTGGCTATCAACCTGAAGAATCCTGCAAGGTCATTTGCTACACTGCACCGAACTACAGTATTGAAATGTATATAACATCTGATGGCTGAATGTGGGAAACTATGCTAATATAACCATCATGTTCATGCGGAAACACATCATTTCAAAGCAGTTCGGTAGGTATTCCATAGTATTCCTACTGAGGTTAGTAACCTCTTGGTTCATTAGGATTATCACAACATACGGTGACTATAGCCATCTATAGGCCACAATCAATGGGATACCTGGTCATGTTGCGCTGGAGTTGGGCCCAACGGAGACACAACATGGGGAACATTGCTTCAAACGAAACATCATCGCCAAAAAATGTTGAAAATACTAGTGAAAACGGTGGGCCGGCTATGTCCCCCATTTTGAAGCCATACGAACCTCAACTTGGGCCGAGTTGGAGCCAAGTTGCGCCATCTTGGAACAAAGTTGGGCCATCTTGGAACCAAGTTGGGCCGAAGTTGGGGCCTTTCTGGCGGAATTTGGCCCCAAGTCGGGCCGATGTTGCGGCCATGTTGGATCGAAACGGCGCATTTGGTGTTGGGCCGATCTGCAAAATGTGCAAATTACCGCAGTCCCGTGCACTTTTTGCCGGCCTGTCCCCGCCGAAATGCACCCCCCTTTAACGCCGTACCAGTCTGACAGATCTGTCCGCATCACTCACCGCTGAACTACCACGTCTCAGAACCTTCGGCGGGCAGATTCTTTCCGTGTTTCTACCATCTATAACATACATACATACATGCATGCAAGCATGCATGCATGCATGCATACATACATGCATACATACATACATACATGCATACATACATACATACAGACACACACACATACATACATGCATGCATGCATACATACATACATACAGACACACACACATACATACATACATGCATGCATGCATACATACATACATACATACATAATCCCTTTCCCCTAATACTAACCCCACCAGATAATAAACACTTCAGGTAGTTTTTGTTATTAGGGTAGTATTTATTTGTAGGGAACCCTAATAATATTTTTAAACTCTTAATTAAAAAAACTATATATTGGTTTCGATTTCAAAATCAATTAAATTTCCTTATAGCGCAACTAAAATATTGCCGAAAATTGGTTTTCGAAGCGGGCCCTAATAAAAAACACCTCGGGGCTGACTAGTTTTTATTATTAGGGGGCGAAACCCACAAACGTGTATTTTTTTTTTAAATGTTTTCTAAAGGGGATCAATTAAGAGTCAAATTGGCCAATCTAAAATTTTCCAAAATTAGAGATGGATCCTAGTTTTTTTAGTAATTATTTGGTGGATTTTTTGGGGGGTTTAGTAATAGGGGGAACGGATTACATACATACATACATACATACAGACAGACAGACAGACAGACATACATACATACATACAATTTTCTATATATGTTTATACATGTTTATATATATATATACACATTGCGAAAACACACGTATAGGCCAGAATCGTGAATCCACGCGAATCCAGGATCATCTTAGTCCATCCCCATGTAAGTAATTTGGCAATTACCATCTACCAGACTTATGGTGAACTATGACAACAAGTCATGGCCGTTTTTTGTGGCCCTTGAAATCCATTTAACTCCGCCCACTCCACGGTTCAAAAGTCATTCGCCATACAACTGTTGGTGAAGTAAGTCCCCAGGTATATACTTATATAGCTTCATGCTTTTCTCGATCCATCTAGCCCGTTACTTTCACAGAATTTCTCCATCGTGACCGTGGCCTCTCCGGTAAATCTCAACTGAGCTCCAAGGTCAAGCTGCGCCACATGCCCGTGAACTTTGTCCTATCTGAAGCCGTTGATGCTCTCAATCAGGCATTCTACCTAGAGAAATCCATGAACACTGATCCATAAAAGCATGGCTAGGGCTGTTAGTATGGATACTGGCTCATGGTGACTTTATTTCGGATGTTTAATGCATTAAGAGTGCGGCTGGAGCAAATCTGAATGACTACTAGTGTGATATTACTAAAACGTACGTACACAATAATGTATTATTAACTGACCATAATTATTGACAACTTGAACTTGCAGAATGATGATCAACCGTGAGTTTGTTTCGGGCACCTCATTTCGAGAACTCCAAAATGACAATACGTTTTTCTCAAAATTCAAGACCAAGGAAAGTGGAATCAAAAAACAAGCTACTTACATCGTGGAATAGTTTGCCATATAATGCATTGTAATTTTTGTAACTGACGTATATCTGGCTGGCATTTTGTCTGACATATATTCTAATTGACATATATTGCCTTTCTGGCATTCTATTTGGCACATTCTGATATTCTGACATTTTATCTGAAATCTGCCATATTCTCCAGCATATATAGGGTTCGGGTCTCGCCATAGGGTGCGTGCCCGGCCTGTCAAACACGCTGGCAAAGACGTGCTGGGAAGGAAGCGGTGTGTGTGGGTGTTCGTTGGGGTGTGCCGGTGTCCGGCGGGATGGTTTGTTAAAGTCTAGCGGCCCTCACCTGCGAGCTGGGGAAGTGCAGATGTTGCTTATTTTCGCTGGAGGCCGATTTGAATTCCTTGGGTACCCCACTTTGACGGTATCCCAAGCCCTTTGCCGAATTGCTTATATCCCACCCAAAAACAAATGTTGTTGGAGATTGCCTGGCTGGTTTAATAGATGATAGCAAGATAAGCAACTATAATTTTACCTCCCGGAGATACAGCCATCATCCAGGTTATTCTGCCCTCTAGGGTTGTGTGATGGCGCATCATGGTCAATCTTATCTTGCAAGGCAAAGTCCTTCGAAAGTCCCTTCCTCTTCCTGTCAATGTTCCTTGGTGCCCAACGAATTTCTTGTATAATTAGTGGGGTTTCACCATCCAACATTGGGAGTTAAGTCCGGAAAGGGTGTCAATGATGGCGATTCTTTTGCAGCTTGTGGGGATGTTGAAAGGATTTTAATAGGAGGTTGACATAGATTGATAGGATATTGACAGCGGAGATGCTGGCAACTTGGGTAAATTATGTACAGTGAGGTCAAGATATTTCTGATGAGCTCTAGTAAGTTGTCCGCATACCCGTCGGAACTTCAAACGTGGCACTCGGAAACCATGGTAATTTACTAGTTTGAATTGGACAATCATCTTTAGATCATTGGAACATATTAGAAAACCATTCCAATTGATGGTTTAATGGAAGGATCATTGAACTACATGGTAGGAGTAAGAATCCCAGGTAGAGGTGGTTGCATCACCAACATCAATGCTATTTGGGATGATGATCCCACCTGATTTGAGGGAATGCGTAATTATACTTGAAGAGATAGGGCGCATATAACCCGGAATTTGCATTAAGTATAGCATTGCTTCTCCACATGATCACAGGTTTTGTTATTGGAGGGCTATTGTTCGCCACATCTTTGTGTGGGGTTGTATCCCTCCCGCTCCGCCGCCTCCCGCTCCTCCGCCCGCTCCTCCTCTTTGCCAACCGCCATCTTTCACACACCATCTCTCACACACCATCTCTCACACACATCTTTGTCAACCACCATCTTTCGCACACCATCTCTCACACACCATCTCTCACACATCTTTGTCAACCACCATCTTCCACACAGCATCTTTCACACACCATCTTTCACACGCCATCTTGTACACACTTTGTCAACCACCATCTTTCATACACCATCTCTCACACACCATTTCTCACGCACATCTTTGTCAACCACCATCTTTCGCACACCATCTCTCACACACCATCTCTCACACATCTTTGTCAACCACCATCTTCCGCACAGCATCTTTCACACACCATCTTTTACACACCATCTTTTACACACTTTGTCAACCACCATCTTTCACACACCATCATCTTTGTCAACCACCATCTTTCACACACCATCTTTCGCACACCATCTTTCGCACACCATCTTTGTGTCTCTACTTGTGGCTCAAGATGCAAAACAGTCGCGGTGCTTTTACCGGTTGCTTTCTTATTCTTGTGTGTTTTGTTGGGTTTTGTGTTGGGAACAACATTCAAATGTTGTATACACATATATATGAGGAGCACATTACACGCAGAAAAATATGTAGGGTTTAAATACCCATACCTTTCTGGGAGGAGGAATCTCGACTCATCACATGTTTGGTACGTAGGTAAAGCACCAGGATTGTTCCGCCGGGTGGCAGCCAGCCGTTGCATCTGAGGGGCTACACCCCGATAGAGGCAATGCTGCCGGCGATGCAGGAGGTTTGGGACCAGACGGTTGGTGTATGGTTGCTGATATCCTCGATTTTTTTTTTGCATATATAGTATTCCATACTAGGGGTTAGAACTATTTGGAGATCCTTCGTCGCATTGACCAAACAACACCAGTTATTTTTTTGGCCTATTCTGACTAATATCAGGTTGCCGAAGGTACCACTTTGTCCGCACATTCATTACGATCTACCGGAGATAAAGACGAGATGAAATGATATGATATGATTTGATTTGATATGATATGAGCAACTGTGTTAACGTACGGTATTCACACAACATGTAAGATGTGCTCCAGATTTTGTTTTGCCATGCGCATCATGAGAATCGATGCGAGCACTTATTTTGGAAAACGGCGAGGTGTGTCGACATGTGTGGTTTCAGCAGGAATGTTGGATCCATGAATTTGGATGAGGATTGGAACTAGCTGAACTAGCCTGTTTTGATTGGACGGATGGATGGGTTGGGTAGATTAGATTGGTTTGTTGATTGTTCAAATCATTTTTTGTTGTTTGGTCAACTTGGTCGACTCATGTGTTGTTGCTTCATCAAGAGGCTGATAAAGAGATACAGCTGCAACACGGTGAATCCGCAATACATAAATAATTACCACCCGAAATATGAAAAATCAAGATAAATGCTAGTCTTTTTTGACCTCCCCAAGAAATATTGCAAACGTTCATTCCCAACAAACCCAGGACATTAAGTCGTGCCAGGCAAACATGCTCGGTACTGGATGGCAAATTCTGTGTTCAGAGGTCTGCACTTGGTGGGGAAGGATCAGCTGTGTTTGGGGGTGCACTCCGGGTTACTCGCGGTTTTTTACCACAAAAACCAGATGTATTCGGACACACAACCTCCATGCTTGGATGTTGGAGGTGGTTATGCCTTCGCTGTATCCGTGACTGGTTTGTGGTGGCCCCATGGAGTTCCCACTGCCGTTTAGGGATTCATTAGACCCCCATGTGCAAAAGGATGCCACCCAGATTCTAAGTCTTGGAAAAGGGATCATCAATAATTACATGATAATACATAATATTGAACTGTAATACACCTGTTTTGATTTGTAAAGACCACATTTTTATCCCATGGTTTTCATCTACACGTGTATCTGCACAGATCATACTATTTTGATACATTTTTTCATCTCATGGTCCCGTGGTTTTCCCGGAATCTCGCCGCAGGCCCTACTAAATAGAGACACGATGCCCAGAGGCACCATGCGTTGGAATCCCGCATCGAAGGGACCGAAGTATCCACAGTTCGAAGCCATGTGGGTGCCATGGCGTCATGGCGTCGCGGGGAAAAACCCGTGATTTTTGATCCCACCCCCCCTGGTGGATGTGGGGAATGAAGCCACATATGACCTGGAGACCATAGAATGGGGATGTTAAATATTTGGAGAATGGGATTAGTAATCCCCAAAAAGGTGTACAAATTGAATGCACCAACAATTCTTGGAATTTTCTTTTCTGCGTTTGGGGGTTGCTACAACGGGGGTTATTGTTGGAAATGGTGTTATAGTCACGGATGCCTTAAAAGAAGATTTTAATCTGCTTATGACACCTCAAAACCAGGGATTTTCCTCAAATAAGACCCTACCAGAAATGACACGCCCCAAAAGTGACCCTGTAATAAGCAGATTCCAGGATTTTGTCTTTTTATGTGCAAAAATGGTGGAATTGTGAATCTGCTTCTTACAGGTCAATCCCACAAGGTAGATTGGCTGTTCCAAATGGCTGAAATCCACAAACGTGTGAAAACATGCTGCTTTCTCTGCTGGTTGCCACTCAAAAACCATTTGGAAAGAGCTCAATGTTGGATCCTGATTAGTGTGGTGGGTCTCTTTTGTTTCCAAAAAAATTGAAATAATTCAGGCCCTGGGAAAATGATGAGGTGGGCCGCTTTTGTTTCCAAAAAAAATGGTGTATTTTTTTTAGTTTTGTTTATGTTTTTAATTATTTTTAACTTGTTTTAAATTGTTTTTTAAAATTTGTTGCTTAATTTCTTTCTTTTTTTCTTTTTTTATTTTTTATAATTGATTTTTTAGTTTTTTGTTTAATATTTCTCAGTTTTTTCATGAACAATTTTGATCCTAAATAATATGCTTGTTGTGGTGGTCCTCTATTGTGTCCAACTGTTGTCTTAAGATTTTTTATTTTCAATTGTTTCATTTTTTCATGAGCAAAATTGATCCTAAATAGTGTGTTTGTTGTGGTCCTCTATTGTGTCCAGCTTTTTTTGGAAGTAAACATTTTCCAAAATCATTCTCTCCTTTCCTTGTCCTTTCCGTTGCTAATACTTTTCTCTCTTTTACTTTCTTAGCTCCATTCTTTT